>Ga0210388_10000449_pt1 | contig 34273 bp, 27 predicted proteins | sample IncBWC19OmetaG_FD_155485 | JGI IMG/M metagenome (GOLD analysis project Ga0210388, IMG submission 155485) | Forest soil microbial communities from Barre Woods Harvard Forest LTER site, Petersham, Massachusetts, United States - Inc-BW-C-19-O ...
GGTGCTGGGGCCCGAACGCTGGACGTTGATCACCACCAGCGGCAGCTCGGTCATCACGGCCAGGTTGATGGCCTCGGACTTGAGGGCGATGCCGGGGCCCGAGGAGCAGGTGACCCCCAGCACGCCGCCGTAGCTGGCGCCGACGGCGGAAGCCACCGCCGCGATCTCGTCCTCGGCCTGGAAGGTGAGCACGCCGAAATGCTTCAGGCGGCTCAGCTCATGCAGGATGTCGCTGGCCGGGGTGATCGGATAGGAGCCGAAGAACACCTTGCGGCCGCTCTTGCTCGCCGCCGCCGCCACGCCCATGGCCGTGGCCAGGTTGCCGCTGATGTTGCGGTACATGCCGGGGTCGAAGATCGCCCGCTTCACGCGGTAGGTGACCTTGAAGAGCTCGATGGTGTGGGCGAAGTTGTAGCCAGCCTGGATCGCCGCGATGTTGGCCTCGGCGATGACCGGCTCCTTCTTCGCGAAGCGCTTGCGGATCTCGTCGAAGGTGGGCTCCAGGGGGCGGTCGTAGAGGTAATAGACCACGCCCAGGGTGTAGAAATTCTTGCAGCGCTCCGCGTTGCGGCCGGTCAGGCCCGCCGGACGCACGGCGGCGATGGTCTGCGGGGTGATGTCGACGGCCACCAGGCGGTAGTCGCCGAGGGTGCCGTCCTCCAGGGGGTTGCTCTTGTACTCCACCTTCTTCAGCTCGTTGGGCCCGAAGCCGGCCTTGTCCACGATGAGGATGCCGCCCTTGTCGAGCTCGGGCAGGTACTTCTTCAGCGCGGCCGCGTTCATCGCCACCAGGGTGTCGATGCGGTCGCCGGGCGTGCGTATGTCGTGGTTGCTGAAGTGCAGCTGGTAGGCGGACACGCCGGCCAGGGTCCCCTGCGGCGCGCGGATTTCCGCCGGGAAATCCGGGAAGGTGGAAATGTCGTTACCGAAGACCACCGAGGCGTCGGTGAACTGGCTCCCGGTGACCTGCATCCCGTCGCCGGAATCTCCGGCGAAAAGGATGGTCACTTCATCAAGTTCCTGAATGTCATGCTTTTCGGTGTTGCCTAGAATGCCTTCGTCCGTGACGGTCGACATGGATGCCGTTTCCTCGAGGAAAAACCACGTCCTAAATCATGGTTGAAACCTGACCCGGGACAGTACCTAAAAGTATACGGCCATCAAAAATGCCTGCCAAGACAAAATGCTTCGGAAGCTTCCGGCGACGGTCAAAAAGCGTGCCTAATTGAAATTCCGGACCATGAGACAGAGCTCGGAATCGCCCTGATCCCTAACAAAACCGCAGGCTTGGAAAAAGGGCACGCTTGGGGGCGGGGCCAGCACCCAGAGGCTGTCGGCCCCCTTTTCCCGGGCCAGGCCGGCCAGGAAAGCGGCCAGTTCCCTGCCCAGGCCCTGGCGCCGGTGCCTCGGCAGGACCGCCACCAGGTCAAGCCACCAGCGCTGGGAGCGCTGAAGGAGCCGTCCGGTGGCCACCGGCTTCTCCCGGTCCGACACCAGCGCCACGTCGGCCCCCTGGTCCCATCCGTCGTCCACCGCTTCCCTGCCCCAGTTCAATTCCCCGCAGAGCACCGAGCGCCGCAAGTCCTGGGCGAGTTCGCGTTCCAGCTTGGAGGCGGCGAGACGGGGGGGGGCCATGGCCCCATTATACCTGAAGAGCGGCCATGCCCCAAGGACCAGGGCGGCCCTTGCTCAGCGCCGGGGCCTGCGTTTCGGGCGCGGCGCCGCCTCTGCTTCCTCCTCTTTTTCGTCCCGGTCCCCGTCCCCGTCCCAGCCTCCGCGCCAATGCCCGCGCCCATGGTGCCAGCGTCGCTGCTCCCGCGCGAAACGGCGCCATTTGTCCGGGTCCATCCAGGGCCCGCCCCGCAGGTGGCGCGGGATCACCAGCCCGAAAAAGGCGGAGGTCAGGGCCACCAGGGCGCCGCCCGCCAGGGAGATCACCACCAGGGTGGTCAGAACCGCCGGACCCAGGCTTTGCCCCAGGGACAGGAGGACCGCGGGCCCTCCCAGGGCGATGGCCACCCCGCTAAGGGTGCCCACCACGGCCACCATTCCGCCGCCGCCGAAGTGGAGGTCGGGCGGGCTGCTTGGCTGTTCGTTTTTCGTTTCCATCGGACTCGTCTCCATGGCTTCCTCCTGTTTCGGTTTTCCCCTTCAAGCCCCGTCGCAGGGCCTGCAGGGCGTGGCGCGTGCGGCCCGAGGCGGCGTTCAGGCCTATGGAAAGGGCCTCGGCCATTTCCCTGAAACTCAAACCCATGTAGAAGCGCAGGCGGAGCACCGCGGCCTGGGGGGCCGGCAGGCGGGCGATGGCCTCCTCCAGGAGCCGGGATTCGAGCCAGTCCTCGGCCTCAGCCTCGGCCCAGGCGGCGCCCTCCCGTTCCGCCGTCTCGATCTCCTCCCAGTCCCTCCGGCGTGTCTTCCTGCGTATGGCGTTCTGCCACACCGCCCGGCTGGCGTAGGCGTCCAGGTCCTCGACCTGGCCGGCGGCATGGCGCCGCCACACGGCCAGGACGGTCTCCTGGACCACGTCCTCGGCCTCGCCCGGATCGCCCAGGCGGCTGAGGGCCAGGCGCAGCAGGCGCGGACGGGCGCGGCGCAGCCAATCGTCGAAGAGGGTGGAAGCCTCGCTGTCCATAGGTGCCTTGATGGATTGATCCGCGGCCGGGCTTTTTTTTGCGCGCTCCCCAACAAAAAAGCCGGCCCCGGGAAGGGGCCGGCTTTTCATGCGCTGGGCGCCCGGGCGGCCCGAAAGCGAACGGCTATTTCCCTTCCGGCACCTGCAGGGTCAGGTAGAGGCTGCGGCCGTTGCGCCGGACCCGCAGCACCACCCCGTCCCCGGCCTTCAAGCGCCGCACCAGGCCTTCCAGCTGGCCGGGGCTGGCCACGTGGGAGCGCCCCAATTCGACGATCACGTCGCCGGCCTGGATGCCCGCGTCCTCGGCCGGCGATCCGGCGTCGACCTGGGTCACCACCACTCCGGCTTCCCCGTCGTTCTGCTGGACCTCGTCGTCCGCCAGGGCCCTCACCTGCAGGCCCAGCCGCGGCGTCGACGCGGAATCGTCCGCGGCGGCCTGCCCTTCGTCGCTGTCGTTGTCGAAACGGCCCATGTCGCCGACTTTCACCTTGATCAGGCGCGCGCGCGCGTCCCGCCAGACCTTGAGCTGGACCTCGCCGCCCACCGGCGCCGCTGCGACCTCGCGCTGGAGCTCGGACACCCCCTCCACCGTCTTGCCGTCTATGGCCAGGATCACGTCCCCGGACTCCAGGCCGGCGTCCTTGGCCGGGCCCTGGTCCATCACGTCCGCCACCAGCACGCCCTGTGCGTCCTTGGCCAGCCCGAAGCGGGCCGCCAGGCTGGCGTCGAGGTCCTGGATGCTGACGCCCAGCCAGCCGCGCACCACCTTGCCCTTGGCCACGAGCTCCCGGTAGATCTGGCGGGCCAGGTTGCTGGGGATGGCGAAGCCGACGCCCTCGCTGCCGCCGCTCTGGGTGCTGATGGCGGTGTTGATGCCGATGACCGCGCCGCTCAGGTCCACCAGCGGCCCGCCGCTGTTGCCCGGGTTGATCGGGGCGTCGGTCTGCAGGAAGTCGTCGTAGGGGCCGTCGCCGATGACGCGCCCCTTGGCGGAGATGATGCCGTGGCTCACCGTCTGCTCCAGGCCGAAGGGCGAGCCCACCGCCAGCACCCAGTCGCCCACCTCAATGGCGTCGCTGTCCCCGAAGGGCGCCTCGGTCAGGTTCGAAGCGTCCTTGATCCGGACCACGGCCAGGTCGGTCTTGGGGTCGCGGCCGACCACCACGCCCGGCAGTTCGCGTTTGTCCGCCAGCTTGACCGTGATGGCGTCTGCGCCGTCGACCACGTGGTTGTTGGTGAGCACGTAACCGTCCTTGGCGTCGACGATGACGCCGGAGCCCAGCGAGCTCTGCTTGAACCACTGGCTCTGGGGATTGGGCTGGGTTTGGTCGAAAAAGCGCCCGAAAAACTGGTTCATGAAGGGGTCCATCTGGGCCTGGACGTTCTTCACCACGGACAGGTTCACCACCGCCGGGCGCACCGCGCGGGCCACGTCCCTGAAGCTGGGGAGGCCGCCGGCGTTTTCCGCGAAGGCGGGGGCGGCCGCCAGAAGGGCCGCGGATAGCAGTAGGGTCGTTCGCTGAAGTGTTCGCATGGCTGTCCTGAAAATGCGCCGGGAGTCCGTCGTCAGTCCAAGGGACGGCGCGGGGCCCCTCTAAGTTTCAGGGCCTTCGTCAAAAATTCCAGTTGCGGCGCTTGGCCATGGCCTGCAGCGCGGCGATTTCCTCGTCCGAAAGATTCTTTGGCAGTTCGACGTCGATCTCGACGTAATGGTCGCCCTTGCGGCCGTCCATCTCCACGCCCTGGCCCGCGAGACGCAGGCGCGTCCCCGGCTGGGTGGAGGCCGGCACCCGGACCCGCACGTCGCCGCGCAGCGTGGGCGCCGTCGTCTGGCAGCCCAGAAGGGCCTCGACCATGTTGACGGTCACCTTGCTGCTGATGTCCAGGCCCTGGCGCGTGAAGCGGTCCGAGGGGCGCACTTTGAGGGTCAGAAAAAGGTCGCCCCGGCGTCCGCGGCGGCGCGGCGCGCCCTGCCCGGCCAGGCGCAGGCGCAGGCCGCTCTCGGCGCCCGGGGGAAGGTTCAAGCGCAAAGGCTGGGGCTGTCCCTCAAGGTGCACCGTAACGGTGCGGCCCAGGGCCGCGTCCTCGAAGCTGACCCAGACCTCGCTGTCCAGGTCCCCGCCCGGCTCGGGGTCGAAGCCTCCGAAGCCGCCGCGCACCTCGAAGCCTCCCATGGACGGGCCGCCCTGGCCGAAGAACATCGAGAACAGGTCGTCGATGCTGCCCGCTCCCTGCCAGTCGGGGACCCCGGAACCGGGCCGTTGGCGCCCGCCGAAGGCCGGGGGGGGCGGCGCGCGGCGCATGGTGTCGTAGCGCTGGCGTTTCTCGGGGTCCGACAGGATCTCGTAGGCCTGGCCGAGCTCCTTGAAGCGCTCCTCGGCCTTCTTGTCGTTGGGATTGGCGTCGGGGTGGAGGCGCTTGGCCAAAGACCGGTAGGCCTTCTTGATGGCCTCGGCGCTGGCGTCCTCGGGGACGCCCAAGACCGAATAAAGATCGGCGACCTGGCTCATAGCGGTCCCCGGTTCAGGGCAAGGGGTCGAGCAGGTTGCCGGGGGCGATGACCGTCTGGTTCTTCATGAAGCTGGAGGCGACCTGGCCGCCGTCGCGCCGCGCGCCGAAGACCGCCTTTTCCAGCAGCACCTTGTTGTCGCCGTAGAAGCTGACGCTGGCCGTGGGCGTGAGGGGGGCGTCCTTGGCGTCCAGGCGCCGGATGAGCTGGGTGTTGGCGAAGGACGACAGGAAGGCGTAGAAGTCGAAGGCCTTCTGGCCGGGCTTCAGGGGGCGCGGCGGCGTCCAGGCCCAGACCCCCGCGGTCTTGACCGCGGTCAGGCTGCCGGAGGGCCGCTGGATTTCGATGCGTTCCACGGCGCCGGTCTCGAAGCTGAAGACGTTGAGGTCCATCAGCGCCTGCGCCTTTTCCTCGATGGTGGGGACCGAGTATCCGGGCAGCTGAAAGACCGGGCCCTTCCCCGCCACCTGGACATAGACGCCCTGCCCGGGCTGGCCGAACTGGCCCGGCCGGGGGGCCTGGCCGGTCTTGCGGCCCTCAATGATGTCCATCTCGGTGCCGTTCTTGAACAGGAGATGGATGCCCTGGGACTTGCGCAGGCCGAAATCGCCCTTGCCGGTCTCGCTGGGCACGCTGTCCGCGCGCAGGCGGGACATCTCGGCCAGCCAATCGTCGATCTCGTTGCCCTTGCCGGGCTCATGGCGCGCGGCGGTCTTGACCTGCCAGATGCCCTGCTTGTCCCTGGCCACGCTGAAACCGCCGATGTCCGAGCGCACCGCCTGGACGGAGCTGGAGTCGAAGGTCCACACCGTCCTGTCGCGCAGCTCGGGCTCGTCCTTGAGCACGGAATTCTTGACGTTCATGTCTGTGAGGAAGACCTCGGGCCGGCCGTCGATGAGCCCGTAGGCCTGGTTGCCCTCCGGGCTGTCGAGCCCGAAGAAGAGCACCTCGGGCTTGGCGCCCGGGCTCAGCGGCTTGAAGGTCACCTCGCCGCTGGGCTGGTCCAGGCCGAAGTCGTGCAGGTCCGCGCCCTGGTCCACGACGACCTCGTCGCGCTTGGCCGTGGCCAGCGCCGAGACCAGGGCGTTCACCGCGTCCGTGTCGGCGGGGGCGGCCGTGGGGCTGATCAGGAGCCACTGCCCGTCCAATTTCCGCAGAAGGACGTCGGCGCTGCCCTTCTTCCTCAGGAGTATCTCGTTCGTCTGGCCGGCGTCGAGGCCCTTGAACAAAAGCTTGGCGTCCTCGGCCGCCTGGGCACGCTCGGGCTTGATCTTCACCACCCAGCCCCAGTACACGAGCCCGAGCGCCGCGGCGAGGGCGACGGCGACGATGGGTCCCCTCCCGCCGCCGGCGGCGCTCATGCCGTCCTCCGCCGCGAGGCGGAGACCGCGATCCCGGCGCCGAGGGCGGCCAGGGCCATGAGGATGAAGCTCCACCACACCATGCGCTGGCGCCCCCCCTCCAGGAGGATGGGCTGGCTGTCCGTCGGCTTGGGGGCGAGGGAGATGCGCTTCTCCTCGTCGGCCAGCCAGCGCAGGCTGTTGACCACGAGATCCTGGTTGTTGAAGGCGCCCACGGCCTGGTTGTCCATCAGCACGCTGGTCCCCAGGACCACCACCCGAGCCACCTTGTCGGGGGGCGCTCCAGGGTCGCCGCCGAAGTCGCGCACGGGCGCGTCCACGGCGACCATGAGCCCCAGCGGGCCCTTCTTGTCGCGCGCGCCGGGCCGCGTGGGGGCGCGGTCGCCGGATCCGGTCCAGCCGAAGGCGGTGCCCAGGGTCTTCGCCAGCACCGTGGCCGTGGCGCCCTCGGGGAGCTTGTCGGTCTCCAGGCTGCAGGTCTCCGGGAAGATGGCCTGGCCCTTCTGCGCGGCGAGGTCCTTGGTGACCGCGTGCTCGGGGTCGAAGGTCTGGATGATCGGGGCCACCGGCGAGCCGCCGAAGAGCTGGTTGAAGGGGTTGAGGTCGATGACGATGTCGGCGTCGATGCCCACCCCGGCCTTGGCCAGCCAGGCCTTGAACGCGGGCAGCTCGGTGCGCGGATCCACGGCCGCCAGCACGCGGCCGCCGCGCCCGAGGTACTGGGTCAAGGCATCCAGCTCCGGCGGCATGAGGTCCGTGCGCGGCCCGGAGATGATGACCGCGGCCGCGTCCTCAGGCACCGTGCCGTTGGCCACGGTGGCGAAATTGAGGGACTGCACCCCGAAGGCCGCCGATTCCAGGCCCGCCTTCAGGCCCGAGAGGCCCGTGGGCTGCGTATCGTCGATGGCGTGTTCCTGGTGCCCCTCGAGGAAATAGACCTGCTTGGTCTGGCCGCTGGAGACCTTGACCAGGGCGTTGAGGATGTCCTCTTCGGCGACGCCCGTCAGCGTCTCCTTCTTGTCCCCGGCCACCAGCACCGTGGTCCCCAGGGCGCGCACCCCGTACTCCTGCGCCAGGAGGGGGTTGCGGTTGAGGTTCACGAACTCGTAGCTGACCTTGGAGGGGTTGAGCTCCTTGACGCGCTTGAGCAGGTCCTCGAAGTCGGCCCGGTTCTCGTTGCCGTAGAAGGCCATGAAGTCCACCTTCTCATCCAGGGCCTTGACCACCTTCACGGTCTCGTCGGACAGGGTGAAGGCCTTGTTCTTGGTGAGGTCGAAGCTCACGCCGCTGTTCACGGCCAGGCCCTGCAGCAGCACCACGATGGCCACCACGGCCAGGCTGTAGACGACGCTCTGGCCGCCCTGGCGGGCGCGCCGCGAGACGATCACCGCCGCCGCCTCGCCGCGGAATTCCGCCAGCCAGAAGCCCGCCGCCAGCACGCCGACGCCCAAGGGGATCCACAGCCCCAGGTCGGCGGCGCCGCGCACGGCGTAGCTGACGCCCGTGGCCAGGAACAGGATCAGCGCGGCCCAGCCGGCCGCCTTCGCGTATTCGCGCCGCACGGTTACCTCCACTTCTTGCTCTCAAGCACCCGCAGGGTGCCGAAGAGCATGAGTACGGTGAACAGGACGAAATAGGTGATGTCCTTCAGGTCGACCAGGCCCTTGGTCAGGGCCTGCAGGTGGCTGATGATGGAGAGCTGGCCGACCAGGTCCTTGGTCAGCCCGCTGGTCTGGGCCTCCACCCAGCTGAGGATGAACAGCAGGAGCAGGGTGCCGAAGCTGAGCGCCGCCGCCACCACCTGGTTTTCGGTGAGGGCCGAGGTGAAGAGCCCCACCGCCAGGAAGCAGGCGCCCACCATGAAGATGCCCGCGAAACCGGAGGCCAGCACCGGCCAGGGCAGGGCGGTCTTGTCCGCGATCATGACGAAATTGAGGAGGGTCGGCGCCAGCATGGCGGCCAGCAGGGTCAGGCTGGCGAACCATTTGCCCAGCACGATGTCCAGGTCGGAGAAGGGCCAGGTGAAGAGGATCTCGATGGTGCCGGACTTCTTCTCCTCGCTGAACTGGCGCATGCTGACCAGGGGCAGCAGGAAAATGAAGGTCACCGCCACGTTGCCGAAATAGGGGGCGATCAGCCAGTCCACCAGCTTCATCTCGCTTCCTCCGCCGCGGCTGGCCGCCATGAGGCTGTAGGCCGCGTATTGGCTGAGCGGGCTGGCCCAGAAGAAGCCGGCCAGCAGGTAGAAGGCGAAGAGGACCAGCCAGGCCACCGGCGAGTAGAACAGGGAGCGCACTTCGCGCAGGTAAATGGGGAGCAGGTTGCTTTTCATTCCGTCACCTCCGTGGACGCTTCATCGCTCTCGGCGCCGTCCTCGGGCGGGGCGCCCTCCTGCGTGACCAACTGCAGGAAGACCTCCTCCAGGCCCAGGCCCATCGCCTTGAGCTCCAGCAGGCCCCAGCCTTTTTCGACCACGGCCTGGGCCAGGGCGGCCCTGATGTCGACGCCCTTGGTGCTTTCCACGTCGAGGGTGGCCACGCCGTCGGCCTCGGAGCGCACGCCGACCTTCTTCACCTTGGCCAGGCGTCCCAGGAAGGCGCGCGCATCCTCCGCCGGGGCCGTCAGGCTGACCTGCACGCGGTCGCTCTTGGCCAGCCTGCGGCCGAGGTTGGCGGTGCTGTCCTGTTCGATGACCAGGCCCTTGTTGATGATGATCACCCGGTCGCAGACCGCGCTGACCTCCGGCAAGATATGGGTCGACAGGATCACCGTGCGCCGGCCGGCCATGGATTTGATGAGCTTGCGGATGTCCAGGATCTGCCGGGGGTCCAGGCCCACGGTCGGCTCATCCAGGATCAGGACGTCCGGGTCGCCGACCAGGGCCTGGGCCAGGCCCACCCGCTGGCGGAAACCCTTGGACAGCTGGCCGATCAGGCGGCCCGTGACCGACTCGATGCCGGTCTCCTCGATGCTGTGGTCCACCGCCGCGCGGCGCTGGGGCCCCTTGATGCCCTTGGCGTGGGCCGCGAAGGACAGGAACTCCCTGACGCGCATGTCGAGATAAAGGGGGTTGTTCTCGGGCAGGTAGCCCAGATGGCGCCGGACCTGTTCAGGCTCTTTTTCGCAGTCGAAACCGGCGACGCTGGCGCGGCCCCCGGTGGACGGGAGGAAACAGGTCAAAATCTTCATTACCGTGGTCTTGCCGGCTCCGTTGGGCCCCAGGAAACCCAGAATGTCGCCTTTTTGTACGGAAAAACTGACTCCCTTGACGGCCTTGAAAGTACCGTAATCTTTCGTCAAGTCGCTGACTTCGATCATAGTCCAAGCTCCCTGAAAGACAGTGTCGCCCGGCTAACAGCATCCTTTGAACGTCCATCCCACCCGGAAAAGTTCCCTTTGCCGGGCGAAAAAAACGCCAAACCCCGCCTCCCCATTATAAGGGAAGGCGGGGTTTGGAAGGGCCTTAAAAGTCCATGCCACCCATGTCGCCCATGCCGCCGCCCATGCCGCCCATGCCGCCGCCGGGGGCCGACTTCTCCTTCTTCTCGGGGATGTCGGAGACCAGGCACTCGGTCGTGAGCATCAGGGCCGCGATGGAAGCGGCGTTCTGCAGCGCGCTGCGCGTCACCTTGGTGGGATCGATGACGCCGATCTTCACCAGGTCCTCGTAGTTGCCGCTGGCCGCGTTCAGGCCTTCGGCGCCCTTGAGGCTGCGCACCTTCTCCACCGCCACGGCGCCGTCGATGCCGGCGTTGTTGGAGATGGTCCGCAGGGGGCTTTCCAGGGCGCGGCGGATGATGTCCGCTCCCACCGCCTCGTCGCCGGAGAGCTTGAGGGCCGTGAGGGCCTCCTGGGCGCGCAGCAGGGCCACGCCGCCGCCGGGCACGATGCCTTCAAGCAAGGCGGCGCGGGTGGCGTGCAGGGCGTCCTCGACGCGGGCTTTCTTCTCCTTCATCTCCACTTCGGTGGCCGCGCCCACGTGCAGGACCGCGACGCCGCCGGCCAGCTTCGCCCGGCGCTCCTGGAGCTTCTCCTTGTCGTAGTCGCTGGTGGTGTCTTCGATCTGCTTGTTGATCTGCTTGATGCGGGCCTCGATGCCCTTCTTGTCGCCGGCGCCGTCGACCAGGGTGGTGTTGTCCTTGTCGATGACGATGCGGCGGGCCTTGCCGAGGTCCTTCAGTTCGACGTTCTCGAGCTTGATGCCCAGCTCTTCGGCGATCATGCGGCCGCCGGTGAGGATGGCGATGTCTTCAAGCATGGCCTTGCGGCGGTCGCCGAAGCCCGGCGCCTTCACCGCCGCGACCTGCAGGGTCCCGCGGATCTTGTTGACCACCAGCGTGGCCAGGGCTTCGCCCTCGATGTCCTCGCTGATGATGACGAGCGGCTGGCTCTTCTGGACGACCTTCTCGAGCACCGGCAGGAGGTCCTTCATGTTGCTGATCTTCTTCTCGTAGATCAGGATCAGGGGGTTCTCCAGCACCGCTTCCATGGTCTCGGGGTTGGTGGTGAAGTAGGGGCTGAGGTAGCCCTGGTCGAACTGCATGCCTTCGACCGTCTCGACCGTGGTCTCGATGCCCTTGGCCTCTTCGACCGTGATCACGCCGTCGGCGCCGCCGATCTTCTCGAAGGCGTTGGCGATCATCTCGCCGATGACGGCGTCGTTGTTGGCGGAGATGGAGGCCACCTGGGCGGTCTCGATCTTGTTGCCGATCTTCTTGCTGTTCGCCTTCAGGTGGGCGACCACCGCCTCGACCGCCTTCTCAATGCCGCGCTTCAGCGACATCGGGTTGGAGCCGGCGGTGACGTTGCGCAGGCCTTCGTTGTAGATGGCGCGCGCCAGGACCGTGGCGGTCGTGGTGCCGTCGCCGGCGATGTCGCTGGTCTTGCTGGCGACTTCCTTGACCAGCTGGGCGCCCATGTTCTCGTAGCTGTCTTCGAGCTCGATCTCTTTGGCGATGGTGACGCCGTCGTTGATGATGAGCGGCGAGCCGTACTTCTTGTCCAGGACCACGTTGCGGCCCTTGGGGCCCATGGTCACGCTGACCGCGTCGGCCAGCTTGTTGACGCCGCGCTGGATGGCCCGGCGGGCGCTGTCATGAAAGATGATCTGCTTAGCCATTGTGCTCGTTCCTCCGTTTTTGATGGGCCTTAACCCCTAAGGCAAGGCCGGCTTTTTTGTCCGTTTTAGGTCTATTTCTCGACGATCGCCAGGATGTCGCCTTCGTCCAGGACCAGCAGCTCGTTGCCGTCGACCTTGAATTCGCTGCCGCTGTACTTCGAGAACAGGATCTTCTCGCCGACCTTCACGCCGGGGGCGACGCGGGTGCCGTTTTCGAGAAGCTTGCCCGGGCCCACCGCGATCACTTCGGCCTGCTGGGGCTTTTCCTTGGCGTTGTCGGGGATGATGATGCCGCCTTTGACCGTCTCTTCGGCTTCCAGGGGCTTGACCACGATCTTGTCGTTCAGGGGGCGCAGTTTCATACCGATCTATCCTCCTTGGTTCTTGGTGGGTGATGGGGCGAAAAGCCTATTCGCCCTTTTTCTTGTCGTCGACGACTTCGAAATCGGCGTCGACCGTCTTGCCGTCCGGAGCAGCGGAGCCCCCGGGCGAAGCCTGCTGGTCTCCCTCGGGCTTCGCGTTCTTGTACAGCTCGGCGGATACGGCCGCCATAGCCTCCGCCAGCGCTTCGGCCTTCTTCTTCAGCGCCTCGGCGTCCCCGTCGTTCTTCAGGTCCTCGCGCAGCGACGCGATGGAGGCCTCGATCTCCTTGCGCTTGTCCTCCGGCACCTTGTCGCCCAGCTCCTTCAGGCTCTTCTCGGTGGCGTGGGCCAGGCCCTCGGCGTGGTTGCGGGTCTCCGCGGCCTCGCGGCGCTTCTTGTCCTCGGCCTCGTGGGCCTTGGCTTCCTGCACCATGCGCTCGACCTCCTCCTTGGCGAGGCCGGAGCTGGCGGTGATGGTGATCTTCTGTTCCTTGCCCGTGCCCAGGTCCTTGGCGCTGACCGCCAGGATGCCGTTGGCGTCGATGTCGAAGGTGACCTCGACCTGGGGCACGCCCCGCGGGGCGGGCGGGATGCCGTCGAGATGGAAGCGGCCGATGGTCTTGTTGTCCGGCGCCATGGGGCGTTCGCCCTGCAGCACGTGGACCTCCACCGAGGGCTGGCTGTCGCTGGCCGTGCTGAACACCTGGCTCTTGCGGGTGGGCACGGTCGTGTTGCGCTCGATCAGCTTGGTGAAGACGCGCCCTTCGGTCTCGATGCCGAGGCTCAGCGGGGTGACGTCCAGGAGCAGGACGTCCTTGACCTCGCCCTTGAGCACGCCCGCCTGGATGGCGGCGCCGATGGCCACGACCTCGTCGGGGTTGACCCCCTGGTGGGGCTGCTTGCCGAAGAGATCCTTGACCGCCTGCACCACGCTGGGCATGCGGGTCATGCCGCCCACCAGGACCACCTCGTCGATGTCGGAGGTGCTTAGTCCGGCGTCCTTGAGGGCCTGCACGCAGGGCCCCTTGGTGCGCTCGGTCAGGCCGGCCACCAGCTGCTCCAGCTTGGCGCGGCTCAGGGCCAGGTTGAGGTGCTTGGGCCCGCTGGCGTCGGCGGTGATGAAGGGCAGGTTGATGTCCGTGCCGGTGGCGCTGGACAGCTCGATCTTGGCCTTCTCGGCCGCCTCTTTCAGGCGCTGAAGGGCCATGCGGTCCTTGCGCAGGTCGATGCCATCGGACTTCTGGAACTCCGCGGCCAGCCAGTCGACGATGAGCTCGTCGTAGTCGTCGCCGCCGAGGTGGGTGTCTCCGTTGGTGGAGCGCACCTCGAAGACGCCGTCGCCGATCTCCAGCACGGAGACGTCGAAGGTGCCGCCGCCCAGGTCGTAGACCGCGATCTTCTCGTTCTTGCCCTTCTTGTCTAGGCCGTAGGCCAGCGAAGCCGCGGTGGGCTCGTTGATGATGCGCAGGACCTCAAGGCCGGCGATCTTCCCGGCGTCCTTGGTGGCCTGGCGCTGGCTGTCGTTGAAGTAGGCCGGGACCGTGATGACGGCCTGCGTGACGGGCTCGCCCAGGTAGGCTTCGGCGTCGGCCTTCAGCTTCTGGAGGACCATGGCCGAAATCTCGGGCGGCGAGTAGCGCTTGTCCTTGATTTCAACGGCGACGTCGCCGTTGTCGGCGGCCACCACCTTGAAGGGCACGCGCTTGGCTTCGTTCGAGACTTCGTTGAAGCGGCGGCCGATGAAGCGCTTCGCCGAAAAAACGGTGTTTTCGGGGTTGGTGACGGCCTGGCGCTTGGCCGCCTGCCCCACCAGGCGCGAACCATCCTTGGCAAAGCCGACCACCGAAGGGGTGGTGCGGTTGCCCTCAGAATTGTTGATCACCTTGGGCTCCCCGCCTTCCATGATGGCTACGCAGGAGTTGGTGGTGCCCAGGTCAATGCCGATAATTTTTCCCATGATTGTTTTCCTCTCTTTCGAGTCCTTAAAGGACTATGCTGGCTTTAGCAATGCAAGCACTATGCCATCATTTTTATTAATATATTGTATATTTGTTATTACTATTATGAAGCACTTTTGTTTCAAAACAGATCATATAATCCGATCATGGGAAATAAGCCTATTTATGTCCCAAATTGAAACGTTAAAACACTCCCCAATATAAGCCTGGCAAGGTTAGGAATTCTCACCGAAAAACCTGTGGTCCGTATGCAGGAAAGCCAGCCGGGCATACCAGAACAGCCAGGGCGAGGCCAGTACCGCGGCCAGGCCCGCGACCAGGAGGCAGGCGCTGAAGGAGAGCCCGGCCAAAAGGCCGCCCACGAAAAAGATGCCTCCCAGGACCGCGGTGGCCCCATACATCGGGTAGATGGCCCCGGCATAAAAGCCGGCCCCCCGGTCGAACAACTGGCCGCAGGAGGCGCAGCTCTTGGCGGTGCGGAACAGCCCAAGCCGGAAGCTGTCCGCGCCGCAGGCGGGGCAGCGCAGCCGCAGCAGGGAACCGAAGGACCAGGGTTTGAAGTTCATGGTTTCAGGTCCTCCTCGATCCAGGTTTCCACGCCCTCGGAGCGGATCTCGGCCTCCGGCTTGGCCGGAGTTTTCCGGTCCGCGGCCCGGCGGGCCAAGGTCTCCCGCAACAAGGTGCGCAAGACGAAGAGGTCGCCGGCTTCGGCGGCCAGGTTCACCTTCACCATCAGCTCATGCCAGGCCGCGGCTTCCCCTTCCGGGGCCGTGTCCGGATGGCAAAGGCGCACCAGGCGGCGGTGCAGGCGCTTCAATTCAGCCGCGCTGTTCTCAAACAGCAGGTTTCCTGCCCCCTCGCCGCGGCGGTCCCCGGGGGCCTCGGTGAAGCGGGCGCCGCCGTCCCAGTCGCGGGGGCCGGCGTCCGCGGGGGGCGGGGCCTGGGTTTCCAGCCCAAGGAGCGCCTGTTCCGCCTCGCGCGTGCGCGGATGCGAGGCGCCCAGCAGGCGCAGGCGCAGGCCGCGGGCCTCCTCGAGGTGGGCGCGGCCTTCGTCCGCGCCCAGGGCCAGGCCCCAGGCCAGGTGCAGGTCCGCCAGGGCGGGGCTCTCACCGCCGGCCTCGCGCAGCCAGACCTCGGCCTCGGAAAAAATGGCGGTGGAACCCGCAAGGCGCCCCAGGGCGCTTTCGGCCTGGGCCAGGCCCACCGCGGCCTGGACGGCGCCGGCGAGGGCCTCGGGCCAGCCTTGGCTGCGCAGCTCCTGCATGCGCCGCAGCCAGACCAGCGCGCGCGCGGCGCCCTGGCGGTGCTGGCCGGCCGTGGCCAGGGCGCGCAGCCAGGACCCGGCCCTGTCCCAGGCCTTCAAACGGGCCGCGAAGGCCAGGGCATGCTCGGCGTAGAGGCCCGCCGGCAGATTGTCGCCGGCGCGCTCGAACCAGAGCGCGGTTTCCGAATAGCCGTTCCAGGCCGCGACCCAGACTTCGGGCAGGTCGGCCGGGCCACGGAGAAGATCGGCGGCGGTCTGGAAGGCCGCGGTGGCCAGGGCCACCTGGCCGGCGGCGAGGCGCTTCAGGGCCAGGCGGAAGAGCAGGCCGGCGTAGTCGCGCCAGAACAGTTCGCTCTTCTTGCCCCTGCCCTCGGCCACCTTGGCGAAGAGCGATGCGGCGTCCTCCAAACGGCCCTGCGACACGCAGAAGTCGGCCAGGGCGCGCAGGGTGCGGGCGAGGTAGGCGGGAGGGTTGGGCAGGATCGGCACCAGGGCCAGGGCCGCCGCGTACTCCTCCTCGCTGGGCATCTGGGCCCCGCGGCGCATGTGCCCCTGCCATTCGCGCAAGGCCGTCTTCACGGCCGACAGGGTCAACCCCGGCCGTGCGGCCAGGGCATTGTCCTCAGGCCTCAAGGCTGTATTCCTTCATCTTGCGCCAGAGGGTCGAACGGCTGATCCCCAGCTTCCGCGCGGCCACGCTCTGGTTGCCCTTGAGGCGCTCCAGGGTGGCCCGGATGAGCTGCTTCTCCATGTCCGCGAGGCTGAGGAAGCCGTCGCCCAGGTCCACGCTCGGCGCGATGTAGGAGGCCGGATCGCGCGAGGGTGGGCCGGAGGGCCTCTGCCAGGCCTCACGCGGGACCTCAAGCGGGCCTCCGTGGATGCCGCCTTCCAGCGGCGCCGCGGGCACGGGCAGGGCCAGGCGCGCGGTCAGGTAGGGAGGCAGGTCCTGCAGCCCCACTTCGTCGGAGTCCGCCATGAGCACGCAATGGTGGACGATGTTCTCCAGCTCGCGGATGTTGCCCGGAAACAGGTAGTTGCGCAGGGCGCCCCAGGCCTGGGGGCTGAAGCCGCGCACGTCCTTGCGCAGGCGGTCGGCGAAGCGGACCAGGTTGGCCTTGAGCAGGAGCTCGAGGTCGTCGCCGCGCTCGCGCAGGGGCGGGAGGTGCAGGTGGACCACGTTCAGGCGGAAGAAGAGGTCCTCGCGGAACTCCGAGCGGGCCACCATCTGGTCCAGGGGCCGGTTGGTGGCGGCGATGATCCGCACGTCCACGGGGCGCTCCGCACCCTCGCCCAGGCGCCGCACGCTGCCGGTCTGCAGCACCCGCAGCAGCTTGACCTGCAGGGAGGGGCTGGTGTCGCCGATCTCGTCGAGGAAGAGCGTGCCGGAGCTGGCCTCCTCGAAGAGGCCGCGCCGGTCCGCCACCGCCCCGGTGAAGGCGCCCTTGCGGTGGCCGAACAATTCGCTCTCCTGCAGGCTCTCCGGGATGGCCCCGGCGTTGACCGCCACAAAGGGTCCCTGGGAGCGGCGGGAGGCCACGTGGATGGCGCGCGCCAGAAGTTCCTTGCCCGTGCCGGTCTCGCCGGTGATCAGCACGGCGCTGTCGGTGGGGGCGACCTTTTGGGCCAGATGCAGGACCCGTTTGAGGCCCGCGGACTGGCCAAGCAGGGGCAAAGCGCCCCCGCCGGGTTCCGGGACGGTCAAGGTTGAAAGAATGGATACTGGATTTTCCATGGCCATGGAGTGTTCCATTTTGAAACTCATCAAAAAACTATACTCGCGAATGTTTTCCTAAACAAGGCCCAGGATCTTGGGCTCTTCCCACTGGGGCTCGAAGTCCACCTGCAGCAATTCCCAATCGCAGCGCAGGACTTTCACCCACAGTTTGTCGCCGATGCTGATCTTCTTTTTCTTGCGGCTGCCCACCAGGCAGTAGTTCGCGGCGTCGAAATCATAGTAATCGTCGCGCAGGCTGCCCAGGGGCACCAGGCCCTCGGCGGGAAAGGCGTCGATCTCGCAGAAGAACCCGAAATGGACCACGGAACTGACCGTGGCGGCGTAGACCTGCCCCAGGCGCGCCTCCAGGTAGCGTACCTGCTTGGCCTTCACGCAGTCGCGCTCGCAGGCCTCCGCCCGGCGCTCCATGGTCGAGCTGTGCAGGCCCACCGCCTCCAGGTCCCCGGCCTGTGCCCTGGCCGCCGCCGGAGACAGCCCCTTGAGGCGGGCCTTGAGCATGCGGTGCACGACCAGGTCCGGATAGCGCCGGATGGGCGAGGTGAAGTGGCAGTAGTCCTCCAGGGCCAGGCCGAAATGGATGTCGTGGCCGGGGCTGTAGCGGGCCAGGCGCAGGCTGCGCAGGATCAGCGTCTGCACGAGGCGCTGCTCCGGCCGGCCCTCGACCCTGGCCAGCAGGCGCTGCAGGTCCTTCGGCGTGGCGGAGCCGCCCTTAGGCGAACCCAGCTTGAGCTTGCCCAGGAAGGCCAGGGTGTCGTTAAGCTTGTCCTCGTCGGGCTCCTCGTGGATGCGGAAGAGCAGGGCGAATCCGGACTCGCGCAATTCCTTGGCCACCGCCTCGTTGGCCGCCAGCATGAACTCTTCGATGAGCTGGTGGGTGAAGAGGCGCGCCCGCCGCGTCAGCGCGGTGGGTATCCCCTTTTCATCAAGGCTGACCTTGGTCTCCGGGAAGTCGAAATCCAGGGCGCCGCGCTCCATGCGCAGGGCCCGGCGCAGGAGGGCCACCGCGCGCATGTCCTTCAGGGTGGGCCCCAGCAGGGCCGCGTCGGCCTCGTCCAGGCCCCCTTTGCCGTCGTACCAGGCCTCGATCTCCTCGTAGGTGCAGCGGCGCGCGGAGCGGATGACGCTCTCGGCGAAGCGGGCCCCCACCACGCGGCCGCGCGCGTCCAGGTCCATCACCGCGCTCAGGGTCAGGCGGTCGACCTTGGGCTTGAGCGAGCACAGGCCGTTGCTCAGCGCCTCGGGGAGCATGGGCAGGACCCGGTCTGGCAGGTACACGCTGGTGGCGCGCTCGTAGGCCTCATGGTCCAGGGCCGAGCCCGGCCGGACATAGTGGGCCACGTCGGCGATGTGCACGCCGAGGCGCCAACCGGCGTTGCCGGGCAGGCGCTCCAGGGACACGGCGTCGTCGAAATCCTTGGCGTCCTGTCCGTCGATGGTGATGACCACGCCGCGGCGCAGGTCCAGGCGCCCGGCGACGGCGTCGCCCGGGATCTCGGAGGAGAAGCCGGCGGCCTCGGTGAGCGTGGCGGCGTCGAAGTCCTCCTTCAAGGCCGCCTTCTTGATCATGATCAGGGTGTCCAGGTGGGGCGTGTCGTCGCCGCCCAGGCGGCTGAGGAATCGCGAGGGCTTGGGTTCCCTGCCGCCCTCGTCCAGGCCCGGCGCGCCGACCGCGATCCAATCCCCGGGCTGGGCCTTGGGGTCGATGCCGTCGGGCGCCAGTTCCAGCTCCAGGTCCAGCTCGCCCAGGCGCACGTCGCAAAAGCGCTCCCGGCCTTCCGCGCGCAGGCGGCCCACCCATTGCGTGCGGCCGCGCGAGACCACCCGCAGCACCTCGGCCCCGGGCTTGCGCGCCGGGCCGGAACGCTCCTCCTTGCGCCCGCCGAAGGCCCCTCCCCGGCGCGGACCGCCGGCGGGCCTCTCCGGAAGCGGCTTGAGCTCCACGCCGTCCCCCGGCAGGGCCCAGCCGCGGAAACGCTCCGGGATGAAGTACTCCACGCCCTCGGAGGTGCGGGCGAAGGCCAGGCCGGATTTGGTGAGGCTGAACACGGCCTGGACCAGCGCCCCGGCGCCGCCCTCCCTGGCGAAAGCCGCGGCGCGGTAGCGGTGGCGCGCGTTCTTCACCACCTTGCCGCCGGAGACGAGCAGCTCCAGGTCCTGGATGACCTTGGACTGCACGCGCTTGGGCAGCTTCAGGGCGCGCAGCAGCTCCATCTGGCTCAGGCCCTCGGGCGAGGCCGCCAGCGCCGCCAGGATCTCCTTTTGCAGGGACACTATTGCACGTCCTCGGCCACTTCCAAAATCTCCTCCAGGGTGGTGATCCCGCGCAGGACCTTGTCCACGCCGTCGAGGTACATGGGGCGCATGCCGGCCTCCACCGCCGTCGCCTGGATCTCGGCGCTGCTGCTCTTCGTGCCGATCTTGGCCCGGATGGCCTCGTCCACCACCAGCATCTCGCTGACCACGGAGCGGCCGCGGTATCCCGTGCCGAAGCAGTAGTTGCAGCCCTTGCCGCGCCACAACTGGGTCCCCGGGGGCGGGGGCCCGTCCGCCGTCGTCAGCTTGTCCACCAGTTCGGGGGGCAGCTCGTGCGGTTCGCGGCAGCGGGTGCAGATGTTGCGCACCAGGCGCTGGGAGATCGCGCAGCGCAGGGCGCTGGCCACGAGGTAGGGCTCGGCGCCCATCTCGACCAGGCGGGACACGGCCGAGGAGGCGTCGTTGGTGTGCAGGGTGGCGAAGACCAGGTGCCCGGTGAGGGCGGCGCGGATGGCGATCTCGGTGGTCTCCAGGTCGCGGATTTCGCCGATGAGCACGACGTCCGGATCCTGGCGCAGGATGCTGCGCAGGGCCGCCGCGAAGGTGAGCCCGATCTCGGAATGGGTCTGGATCTGGGTGAGGCCCTCGATCTTGTATTCCACGGGATCCTCGACCGTGGTGATGTTCTTGTCGCCGTTGTTGATGATGTTGAGGGCGGCGTAGAGGGTGGTGGTCTTGCCGCTGCCGGTCGGGCCGACGATGAGGATGATGCCGTGCGGCCGGTGGATCTGTCGCTTGATGTCGCGCAGCTGGTTGTCGCTGAAGCCCAGGTGGTCCAGGCCCAGCATGATGCCGCTCTTGTCGAGCACCCGCAGCACCACCTTCTCGCCGAAGATGGTCGGGGCGGTGGCAACGCGGAAGTCGATCTCGCGTCCCTCCAGGACGATCTGGAAGGCGCCGTCCTGCGGCATGCGCTTCTCGGAGATGTCCAGCTTGGCCATGATCTTGATGCGCGAGACCACGGCCGGCGCGTCGCCCATCCCTAAGACCTGCTCCTCCTGCAGCATGCCGTCCACGCGGTACTTCACGCGCAGGTACTGCTTCTCGGGCACCAGGTGTATGTCCGAGGCCCTCTTGAGGAGGGCCCCGATGATGATGAGGTTGACCGCCTTGATGATGGGGGCCTGGTCGGTCAGGGTCTCCAGGCTCTGGATGTTGAGGCCGATCTGCTGGGTCAGCTCCTTGCCCTGGTCCCGCACGGTCTTGAGCAGGTTCTCCACCACCGAGACCTTGTAGTGGTCGTGGTACTCGGCCAGCTTCTTCATGATGCCGCCGCGGGTGGCAAGCTGCGGCACCACCGTCAGCTTGGTCTTGCGCTGGATGAGGTCCAGGGTCACCACGTCGTTGGGGTCCTGCATGGCGCACACGAGCTGGGTGCCCCTGTGTTCCAGGGCCATGACGCCCTTGCTCATGCCCATCTCCTCGGGGATGAGCATCACCACCGCGGGCTCGGGATCCAGGGGCTCCACGTCCACGAAGGGGATGCCGAGGTCCTTGGCCTGGGCCTGCAGGAGCAGCTCCTCTTTGACGTAGCCCATGTTCAGCAGGACGCTCTGCAGGCTGGGCCGGACGCGCGGCTTTTCCTGGGCCAGCTTCGCCTCGGCCAGTTGGGCCGGGTCCACCAGCGCGTGGTGCGCCAGCATGCGTTCGAGATTGCGGTCGGAGATGTCCAAATCAACCTCTCAGGGGGAAAATCGTTCAGCGCTTGGGGGCCTCTGTCCAATCGCAGCGGCAGAGCGCCCAGGGCCCGCCCACGGCCAGGACCTCCCCGCGGCAATGGGCCCGGAACAGCGGGTCCTCCCAGATGCGGCGGTCGTAGGAGGTGTGCAGCCATCCGGCCGTCCCGGGCCCCTGCGGGGGCAGGAGCAGGACCCAGGCTGGCTTAAGGTCGCCGAGGGATCGCGCCAGATCGAGTTTGTCGTGCGCGCTGGGGCCGAGCGAGGGGTCCGGCGCGGACCGGGCCACAACCGGGTCGCATTTGCCCAGCAGGTCCACCCCGGCGACGCCGGAAAAGAAGTAGAAGGAGCCGGCCCAGGCCGAGGCCACGCGCTCCCCGGGCGCCACCCGGGCGTCCAGGCCCTCCGCGATCTGCACCCTCTGTTGCGCGTCGGCCCAGCCGCCCTGCATCAGGTCCGGGAAGGCCCACAGCGACTGGTAGGAAAACAGGGCCGCCAGGGCCATGCCCGCGGCCGCGACGCGGGGCCTGGTCCAGGCGCCCAGGGCCGCCGCGGCCAGGGCCCACAGCAGGGGCCAGGCCCAGGCCAGGTAGCGGGTCCCCGGATAAAAGTCCCCGCCGGTGCATAGGGAGTAGGCCAGGGCGGCCAGGAGGCACAGCGCCCAGATCCGCAAGGGCCTCAGGCACAGCGCCGAGAGGGCGGCCAGCAGGGCCAGGCGGCTCTCCCAATCCAGCCGCAGGAGATAGAACCAGCCCGCCTGCCAGCGGCCCGGCCAGTCCCCGGACTTCATCAGCACGGTGTTGGGGACCCAGGCCCCATAGTAGGCCAGCCGGAATGCCTGCCACAAGGCCAGCGGCGCCAGCAGGACCAGGGCGTCGAAGAGGCGGCCCCTGCGGCTGGGAAGGCCCCAGCTCAGCGCCAGGATGAGCCCCGCAGGCAGCAGGCCGTCGAAGCGGAGAAGGGCCAGGCCCGCGGCGCAGCCCAGGACCCAGAACGGCGTTTCCCCGCCCTCCTCCCTGGCCTCGGCCAGTCCCGCCAGGGCCCAGGCGCACAGGCAGGCCATGGCCACGGATTCCATGCCCGAGGCGGCGGCCCACACCAGTTCGTAGGACAGTCCGAAGCCGGCGGCGGCCAGGGCCGCGGCCAGGGGCGGCGCCCCCAGCGCCCGCGCCAGGCGCAGGACCGCGGGCAATGAGGCCAGCCCCAGCAGAAGGTTCAGCAGCAGGACCGGCGCGCTTGCCAGGGCCCTCGGCAGTCCGGTGGCGAGCATCCCAGCCATCCCCAGGGTCCACAGCGGGTCGCTGAAGCCCTCCACCCTTTCCCCGGGCGTCCAGACCAGGCCCTGTCCGGCGGCGAGGTGGCGGGCGTACTGCATGGACACCATGGCGTCGTCCTCGAGCCACACATGCCAGCGGCCGTTCACGAGGCCGACATGCTGGGTCAGCATGACCGCCAGCGCCAGGCCCCCGAAAGCGCAGAGGCTTCCCGCCAGCACGAAGGCTGGCCGCAGCCACCAGCGCGCCAGGCCGCTGCGCCAGGCCAGCCAAACCAGGGCCACAGCCCCCGCCAGGCCGGCCAATTCACCGTATTCCGGCGGGCGGCGGAAAAAAGCCCCCTCCAGCCAGGCCCGCTGGGCCATGCCGCTGGCCAAAAGCAGGCCCAGACCCGCCAGGAGGAGGAGCGACGCGGCCGGCTCGAGGGCGCCGGAAGGCCCATTTAGGCCCCCCGCTTCCTTGACAAATGTGTCCGCCTTCGGCATGATCCATCTCCGCGCGCGCGTGGCGAAATTGGCAGACGCGCTAGATTCAGGGTCTAGTGGCCGCAAGGTCGTGGGGGTTCAAGTCCCTCCGCGCGCAAAACTCAAGGCCCCCGGTAATAACCGGGGGCCTTTTCTTTAAGGTCCTGCGGAGTTTGTCCATGCCAGCCGGCGACAGCGGTGAAAAAGCCAGCCGACTCGAAGAAGTCCTGCTGCTCGTCGCGCTCGGATTTTACGCGATCGGTCTGCCCATGTGCGGCGCGATCTTCCGGCCGGGCTTCGCCGCCTATGACGAGGAATCCTTCCTCGACCAGATCCAGGCCTGGCGGGAAGGCCATCCCCTGATCCTGCGCTTCGGCCTGGGAAGCCTGTACCGCGGCCTCGGCGTCCTGCTGGTGCAGGCCGGCGGCCCCCACCTGTTCCTGCTGAGGCTGCCCGCGCTGGCCGCGGTCCTGGCCGAAGCCTGCCTGCTCTATTTCTGGCTGCGCGACAAGATCGGGGAGCGCGGGGCCCTCTGGGCGGCCCTGGCCGACCTGGTGTGCACCGCCACCTTCGCCCGCGGCGCCTCCCTGCTGGCGGCCAGCCTGATGCCGGCCGCCTTCCTCCTGGGGGTCGTGGCCTGCGAGCGCCTGCGACGCCCCTGGCAGTCGGCCCTGTGGGGCCTGGCCGTCGGCTTCATGCTGCTGGACTATGAAGGCTGGGCCGGGGCCCTTCTTTTTCTCGTGCCCTACGCCGCCTGGCTCTGGAGGGAAAGGCCCGGGCTCAGGCCCGCGGCCGCCTTCGGCCTCGTCGCGGCCGGGACACTCGTCCTCGGGCTGAGCCCGGATCTCCTCAAGCATATCCAGGCGCGCGGCGCCCTGTCGTCCCCGGACGCCGGCTTCATCAGCCAGGCCTGGACCAACCTGCGCCTGCTGCTGTCGCGCGGCGACCGCATGGCCATTTCAGCGGCCGCGAACCAGCCCTGGCCCTCGCCCTGGATCTGGCCCCTGCTTGTCCTCGGCGCCTGGCCGGCCTTCCGGCGTTTCCCCTGGCTGGCCTGGCTCCTGGCCTGCGGAAGCCTGGCGCTGGGCCTGGTGGACACCAATTTCGAGCCCCACCGCCTCTGCCTGGCCCTGCTGGCCCTGGGGGCCTGCGCCGGCGCCGGCGCCTCGCTGCTGTGGAAAAGCCGCTGGGGACGGGTCCTGTGCCTGGCCCTGCTGGCCTGGGGCGCCTCGTCCGAAATCCGGGCCTGGAACTCCATGTCCGCGGCGAAACTGCAGCTGACCTACGCCTCGTCCGTGGAGCTCGAGCAGTCCGCGCTGTGGCTGGCCCAGCACCAGCCGGCGGGCGGCTGGGACGTGATCAGCGGCCTGGGCTCGCACGACGACGGCGCCTTCCGCTTTTTGCTGGACCAGGCCGGGGTCGAGGCGCACGGGAAAACGCCCGTCGCCCTGATCTATTGGGACTACCAGCCGGGCCTGAAGGCCTTGGCCCCGGGCCGGGCCGTGGTCCTGGGCGACTACCAGCCGGTGCTGCTCTTCCTGCCCCAGGCCAAGGACGCCGCCCGCCTGGACGCGGTCAGCGCCTCCCTGAGGGGCCTGCGCTGGGCGTTGGTGTCCCAGTCGCCCTCCGTGGTGCAGCGGCTGGACGCCCTGTGGCTGCAGGCGAAGGATCCCGCCCACCAGGACCCCTGGGCCCGCACCGTGGTCTGGGAGCAGTGGCTCTTCTCAAGCCTCTTGCTGCGCAAGGTGGACCTGGACGGCGTCGAACAGATGTTGAAGGAGCCCATGGTCTGCGGATGGGCCCCCGACGTGCTGGCCAAGGAGCTCCAGCCCTCCAACCCCGCCCTGGCGCAGCGCCTCCGCGAAAAGGCCGAGGCCATCGATCCGCGGCGGAAGGCCATGAGCCAGGAGCAGCGCATCGCCCGCTATTGAGGCGGCCTCAGGCCGCTTCCGGTTCCGTCCATTTTCCGTTGGCTTTGATGAGTTCCACCAAGCGGCCGTCGGCCTCGGCCATGGGGATGCCCCTGGCCACGCAATCCTTGCCCACATACAAATTGATCATGTCGGGCGCCCCGCCCACGTAGCCGAAGTCAGCGTCGGCCATCTCGCCGGGCCCGTTGACGATGCAGCCCATGATGGCGATCTTGACGCCCACCAGGTGCCCCGTCCTCTTTTTGATGCGGGCCGTGACCTCCTGCAGGTCGAAGAGGGTCCGGCCGCAGCTCGGGCAGCTCACGAAGTCGGTCTTGGTGATGCGCACCCCGCAGGACTGCAGGACGGTGTAGCTCAGGCCCACCGTGTCCGCGCCTTCGGCGGAGGTCTCCACCAGCACGCCGTCGCCCACTCCGTCGAGCAGGAGGGAGCCGAAGAGGGAGGAGGCCGAAAGGGTCAGCTCCTCGGCGCTCTCCTCCGAATCCATGGCCAGAAGCAGGGGATAGATTTTGCCGCGCGCGTCCGCCCAGGAGCACAGGCCGCGGTGCAGATGGATCAGGGCGCTGGGATCCCATCCGCGCACGCACAGCGCCACCTCGGCCGGGCCGGACTCCTCCACCGCGGCCAGCGCGGGTTCAAGGGCGGCCAGGAAATCGGGCCAGGAGGCCTGCGGCAGTTCCAGCAGCAGGGCCTGGCCCGAGGAGCGCAGCTGGCCCAGGACGCGGCCGAAGCGTTCCCGCGCGCCGGGGCCCGGGGCCCCGCTGGGCAGGCGCACCGCGATGGTCTGGGCCCGGCAGCCGGAGCCAAGCTCCGCGGCGTCGGCCAGGTCGAAGCGGGCCACGCAGGGGACCTTCAATTCCAGGGCTTCGGGGACCAGGCGGTTGACGCCCTCGACCCCCTCCGCGTCGGTCACGGAGAACAGCAGGATCTCCGGCCGGATCATGCGCTCGTTGGGGCCGCGCTTGTAGCCGCGCAGCCAGTCCAGGTTGGCCTGCCATTGGGCGGGCGCGTGAGGCGGCACCGTGAACACCCGCACCAGGGAGGCGCTGCCCAGGGCCAGGCTGCTCTTGGGGGCGAGCCCGCAGGGGGCGCTCAAGCGGCGACGGAACTGGTCGGTCGGATGCGCCTGGGCCCAGGCCGCGCCGAGGCCCTCGACGGACTCCCCGGCCTCGGCGAAGCTCCGGTCGCGGGCGGGCTGGGCCGGATAGCGGCGGGCGATGCGGTAGGCCACCGGCATCTCGAATTCCGGGTCCTCGGTCAGGGACACCCTCACGGTGTCGCCCAGGCCGTCCTCGAGGAGGCTGGCGATGCCGGCCATGCTCTTGACCCTGCCGTCCTCGCCGTCCCCGGCCTCGGTGACGCCCAGGTGCAGGGGATAGTCCATGCCTTCCGCGTCCATGGCCTCCACCAGCAGGCGGTAGGCCTGCACCATGACCTTGGGGTTGCTGGACTTCATGGACAGGACCATGTCGTGGTAGTCCAGGGACCGGCCGATGCGCAGGAACTCCAGGGCCGATTCGACCATGCCCCGGGGCGTGTCGCCGTAGCGGTTCATGATCCGGTCGCTCAGGGATCCGTGGTTGGTGCCGATGCGCATGGCCCGGCCGAGCTGGCGGCAGCGCAGCACCAGGGGGCTGAAGCGTTCCTCGATGCGCTTGATCTCGTCGTTGTACTGTTCGTCGCTGTATTCCTTGATCGCGAAGCGCTTGGTGTCCGCGAAATTGCCCGGGTTGACGCGCACCTTCTCCACGTGCAGCGCGGCCACCATGGCGGCTTCGGGCATGAAATGGATGTCGGCGACGATGGGGGTCCTGCAGCCCGCGGCCCACAGGCCCTCGCGGATGGCCTGCAGGTTGGCCGCGTGGCGGGGGGTCTGGGCGGTGATCCGCACCAGTTCGCAGCCGGCCGCCACCATGCGCAGGCTCTGGGCCACGGTCGCGGCCGTGTCGAGGGTGTCGGTGGTGCACATGCTCTGCACCAGGATCGGGTGCTCCCCGCCGATGAAACGGTCGCCGACCTTCACCACGCGGGTTTTGCGTCGGGCATAGGCCAGGGGGGAGGCCGCGTACCAGGCGCCGGATTTTTGGGTCATGGTTTCCATAAGTCTCCAGGCTTTCTAAGAGCTTCGTCCACGGATCGTCAAAACCTGACATTCAATTTGACACAGGGCGCGCTTTTTGGCAATAATTCTGGAATGCAAGTCAGCGCAACTCAAGGAGGAGGTGAACGTAATGGCTAAAAAACAGAACGGTTTTACGCTCGTCGAACTCATGATCGTGGTCGCCATCATCGGCATTCTCGCCGCCGTGGCCATCCCGAAGTTCGCCCAGATGCTGGAAAAGTCGCGTGAAGGCGCCACCAAAGGCAACATCGGCGCCCTCAAGTCGGCCGTTTCCAACTACTACGCGGATCAGCAGGGCAACTACCCGCAGACCGACCTGGACACCAGCACCTGGTACTCCGGGCCCGTGGGTTCGCAGAGCAGCTACCCCGGCTTCGTTCCCCAGTACATGGACGTGGTCCCCGCGGTCAAGGTGACGGCCCAGAACACCGTCAACACCGTCTACCAGACCGGCGGTCCTGGTGTGGGCAGCAGCGCGGCTGCGGTCACCACCGGTGTCTGGAGCAACCCGGCCTTTGCCACGGATTCAACGGGCTTCGGCTGGAAGTACGACAACACCAGCGGCGAGCTGTGGGTGAACAGCGCGCTCCTGGACATGAGCAGCAACTCCTACACCATCTACGGCTACCAGTAGGATTTCCAGAAAGCGACAAAAAAAGGGGGGCCCCCAAGGGCCCCCCTTTTTTTGTCCCGATAGCCCGTTCTTGCCGGCCCCTAGGCCACCTCGCTGCGGCGCCGTTCCGTCCTGAGCCTGAGCACGCATTGGTTGAGGTCCTTCAGGCTGACCTTCAGGGCGTCCGTGTTCTCGGACTGGATGCGCGTCAGCACCCCCTTGAGCCAATCCTGGACCGAGGCCCTGTCCACGTCAGCGCCCGACAGCTCCCGGCCGCACTCCTCGGCCAGTTTCCGGCAGGTGAGGCGGTACTGGTCCTCCTCCCCCATCCGCACCTGGATCGCGGCGTGCTCCTTGGCCGAGCTGATCATGGACTTGATCTGTTCCTCTTTCAGTCCGGAATTGGGGGCGATGCGGATCTGCTGGACCTGGCCCGAGGCCTTGTCCTGGGCGCGCACGCGCAGGATGCCGTTGGCGTCGATGTCGAAGCTGACCTCGATCTGGGGGACGCCCCGCGGCTGGGGCTTGATGTCCACCAGCTCGAAGTCCCCCAGGAAAATATTGTCGGCGGCCAGGGGGTTCTCCCCCTGGTAGACGCTGATGCGCACCGCGGTCTGGTTGTCGTTGGCCGTGGTGTAGACGGTCTTCTTGCGGCAGGGCACGGTCGAATTCTTCTCGATCAGGCGGCTGAACAGCCCGCCGGAGACCCGCACCCCCAGGCTCAGGGGCGTGACGTCCAGCAGCAGGCGGTCGCGCACCTGGCCCTTCAGGATGCCTCCCTGGATGGCGGCCCCCACCGCCACGGCCTCGTCGGGATCCACTCCGGCGTGGGCGGGCCGGCCGAAGAAGGCCTCCACCTGGCGCCGTATCTCCGGCACCCGGGTCATGCCGCCCACCATCAGCACCGCGTCCACCTGGCCCTTGGTCAGGTGGCCGTCGGACAGGGCCCGGGCGCAGGGCGCCAGGGTCGCCAGGACCAGGCGCGAGGTGGCCGCGTTGAAGGCGTCGCGGGTGAGGCTGTACACCAGGTGCCGGGCCCCGGCGGCTCCTCGGGCGATGAAGGGCAGGCTGATCTCCGCCTGGACCCGGTCGCTGAGCTCGATTTTGGCGGCCTCGGCGGCCTCCTTCAGGCGCTGCAAGGCCACGGGATCCGCGGCCAGGTCGATGCCGTCGCTCTCCCTAAAGGCCTCAATCAGGATGCGGATGATGGCCTGGTCGAAGTCGTCGCCGCCCAGGTGGGTGTCGCCGTTGGTGGCGCGCACCTCGAAGACCCCGGCGCGGGACTGCAGCACCGTCACGTCGAAGGTGCCGCCGCCCAGGTCGTAGACCACCACGTTCAGGTTGCGGGCCTGGTCCAGGCCGCAGGACAGGGCGGCCGCGGTGGGTTCGTTGATGATGCGCAGTATCTCGAGGCCGGCGATCCGTCCGGCGTCCTTGGTGGCCTGGCGCTGGCTGTCGCTGAAGTAGGCCGGCACCGTCAGGACGGCCTGGGTGATCGGCTCCCCCAGCTCGGCCTCGGCGTCCTGCTTGAGCTTCGTCAGGATCATGGCCGAGATCTCGGGGGGGCTCCAGGCCCGGCCGCCGGCGTGGATCCAGGCGTCGCCGTTGGGCGAGGGCTCCACCTTGAAGGGGACCATGGCGGCGTCCCGCGCAACGGAGGGGTCCGCGGCCTTCATGCCCATGAAGCGCTTGACCGAAAAAACCGTGTCCCGGGGGTTGGCCGCGGCCATGCGCTTGGCGGGCCGGCCCACCATGCGCTCGTCGCCCTTGAGGAAGGCCACCACCGACGGCGTGGTGCGCTCCCGTTCGGCGCTTTTGAGCACCTGGATCTCGCCGTCAAGGATGAGGGCCATGCACGAGTTGGTCGTGCCGAGATCGATGCCGAGGACTTTGTAGGAACTCACCGCCATATCAGACCGTCAGAAAAGTGGTCACAACCGCCTTATGCAGCCGTTGCAAAGAGGCGTCCTTCGGGTCCCGCTTCAGGGCCGCGGTCAAAACGCCGAGCGCGAAATTTCCGTTCCCGAGCAAAGCCCCGGCCAAGGCCAGGTTGTAACTGGCCGCCGGATAGTCCGGCTCGAGCTTCAAGGCGGCCTTCAGGGGATCCACGGCCTTGACCAGGTCGTCGGCCCGGATGAAGCGCACGCTGTCCGTGAAATGGGACTCCGCCTCGCCGCTCTTGCGGCCCTTCAGCAGCTTCAGCCCCGGGAGCTCGCCGTCGAAGCGGAAGGGGTTGCCGCAGCGGAAATCATAGCGCCGGCGGGCCGCGGGGTCGCTGAGGACGCGGTAGGCGGCCACAGCCTCGATGGTCTTTTCGTGGGCCGCCTCGTCGTCACCCGCGTTGCGGTCCGGGTGGACCTGGTGCAGCCTCTCAAGATAACAGGCGTGGATCTCGTCCGGAGTGGACGATTTGGCGGCCCCCAGGACTTCGTAGTGGTTGCGCTCAGACACGGGCGGGCGGCTCCTGGGAGCGCTGCTTGAGGTAGGCCTCGATGAAGGCGTCGATGTCGCCGTCAAGCACGGCCTGGGTCTGGGAGCTCTCCAGGTCGGTGCGGGTGTCCTTCACCTGCTGATAGGGGTACAAAACATAGTTTCTCACTTGGCTTCCGAAGCTGATGTCCTGGCGCTCGCCCGTGATGCCGTCCATCTTGGCGCGACGTTCCTCCTCGGCCAGCACGACCAGCTTGGACCGCAGGACGCCCATGGCGGATTCCTTGTTCTTGCCCTGGGACCGGTCGTTCTGGCATTGCACGACGATCCCGGTGGGAAGGTGCGTGATGCGCACCGCGCTTTCGGTGCGGTTGACGTGCTGTCCGCCCGCGCCCGAGGCGCGGAACACGTCGATGCGCAGGTCCTTGTCGTCGATGACCAGTTCGCCGTCGTCTTCCAGCTGGGGCAGCGGCTCGGCCGAGGCGAAGCTGGTGTGCCTGCGGCTTTGGGAATCGAAGGGGGAGATGCGCACCAGGCGGTGCACTCCCTTCTCCGAGCGCAGCAGGCCGAAGGCCCAGTCGCCGTCGATCTGGAGCGTGGCGCTCTTGATGCCCGCCTCCTCGCCCGGCTGGATCTCCAGCTGCGTCACCGCGAATCCGCGGCGCTCGGCCCAGCGGGTGTACATGCGCAGAAGCATCAGGGCCCAATCCTGGCTTTCGGTGCCGCCGGCGCCGGGCTTGATGTTGAGCAGGGCCCCATGGCGGTCGTAGGGGCCGTTGAGCATGCGGGTGAAATCCATACGGCCCAGGCGCTGGCTCAGGCTGAGGCAGCCCGCGTCGAATTCCTCCTGCAAGGCGGGGTCGGCCGCGTCCTGCAGCAGCTCCGCGCTCGCCTCCAGGTCGTCCACCCCCGCCTTCAGCACGGCGTAGGCTTCCAGGTCTTTCTTCGCGGCGGACAGGGCCGAGTTCTTGGCCTTGGCGGCGCGGTTATCGGCCCAAAAACCCGGCTGCTGGGCTTCGTGCTCGATCCGTGCGATCAGGGCCGACTTGGCTTCGACGTCAAAGATACCTCCGGTAGTCTTCCACCCGGTCCTTGAGGCCGGCCAAGTGCTTCCTTTTTTCTCCGCTCAACATCTTCGTTCCTCGCTTTCAAGCGTTCGTTTTTCAGCCCGCCAAGTCCGGGCTCTTGGGCCGCGGCCCGGTCTGGACCTCCCGCGTCGGCAGCTCCATGAGCTCCTTGAGGCGGAGGCGGTGGCGTTCCAGGCGTTCGTTGGCCAGCGCCAGGCCCGCAAGGCTTCCCAGCTGGCGGAGGTGTTCGGTTCCAAAGCTGATTTGGTGGAGCCCCGGCTCCCCTTTTTCAAGGTCGCGGACCAGGGCCAGGCCGGGCGCGGTCCAGCCCGTCTTTCTCAGGCCGTCCGATGCCTGGACCACCCTCTGGGCCCACTGGCCTTCCCCGGAGCGCCGAAGCAGGTCGGCGATCTGGTTGAGCTCCCTTAAAAGCGCTGGATGGGTAAACATCTGGTTACGCCGTCCGCCTTTTACTTTATGCCAAAGGGCTGGTGGGTGGTACTGGAATTGAACCAGTGACCCCCTGCTTGTAAGGCAGGTGCTCTAACCACTGAGCTAACCACCCCTTAAGCTCTGCCAGGGTCGCTGAAATGCACGTCAAAAATCAGCAGGGTATAGTGCACATAAATGGAGCCTTTTTCAAGGCCGCGTCTTCCATAAATCGGTTTTGGGTCCGGCGATCGCCATCATTCCATCAAATCCGACCAAGGGTCTGATCTCTACAATGTCCGCGAAAGCGGGAAAATCCTTTTGAGACAGAAGTATTTGTCCCGGCTGAGCCTGACAAAAAAGTTCCAAGCACTGCGCCTTGGGGGGCCCTTGCGTTTCCCAGACCGCGGCCCCGAGTCGCCACTCCAGCTTCAGGGCCAGGGTCCCCAGGGACAGGGCCCCTTTGATCCCCTCCATCTGTCTGCGCAGGTCCAGAAGCGCCGAGGCCATGGCCTCGGCCGCATCGGGCTCAGCCAAAATCAGACCCAAGCCGTCCGCGGGGCCGCCCGGATCCATGAGGACGCCCCAGCGCGCCATCCAGGCTTCCCAGAGCGGCCCGCGCATCCGCTCGAGCGGCCCGACCGCGGCGTAGGCCACGGGCAGCGCGCCGGCGCCTGTGGCCAAGCGCCGGCTCCAATCCACCTGGTAGGCGTCGGCGACCAGGCCCCGGCACATCCGCTCGGCCTTCAGCCGCATCCCACGGTATCTGTGGAAGCGCCATCCCAGGCCGATGAGCAGCACAGCCGCCCAATAGGCCAGGGCCTGCGGCAGGTCCGGGCCGCCGTGGAAGGCCCGGACCGTGAAGGCCAGCGCCGCTCCCATGAGTGAGGCGCCCAGAGGCGCCGGGGCGAAGGCGCAAGCCAGGAGCGAGGCGAGGGCGGCCGCCAGGCAGTAAGCCACGCTGCGCGGGTCCAAAGGCTGTGTCGCGGGCGCTTCGGCCTGCGTCAAGACCGTGAACACTCGGGCCTGCTCGTCAAAGGACTGGCTCTCGCCCAGGGCGCCGGGCCAGGGCCGGAAGAAAATGGTCTCCCCGCGCAGCTGTCCGGGATCCCGGCGGAGGCTGTCCATCGACACGCTGGGAAGCGCCGCGGAATCCTCGGGCAGGATCAGGCGGCCTTCGCCGTCCATGGCATGGCGCCGGTCCGCAAGCTCCAGGCTGTTGAGGACGCCCTTGCTCCAACGGAAGCGCAGCGCGGTCGGCGGCAGGCCGAGGGCCAGACGCGCCGCCTCCAGGCCCACGGCGTTGATCCAATGCCCCTGGACGCCGACGACCGCCACCACGGCGCGGGGATCCGCCGCGGCGGGCGGAAGCGCGGCGAGGCCGGTCGAGCCCAGGAGGCCCCCGAAGGGCGGGCGCAGGATGCGGTAGGAGGGCAGGGTCTCGGCGTCGCCCCGCAGGCTCACCTCGTAGCTTTGCCGCAGGATCTCGTCGGGCAGCTTCCCGCCGCCGCCGGGCTCGACCTGGAAGGGGAGGAGCAGGGGCTGGGCCGCCTTCAGCGCCGAGGCCAGGCGCCCGGAGGCGTCGAGCTGGGCGGCCGTCGCGCTGAGGACCTGGAGCGCGCGGCTACGCGCGCGGCCCGGGGGCAGGGCCTCAAAACGGGCCCGCAGCTCGTCCTCAAAGGCGCGCGCGTCGGACTGCGGCTCCTCGTCCAGCCAGGCCTCCAGCACGATGGGCCCGGCCCCCTGCGAACGCAGCCAGGCCAGGTCCGAGATCAGCCCGTCCACCTTGGCGCCCGCGCTCAGGCCCGAGGGCGCGCCCAGCACGCGCTCGGCCGTGCGGATCTCCGACGGCGCGGGCGCGGCGGAGGCCGTCCCGGCCCCAAAGGGGCCGAAGCCGGCGTAGGCCGCCCAGCAAAGAAAAAATCCCGCGCCCGCCAGCACCGCGGGTAGCGGTTCGGGCAGGCGCGGGATCCGAGTGTGCGGCCGCTTCATCGCGCTAAAGGCCGAACTGTTCCTTCATTTCAAGATAACGGATGAACTTTTCAAGGTTGTCCAGGCTGACCACCACCACCTGCCCCTGGTCGAAGCGGGTGATGTGGACCTGTTCCATCTTGGCCAGGATCTCGGCCGCCTTGGCGGACTCCATGCCCACGGCCCTGGCCAGCTCGTCGACGTTCATGCCGTCGAGCCGGATGTCGGCCGTTTTCCCCCCGCCCCGTTTGTGGGCCAGCTGGAGCAGGGTGTGGGCGACGCGGCTGTTGGCGTCCTTGATCAGCAGGTTCTCGATCTGGTTGTTGGCGTCGCGCAGGCGGGTCGACATGTTCTTGAGGATCTTTTTGACGATGCGGGAGTTGTTCTGCATCTGCTGCTCGAACAATTCCTCGTCGAGCACGATGCAGCGGGTCTCGCCCTCGGCCGTCGCGTTGGCCGAGCGCGGACCCTTGTCAATCACCGCCATTTCGCCGAAAAAATCCCCCTCTTCGAGGACCACCAGCGTTTTTTCAACATCCTTGGACTGCTTGGAGATGCGCACCTTTCCGCTTTGGATGATGAACATCTCGGCGCCGATCTCCCCTTCGGAGAAAATGCGCTGGCCGGCGGAAAAGGTCCGGCCGTATTTCTCGAAGATCTCAGCCTGGGTGCTCATAGCCCCACACGATGCTTATGGATTGCGGAATGGTGCCTTGCTTCAGCCTTCCGAGGGGGCGTCTTCCCCGCCCGATTCCCGCAGGCTCAAGCCGATCTTGCGCTCCTCCAGGGCCAGCTTGACGATGCGGGCCGTGAGTTCCGCGCCCAGCTCCACCGCGTCCTCGACCTTGGCGGGCGGGGTCTCGGCCAGCTGGCTGATGTGGATCAGGCCCTCCACGCCCGGCTCCAGCTCCACAAAGGCGCCGAAGTTGGTGGTGCGCAGGACCTTGACCGGGACCTTGGCGCCGAGCTGGAAGCGGTCGGCGATGCCTTCCCAAGGGTCCGGCTGCAGCTGCTTCAGCCCCAGGGAGATCTTGCGCTTCTCC
>Ga0210388_10000450_pt1 | contig 34197 bp, 30 predicted proteins | sample IncBWC19OmetaG_FD_155485 | JGI IMG/M metagenome (GOLD analysis project Ga0210388, IMG submission 155485) | Forest soil microbial communities from Barre Woods Harvard Forest LTER site, Petersham, Massachusetts, United States - Inc-BW-C-19-O ...
CGCGCCCGTGCAAAATATTCAAACGCCATCGCCGTTACACACTCGAAGTATGTCGGATGCGCACGAAGTTTTCCCGCTGCGAGCAGTTCCTCATTCAAAGCCTGAATGCGCGTAAACGTTTCGGCAAACGCCTCGTCGCTGATCTCTTCGCCATTTACGCGAATGCGCTCGTTAATTTTTTCCAGATGAGGAGAAGTATTCAGCCCCGTCCGAAACCCGGCGCGGCGCAGGATCGATTCGAGAAATGCAGCCGTCGAGCCCTTGCCGTTAGTCCCCGCGATGTGCACGGACGGACACGCGCGATCAGGCCGCCCAAGCCGCTCTGCAAGAATCGTTATGTTTTCCAGGTCGAATTTTGCAGCCGCCGCCTGCGTCGGCGCAGCTAATTCCCTGCCCAGAGAAAGCAAATAGCGGACGGCAGCTTCGTAATTCATTTCAGCTCAAAAGAAGATCGAAAGAGTTGGCGATAAACGCTTTCAGATCCTTGCGGTGCACGACGGCATCGAGGAATCCATGTTCCAAAAGAAATTCCGAGCGTTGAAATCCCTCGGGAAGTTTTTGGCGAATGGTTTGCTCGATCACGCGCGGGCCCGCAAATCCAATCAGTGCGCCGGGCTCGGCGATATTGATATCTCCCAGCATGGCAAAGCTCGCCGTAACACCGCCAGTGGTGGGATCGGTGAGTAGCGAGATATACGGCACCTTCGCGTCGTCGAGCTTGGCAAGCGCCGCTGAAACCTTTGCTAGCTGCATCAGGCTGATCGTGCCTTCCATCATGCGCGCGCCGCCGGAACAGGAAACCACAACCAGCGGCTGGCGCGACTCAATTGCCAGCTCGATCCCTCGCGTCACTTTTTCGCCTACGACTGCGCCCATCGAGCCGCCGATAAACGCAAATTCCATCGCGCAGCAAACGATCCCGCGCCCGTTGAGTCTGCCCTCCGCGGTAATGACGGCGTCATTCATGCCGAGTTTCTTGCGAGCTTCCTTGAGGCGCGCCGCGTAAGGCTTCGTATCCACAAACTTCAGCGGGTCTGTCGATGTCATGCCCGCGTCGTGCTCCGTCCATCTTCCGTCCAGCAGCATTTCCAGGCGCTGCTTGGCGCTCATCTTGAAATGGAATTGGCACTTTGGGCAGACGTACAGATTGGCTTCCAAATCCTTGCGAAAAACGATCGTGCCGCAGGACTCGCACTTGGCCCACAGCCCCTCCGTGCGTACGCGGCGCTCTTCCGGAGGCGTGGCTGCGTCAATCGATTTTTTGTCCCGCTTGAACCAGGCCATAGGTGTAGGTGAAAGTCGAAAGCTGTCCGTTCGTTATCGCTACCAAGTGCTATTAACAAATGTCCAGGCGGTAAGTCCATCCGCGGGGCAACCTCCCCGCGTTGTAACTAGTAGTCGATACCCCGCTGGGCCAGTATACCCTTGGTGTAGGGGTGTTTCACCTCGCGCATCTCGGTAACGAGGTCGGCCAACTCGACAAGTAACGGATGCGCGTTCCGGCCCGTGCAGATCACGTGCATGCGTTCCGGACGGTTTTTCAGCGCCTCCACGACTTCCCCCGCGTCGAGCATCTTGTAGCTGATCGTGTAGTTGATTTCGTCCAGCACCACCAGATCGTACTTCCCTCCGTAAATCGCGTCGCGCCCCGTTTCCCAACATTCTCGCGCCAGCTTGATGTCTTCCGGATCCGTTTCCGCGCCGCCGATCTTCACGAATCCGCGCCCCATCGGCCGAATCTCAAATTTATCATCGCCAAGCATCTTGGCCGCATCAAGCTCGCCGTAATGCCACGAGCCCTTGATAAATTGCACCATCAAAACGCGCAGCCCCTGTCCCACAGCGCGAAACGCCGTGCCGAGCGCGCAAGTCGTCTTGCCCTTGCCCGGCCCGGTGTAAACAATCAGCAGTCCTTTTTCTTCCGGCATGATTCTTTGCTTCTCGAATCTTTCTGTAGTGCTACGAAAAGTTTAGAGTTTGAGGAGTTGCGCAGGAAACGTCAAGCGAAGAGCCTAGTGCGAGACCCGCGTAAACGGCCAAAACGACCAAGTGTGGAGATTCGGCCGGGATAAAGTCAATCATGCCAAAGCTGATGGATCAGAATCCGTCTGCGCCAAACGCTTGCTTCACTTCGGGCTTGAAAAGGTAGACCAATATCCAAACGTCAACCGCCACAAAGATCAAAGTAAAAAACAACCCAATCGGATGAACGTGTCCAACTGCTCTCATCAGACCGAAAGCGGAGCGAAATAGATGTAGCACGACCAGGACTACCGTTAGGATGCGCGCCCAATTTGCCACCTTCAAGAGGCCCACCGCGTCCACAACATAGATGACCGCAAAACCGAAGAAAATAGCTCCGAGGACGGCTCCGCCCAAACTCGCCAACATCCCCAGGCCACTCCCCGAGGCCATGCGAGAAAGTACCGCGCCGCCAAGCGCCATTCCTAGCGCGCCCAGAACCGAAAATCCACCGAGAATGAATGCCACCGCCGCGAGAATCGTCACTCCTGCTGGACGTTCCATCGGATACTCCTATGCTGAAGATATTCGAGCGATAGCCTTTACGCGAACGGGCCCCGGTACGTTTCCAGATCGCAGACCGACGAGTATAACCAAGGCTATTCCGTTCCTCTCGGAACGGTCAAGATCCGAAATTGTTTTGTGATGATATTTAAGCAAGCGCGAGGCGCTTCGCCAGCTCGGCGGCGATGGCGGTGATGCGCTCTTGCGTTGCGGCAGGAAGAGTGGTTTTTAACTTGGCGTGCGGGTCGCGGATGACGATCCACAGGCCGGGCCGGTAAACCTCGTCATCGCCGGGACAGATGGCTCCGGTTAGCTGTGTGAGCTCGAGTGCCTGCGGGGCCGAATGCGTGAAGTCGAGATTAGCGTGCTCGGGCGAGTTCGCCTGGAATGGAGGGTGGGCGAGGAGATCCATCAAGACTCCGCGCGCATCATCGACGAGGTCCCGAAAGCCTTGCGAAACGAGAACGGCGTCAACGTCGCGTGGCGTGGGCTGTTCCAGTTGGAGCAAGTCATAATCGGGCAACGGCGTCGAGAGCGAAATTTCAATTGCGGCGGAAGGCTGGCCTTGATCAGGAATAATGCGAATGGACATGGTGGCTAGAGTTTTACACTAGCTGGCTTATTTCGGATAGGGGCTGCCGGAAAGGATGGCGAAGGCGCGGTAGAGCTGCTCGGCGAGCATGGCACGGGCGAGTTCGTGGGAGTACGTCATCGCACTGAGAGAAATCTTTTGCGGAACACGTTCGCGAAGGGCAGCGGAGAAACCGTCGGCGTCGCCGCAAACGAAAATAATCTCCCGTGTTCCGCGATCACGGAGTTCGCTGAGCCATTTCGCAAAGGCCTCGGAGGCGTAGCTTTTCCCGGCAGCGTCGAGCAGGACAGCTGTTGCGGCGCGGTCCGCATCGAGTTTCTTCAGAGCAGCTTCGCCATCGCGAACTTCCGTGATCTCGATGGGTGAGTGGCGGCTGATGCGTTTCACGTAATCGTCGATCATCGAGCGCATTTCCGCGCGGCGCGTTTTGCCGAGCATGAGCAGGCGGATTTTCACTTGAGGCCGTATTTTTTGCGTTTTTCGAGGAGGGTTTTGCGGCTGATGCCGAGGGCTTCGGCAGCGCGGCTGATCTTGTAATGAGTAGCCTCGAGAGTGGCTGCGATGACTTCGCGCTCGACCTCTTCGAGCGAGCGCAGGCCGGCGATGGAGCCGGCGGCACCGGAGGCTGCGGCGCGAATGTTGTCTGGAAAATCGCCGGGATCGAGCGTGTCGCCGTGTGAGAAAACAATGGCGCGTTCAAGCGCATTGCGAAGTTCGCGGATGTTGCCGGGCCACGTGTAGGTTGCGAGCATGCGGCGTGAAGGCTCGCTGAGGTGCGAGCCAGGGTGCCCGTGGATCGAGCGCAAAGCCGCTAATAAATGATCGGCGAGCGGCAGGATGTCCGCGCGACGCTCGCGAAGCGGCGGGACAGTCAGCGCTAACACGTTTAGCCTAAAATAAAGATCTTCGCGAAAGTGACCGCTGGCGACGGCGGCGCTTAGATCCACATTGGTTAAGGCCATTAGCCGCGCTTCGATGTGCAGCGTTTCCGTGCCACCTAGCCGCTCGAAAGTGCGCTCCTGCAAAACGCGAAGGAGCTTGCCTTGCGCGCCGGGCGTTAGGGCCGCCACTTCATCGAGAACGATCGTGCCAGTCCCTCCAAGTTCCAGGCGACCAAGCTTGCGTTCGACGGCACCTGTAAATGAACCGAGTTCGTGGCCGAAGAGTTCGCTCTCTACCAAATTTGGCGGGAGGCTGGCGCAATCAATTTTTAGAAAGGGAGCGTCGCGACGGGGGCCCAGTTCATGAACGAGGCGGGCGAGATGATCCTTGCCGGTGCCACTTTCGCCGCTGATCAAAAGCGTTGTTGCGGCTGTGGAGACTTTTTGCGCGAGTTCGAGAAGACGCTGCGAAGCGGGATCTTCGGCGATCCAGGGCAATCGCTCCGTGCTCATTTGGAATAGGCTTCGCCGGCGGCGTGCGATTCGTCGAAGGAGTCAAACGAATGGTTGCGAGCAGCGACGTCTGGCTCGTCTGGGATCACGAGCTTGGGCGAGGAGCGCCAGAGGCGTTCCAGGTCGTAATAACGGCGCGCTTGCTCGCTGAAGACGTGCAGAATGAAGCCGCCAAAATCGATCAGCGCCCATTCCGCGGAGCCGCGCCCTTCGCGGTGTTTCGGCGAGCGATGAAGATGCTTTTCGAGCTGCTCTTCGACCTCGCTGCAAATGGCTTGTACTTGCGGCGTGCTGAATCCCGTACAGATCACGAAGAAATCCGTGAAAGCGCCCACATCACTGAGATCGAGGACGGTGATTCCCGCCGCTTTTTTATTTTGCGCAGCTTCAACAGCCAATCGGACGCCCTGTGGCAAAGTTTCAAGTTTCAACGGTATAGGCCTTGTTTGAGAATGTATTCCTCGACGCGCACGGAGACAAGTCCATGAATGGACTGGCCGCGATTGGCGCGCCGGCGGATGTCGGTCGCGGAAACATCGATTGCAACGGATTCGAGCAGATAAACATTGGTGTTCTGGAGTTCCGCAACCACTTGCGACGGCGCCGCTTCTCCATTTTTCTTGGCGTCGCGGCGGCCCATTAAGTGTGGCGGGATCACCAGGCGCAATGCTTCGGCACGAATCCCGGGACGGTTCGCGACAATGAAATCGCAGAGACCGAGTAGCGTTTCGTATTCCTTCCAAACAGGAATGTCGAGAAAAGCGTCCGCGCCAATGATGAAAAAGATGCGGTCGCCGTGGGAGTTATAGGCGTGGCGGAAATAGCGCACTGTGTCCACGGAATAGTGAAGCTGTGTGCCGCTAAAATCTTCGCCGGCTTCGGCGAGCGAAGGAACGAAGTGTGGATGCTCGGAGCACGCTAGTGAAGTCATCGCAAAGCGGTGAGGAAAGGGAGCGAGGTGCTGTTTGAGCTTGTGGGGCGGCCGGCTTGCCGGAATGAAATGAATTTCGTCGAAATTGAAACGGCGATCAGCGGTGCGAGCTACAGCGAGGTGGCCATTGTGAATCGGGTCGAAAGAACCGCCGAACAGCGCGATGCGACGCGGATGATGCTTTGCGGCGGTGCGATGCGCCTGGGCTGTCGTCAATGCGCCTCCGGAAAGAGTGGGCCTTTGGAAAGTTCGGCTACTTTTCGTTTGTCAGCTTCTTGATGGAGTCCAAGCCAGACTAGAGGGATGGCGAGCAGTATGCAGAATTTACAGGTCCATAAAACTGGGTTCGGAACATGATCAAGAGTCATGGCCGAAACAACGTAGAAGAGAGACGACGTAAGCTGGATCGTGCCGCCTACCAAAAGTTTTCGATTCGCTGTGAGCTTCAAAGCCATGAAACCAACCCCACGTTAGGCACTCTCCGTATTGTTGCTCGCTTCCAAAACGGTGTCTACAGGAGGTTCCGGGAGAGCACGTGGGATCTTGTCGAGAGCGTCGGCGACGGAACGGACCAGATCTTTCACGCCGTCACCGGCAACCGCGGAAATGGAGTGGAATTCAAGGTCACGCTGCTTGCAAAAATCTCGAAGCTCTTCGAGATGCGCAGGATCGGTCGTAGCGTCCAGCTTGGTGGCAACGACAATCATCGGCTTTTCGATAAGCAAAGGGCTAAAGGCTTCCAGCTCACCATTGATGACTTGAAACGAGTGGACCGGATCATCGACATTGGAATCGCTCGTGTCGATTAGATGCACGATGAGGCGGGTGCGTTCGACGTGGCGCAGGAAACGGATACCGAGGCCGGTGCCGAGATGCGCGCCTTCGATGAGTCCGGGCAAATCGGCTACGACAAACGTGCGTCCGAGTTCGGTGCCGTGGCCACCGGTGCCGCCGTCGGCATTGACAACGCCGAGATTGGGCTCGAGGGTGGTGAACGGATAATTTGCGATTTTTGGACGCGCGGCAGAAATCACGGAAATCAGCGTGGATTTGCCTGCGTTCGGGAAACCGACCAAGCCAACATCGGCGAGAAGTTTGAGCTCAAGACGAAGGTGGCGTTCTGCGCCGGGAAAGCCTTCTTCGTGTTCGCGAGGAGCTTGATGCCAGGGCTTGGCAAAATGTTGATTGCCGCGGCCGCCTTTGCCACCTTGGGCAATCAGTACGCGCTGTCCGGGTACGGACAGGTCAGCGATGGTTTCGCCGGTCTGTTCATCGTAAGCGAGCGTGCCGACGGGAACGAGCAGGTTCATGTCCGCGCCGGAATGGCCGCTGCAGTTAGAACCCTCGCCGTGCCGGCCGCGATCAGCTTTGAATTCGCGATTGTAGCGATAGCGGAGAAGTGTGTTGTCGTTGGGATTGGCTTGCAGATAAATGCTGCCGCCGTGTCCGCCGTCGCCTCCGGAAGGGCCGCCGCGGGGGACGAACTTCTCTCGTCGAAACGCGACACAGCCGTTGCCGCCGTCGCCGGCCTTGACCAGTATTTTTGCTTCGTCAACAAACACGAGAATAACGCTCCAATAGAAGGGACAGCGACACACCTGCCCTTAAGAAGGATAGCAGATGCGTGAAGGCATGAGGGAAAGCCGCCTCAGAAACTCGGGCGCCTAATTGACGACTTGAGCGGGCTCGGCTTGGGTAGCTGGCTGGACGCTGATGAAGCGGCCGTGCCGGCCCCGGTCCGTGAACTTGACCACGCCGGTGACGAGAGCGAAGAGCGTGTCGTCCTTGCCCTGGCCAACGTTTTCGCCAGCCTGGTGGCGTGTGCCGCGCTGGCGCACAAGAATCGTGCCCGCGTTGACGAGCTGACCGCCGAAGCGCTTTACGCCCAGCCGCTGTCCGTGTGAATCGCGGCCGTTTGTAGAGGAGCCGCCGCCTTTCTTATGTGCCATGACTCATTTCCTTATCTCGGGGTGCGCGGCATTCCTTCGCTTACGCTCTGGATAAACCTGCTCCACTACAAGTTTTAATTTTGTGCTCGAACTTGGGCACGATGAATCGTGCCCCTACAACATGAGTTAGAGTTTGATTTCGCTGACTTCGACGGCCGTGAAATTTTGACGATGGCCGCGAGAAATCTTGTACTGATTGCCCTTCTTGAACTTGAGCACGGTGATTTTCTTGGCGCGGCCTTGCGTGACGATCTTGCCGCTCACGCTGGCTTTGGAAGCGTCGTCGCCCAGGACGATTTTCTTTTCGTCCGTGTGGACTGCGAGAACTTTGCCAAACGTCACTTTTTCGCCGACTTCGCCTGTGACGCGTTCGATACGAATGGTGTCGCCCGGTGCGACACGATACTGCTTTCCCCCGGTCTGAATAACGGCGTACATCTGCCCTCCAAGCTATAAAGACAAACCCCAATTATAGCGGTGAACTGGCTGAAGCGTCAACGAAGGAACGCGGGCATCGGTGGGAATTGTGATCGAACGAATCGCGAGTGCCAAGCGAGCGCATAGGGAGAACGCGAGGAGCAGCCAGCAGATCCGTTTTCCTTGTCTTTATGGGTCCATTGGCTTGGAGAATCGGGCCGGGGGTACACCCCGGGGGGTGTCCAGAGAATCGTGCGTAAGCGCATGAAGTCATTGGAGTTGGGGGCGTTCCTGCGTGCTCGCACAGAGAGCTACTGGATCTTGCTGAGACGACTCCTACCACCCGGGTGCTTCCCCCAAGAGTGACAAACAAAGGACTTATGCTTGACGCGGCGCGCAAGAGTCGCAAGAACGAGACTTAAAGTCGTTGCGTTTTCATAAGATTGCGTTTGGCCTGCATAGAGGGCTAATGAAGGGCTTGGACCGCGGAAAGCAAATTCCCCAGAAACAAAAAGCGCCAGCAGGGCTGCTGGAGCTCCCGTACAGACGGCGCAATATTACCCAAGCAACACTATACGCCGATGAATACATTTTGTCAAGAGAGAACCGTGAAAAAATCCTGGTAGGCCCTGCGCGAATCCGAGAAATCCCATCCTGGGAAAAGAGGGGGAGGCAATAGAGATGGACGGCGGGGGCGCAGCGGAGGATTGACCGCAACTTTTGTGCCGTTTCGGAGTTTAACCTTGTAGGTGCTTCAGAAAGAATGAGTCACCTGAGAGCACTTAGATCCGAGGCGTTTGAGAGGTTGTTCGGATCTAGCGAGGACAAGGACATGAGATATTTCAAATATTTGGCGTTATTGGCTGTTTGCGCTTTCGCGCTAGCCGCGCCGTCGCAGGCCCAGGTTAGGGTTGGAGTCGGAATTGGAGTTGGGCCCGTTTACGGTGGATATGCTGCACCGGTTTGTGCGTATGGATATTACGGGTATGCGCCGTATGGCTGCGCGCCCTACGGTTACTACGGCCCGAGTTGGTTCTCTGGCGGAGTATTCATCGGGGCGGGGCCGTGGTTTCACGGCTATGGTGGCGGATACTGGGGCCATGGCGGTTACTACGGTCACGGTAGTTACTACGGGCGTGGCGGTTATAACGGACGTGGTGGCTATGCTGGCCGCGGACCGGTTGCTACTCCGTATAGGGGTTCCACAGGCAGTGCAGCTCGCGGCTCGGTAGGTGGTGGATTCCACGGTGGCGTTGCAGCCGGCGGGTCCCATGGCGCTAGCGGGTTCCACGGCGGTGGCGGGGGCGGTTTCCATGGCGGCGGTGGGCACCGGTAATTGATTTAGATTTTCACACTGAAAAATGAAACGGCTGGCAGCGCACGCTGCCAGCCGTTTTTGTTATTGGGGCAAATGATCGGGTGGCGAGCAATCCGCTCGATGCCCAATAATATGCAAAGACGTGCACGGCCCTTCGGGGCTCAGTGTAAACGTGCCGTGCCCCTACGAGATGGTTCAGCTCGAGTCACTGCTTGAGTCGGAGATTCGCCTGTCGTACTGTACGGGCGCGTGACTTCAACAACCAACCACTGGAAAGCGGATGGGTGTGGGCGGAATGGGCTTGGGGGCGAGGCTTAGTGCCGACTCTTGAGCTGATTCATTCGCCGCATGCACCTGACATTAGCCCTGTCACGATCCATTATCAGGAGTTTGGAAGCGGGAGGCCGCTCGTTTTTCTGCACGGTGGCTGGGGGTATGGAGTCTATCCCTTTGATCGGCAGATTGCGGCCTTTCAAAATGAGTTCCGAATATTGATTCCTGACCGTTCCGGGTATGGACGATCAACTCGAGTCGCAGGGGAAATGCCGCTCGATTTTCACCGGCGAGCAGCGGCGGAGACCGTTGCATTTCTTGATGCGCTAGGCATCGAACGCGCCGTGCTGTGGGGCCATAGCGATGGATCCGTCATCAGCGCGATGACAGGGCTGGCGGCGCCGGAGCGCTGCGAGCGTTTAATTTTGGAAGCCTTCCATTTTCTGCGGAGAAAACCGGGGTCGCGGTCCTTCTTTGAGCGGTTTGCTGCTCATCCAGAAGATCTAGGCGAAGAAACGAAAAAATTGCTCGCACAGGACCATGGCGAAATGCAGTGGCCAACGGTATTGCGACGGAATTGTACTGCATGGTTCCGGATTGCCGACCAAGTGCAGTGGCCTGAGGAGGATTTGTACGACGGGCAACTGGGCAAGCTTGCGGTGCCGACGCTATTTCTGCACGGAGGCCTTGATCCGCGAACGGAGCCGGGAGAGATGCAACTTGTTCGCGCGGCAGCGCCGCGAGCAACGATCAGGTTCGTTGGGAACGGCAAGCATAGTCCGCACAGCGAAGAAAGCGCGTTTGAAGAGTGCAATGCGATTGCGCGGGAGTTTCTGGACGGCCGATCGTAAGCGACGAGGCCGTTTTAGCGTGAAGGCCACGGGGCGGCGCCGATTTATCGAATTCTCGAGGTCCAGTCCTTCGAGGACTTGCTTTCCCCTGCAGTATTTATGCCAGTTTCATCTTCGCTTCCTCCTTTGGTAGTAACGTGAATTGCCCAGCACATATTGAGTGCCGTCCAAAGCAGGCGAGGCAGACGAGTTGCCGCTTGCTCCCAAGGACAAGGATGAAATGGTGAGAGGCAAATCGATCAACCGCAGGACCTCTAAGCACAGGGCTTTCGCTCTGTTGGCGGCGTTAGCGGTGAGCCTATTGCTGGGAGCGCGTGGCGAAGCGCAGTCCCAGGTATTTGGCGCGGTGGGAGGAGCCGTTACCGATACTCAAGGCGGAGGTGTGGTGGACGCTGTAGTGAGCGCCAGGAACCTGGCGACCAACGCGGTGGCGTCGGCGAAAGCGGACAGCAGCGGCAGATACCTGATAATCAACCTGCAGCCTGGGAATTACGAACTGACAGCCAGCGTCGCCAGTTTTTCTCCCTACACGCAGCAAGTGGTGGTGGAAGTTGGTGTGGTAACGACGGCTGACATTGTCCTGGGGCTTGCTGGGCAAACACAGACTGTGACGGTGAGCGGCGAGGCTCCGACAGTGGACACGGAGCAGAGCACGTTTGCCATGAATTTTAACAGCGTGGCGCTAGAGAATTTGCCGATTAATGCGCGCAGGTGGTCTTATTTTGCGCTTTTGACACCGGGTGCTGTGCCGGACGGAACGTTTGGCGACATCTCATTTCGCGGGGTGGGCTACATCTTCGACAACAACACCGTGGACGGGACGGCAAATACGCAGGCCTTTTTCGCAGAAGAAGTGGGGCGGACGCGCATGGCCTATTCGACGAGCTTGAATTCCGTGCAGGAATTTCAGGTTACGACCTCAAATTATTCCGCGGAGTATGGCCGCGCGGTAGGCGGAGTCGTGAACGCCATTACCAAGAGCGGCTCGAACGAGATACACGGAGACGTTTTCTATTTCAATCGCGATAACACGATCGGCGGCGCGTTCGCGCCGTTCGCAACGGGAGCTGTGCTTCAACCGAACGGTCTTTACGTTAGCGTGCCCATCAAACCTCTGGATATCCGGCAGCAAATGGGCGGGGATGCGGGCGGCAGGATCATCAAGAACAGGCTTTTCTGGTATTTCAATTTTGACGATCAGATTCATCATTTTCCCGTGACTAATATCCCCTCGACGCCGAACAATTTTTTCTTGCCGATCACGGTTGCCGCTCCGGCATCTTGCGCGAATGCGACGCTGAGCGGATCGGCGGCTCCGAAAAATTTGACGACCGGACAGATTCTCGACTGCCGCGGGTTTACGCAGGCGCAGGTAAATTCCGCTCTGGCATTTCTTGACTCCACAACCGGCACTTCGCCTCGGACAGGCGATCAGACACTGTTCTTCCCGAAGCTGGATTGGAAGCCTACCGACAGGGATACGATCACTGTTTCCTATAATCGCGCGCGCTGGACTTCGCCGTTTGGCGTGCAGACGGGCAGCGTCGTGGCGCGCGGTATCGATAGCAACGGCAATGACTACGTTCATGATGACCGCGCTATCGCAAGCTGGACGACGTCCATTGGTACTTCGCTGACCAACGAAGCGCGGTTCTCTTATAGCCGCGACAACGAATTCGAGTTCACGACTCCTGCGCTGCCGGGCGAACCAGTCAGTTCGCTCACGGGGCTTTCGCCGCAGGTGGATATCAACTCTTGCGGATTTTCTGGCGTGACAACGGAGACTCCTACGAGCGTGGCGCTGCCTTGTGGCTGGATTTTCGGAGCGCCTTCTTACCTGCAACGGGCGGCGTTCCCGAACGAACAGAGGTATCAGGTCGCGGACAATCTTGGAATCTCCAAGGGCCGGCACTTGATCAAGTTGGGTTTTGATGTCAGCCATGTGAGCGATGACCTGAACAGTTACGCCTCCGGTGACCAGCTGGGCGAATTCAGCTACTCCTTCCTGCAGGATTTTCTAAGCGACTACATTACGCAAGCAAACGGTCTCGGCGGTGCGTGCACGTCCACCAGCGCGGGGACGACGTTCCAAATTCCCTGCTACAACGACTACTTCCAGACGTTTGGGCCGCTAGCATTTAATGTCTCCACCGTGGAAACTGCATTTTTCGTGCAGGACGATTGGCATGCCACGCGACGGCTGACCATCAACGCAGGCCTGCGATTTGATCACGAGGGGCTGCCTTCGCCGGTGGTGCCGAATCCGGCGATCCCGCAAACTGTTGTATTTCCGAGCGACCATAAGGAATGGGCGCCACGGTTCGGATTTGCCTGGGATGTGTTCGGCAATGGGAAGACGGCACTTCGCGGCGGTTATGGCATGTTCTATGGCCGCATCACCAATGAACAGATTTACGAACAGCTGACGCTCACTGGTTCTGCGAGCGGTCAAATTAACCCTACAATTTTCCCCACGACGGGAACGTCCAACTCAACGGGCACGCCAACTCCCGGGGCGCCGATTTACCCCAATATCTTGCCGCCTTCTTCGTTCGGAGTCAGTAAGCCGAACATCGTTTTTTTCCCAAGCGATTTGCGGCTTCCGGGAGCGGAAGAATTCGATCTCGTCGCGGAACATCAGATCGCGCCGAACACTATGGTTTCGGTGTCGTACATCGGAAGCATCGGACGTTTTTTGCCGATCGGCATCGACACGAATCTTCCGGCTGCCACTTCGCTCGCATACACCGTTTCGGGCGGGCCACTCAACGGGCAGACGGTTACGGAACCATTCTTCGCCGGCGCGCGCCCGAACCCGAACTACCAACAGATGGTGATGTTTTGTTCGTGCGTGACGTCGCACTACAACGGGCTGGTAGGCCAGTTCAACCGGCGAATTTCAAACGGGCTGCAATTTAACCTGAGCTATACATACGCTAGTGCATCTGACGATGGCGCTTCCTCCTCTGCTGCTATCACTAGCAATACGCCGGTGAATCCCGGCGATCTCGCACTTGAAGAGGGAAGATCGTATCTCGAAGTGCGTCATCGGTTTGTCGGCACGGTCGTGTGGCAGCCTCCCTATTTTGCGAAAAGCGAAAATGCTTTTGTACGCGCGGCGCTATCCGGCTGGACGATATCTCTGAATCAGGTCGCGCAATCCGGCTTGCCGTACACGGCGGTGATTTCTGGGAATGCACCTTCGGGACTCGGAGCTGCCGTAAGCGCAGGAGGGCCCACTGGGGGCAAGACCTCGACACGAGCGGTCTTTGTGCCGAAGAACGGATATACGCTCCCCGCGACTGTTAACACGGATATGCGGGTCGCGCGAAGCTTCCCAATCTATGAACGGTTGCGATTGGAGCTCACCGTAGAGGCTTTCAATTTATTCAATCACGTCAATTACAACTCCGCAGTAACCACGGCCTATACAACCGGAGGCACCGCCGCCGCGCCCACGCTTACGTATAGCACCGGGACAAGTGGTTTTGGCGCGTTAACGGCGGCGAACAACTCTGTCTTCATCGGGGCGCGACAGCTTCAGTTCGGGGCCAAGTTCTCGTTCTAGGATTTCGGAAGCTAAGAGAAAAAGAAGGATCGACGGCAAACTCTCGGTCTTTCGGACTGCAGATTCAAGAGGCCGAATTGTTTATGCGTGTGGGTGTGCTTTGTCGTAGATATCCATCAATTGGCGGATGGACGCGTGGGTATATTTCTGCGTGGTGGAGAGCGATTGATGGCCGAGAAGTTCTTGAATGGCACGCAGGTCAGCGCCATCAGCGAGAAGATGGGTTGCAAACGCGTGGCGGAGGGAGTGGGGATGCAAGTCCCAATTTACGTTGACGAGACGGACGTATTTCTTGACGATGCGGCCGACGGAGCGTTGCGTGAGACGACGGCCAGCGTAATTCAGAAAAACGGCCTCCGTGTGAGGCGCGTCGCGGTGACGGCCGCGGCTGCAGGAGGCTTGCAAGAATAACTCTTCACGCAGAGGCCAATACTTTTCGAGAGCCTCCTGCGCTTTGGTGCCGTAAGGAACGATGCGTTCCTTGTCGCCTTTGCCGACCACGCGAAGCACGCGTTCTTTCTGGTCGATGTCGGCGAAATTGAGGCCGGTAAGTTCGCTGACGCGAAGACCGGCGGCGTAGAGCAATTCCAGCAGGGCACGGTCGCGGCGAAGAAGCAGGCTTTCGTCTTGAAGTTTGACAAGCTTATTTGGGGAAGGATTCTCACTTTGCCGGGCGCGTTTTTTTGGAACTTCGCCACCCGTGCTTAAGGCTGGCCCCATTTCCGCGAGCTGATTCAAGAAACCGTTCATCTCTTCGGCGGAGAGGACCGAGGGAATGCGTTTGGGCAATTTTGGTGTGGGAACGAGCCTGGCGGGATTTTCCTGCAATCGACCTTCACGCACGCAGTATTTGAAGAAGGAGCGAAGCGCGGCCAGTTTGCGCGCGATGGAGCTTTTCTGGAGACCGTGATCGTGCAAGTGTCCGACGAACTCGCGGATGGTGTTGTGCGTGACGGCACTGAGAGCGGGAGGCTCTAGACCTGGCGGCGATAGATAGGTAACGAATTGGCCGAGGTCCTTGCCGTAATTCGAGATCGTGTGAGGAGAGGAATTCTTTACTGCGCGGAGATATTCGAGGTACTTGCTAATGGCCGTTTTCATTTTGTGCCCGGAGACTCAGCCGAGCTTTCATTATCGATTATAGGACAGCATCTGGCGGCTGACCTGTCTATTCAAGCCATCCGTGCATGAACTGCATTGTTCGTCTACACGGATGAGAATTACGAAGTACCTACACCAAACTGAAATTCTCAGGCTATTGAGTCTTGCCTATATAGATTCGTTCTGGCGTTGAGAAAAGCGGCAGCAGAGCTGCCGCACTCCAAAGCTACGGCTTGGCGCCGACGGGCGTGGCTTCTTCGGGCTGCGGTTGCGCCGGGGCGGCGATGGGTTCTGGAGCGAGTTTTTCCCAGTCGCAGCCTTCCTTCAGGCAGGTGTGCACCAGGCCAATTTTGGTTTTCTTTTCGACGATGAAGGGCGCGCCGCACTTGGGGCAGGGCTCAGGTATCGGCATGTACGGGGTTGTGAAATCGCAATCGGGATAACGCGAGCAGCCGTAGAAGATACGCGGACGGCCGCGGCCTCCTCTTCCGGCGCTGCCGCGGCGGACAAATTCCCCTTCAACGCACTTCGGACATTTGATGCCCATGGTGATGGGGCGCGTGTATTTGCACTTCGGGTAGCCGGTGCAGCCAATGAATTCGCCGAAGCGGCCGTGTTTTTTGACGAGGCCGTTGCCGCAGAGCGTGCATTTTTCGTCGAGCAGCTCGTCGGGCTGCATGGATTTACGTGTGCCTTCGACAAGTCGGCGCGTGGTCTGGCAATCCGGATATGCGGAGCACGCCAGGAACGGTCCGAACCGGCCCGCTTTGATGACCATTTCTTTGCCGCAGTTGTGGCAGTACTCGACTTTTACTTCGCCTGGAGCGGCCTCCGGCAAAGCTGGTGACAAATCCTGAATGAAATCGCAGTCGGGATAGCGCGAACAGCCTAGAAAGAAACCTAAGCGGCTGATGCGCTCGAGCAGTTCACCCTCACCACATTTTTCGCACTTTTTGCCGGTGGGGATGCCCGCTTTATAGGAGAGCATTTCGTCATCGGCGCGATCGAGATCGACGATGAACTTTTCCCAGAATTCTTTCACGGCCTCGCGCCAGGGGAGTTTGCCTTCCTCGATTTCGTCCAGTTCTTCTTCGAGGCGCGCGGTGAAGGTGACATCGAAAATATCTTCGAAGCTTTTGACGAGCAGCAGGCTCACGCGTTCACCAAGCATGGTGGGTGAGAAACGGCCCTGCTCTTTGATCACGTATTCGCGCTCGACGATGACGGAAATGATCGAAGCGTATGTGGAAGGACGGCCGATGCCCTTTTCTTCCAGATCCTTGACGAGCGTCGCGTCGTTGTAGCGGGGCGGCGGCTGCGTGAAGTGCTGGTCGGGACGAATTTTATCGAGCTTGAGCGTCTGGCCTTCTGTGACGCGAGGAAGCGCGTTGCCCTCGCCTTCGTCGCTCTTTTCGTCGTCGGCTACATCCACAACCTCAGCCTGATACACGGCCAAATAGCCCGCGAACTTCTGCACCATACCGGTGGCGCGGAACGTATAGTCCGCCGCCGAAATATCGATAGTCGTTTGATCGAATACGGCCGGCATCATTTGGGAAGCGACGAACCTCTGCCATATCAATTGATACAGCTTAAATTGATCGTCTTTCAGGTACTTGCGGACATCTTCGGGCGTGCGCGTCACATCGGTTGGGCGGACGGCTTCGTGCGCCTCTTGAGCGTCTTTCTTGGACTTATAGAAGTTGGGCTTTTCCGGCAGATAAGCGGACCCGAACTTTTCAGGAATGAGTTCGCGTACTTGCGCGAGCGCATCCTGCGAAATGTTTACAGAGTCCGTGCGCATGTAAGTGATTAGCGCAACGGAGCCTTCGGCGCCCAGTTCGACGCCTTCATAAAGGCCCTGGGCCACTCGCATCGTATTCTTTGCCGAATAACGCAGCCGGTTATAGGAAGCCTGTTGCAGCTTTGACGTGGTGAAGGGCGGTGGCGGATTTCGCTTCTTTTCTCTTTGCGTGACGCTGGCAACTTGCCATTTTGCTTTGCTTACCGCGGCGACAATTTTGTCGGCGGCTTCCTGATTTTTGACTTCGATGTCTTCGCCCTTGTGCTTGAAGAGCTTGGCTTCGAAGAGAGGCGGCTGGCCGGCATCAAGCATGGCGTGGATCGTCCAATACTCCTGCGGGACGAAGGCGCGGATTTCCTGTTCGCGTTCAACAATCAGACGGAGAGCGACCGTCTGCACGCGACCGGCGGAGAGTCCGCGGCGGACTTTATTCCAGAGAAGAGGGGAAACTTTATAGCCTACGATACGGTCGAGAACGCGGCGGGCTTGCTGCGCGTCGACAAGATTTGCATCGACTTTGCGCGGATGCTCGAAGGCTGCGCGAATCGCTTTGGGCGTAATCTCGTTGAACGTAACGCGGAAAATCTTTTTCGGGTCGATTGCGGGAATTTCTTTTTTGGGTTCGTCCTTCGGCTCTTCTACCACCACTTCGGGCTTGGCGTTCTTTTTCTTGAAGCGCGAGAGGGTGGGCTCCTGCTCGGGATATTTGGAAGGTTTGGCCAAGACCATGGCGAGGTGCGCTGAGATGGCCTCGCCTTCGCGATCCGGGTCGCCAGCTAGATAAACCGCATCGGCGGTGTTGGCAGCCTTGCGCAGATCATTGATGATCTTCCCTTTGCCAGCGATGATTTGAAGCGTCGGCTCAAAGATTTTTTCATCGTCCAGGGAGATGGGAGGACGAACCGGCTTCTCTTTAACTTTCTTAGCTCCCTTTTTTGCGCGCTTCTTTTTCTTCCCGGTGTTTTCTTCTTCGCCGGGCAGACGGATGCCGATCGTCTTCTTGGGCAGGTCCATCACGTGGCCAATGGAGGCCTTGACGAGGAAATTCCGCCCGAGGTACTTATTAATTGTCTTCGCCTTTGCAGGCGACTCAACGATCACAAGCGAACGGCCCATCTTGTCTTTGTAACCCCGTAATGTTCTGCTGGGAGAGCTGGAGAGGGCGGCGTGTGTCCTTCTCGCTAACTTCATCTAGATGCTGCTATCGGCCTTTGGGACACTCTCAACGCTTAGATGCAAAAACTGCGGCGAGCGATTCGCGCCTTATCTGTCTTTAAAACAATACCTTACTGAATTGCTTGCCGGGCGACTGCCGCACGATACCCTTCATTTCCAGATTAAAAAGCGTAGCTAAGACTTCGGAAGAGTTCAAGCCGGATCGTTCGACGATATCATCAATGTGCTTGGATTCATCCGCGCAGAGTAGCTCGTAAATCTTTTTTTCGGAGGGGTTTAACGAGGCGGCGACGAGGAGATTTCTTTGCTCGGCCTCCGGTTGTTCGGCCTTTACAAGGGCGGCGCGGACCGGCGTGGGCAATTCTTCGATCACGTCTTCGGCGTTCGTCACCAGCTTCGCCCCTTGCTTGATTAGCAGGTTGGGCGCAAAACTGACCGGTTGCGTTACGTTTCCCGGCACGCCGAAGACTTCTCTGCCGAACTCCATGGCTAGACGCGCTGTAATGAGCGAGCCGCTGTACTGCGCGCCTTCGATGACGATTACGCCTAACGGCATTCCAGCGACGATTCGATTGCGGATTGGAAAATTTTCGGGGGCAGGATGGGTGCGCAGGGGAAATTCGCTGATGATGGCGCCCCGCTCCAATACTTTTTCGTAGAGCTTTTTGTTTTCTTTGGGATAGCAGACGTCGATTCCCGTGCCGAGAACTCCGATCGCTCTGCCGCTTACGGCCATGGCCCCTTGATGGCCAATGGCGTCGATGCCGCGAGCCATGCCGCTCACTATGACCAACCCGCGGACGGCTAGATCGCGGCCGAGACGTTCTGCCATTTGGGTGCCGTAGAGAGTCGGGCGCCGAGTGCCCACGATGCTGAGGCAGGGAAGGTTGAGGACTTCCGGGTCGCCGCGAACGTAGAGCAATACCGGCGGGTCGTAAATTTGGAGCAGCGATTGTGGGTACTCGGGTTCGGTCCAGTTAATGAGGCGGCAACGGTCAATGTTGCCAGCGGCGGTCAGTTCTTTTTCGGCGCGTTTGAAGGATTCTTTCTTGAAGACAGCTTGCGCGACAGGTGCGGGCAAGCGGCAGCCTTCGAGGTCGGTTAGCGGAGCACGGAAGATCGCGTCGGGCGAGCCGAAGCGTTTTAGCAGGCGCGCGGACAGACGGGAAGCGAGGCCGGGCGTGAGCGCCAGTGCGAGCCAGGAGAGGGATGCGTCTTGCTCCATCGCAGTCCAAGCCTATAAGCGTGATAACTGTACTGTCAACTAATAATCGTTATAAATAAGGTGAGCTTTGCAATCAGCTGGGTTGAGCGGCGTCTTCGCCAAGGACTACGTCCAGTGTGGAGACAAAAAGATCGGCGTCAGGTTGCGAGAAAATCAACGGGGGACGCAACTTGATGACGTTGTGATTCGGGCCGTCGGTGCCGGCGAGGATGCCGCGTTCGCGCAGACGATTTACGACGTAAGAAGCTTGATTGGGCGCAGGTTCGCGAGTCTGACGATCGAGCACAAGGTCGACACCGAGAAATAGTCCTGAGCCACGCACGTCGCCGATTAGCGCGTGCTTCACTTGTAGCGATTTCAGCCGCGCGATCAAGTAACTCCCCACTCGTAACGCGTTTTCCTGAAGATGCTCTTCCTCGAGGACGTCTAGAACAGCGAGCCCTGCGGCGCAGGCGACTGGATTGCCACCGAAAGTACTGAAAAACTCCATCCCATTGTTGAAACTTGCCGCGATCTCTGAAGTTGTGACAACCGCCGCGAGCGGGAACGCATTTCCTATGGGTTTGCCTAGCACCACAATATCGGGAACGGCGCTCTGCGTCTCGAATCCCCAGAAGTGCGTGCCCAGACGGCCAAAGCCGACTTGCACTTCGTCGGCGATGCAGACGCCGCCTGCGGCGCGAACGTGTTCGTAAGTTTCCGCGAGATATCCTGGCGGAAAAACAATTTGGCCGGCGACGCTCGGTAACGTTTCGGCGATGTAGGCTGCGACATTGCGGCCTTGCGCGTGAGCGTTCTGCAAAATCTCGGCGATGTGCTTCGCGTACTTTGGGCCCGCGGCAGGATCTTCTCTCCGATATGGCCCGCGATAATCGTCGGGGATGGGAGCGACGTGGACCCACGGTTTGCGGCCGTGGCCTCCTGGACCATAAAACTTGTAGGGACTGATATCGATGAGCGTGGTTGTGTGGCCGTGGTAGGCGTGTTCAAGGACGATGATGTCTTCGCGACCCGTGTGTGTGCGGGCTAGGCGGAGCGCAAGCTCGTTTGCTTCGCTGCCGGAGTTGACGAAATAGCAGACGCGCAGTGGATCAGGCAGAAGACGCTTGAGCCGCTGGGCATAGCGGATGATGTTGTCGTGGAGATAGCGCGTGTTGGTGTTGAGGAGGGCGATCTGCTCCTGGACAGCACGCACTACGCGCGGGTGGCTGTGACCTACGAGAGGCACGTTGTTGTAGACGTCGAGAAATGCGCGGCCTGTGTCGTCGTAAAGGTATTGCATCCAGCCGCGCACAATTTTCAGCGGCTGTTGGTACGAGACGCTGAGATTTCCTCCGAGAAGAGCGTGGCGGGCGGCGAGAGTTTCTTCGGCGTTGGCCAGAGGGGCGATTCGCGAATCGAAATCGGGTAAAGCACGGGAGGGAACTGCTACCGGAGACGCCGACTTCCTCGCTTTGTTGTCGTGAGGAAGGGCGAGCAGGCCGCACGCATTCCGAAAGGAGTGCAGCGCGAGACGAGGATCGATCCGAGCGAGCTTTTCGAGAGCTTCCCATGCAGGAGCTTCGCTGATCGTGATGTAAGGATCATCAGCGACGAGCGACTTGCGATGCGCGGAATTCGTGACGCTAACGGCTAGACGAATGGCGATGAGCGGATAAAGAAGACCAATCTCGGATTCCTGCAGCGGAAAGACGCTGTGAAAACCAGCAATGACAGCGCACGCGGCACTCAGCGGATCGCCTTTGCCTAGAATCGCGTAAGCCACGGCAATCGCTACCTCCGAGACGGTGATGCCAAGGTGCATGTCGCCAAAATCGATGACGCTTGTGACTCTTCGCGGCTGCAGCCACGGCGGAGCAACCAACACGTTGTAGTCGTTGGCGTCGCCATAGATGACGCTGCGGCGCAGCGACGGCGGCGCCGGAACCACTTCCGTTTCGTATAACTCAAGAAATCGTTCAACGAGCGCGCGGCGAGTGGAATTCTCAATGTGCTGCATGTAATCTCGAATCCAGGCTGCGCGAGCGAGATCCCATTTCAATTCGCGATGGGTGGCTGGATGAGAAAAATCCGCCAGCGCAGCGTCCATTTCGCCAAGAAATTCGCCCAGACTTCGCAGCAGCTCAGGGCTGTGCGGATTTACCTTCGCGAGAACAGTTCCGGAAATATACGTGAGCAGCCAAAGCAGGCGCTTCGTTCCATCGGAAAGCGTTGCGACCGTAAACGGGTCGCCGCTTGGCGTTGAGCAAATGCGCGGCAGCGAAAGATGGGGCGCGCGCTTGGCCAAATGTTGCAGCGCCCGGCACTGCATATCCACGAGAGATTGCTCCCGCGCGGGGTGCATGACCTTCAGGACAAATTCGCGCCCGTCGGCAGAAGTGAGGTGAAAATTATCGTCGTACTCGCCAGGAAGCGACTTGGCGGAGACATCGAGGCTAAAAATTTCGCGAGCCAGCCGCGCGGCTTCCGATTCGGTGACCGGTTGGGCCATGCGCGCTTCGGGAATCATGCGGGGAATCTTATCTGTAAGAGATAGAGCGCGTCCATTCCTCGGGGAATGTTGGACGCATTGCACACGGAGCGCGGCCGCAAGGTTAGAAGGGTGTTAGACCGTATTCGCAGAAAGCGGAGCCAAAACTCAGCGCTACATTTCTCCGCGTGCCGATTGGATCGAAACCGGGCCGTTCACAGTGGAAAGCTTGATCATCGCCGGAGAGCTGCCGTACTCGATGCGGCGATTGTTGTCATCCCAGGTTTTCCGCGCGTTATCGCAAATGCTGGCGTGGCAGCTCATCGGGGAATAGTTGCGGGATTCAACGCTGAAGCTGGATTTATAGTCCGACGGAACGGAAAGGGTAAGGGGACCGTTTTGCGCATCCGCGGTTAAGCCCGCGCCGCTCCAGGTCGTCCCTTGCAGGTTGATGGAGATCGGGCCGTTTTCGGTGTGAATGCGCACGTTGCCGCTGCTTCCCGTAATCGTGATGGGGCCGTTTGCCGCTCGGACATCGGCGTCACCGGAAAAATCGCGCAGGGTGATCGGGCCGTTCGTGGCGTGGGCAGTCAATTTGCCGTCCACACTGTAGAGAGAAAGCGGGCCATTCGCGGTATCGAGATCGATGACCGCCCCTTTTGGGGCACGAATCAGCAGGTAGATCGCCCATTCGCCGTCATCGCTGGGACCGTTTGTCGAGACCTCTCCACCTTTAACAGAAAGCGTCATTTGCGCGAGAATTCGCTGGGCGCCTCCGTCTTCGTTCGAAGCGAACTTGCAGGACGTCACCGAATAGGTGTCTTTGTCCCAGCCTTGGACCTGGACACCGCCGTTCTTGTGTGGGTGAACGCGAAGTGTCGGCGCATCGGCCTTCGTTACTGTGCGCTCTTCCGATTCCGTGACGGCGTCGCGATCGTCGAAACGAACGTGGAAGTCGGAGCAATCCGCTGCAGGCTCATGGCGACCGCCGGACATGCTCATCGAGTGACGATGGTCCCAATCGGGCCAACCCGGCTCGGCGGGGATGGCGGGTACAGCAGGTACAGCAGGTACGACGGGAACCGAAGGGATCGCAGGCGTGGCCGGAACGGCGGGCGTCGCCCCGTAGAAGTGAACTGGAGGGATCGGCGGCACAGGGGGCGCAAAGGACTCGAAAGAGGGAGGCGCGGGCGGAGTTGGAGGTGTTAGAGCGTCCTGGGCACCAGCCAAAGCGCCAAAGGCGGAGTATCCGCAGACCACAGTCACAGAAAGAAGACCAACCCTAAAGAGCGATTTCATGGACAAACCCTCCAAGCTACATAGACGAACCAAACGCCTATCGGTCTGCCCAGAGAGTCCTTCTTTTTTGGAGAACTACGGTTGCCAATCGCAGTCCAGCATGCCCATGCTCCCGATGGGCGGGCCGTCTGGCGGCTCGACCGGCGGCGTCAGGTCAATACGCTTGGGATCTTTCTCAAACAGCTCGATTTGTTTAGAGGCGAAAAAAATGTGCGCTTGATTGGAAATGGGCTGGCGGCCCGAAGTTGGCGCATTGAGCCAGTCCTTTAACCCGTGCAGCTTGAGCGAAGCGATGGCGCGGACTTCATCGGTGGCATGTTCGTTGGCGGAAAGCGACATCAGATCGTACAGAACGACGTCGTCAACAGTATTCGCGATTTCTCCGTTGTAGCCCTTAACGTGCGCGGCTTTCCAAGTGGCGTTGAGGACGGCATCGAGCACTTCCTCCAAGCCAGGATTTTCAGCGTTGCGCGCGTGGAATTCGACCAGGCGAGCGGCGCGCTCCGGATTAAACAGAAACTGGAGCGTATGTTGGGCGGCGGATTCGGCTGGTGCGAACGCGTCGAAGGCAGGGCTTGTGTGAATCTTGAAATCTTCGCGATCACGCGGATATTCCGGCGGACGCGGCGGGATGATTTTTAATAGCGATTCGGGCAGGGCGAGTGTTTCGGGTCTGAGCGTGGCAAGCACAGCTGCGAACGCGCGACGCTGCTCTGCGGGCGCGACGATTTGCGTGGGGATTTCGCCGTCGCCGCGCAGAGCAAAGGTATAGTCCATTCCGCCCACGAGCTTGCTGGCGGCTTCCACCTGATAGCGGTGGTACATGTAGATGGGTGCGAGAACGTCTTCGAGGGTGGCGAGCGGCGTGCCCTCACGAATGTTATTTTCGCCGAAGCGCTTCAACGCCGCGGCGCGAACCTGCATGATGCGGTTTAGTTCGTCGACGGCGTTCGAGCCGCTGTCCCAAAGATGCGCAACGCTGCTGGAAGAACCAGGTGGGCGGGCATCCTGGTCCGTGAGATAGCGAAGGCCACGGCCGAAGGCATCGCTCAGAATTTTGTCGAGCGCGGCGTGCTCGTCGGCACCGGGAGCGAAGTCGCTGTAACCCCAAGCGATGGACACTTTGTCCCACTCGCCGATGCCCGTGGCATAAGCGTCGGAAAGGTCGGGCGTGCCGTCGGCGGCGAGTTTTACGAACGGCGGCGGGTAGTCCATCACGGAAGAGCGATTGACCGTGCTGGCCGAATAGTTGTGCATCAGGCCGAGCGTGTGGCCCACTTCATGCGCGGCAAGCTGGCGAAGACGCGCCAGTGCCATATCCATCATTTTGGGCGAAACCGGTTTGCCTTTTTCGTAGGGAGCGAGCAGGCCTTCGGCGATCAGATAATCCTGCCGCACGCGAAGCGAGCCAAGTGTGACATGGCCCTTGATGATTTCGCCAGTACGCGGGTCGATGACCGCCGCTCCATAAGACCAGCCGCGCGTGGCGCGATGCACCCACTGGATGACGTTGTAGCGCAGATCCATGAGGTCCGCGCCTTCGGGCATGAGTTCCACACGGAAAGCGTTTTTGTAACCGGCGGCTTCAAAGGCCTGATTCCACCAGCGCGCGCCTTCGAGCAGCGCAGAGCGAATCGGCTCCGGCGCGCCACGGTCGAGATAATAAACGATCGGTTGGACCGGCTCGCTCATGGCGGCCATGGGATCTTTTTTCTCGAGTCGGTGCCGTGCGGTGAAGCGCTTGACGATGGGCTCGCTTACAGGAGTGGCATAGTCCATGTACGCGATGCCGAAAAAACTACTGCGCGGATCGTAGGCACGTGGCTTGTAGCCGGGCGGCGGAAGCTGCACGAAGGAATGATGCTCTCGAACGGTGATGGACTCGGGAGAGGGCGTAACCTCACGCACCCACGGACCGGGTTCGTCACCGGCAAACGTCAGTGTGGCTTCGACTTCTGTGTTGAGAGGAAAGTTTTTGGTTTGCGGAAGATATATCGCGCAGCGCGAAGCATCAATGTGATAGGCGCCTTGCTTGGTGCGGCGGAGCGTGGCGGGAATGCCGTGTGCGTCGCGCAGGAAAAAATCGGTGGCGTCGACGAGGGCGTGCCCATATTCTTCGGCAGCAACCGTGAAACCCCAAAGCGCTGATTCGGCAAAGGAGTCGCGGACGGCGCGGCGTTCGTCCGCGTCGTCGGTTACCGCGCGATAGCCGAGATTCTCTTCAATGAGCAGAATTTTAGGGCCGCTGCGCTCGAATCGGACGATGGCCGTTTTGCCAAGCTGGCCGCGGTCGAGGCCGATATCGTTCGAACCGATCCCAGCGGGGAGGCCGCTTTGGTAAAGGAACTCCGTGCTCCATTTATCGATTTCGAGCCAGAGCTTGCCTTGCTTGGCGTCCCAGTAGAGATTGAAATAGCCTGGAAACTTTTGCGCGCCGGCGACCTTTTCGGCAATAGAAGGCGTCTGGGCAGAGGGCGTTTGGCTAGATGGTGTCTGGGTCGCATCGGGGTTAGCGGCGATGCCGGCAAGGGGCAGACACAGGAAACAGAGCAGGAAAAGACACCAGGAACGTTTCAGCATTTTCAGCGCCTCCGAATGGAAGGAACGTTTTACAACAAAAGACGCTTGGCGCGGAGGAAAATCCTCTCTGCTATACTTGGTTGAAATCGTGGGACTCTTAAACTTGCAAAAGCTTCGCATATCGATTGTGCAGTACTTGAATACGGCACCACTCGTCTGGGGCTTTACGAACGGGCCACTCGCCGGAAAGTACGATTTGTCGTTCACCGTGCCGTCGCAGTGCGCGGAAGCTTTGCGCACTGGAGCGGCCGACATTGCCATCATTCCTGCCATTGAATACCAGCGCATCCCAGGTTTGGTTGTTCTGCCGGATTTGGCGATCGCTTCGCAGAATCGCGTGCGAAGCCTCTTGATCATCGCGAAGAAACCCATCGAGCAGGTGCGCAGCATCGCGCTGGACCGCAGTTCGCGGAGCACACAGGCGCTAACGCGAATCTTGGCCGCGGAACATTGGAAGATCGATCCAGAGTTTTCTGAAAGCGAGCCTGATTTGCACGCAATGATGGGAAGAGCCGACGCTGCTCTGCTTATCGGCGATCCTGCGCTGCGCATTTCCATCGCCATCGAGAAAAACAACACGGTCAGCCCGCAAGGGCGTGCAGTCTGCCAAGCGGCCATGCTTGGAATTCAAGGCGCCGAGACAGTTCATATTTATGACGTAGTGGGCGAGTGGCGCAAATATTCGAGTCTGCCCGCGGTAATGGCGGTGTGGGCCGCGAGGCCGGAAGTTGTCACTCCAGAGGTGCTGGCGGATTTTTCGGCGTCCCGTGACTTCGGGCTAAGTCAGATCCCGACGATCTGTGTTGAGGCCGCGCGCGAACTGGAGTTGCCGCAACCAGCGCTCGAGTCCTACTTACGGCACAACATTGATTTTTCTTTCGGCGAAGAAAATCGGCGCGGCCTGGAACGTTACTTTCACGGAGCCGCAAAATTGGGACTGATAGACCGCGAAAAGAAAATTGAGTGGGCAACTATGACAAAAGAAGCTGCCCAAGTTTTAGCGAAGTAAGGGCACGATATATCGTGCCCTTACAATTAGAGTTTAGAAGGTGCATTCGCTAGAATAAGAACGCTGCGACGCGAAGGAACAACGTGGGACTGACCAAAGAAGAAGCTGTCGACATGCTGCAATCCGACGACCTGGTGGGCGTCGGCATGGCCGCGCACCAATTGCGCCTGAAGAAAAACGACCCGCGCGTGGTGACCTACCAGATCGACCGCAACATCAACTACACGAATTTCTGCACGGAGTACTGCTCGTTCTGCGCGTTTTACCGGCCGCTCGGGGCGAAAGATGGCTACATTCTCTCTTTCGAAACGATCTACGAAAAAATCGAGGAGATGCTCGAACTCGGCGGAACAGGAATCTTGCTGCAAGGCGGCCTGCATCCGGACCTGCAGATCGGTTATTACGAGAATCTGCTTCGCTCGCTGAAGGCACGTTTTCCCCAAGTGCACCTGCACTGTTTTTCCGCGCCCGAAATTCTATGCATCGCGGAAGTCAGCGAATTGACCGTCCGCGAAACGATTCAACGTCTAATGGACGCCGGACTGCAATCTATCCCCGGCGGCGGCGCGGAAATTCTCGACGACGAAATTCGCGGCAAAATCGCCCGCTTGAAATGCACCAGCGACGATTGGGAAGAAGTACACCGCATCGCACACTCGCTTGGCCTGCGCACGACGGCGACAATGATGTTCGGCTGCGGCGAGGAACTCCGTCATCGGGTGAATCATCTTGAACGGTTGCGGCGCATTCAGGAAGACACCGGCGGGTTCACAGCGTTCATTCCCTGGATGTTCGCGGCGGAAAACACTGCCCTCGGAAAAAAAGTGCAAGAAGCGACTGCGGTCGATTACCTGAAGACGTTGGCCGTCAGCCGCCTGTACCTCGACAACATTGACCACATCCAATCGAGCTGGCTAACGCCGGGCATCAAGGTTTGCCAGGTTGGCTTGCAATTCGGTGCAGACGACGTTGGCAGCATCCTCATTGAAGAAAACGTCGTGTTCGCCGCCGGCGTGAAAAACCGCACAAACGAGAACGAACTCCGGCGCATCATCTCCGATGCAGGATTCGTCCCCGCGCAACGCGATACTCTCTATCGCTCCTACGCGCTGAAGTAACTCCGAAAAATCAAAACGCTATTTTGCGGGGGTTGGTCGCTTCAGGGGACGAAGTACGAGCTGCACCTCAGTCCCGTCGGGAAGATCGATATCTTCGAGCGGATAGAGAATCCCGCTGCGAAATCGCGCCTGAATCCAGCGCGGTCCGGGTTTGGCGTCAGCCACGGCAGCTTTGACAGGAGCTCCGGCGGCAGCAGGCGCGCCAGAAGTCTCATCAAGCGCTTCATTCGCAAGGGCATCTGCTTCGCGATTTTGCTCGCGATAGACATGATCGATCCGAAAGGATGTGAAGCCCATCGACATTTTCTTCGCGCGCTCAAAAAGCGGCTTCAAATCCTCGCTCTTCACTTTGTACTGCCCTTGCATCTGCTTGACCATAAGCTCGGAATCGCTCTCGACGCGCAAGGCACGGATGCCATGCGACTCCGCGTAATCCAACGCCGCAATGAGGCCGTAGTATTCGGCGACATTGTTTGTCATGCGGCCGATGTATTTTTTCAGCTTGGCGACAAGCTCACCCTGCCCGTCGCGAATCACCACACCATACGAAGCTGGGCCGGGATTCCCACGCGCCGCGCCGTCAATATTCGCTTGATGAGCGGGCGTAGCGTTTTTTTGGTCGGCGGGCGAGTCCCCGAAGAGACCGTCACCGGCAGCGCGAGTAGATTTTGGAAGGCGTGGCATCAGGAATGGTTAGAAGCGGAAGAAGCCGCGTGCCCCGAACCAGCGGCAGGATCCGGAAGCGGAATCGGCTCTAAAGTGTATAAAATCAGGCCACAAGATTCGCAGCGGTAAATCTCTTCATTGGGATCGCGGCGAAGCTCCTGCAAAGTATGCGGCAGAACGCGCATCCCGCATCCGCGGCATTGCCCATCGCGGGCTTCGGCGAGGCCGGTACCGTGATGCCGTTTGGCGATGCGCGCGTAAAGCTCACGCAAATCCTCGGGAACCGGAGCCAAGGCGCCTTCCCGCTCGGCAAGCAGGGATTCAAGCTGTTTCTTTTTCTCGGCCTGCAGGGCTTCGATCTCTTTTCTCTCTTTTGAGACCGCAGTTTCGTCTTCTTTAAGGTTCGCTTCCGCGTGCTTCACGCGACGTTCGGCTTCTTCACCGGTCATCATGACTTCAAGTTGCGCGTCTTCCGCCTTCGCGACTTCTGCCTCGGCGTTCGCAATCTCGTGCTGGAGGGCTTTGTACGCTTCGTTGGTTTTAACGGCGCCGCTCTGGTCGCGGTATTTCTTCGCGCGGTCTTTCCATTGCTGGACGTCAAATTCGAATTTCTTCCGCTCGGCCTGGCTCTTGACGAGGCCTTCCTTTGCGGCCGCAACGGCTGCCCGCGCGCCGCTCAGTTTGGCGTCGGCTTCGCGGATGCGCTTTGGAAACGTTTCAATTTCGGTGCGCACCGCGGCAATCAGGTGGTCGACACGCTGGAGCTCGATCAGGCGAGGAATGGCGGAATGCATCGGTCTGTAATACTAACACAGCGGGGCGCTATGCTTTGGCTCCGGGAGGGGACCGGTCGGGAGCCCCTACGGGATGCAAGGTCTAGTAGAATGCCTCGGTTTTGCAGGCAAGACTTTGAGGATTGTCGTTCCAAGGAGGACGAGATATGCCGCATGTTCAGATTACCTGGGTGGAAGGACGCACGCCGGAGATGAAACGCAAGATCGCAGAGAGCATCACCTCTGTGCTAATCGAAGACGGACGGGCGAAACGCGAGAACATTCACGTGTCGTTTCACGATGTCCCCGCAACAAACTACGCCGAAGCTGGTGTCCTCGTTGCGGATCAAAAACGCACGCCATGACGAGAACTCAGCAAACCTTACCGCTAGGCTTGAAATCAGCTGACAAGACGGATGGCACTCCCCGATGATGGTGAGCAATTCCGTCCGTCTTCCTAACGATTGTATTGGCTGCAGCGTTCGCGTTAGCTCGACGCGCGAAGGTCGCGGCGAATCAGTGTGAAATCCAGAAAATACCCTATGCCGATCGCCAATGGGATGATGCCGAACGCAGCTGCAGACCAGAAGTCGCGATCTGCTTGAACCGCTGCAATCAAGCCAAACGTGGCGACGTAGCCCAAAGCCCCAGCGATGAGGAGAATTCCGGAACGCCTGGAGTGAGCTGCCTGCGAAAGTTCCGGCTCTTGCGGAACGCTTACGCCCCGCGCGATGGCAGCCAGGCGCTCTTCGCTACGCAATTTCCGTACTCGATAGTATGTGTATAGCATGCCGAGGGGAACGCCCATCCCCAGTGTGACTGCCACCAATCCGATCAAGTCTCCGCCCATGGTCTGCTCCTTCCAAAGTGCGACGGACCCGCGATTCATAACGAGGGAACCGTTGTCAGTAGAAGGTACGAGGCACATGTTGGAAAAGTTCCAGGGAAGAGGGCAACAAGTCCGGCTCAATACGCTGGCCGGAGATGACAATCTCTTGCCAGATGATCAGTTAACTTCGCGAGTTTCCATGTTCTGGTCAATCGCGAAGTTGGGGTACCGAATGGGTGAACCCGCAGCGGCTGCAGCGTGCCGCCCCGTGACGGTGAACTCGTTCCCAGAGCACTGGATGGAATACGTGTACCCATCTCGGTCGGGATGTGACATTGCCAGCGCACCGGAAGAGATAAGCTCATCTAGCGACGTGCAATGGCCATTCTGCGCAATGTAGCTGTTTTCCGCATGGGCAATAAGTATTAGGTCTTCGCGGACACCAATAAGGCTGATCGCTTGCGTGGGTGCAGTGCCTTCATCGGTGGTTGGCATTTTCTTGAAATAGAAATGATAGATGCCAAATACAAGTGCAGCGGCGACGAGAATCGCGACGAGGGCACGCATGGAAGAATTCTGGCGCTGCGCCACATCCGTTGCAACACTTGAGGAAGGAAGGCGTGCGCGAGGAAACAACACGGCTCTTCTCCCACCGGGACGCTGGCTTCTTTGCTAAACTCCCCTTACCGCTGATCCCTCTTCGCGGTGCATAACCCCTCCCTTGGATTGACGAATGAACATGTTTGCTTCTGCAGCCGAGCTGCAAGCACTCGAAAAATTGCGTGACGAGGAATTGGAAGAAGCCCGCGCGCTCCAGAGCGTAATGCTGCCCAGGGAATCGCTGCGCTCGCGCGGCGTAACCATTTCCCATCAATTTCAGCCAGTTTCGGCGGTCGGCGGCGATTTTCTAGATTATTTTGAACTGACCGACGGATCCATTGGGCTGTATCTTGGCGATGTCTCGGGAAAGGGCCTTCCCGCGGCGTTTTTTGGAGCGCTAGCGGTCGGAACTCTTCGCGGCGTTCATAAAACGGGAATCTCTGCCGATCAAGTGCTTGCCACCATGAACCGGCGGCTGATGATCCGTGGTCTGCCTGCGCGGCACGCTGCGCTGCAATATGCTGTGTTCAATCCCGCCTCTCGGGAGATACAAATTTCGAGCGCCGGAATGCCCGGGCCACTTCATCTCACCGGCAAGGGCTGCCGCTTACTCAAGATGTCCGGCATTCCTCCGGGACTGTGGCCTTGCACAAGTTACGAGGCTACGGTGTTCCGCCTCGAGCCGGGTGACTCCGTGCTGTTCTGCACCGACGGAGTTACGGATTCCATGAATATGGAAGAGGAGAGCTTCGGAACAGACCGGCTCGTGGCGATCTGCGACGAACATCTTGCGGACTCTCCGACCCATTTGCTCCAAGCCATCTTTTTGGCGGTTGAAGGTTTCAGCCGGGGGCGCGGTCCCCACGACGACATGGCTGCGGCTTTGTTCTACTGCTCGGAGTAATTTTCCACTCGATTCTTTTGTAAAGAGACCAGGCGTAGCGCACGCTGGCGGGGCATGCCAGCACGGGTGCCCAAATAGCAATGTAGCTTCTGCGCAAGCCGAATCCGGTTTCCAATTGACAGCCTGAGCGCCCTCCAGTAACAACAATAGATAACGACGATTGCTGCAGTCTATTTAGGAGAGTTCCCAATGAAGACGAAGTCCCCTTTTGCGCTTGGCTTGGCTTTTTTGCTTTCGCTGATCCTTACTGTCCCGGCAGACATTTCTGCCGAGCCTCAGACTGGCGGACAGAAGGCCGGCGAAGTTGCCCGTGTAATCCCCGCGGTGAGCATTGCCCGCGGATCCAAGACCATTAATGCTTCCGCAAAAACGCTGGTCGAATGGCAGGATTTGGTGAATACCAAGACCGATGGGCGTGCGCGCATCGCTCTGGATGACGGCTCGGTCTTGAACGTCGGCTCAGATTCCTCAATCAAGGTAGTGAAACACGACGCGGGAGCACAACAAACCGAACTCGAGTTGGCCTACGGCAAACTCCGCACGCAAGCTACAAAAATCTCAAAGCCAGACGGCAAGTTCGAAGTTCACACCGCAGCAGGCGTCGCGGGCGTGGTTGGAACGGATTTTTATGTGGCCTATGAAAACAACGTGATGAATGTAGTCGCCTACGAAGGCTTTGTACGCGTGTGCAACCTGGCGGGCGTCTGCGTGATCTTGAAGGCCGGCCAAATGACCAATCTTCGCAACGGGAATAATGAGGCGCCAGCACCTCCGGCACAGGCGCCGCTGGATTTGCTTGTCGCCGCGTCCAAGGATACAGAAGTGGGCCTGCGGCCGGGCAGCGGCCTTGCGAACGGCGGGCATATCGGCGTGGGATTGGGAATAACGATAGGAATCCTGGCCGTTGTGCCGATCGTCGTCTTTAGCGTCATAGCAAGCCACCACAGCAGCACGCCGACGCCTCCTTCTCAGACAGTGAATCCTGTCACCGGTGGCTGCAGCCCGACCAATCCTAATGCGTGCTGATTTGTTCGTGTAAACCGCGAATGGACCTATGTTTCCGCCCTGGCTGCGAGTCGCAGCCAGGGCTCTTTGTTTCTAAATCTATGCAACTCGCCGCGCCGGGCAGCCGTCAAACTATTGTTACCAAATTTGAGAGACGCATTGGGACCCGCATTTTGTGCCGTTACCCGCTGTAGCGTACACTGGATGTTTGGCAGTGCCGTCTAACTGTAAGTGAGGCAATCCTTGAAAATTCCTGTTCGTCATTATCTGAGTACAATTTTGTGCGTCTTTGGCCTTCTGGCTCTCTTGACGCCGTTCGCGGCGATCGTTACGCAGGCTGCGCCACCTCCCGATACACAGGTCAAGAAATCTCCGCTTCTCGCGGCGCTCCAGGCTGAGCTCGAACGCTCCCTGAAGACGTTCAAGGCGCAGGACCCGCCGGCTTATTACCTTGGCTACACCATCACCGATACGCAGCGCGCGGATGTTTCCGGCTCAAATGGCGCCCTTCTCAATAGCGCCGAATCGCGTAACCGCTGGCTGGAAGTTTCCGTGCGCACGGGTAGCTACGAAACGGATGACACCCATAAAGTCGGCGAGCGGCAGCAGACCAGCTCGGGCCCCGGCGTCTCTGTTCCCCTTGACGATGACGCGGGCGTTCTACGCCGGTCCGTGTGGCTCGAGACCGAGAGCCAATACCGCGCCGCCGCCGAAGCGCTGATCAAGATCAAGACCGGCAAAGAAGTGAAAGTCGATTCCGTCGAAAACCGCGCGCCGGATTTTTCTCACGAGCAGCCGCACACTTTCATTGGTCCGCAAGTGACTCTCACAGTGGATCGCAAGCCATGGGAAGAAAAAGTGCGCGTGTACACCCGCACGTTCCGCGAATCCGCCGCAATTATCAATTCAATTGTCACCTTTTCGGCCCAGGCGCAGAACGTCTTCCAGGTCACCAGCGAAGGAACGCAACTGCAATTCGGCCAGATTCGTTACCGGCTCGAACTTTTCATTCAGGGAAAAGCTCCAGACGGAATGGATATCGACCGTTATTACAATTTTGACTGGGTCAATCCCGCAGATGCGCCTGATGACAAGGCTGTCGCCGCAGCGCAGGTCACGATGAGGAAGGAATTAGAAGGACTCGTCGTTGCGCCAATCAACGAGCCGTCGGTCGGGCCGGCGCTCCTGACCGGCCGCGCAGCTGCCGTCTTCTTCCATGAAGTCTTTGGCCACCGCGCCGAGGGTCATCGCCAGAAGGACGCAGCCGAAGGCCAGACGTTTGCGAAAAAGGTCGGCGAACCAATTTTGCCGAGTTTCTTGACCATCGTGGACGACACAACGAGAAAGAAGCTTGGTTCCGAAGATCTGCTGGGCTATTACCAGTTCGATGACGAGGGGGTTCCGGCGCAAAGTGTGACGCTTGTCGATCACGGGATCCTGAAAAATTTCGAAATGTCGCGCTCGCCGCTTGTTGGCTTCCCAACTTCCAACGGCCACGGTCGCCGGCAACTCGGCGCGACGCCAGTTTCCCGCCAAGGCAACCTGATTGTGGAAAGCAACAAGATGGTCACAAACGCGGAACTGCGTGTTAAGCTGATCGAACTGATCAAAGCGCAAGGAAAGCCCTTCGGACTGCTGATCGACGACATCGCCGGCGGCTTTACTTTCACCGGCCGCGGACAGCCACAAGCTTTTCAAGTTCTCCCGCTTGTCGTTTACAAGGTATTCGCCGATGGACGCCCGGATGAATTAGTCCGTGGCGTGGACATCGTTGGAACTCCGCTAGCCGCGCTCACCAAGATCGTAGCCACTGGCGATA
>Ga0210388_10000452_pt1 | contig 34144 bp, 28 predicted proteins | sample IncBWC19OmetaG_FD_155485 | JGI IMG/M metagenome (GOLD analysis project Ga0210388, IMG submission 155485) | Forest soil microbial communities from Barre Woods Harvard Forest LTER site, Petersham, Massachusetts, United States - Inc-BW-C-19-O ...
CAATCATCAATGTTTACTGGCGTTTTAAACCGGACAGTAGTGGAAACGAACCCAATTTTTCCGCAAAAAACCCAATGAAAGTGCATAAGTGTCCAAAAAAACGAACCCAATTTTCGGGCCAAAAAACCCCTTGCCAATCAAGTGTATGAGGGTAAATCAAAGTAAATCAGACCAAATCAAACCTGAAAAGCCGAGGGACGAGGACGAGGACGACGATGAGGATGATTCCCTCATCCCAGCCAATCAAACATCATCCAGATACAACTCGCGGTTGCGCCACAGGTAAAGCGCGCCGGAAACCGCCGTGAGCGCGATGGTGATCCACAACATGATTTGCGCGAACATCGGCGTCCAGGGCGCAAAAAGATTTTTCAAACCGGCCGGCCATTCGTTCATCGCGTCCACGACCAGCAGCGCGATGATGCAGGCGATCTGCGAGATGGTCTTGTGCTTGCCGTAGCGTTCCGCCGCCAGCACGACGTTTTTTGACGCCGCCAGCAGGCGCAAGCCCGTGATGGCCAGTTCGCGCGCGACTATGACGATGACCATCCAGGCCGAGACCTTCACCGGGGCGGCGGGATTCAAGTGCGTGCTTTCGGCGAAGGCGATGAAGGCCGAGCAGGTCAGGATCTTGTCCGCCAGCGGGTCCATCAAGATGCCGAAGTTGGTGATGAGGTTTCGCGCCCGCGCGATCCGGCCATCCAGATAATCCGTGAAGCTCGCGAGTGAAAACAGGATCAGCGCCGTCGTCTCGCTATACTTCCAGGGTGAAAACAACGCCCATAAAAACAGTGCCGTCATCGCAAAGCGCGAGACGGTGAGCTTGTTGGGCAGATTCATTTTGTTTTAATCATCCTCATCCTCATTCATCCGTTTTGAGGATGAGCATGAGGATGATACTTAGGCTCCGAACTTGTCGAACATCTTCGCATTGGCCTGCATCAGGCGGATCAGGTATTTGGAATCGAACACGCCGAGCGAGCCGCTGTTCGCGCCGGTCTCGGTGAAGCGTTCCAGCTTGTCCGAACCGCTGCACGCGGAATGGAGCAGCACCGGCTGCGGATGCCAGGAATGGCCTTTGAGCGCGCACGGGGTGGAATGGTCGCCGGTGACGACGAGCACGTCCGGCTTCTTCTTCAACAGGATCGGCAGCGCGGAATCGAAATCTTCGATCGCCTTTTTCTTGGCAGCAAAGTTTCCGTCCTCGCCGTATTTGTCGGTGTATTTGTAATGGATGAAAAAGAAATCGTAGTTGTCGTATTCCTTCAGGTACCGCTCGAACTGTTCATTGATGGTCTGCGGCCCTTCGATCTTTTTCATGCCGACAAGCTGGGCGAGGCCCTTGTACATGGGATAAACCGCGAGGCACGCGGGCTTGAGGAGATAGCGGTCCTCGAACAGCGGGATATGCGGCTGGTGCGCGATGCCGCGCATGAGAAAACCGTTCGCCGGCTTCTCGTTCTTCAAGATCGGCAGGGCGAGCTTGTAAAAATCCGCGATGAGCTTGGCGGTCTTTTTCTGCTTCGCGTTCTTCGGATCACGCGGCTTTACGGTGGGAATCGCAAAACCCTCGCGGTTCGGGTCGGCGTCGGTCAGCGGGCCTTCGAGGCCTTTGCCGCGGAAGATCATCGCGAAACGATGTTCCAGGCCGGGCTGGATGATAACCTGAACGTCGCCAATCTTTTTGATCTTGGCGGAAAGCATGGCGCACAATTTTTTGCACGTCTCGGTCGGGATACGGCCGGCGCGGCGATCGGTGACAATGCCTTTAGCGTCGAGCGTGGCAAAATTCGCGCGGGCGCAGACGTCGCCGGGCTTCAATTCCATGCCGAGGCCGAGCGCCTCGATGACGCCGCGGCCGACCTGAAATTCCAGCGGGTCGTAACCGAAGAGGCCGAGATGGCCGGGGCCGCTGCCGGGCGTGATGCCGGGGGCGGCGGGAATCATGCGGCCTTGCGCGGAATTTTTTGCGATGGCGTCGAGGTTCGGGGTGTGGGCGGCTTCGAGCGGCGTGAGATAATTTTGTTCCTTCGTGGCGATGTCGCCGAGGCCGTCGAGCACGATGAGGACAATTTTTGCCTTGGTTTTGAGAGTCAGTTCGGAATAAAGCGCATCTAAATTCATAGACGGACATTTTAGAAAAAATTTGGCGGGGCGCAATTTGTTTCAAAACCGGCCGGTGACGAAATGGAAACATTTTTTGGCTTGGCAACGAAACGAACGGGACTATGTTTGAAATGCCATGAAAACTTCCGGGGCAAAATTCAACGAGCGTGCGCTGACGCTAGTTGAAGTTTTGGTTGTGATTGCCGCAATTACCATTCTTGCCGCGGTGTTGCTTCCAGCTCTGACCGGAAGCGGCCGCTCACTTCGGACTGTGTGCATGAGCAACCTGAAGCAAATTGATCTAGGGTTTTTGATGTATTCGAGTGATTTCGCCGGCAAATATCCGATGCAAGTATCGGCCAAAGATGGCGGAACAAGTGAATTCATTTACACCAGCCACACTTTCCCTCACTTTGAAAAAATTCAAAAATATATTCCGGGCCAGCAGTTTTACGGCTTGCTGGTTTGTCCCTTAGATAAAGCCAGAAAAGCCGCCACCAACTCTGAAACATTTACAGATTTGAACATCAGCTATTTTCTGAATGTTGATTGCTCCACCAAAGGAACATCACAATCATTGCTGGCCGGAGATCGCAATTTGACAACCGACGGCTACACTACCTTGAGCGGCACGCTGATCGTCACTACAAACATTAATTTGAGGTGGACGCAGGAAATCCATTTGAAGGGCGGAAATCTTGCCTTTGCCGACGGCCATGCGGAATGGTGCCAATCTGCAAATATGAACAACATCATCCGGCAGCAACCCACCGCCACTAATCGTCTTTCAATCCCCTGATCCAGCGGCAATGGAAGTTTAATCCCACACGCGGAAGGGAAAGCCATTCTTCTCCATATAACTGCCGCAGCGCGGGCAGCGGCCGGGGTCGTTCCATGGTTCCACGGAGTGTTTTTCATCGGTGGGGCACATGGGCTTAAAATCCTTCCAGACGAGCTTGCCCAGTTTTTCATCGCTCAAGACGCCGGGCGGAATTTCCGGACGGAAGAAACCGGGAAACTTGCCGCCCTCCTTTGCCCCGGCGCGCCGGCACACGCGGATGTAGACATCCAGCAGTTCGCGGCAGTCCCGGCACGCCACGGTCTGCACCTCGCAATGCCGGCCGCTGGCCGCGCCGCCACAGACCTTGGTACGGTAATGGCAGAGCGGACATTCGAAAAAATACGTCTTGCCCACGCCTTTGAATTACCGCGAGCGCGGGACATTTTCAACGGCAAATGCGAATCCAAGCGGCGGTGGGGCGAGCGACCTCGCGAACCGCTCAAACCCAAGGCTCACGGCGGCTCGCGAGGACGCCCGCCCCACCGGGTCAGGTCGCCGGTAATTTTGGCGTGCATTTTTTGGTGGATGATTTTTAATGGCGGTATGAGTATCTGGATTTTGGCCATCATCGTCCTTGCGCTGGGCGGGCTGGCGGGCTGGCGGCAGGGCGGCGTACGTGCCTGCATCGCTTTCGTCGGCATTTTCTTCGCCTGGCTGCTGGCGGTGCCTTTCGGAAAAATTTTCCATTTCCTGATGCCGTGGTTCGGCGTGGCGAATCCGGTTTACCAATGGATCTTTTCGCCGGTGTGCGGGTTCATCCTGGTGACCACCATTTTCGCAGTCATCGCCTTCAACGTGAATCGCAAGCTGGACGTCTATTACCGCCACCAGGCCGGCCAGCTGCAACTGGCGTTGTGGGAGCGGCTGAACGTGCGGCTCGGCATCTGTGTGGGCCTCGTGAACGGCGCGGCGTACTTTGCCTTGATCAGCTTCTTCATTTTCAACTTCGCATATTGGACAACGCAGATTTCCGCGAACGCCACGGAGTCGCCCTGGGTCACGCGCCTGATGAACAACCTCGGCAACGAGCTGGAGTCCACCGGCTTTGCGCGCACCGCCGCCGCGATCGGCACGCCGTCGGCGGAAAATTACAAGCTCGCGGATTTCGCGGGATTCCTGATGCAGAACCCGGACGCGGACGCGCGCCTGGCGACCTATCCGGGCCTGACTTCGCTCTGGCAACGCGACGAAATGCAGCCGTATGTGACCGACGCGACCTTGACGAATGCACCGGCCGCCGGCGCATCCATCGGCGACATCTGGAGTGACGGCAATGTCCAGGATTTCTTGAAGAACAAGGATCTGCGCGCGCGTATGCGGGGATTTTTCGACACGAACGGCGATGATCTCCTGACGTACCTGCAAACGGGTAATACCAAATACGATTCTGAAAAATTAATTGGCTCGTGGCGGTTCAACGCCAACGTCACGCTCGCCTGGCTGCGCCAGAACCAGCCTCAACTCCAGCCAAAAGAAATCGCGGCGGTCCGTTCGCTATGGTCGGCCGCCTACGGGCAGGCCACCCTTCTCGTTACGGGCGATAATCAGGTATTCGTGAAGAGCTATCCGCTCTTTTCCACAAAACCGCGGCAGAACCAGCCGCCGTACGATCTGGAGGCGTGGACTGGCGATTGGAGCCGCGACGGTGATACCTACACGCTGCATGTGACGTACGATACGAATGAGAAATATCTGACGGCAACGACCACCGACGGCCTGCGTTTGTCGATCAAAGAAGGCGGCAGGCTACTGATTTTTGACCGCGCAGATTAAGAACGGGACAACGGGAGAACTGCTCCCCCCTTGATTTTCAAGGGTTTTTGACACGGCCTGTTTCCTGCTTGGAAACCGGCATGAGCATTTCTGAGACATTTTCGGCGCTGATGAAAATCCGGCGGGGTGTGATGATTATTACCGCCCTCATCGGCGGTGTTGGCGGCGCCGGCTACAAATACGCCCCGGCGATATGGCATAAAACCGCATCTCACCCGGCCGCCAAAATAGCCGCCGCCAATCCCGCTGCGGTGACAAATGGCGTTGCGCTCAAGGCGGGCGATTTGTGTCTCGGCGAAGTGATGCTCACGAATCATTGCGAAACGAGCTTCCAGTTGAGCAACGGGAAAAATTGCACGTTGCTGGCGCGCGATGACGGACATAATCTGGAAGTGACCGTGGCGTTGAAATCTTTGACCTCCGGCGGGCTGACGCGTGATCTTTCAGTGACGCAGGTCAGCGCCAAATCGGGTAAACCGCTGGAAGTGGCGCTGGGCGACTACGAACTTTCCTTCACGCCGAAAATTGAGAATTGAGGGTTCGGTCTCCCCGAGCGTCCGTTGAATTGTTCCTTTGCCCCTTCTTTCCCCCCCCCGCCGTTTCGATACTTCCCCCCTAAAAAAGAAAACAGCGGAAATCCATCCGTGGATTACCGCTGCTTAAAAACGATACAATGTGTCTTAATGTGAGAGCACTGTCTGGGCCAGCTTGGCCACCATGCCAATGGCGCAGACCAGGGCGACAGCACCCCAAAAATCAACGCGCGCCGTGCGGAGACGGTTGGTGGGCCAGATAAGGTTCAGCGAATTAAAGAGTTCACTGCGGATGGATTTACGGGTCTGGTTTTTCATGGCAAATCCAAGTGGATGCATCAACCATGCCAACCGTTTAGAAAATTGAAGAATGGTCGGGGCGGGGAGATTTGAACTCCCGACCTCTTGCACCCCAAGCAAGCGCGCTAGCCGGGCTACGCTACGCCCCGAACCATGAAGCCGAGATTTGAAATGACGGCGACAGCGTTATTCTGCCCAAACGCCCGCGCAGGGCAAGTTCATTCGCGGACGGCCTTCGGATTTCTAAACACCGCCCGCGAAGTTTTATCGAAAACCCTCATGGGTTATATTGCAACCGGTAGAACGCCGTCGGCTGCGGGGCGCTGAGGTCCGTAAAGGTAAACACTCCGCCCGCAGGCGCGTTCGTTGTCAGGATGACCGTCCATGTGCTAAAATCCGTCGAGCGTGCCACGCTGTAACTCAAACCGGGAATACCGGCGAACGTAAGCACGGCCGATCCGCCCATGACGTTGATGGCCGCACTCTGGCCGGAGACGGAATTCGTGCTGATGATGATGTTCACGGCTGCACTGTTTGTACCCCCAAATCCGTCGCTCACCGTATAGGTGAACTGGTCGTTGACCTGGGCGGGGTTGTAATAGTTCAAATTGCCGCCGCCGCTCATGAGCGTGATGCCATTGGTGCTCATGCTGAATCCGGCAAGCGACGGCATGTCGCCGTCTGTGTCCGTCACGGTCGCAAGCAGGTTGCTGATGCTGACGTGCAATGAATTCACTCCCCCGTAAAGCGTGTAGCTCACGTTGCCGGCGACCGGCGGATGATTCGTGACGACTTGATTCAACGCATTCGTGCTGGCGAGATAATTTATATCACCGGAATACACTGCATTGATCACATTCGTGCCGCGCGGCAACGAACTGATGCTTCCACTGGTGGCCGCACCGCCGCTCACGTTGTTTGTGCTGAACGGCGTGCCGGATGCGGAGAATATGACTTGTCCCGTTGCCCCGCCGGCGGTGGTACCGTTGGTCTGTACATTCGCGGTGAACGTAAGCGCGTCAAGATAGCCGGATGGATTTTCCGAACTCGCGAGCGTGAGCGTCGTGGTTGCAACCACCGCCATGGCGCCCGTGGAAAGGTTCGTGACCCAGATGAGATTCGGGCCGAGCGCAGGTAAAACGATGCTGGCGAACGAACCGGAATAACTTCCCGCGCTGAACAAATTGAACGTGTCGCCGGCCTGCAATGCGGCCCCGAAGTTTGTGAGCGTAAGCGTGCCGCCATAAGTAACGGTAGTGAGGCCGGAAACCTCCGCGGCGTTTTGCGCATTTGCACGGTTCACGGCAAAGATGGCATTGCCTGCGAGCGTAAGCGCATTACTGACCGCCAGCGTCGAGGTATCACCACTGCCGAGCCCCGCCTGCAAGGTACCACCGGACACGACACCGACCGGCCCGAGGATGACCCCGTTGCCGCCCAGCACACCGCCGGTGACAGAAACGAAGTTGGTGCCGGTGGAAGTTGTCGTGCTGTTGGCGAACAAGGTGCCGGCGGCAATCGTGGTTCCACCCGAATAAGTATTGGATCCCGTCAACATGGTGATACCACCGCTGGAAAAGGCCCGGAACACGGCGCCGGATCCGGAAATGTTGCCGGAAATGGTCTGCGGCGCGGCGGTATTGGTGCCATAAAATTCGATTTCGGCGATGGCGTTGGTAGCGGGCAGGTCGCTGGCCGAACCGAGGACGATTGGCTGGGTCAGATTGAGGCCGCCCGCCGTAAAGCGAACGCGGAATTCATTGTTGGTGGAAGTGGCGTTGCTGTCTTCATTGCGGATGGTCAACGTGCCGCCGGCCGTGGTGAACTGGCCGCTGAGCGGAAAGATACGCAAACTGTTTGTCAGCGTGCCGTCGCCGTAAATCGTGGTGTCGGCGGTCATCAACACCGGGTTCGGGATTGACGCCCCGGCGCGGCTGCTGGTATTGAGAATATTACCGCCCGCCAGCACCAGCGTGCCGTTGCCATTGCCGAAGGTCGAGGTGGCATTGATCGCGATCGTTCCCTGCGCATTCGTCGTGTTGCCGGAATAGGTGTTGACCGCGTTCAAATTCAATATGCCCGTGCTGGTCTTGGTAAAACCGAAGCTGCCGCCGGATTCGCCGATGGGATTGGCGATCGTCACGGTATAAGCGCCGAAGGCGAACGTGCCATAGGAAAAAAGTGTGTGGCCGGGCGCGTCAAACAATGTCGTGGCGCTGGTGATCTGCGGGCTGTAAGTGAACGACAGCGTGGAGTTATTGTAAAAATTCAGCGGCGAGGAGTTGGTCGGGCTCTGGCCGCTGCTGGTGCCGGTGCGGTCGAAGAAAACCGTCGAGTTGGAATAGATGTTGAACGCACCCGCGGCAAAACCAAAATTCGCCTGCACGCTCGAGCTGATCTGCAGCGTGCCGCCCGCCAGCTCGATGGTGTTGCCGCTACCGACGATGCCGATCAATGCGCCGCCGCCGCGGTCCAGATCCAAGGTTCCATTTTCCACCCGCAACGTGCACGCGGACCCGATGGCGGACGCGCTGGACAGCGAGAGCGTGGTGCCGGCGCCGCCTTTGATCAATTTGCCCGTGCCGCTGACCGCGCCCGCGTAGTTGTTCGAGCCGGACGAGGCGGTGACGTAAAGGTTGTTCGCGCCCAGCGCAACCGTGCCGCCGGTTGAACCGCCGCCCGTGATGCCGGCGACCGTTTCCGTATCACTGATCCCCAAGGTTACACCGGCGGTGTTGGCCAGTGCCACGTTCGTGGGGCCTGACGCCACCGCATTATTGAAAAGTTGCAACGTGCCCGCGCTCACGGTGATACCGCCCGAAAAAGTGTTCGGGCCGGAAAGCAGCAGCGTGCTGCTGCCGGTCTTGGTCAGGCTGCCGGTGCCGGAAATCGCCCCGCTGTTGGTGCTGGCCACGGCGGCATTAAACGTGAGCGTGTCGCCCGCATTCGTGATCGGGCCGGAAAAATTCAGCGCGCCCGCCGAGGCGTTAAACGTTTCTGCCAGGCCGAGCGTGACCGGCGCGGAAATTGTTTGCGGCGCGGTCGAGCTGTTGACCACGCCGTTGCTGAAGACAAATGCGTTGCCGGAAATCTGATACGCGCCCGCACCGTTGGAGAACACCAGCGAGTTGAGCGCCGGTGCGGAAAGGTCATTGGTCGAATTTCCGCCGGCGCCGGTGAAGCCCACATTCACGCCGTTGCCCGGGACGTTGGCGTATTGCCAGCTCGAAGCGGCACTCCAGTTGCCGTCGGTCGCGTTCCAGACATAGGGTGCGACAAGCGTGGTGACGGTGATGGTCGCGGAATTACCGCTCGACCCGAAGGCATTAGTCGCGCGGACCTCGTAATAATAAACTGTCGCCGGGCTCAAATTGGTGACGAGGAATGAAGTCACCGCCCCGACGTCGTAATCCTGATAGACAAACGTGCCGAACGTCGGCGACGTGGAAACGTCGATGTGATAATCGGTCGCGCCGGCGGAACTGTTCCAACTGGCGGTGAACGCGATGACGTTTGTGCCCGTGGCGGTGGTGGCGACCGGCGCTAGCGGCGGCGACGTGTTCGCCGCCACGAAAAGGTAAAGTTCGGCATTGGAAATCACGAGCGATGGTGTACTGCCGGCAATTCCGTCGCCGCCCACCGTGACGGAACCGGGGGCGTTCCCGGCGACCGAGCCGCCCGAGCCGGCGGCGATCAACTTATAAACACCCGCCGGCAAGCCTGCGCCGCCATTCGCGACCGTGACGGTTCCGACATTCCCGCTGGCAAGCGTAAGCGCCCCGCCGCTGACGGTGACGGATGGCACTCCGTTGGAATACGCGATGCCGAGCGGGCTGCTGGCGCCAAGAGTCATTCCCGCCGTGCCGCTGCAAACCAGATTGGCGGTGGTGCCCTTCGCATTGACAGCTTGAAACGCTTCCGAACCCGCCAGCGTGAATGTGCTGCTCAACGCGGAGATATCGAGCGTCGCGCCGCCCGCGAGCGCCAGGTTGGTGATGTTTGCCAGCGTCGCCCCGCCGGTGAGCGCAAGCGTGCCCGCGCTGACGATGGTTGAACCTTTGAATGTATTTGCGCCGCTCAAAGTCAGGGTGCCGGGGCCGGTTTTATTGATACCAAGCGACGTCGTGTAAGCGTTGGTGATGACGCCGGAAATCGTGGTGGCCGCGGTGTTGCTGATGGTGAGCTGCGTGAAGTTGGTGTGGATGAGCAGGCGTCCGGCGAGCGTCAAGTTCTGTGAACCTTTGATGACAAGGTTGGTGGAGTTGACGATCGTGGTGTCGACAGTGACGTCGTTGGTCAGGGTGCGCGCGGCATCAACGGCGTAAAGACCGAGCAGTCCCGGATCATAACCAAGCGTCACATTGCCGGAACCGAGGCAGTTCGCCGCGCCCAGGCCCACGTAACCGGCGTGGATTTGCGTACCGCCGGAATAAGTGTTATTGGCGTTGCTCAATACCAGGCTGCCACCGGTGGCCGGGCTTTCGACATTTTTGTACATCAGGCCGCCGCCGCTGATGAGGCCGGTGAAAATCTCTTCCGTGCCGGCCACACCGCTATTGGTAACGTAGCTTTCAAATATCACCGAGCCGCCACCGCCGTTGGCGAGCACGATTTTGCCCGCGTAGTTGATACTATTCGCATAGACACGAAAATGGCAGACCCCCGGGGTCGCAGTATTGGTCAGGATCAACGTCGTGCCGGGCAGCCCGGTGAACGGCGAGTCGAAATGGATGTAACGCGAGGAGGTCGTCGTGGTCTCAATGATGGAGTTATTGGAGACGATGACCGGATTTCGGTAGGCGTTGCCGCGGACCGCCGTGATATTTTGCGGAAGACGTTGAAACGTGCCACCCGCCAGCACGAGCGTGGAATTGTTGATATAGCCGCCATCCGGCATGGCCAAAACACCGTTGCTAATGACGGTGTTGCCGGAGTAAAGGTTTGAGGCCGTAAGCGCCAGGTTGCCGGCACCGATCATGGTGAAGCCGTAGCCGGTAATGATGTTGGAAATGGTGATGGCCGAGGTGCAGTCGATGAGGCCGTTCGGCACGTTGTTGCTCAGACCCATAACGAGGGCACTGGAACTGCCTTGGGTAAGTGCCAATATCAAAGTCGTCGTGCCCGTTCCGGCATTACGGAGAATGGTATTGGGGATGCTATTGACAGTCGTACCGTCGAGTTCCAACACACCGGTCGCACTGGTGCTGCTGTTCCCGATCAGTAGATTGAGGCTGCTGCGCGCACTGGTCACCTCGATGGCGCCGACTCTTTGCAAGCCGCCGGCGGTATTCATGTTGATACCAATGCCGGTTGTGCCGCTCGTTGGATTGGCAGCGAACTGCGCATTTGTTCCCGTATTAGGTATGCCGCTCGGCGTCCAGTTGCCGGCCGTCAACCAGGTGGTCGAACTGCTTGCATTATTCCAGAGACTTTGCGCGGGAACCGAAGTACAAAATCCCAACATCACGAGGGCTGCCGCGAGCCGGACGACATTGGAAGACGATGAACGCGGTTTGAAACGATATACGGTTTGCATAACTGAAGTTGGCTGGCTTGGTGTTACGGTGCGGCAAAATACCGGCTATTCTGATTCGCCAGTCTCCTGTCCTTCACCTGATTCTCCTTTTTCCTTTTGTTCATGATGCCGCGCCCGTCCGTTAATTCAACCAAAACGGCCTAGTCATTTATCATTATTGACGGGTTCGATTAAGTGTGTAGGATGCCACCCTGCAAAAATGTTGCCGGTTGACGTAAAGTATTTTCAATGAAAAGTTTGCGCTGATTTATTCCAGCATCATGGAAATCCATAAAATGTAACTTCCGGCTTCCGCGCCGTTATCTTACGATACTCCGCGTGAAGCACACGTCCGACACGAAGGCAAAATTTCTCAACCGCGAATTGAGCTGGCTGGAATTCAACCAGCGCGTGCTGGACGAGGCGTGCGACCCCACCAACCCGCTGCTTGAGCGCCTGAAATTTTTCACCATCGTCAGTTCCAATCTTGATGAATTTTTTGAGGTGCGCGTCGCCGGCATCAAGCAGCAGATCGAAAGCGGTGCCTCGGGACGCAGCGCCGACGGACGGACGCACCAGGAAATCCTGGATGCCATCACCCAGCGCGTCCGTAAAATGGTCGCGGACAAATACGCCTGCTGGCACGGGCAAATCCAGCCCGAGCTCGCCAAAAACAAAATTCGCCTCCTCGCTTTCGACGCGCTTGAAAAGGAAGACCTCGCCTGGCTCGATAAATTCTATCACGAACAGGTCCGGCCCGTGCTCACCCCGCTGGCCATCGACCCAGCGCACCCGTTTCCGCAGCTCCTGAACAAATCCCTCAACCTGATGGTGCGGCTGGAGATCGAAAAAAACGGCGCGCCGCTGAAACACCTCGCCGTGGTCCAGTGCCCCGCGATCCTGCCGCGCCTCATCCAGTTGCCGCGTGACGATGGATTTCGCGATTACGTTTTCCTCGGCCAGCTCATCGGCCGTTTCCTGCACGACCTGTTTCCCGGCACCAAAATCCTCGGCTGCTGGGCATTCCGCCTCACCCGCAACAGCGAGCTTTACGTTGACGAGGGCGATACGCCGAATTTGTTGAAAGCCGTCGAGGAGGAATTGCACAAACGCCGCCGCGGCCAGGCCGTGCGTCTGGAGATCGAGCACGATTGTCCCGTGGAAATCCGCGATGCGCTGCTCCACACGCTGAATCTGGGCGAGGAAGACCTGTATCTCATCAAGGGCCCGCTGAATCCCACGCGCCTGATGATGCTGTATGCCGGTAATCATTCGCCGGAACTGCGCGACGCCCCGTTCACCGCCCCGGTCGCACCCGCATTACGCGGCAAGACGGACCTGTTCACTGCCATCCGCGAACGCGACATCCTGCTGCATCATCCCTACGAAAGTTTTTCCACCGTTGTCGAATTTCTCGAACATGCCGCCATCGACCGCGATGTGCTCGCGATCAAGATGACGCTCTATCGCACGGGTGGCGATGCCCGGATCGTCGGCGCGCTCATGAACGCCGTCAATAACGGCAAGCAGGTCACGGCGGTGGTCGAATTGCGCGCGCGTTTTGACGAGGCGAACAATATCGAATGGGCGCGCAAGCTGGAGGAAAACGGCGTGCACGTCGTTTACGGCCTCGTCGGCTTCAAGATCCACGCCAAGTGCACGCTCGTCGTCCGGCGCGAGGGGAATAATATCCTCCGGTATGTCCACCTCGGCACGGGCAATTACAACCCGAACACGGCGAAACTTTACACTGACCTGAGCCTGCTGACCTGTCGTGCGGAATTCGGGGAGGATGCGACGAATCTTTTCAACCTGCTCACCGGCGTGTGCCAGTTCCAGGGAATGAAAAAACTGCTGGTCGCGCCGTTTGATCTGCATTCCCGGCTGCTGGCGCTCATCGCCCGCGAGGCGGAAAACGCCAAACGCGGATTGCCCGCGCGCATCATCGCCAAGTTCAATTCGCTCGTGGAACCGAAGTTGATCGAGGCGCTTTACGCCGCCTCCCAGGCGGGCGTGAAGATCGATCTCATCATCCGCGGCATCTGCTGCCTGCACCCGGGTGTCCCGGGTTTGAGCGAGAACATCACCGTGCGCAGCATCATCGACCGCTTTCTCGAACACTCGCGCATTTATTATTTTGAAAATGCCTGCCAGCCGGAGATCTTCGTCGGCAGCGCGGACTGGATGCCGCGAAACCTTTTCCGCCGCATCGAGGTCGTTTTCCCGATCGAGGACGGAAACCTTTGCGACCGGGTGTTCCGCGAAATATTGGGGATCCAGCTGGCGGACAACGTGAAGGCCCGTTTTCTGGGAGCCAACGGCGTTTATCGCCGCGTCAAAATCTCCGCCGGCGAAAAACCGCGCCGGTGCCAGGCCGAATTCATGGCCCTGGCCGCGCCCAAGACCGCGCAGAAATCCAAGGAAAAAGTGACCCGGGTCACGCTCGCATCCTCGCCCTTCCCTAAAACCAAAAAATCATGAACCTGTTCATCCTGCGCCACGCCCTCGCGTCCAACCCCGGTGAAGAAGGGTTGCCAAAAGATTTACCGGACGCGGATCGCCCGCTTTCACACGAGGGCAAGATGAAATTGGTGCGCGCGGCGGAGGCGATGCGCGAGCTGGGTTTGAAATTTGACGCCGTGCTGTCCAGTCCCTTGTTACGCGCCCGGCAGACGGCGCAATGCGTGGCCAAAGAATTGAAGCTCAAGCAGAAACCGGTGCCGACCGCCCATCTCGCGCCGGACGGCAGTCCGAAACTGCTCATCGAACAACTCATCGAAACCGGCGTTAACTCAAAAAACATCCTGCTCGTCGGGCACGAACCGTATTTGAGCCAGTTCATTTCGCTGCTGATCTCCGGCAGTACGACCACGGCGATCGAATTAAAAAAAGGCGGACTGGCAAAATTGGAAGTCCGTCATCTTGGCTACGCGCGCTGCGCCTCGCTCGCGTGGCTGCTCACGCCAAAACAACTCCGGCAATTCCGCACCTAAACCACCGGGATGGCAACCGGACGGACGGATCTCAGTTTTTCAACCCCAGCGCCCATTCAATGCCGCCGAGGACATGGGCGCGATAGGCCTTGGAGATTTCCACGGAATTTTTCCGGTCTTTCACATCGGGGTCCGGGTCGATGATGTCGTCGCGGTGGCCGAGCGACGTGTAAAAGACCCGGCCGCCGCCATAATTCTTGCACCACGACACGGCGAAATGTCCCGCCTCGCCGGTTTCCGGGTGCTTGTCCATGATGAGCAGTTCATGGACATTCGCCGGCACATAATTGCTGAATTGATAGACCTCCTCCTGCTGGATCGTCCATGCCGCCGGCAAGGACGCCGTCGCCGGATTTTTCGGGTCCTGATTCAGGCAGACGACATTGGTCTGCGGGCCGTGATGCCGGAACACGCCGCCGAGCATGTCAATGTACCCCGGCCAGCCGTGGAACGTGTCCGCCGCCGCATGGATTCCGATAAACGCGTGGCCGGCCTTGATCCAATCCAAAAAGCCCTGCTGATCGGGGATCGGCAGATCGCCCGTCGTGCTGGCGAAAACCACGCCATCGTAATTTTTCAGATTGTCCGGCGAAAGTTTTTGCAACGCGGTCTTTAATCTCTCGTTCCAGGCCGCCGTCTCGTTCATGAAGATCGCTTTTTCTGCGGGTGACGCATCGCTCTTCAATTTTTTCGGAAAACCGGTCGCCGCCTGCCCCGGCGGCTGGTCCACAAAATCCACCGTGAATTCCCCGCTCTGCTGCGCGAGTTCGGAAAGCATTTTTTTAAGGGTCGGAATCGAGGCGTGCCGGAAACCGGTCGTGGTCGTCACGACCAGTAGCTTCTTGGGTGCGGCTTGGGCGGCGAAGGCGAGCGAGGCTGCCAACAGGATGGTGAGGATTTTTTTCATTAAAGCGGTTTGAGATAAGTTGTAGCCATTGGTTTCCGATAATTTTCTCCCTCGCCATGAAACCAGTCAGCGGCTCGGATGGCTTGCGCGAATGCAGAAATGTGCAACTGCTGTTCCTTCTCCCCAAGGGAGAAGGTCAGGATGAGGGGAAAGGCGACGCTCATATCAAATGATGCGGGCCTGAAATTTTGATGACCACTTTCCCCTCACCCCGGCCCTCTCCCTTGGGGAGAGGGAGAAACGCTCCCAGCTTCAGACGAAAACCAGCGGCTGGATTGGAGCATACCGTGCTCAATAAAAGAAAGGCCAACATGGCTGTTCCCTCTCCCAGCGGGAGAGGGTTAGGGTGAGTGAGAGCGTGCGAACACATCTTATTTTAAAATGCTTTAAAATTTCAAAAATAATCCGGCTCATTGCCGGGTTTCCACTTGATGTTGCAACCCATGCTGGCCTTTTGATTTTCGGAAACGGCCTTGCCTGCCAGCACGGCGTCGAGCGCGGCGCGCAAATCCTTTCCGGTCACGGGAATTCCATTCCCGGGGCGGCTGTCGTCAAACTGGCCGCGATAAACCAGCTTGCGGTTCTTGTCGAAAAGAAAAATGTCGGGCGTGCAGGCGGCGCGATAACTTTTGGCGACGGCCTGCGATTCATCGTAAAGATACGGGAAAACGTATCCGGCGTTCCTCGCCTCTTCCTTCATCTTTTCCGGACCATCCGCCGGGTGGCTCTGCGCATTGTTTGAGCTGATGCCGGTGATGCCCACGTTTTTTGCGGCATAATCGCGGCCCAGTTGCGCCAGACCGGCGCGGATGTGGATCACATACGGACAATGATTACACATGAAAATCACAAGCAACGCAGCTTTGTCCTTAAAATCAGCCAGCGAGATGGTTTTCCCGCTCGTGTCCGGCAGTTTGAAATCCGGCGCAGTCGTGCCAAGCGGCAGCATCGTTGAAGGGGTCAGAGCCATGGGTGAATGATAAGTCCAACGCCCAAAGTTCAAAGTCTAAAGTCATTTTGATTTACGATCTGCTCTGTAGAAAAGATCGCCCGATTGCAAACCGCATTGCCAACCAACCAAAATCGCGCTGCGAATTCCTTCTCCCTCCCAAAGAGGGAGACTTGAGCCGTCTGGGAAACGGCGAAAGGAATTTGTCCCGCAGAGCGGGACGAAGGCCCGCAGGGCCGAGCGAGCGGGCGCGAGCGAGTCCACGCCAGGATGAGGGAGCCTCGTTTCGACAGACTCAAGATCAGATTATGTTCAATGGTTTCTATAAATCAGTTGCGATTTTGGATATACGATTTACGTGCGGCTTGGTTCGCGAAATTGGCTCGTAAATCGTCAATCGCATATCGTAAATTGGGCGCGATGGCACGCAACATCCTCTATTTTGATCTGGAAACGCAAAGGTCCGCCGATGAAGTCGGGGGCTGGGGCAATATCTCCAAGATGGGCATGAGCGTGGGCGTGACTTGCAACAGCGTGACCGGCGAATACAAAATCTATGGCGAGAAACAGGTGGACGACCTCATCAAGGATTTGCAGCGCGCGGATTTGGTCGTCGGCTTCAACCACCTGCGCTTCGACTACGAAGTGCTGCACGGCTACACGTCATTCGACCTCACGCAACTGCCCACGCTCGACATGCTGGTGGTGCTCTCGGAAAAGCTTGGCCACCGCCTTTCGCTTGATTCCATTGCCACCGCGACCTTCGGCGTGGAAAAGACCGCCGAAGGCCTGCAGGCCATCGAATGGTTCAAGCAAGGCAAGCTCGCCGAGATCGCCGAATACTGTTGCTACGACGTGAAAATCACCAAGCTCGTTCACGAATACGGCCAGTCCCAAAAACAACTGCACTATTTCAATCGCTTCAACAAAAAACTCACCGTGCCGGTAAGCTGGTAAGTCTCTTGCCTTCTGATTTTTGCGTGCGACATTCTCAAACCCAATCGCTGGATTTGGCTTGAAGCTGCGAGCGTTTCTCCCTCTCCCCAAGGGAGCAGCGACAGCGGCTATGGCGGGTGAGGGGGAAGTGATCATCCAAACTTCAGGCCCGCACCATTTGAAATGAGCGCCGCCTTCCCCCTCATCCTGATCCCGCATGCGGGAGAGAAGGAACACCAGTTGGACACTTCTAAATTTGCGAAAACCATCCAAGCCGCTGACCGTTCATAATTCGCCAAGACTCTGCAAACGTCACACCCTCTCTGGGTTCATGGGGCTATCACAGAGATACGGTAAAAATTATCTGCGCGAATCCGCGCCATCTGCGGATTTCGCCTTCAATCCCAAAACCGCCTTGCGCAACTGCTTCGCCAGTTCTTTGCGGTCATCGGTCGTCCGCTGAAATTTTGCAAAACGCATCGTGGCGTGAATGTGGCGTTTGCCGAGCAGATTTACCGCGTGCGGAAAAAACGTGTGGTCGCCCCAGTAACAGACATCATTCCGCGCATCGCCACCATCCACAACGTAGTGCAGATAGCCTGTGGAAATTTCGCTGCCGCCGGCCGCCACCGGTTCCAGCAGGGATGAACGGAACGGCAAAATTTCATCCCCGTTCGTGCTGGTGCCTTCGGGGAAAACCACCACCAGCACGCCGTCAGCCAGCGCGGATTCGATTTCCTTGTTCACCGCCCCGACGTGGGTACGGCGTTCGCGCTCGATAAAAATGGTTCCGCCCAGCTCGGCCAGCCAGCCGAAGAGAGGCCATTTGCGGACATCCGCCTTGCTGACGAAAACCGCCGGCGTCGCCGCGCTGATGGCGAGAATATCAAAATAGCTCAGATGATTGGAGACCAGCAGGCCGCAACGTGGAATTTCACCGGAAATTTCCGCCGTGTAACCGAAAATCTTCAAATGCCGCCGGGACGCGCGGCTCAACCATTGGGCGCGCGCGAGCCGTTTGTTTTTCGGAAACACCAGCGTGACCGTCAGCAGATAACTGACGACGGCCAGGCACACCTCCAAGGCGAACCACAAAAGTCTTCCGGTCTGGCGCAACGTCATGCGCGGATTTCAAACGCGAATCGTGCCAGCGTCAACCGAGAAATCGCTCCTTCGCCGCCGGCGGCATCGCGTGCAGATCGAGCAGCGTCAGGAAGTCGATTGTTCCAAACTGCCGGTCGAGCGCGGGCGGACCGCAGATTTTCGCACCGATGGCCAGATACGCGCGGAGCAGTTTTGGGATCTGCACCTCTTCCTCCGCCAGACGGTCCAGCGGACATTCATGCCGCGAAACCGGTCGCGTCTGCCACGGCGAAGCGGCGATATGCCGTTTGCGGCAAAGTTCCGTGTAAGCCGAAGCGCCGACGGCGGCATCCTGCGAGGTCAACGAACTGCAGCCGATCAAGTACCGCCCGCCACGTTCCTTCGCATAGTCGGCAATGCCCTTCCATAACAGGCCGAGCACGATCAAATTTCGGTGCTGCCGGTGAACACAGGCGCGGCCAAGTTCGACGATTTCATTCCGCAGCGGCTCAAAATTATCAAACTCAAATTCCTGCGCGCAGTAATAGCCCGGATTGTTTGCCGCGGTTGTGCCGGTCTGCAAGCGGTAGGTGCCCACAACCTGCCCGCTCGGGGTGTGCTCTACGAGCAGGTGATCGCAAACGGCGTCAAACGGGTCCGCGTCGAACCCGGTCGCATAGGACTCGGCCAGGCCCTCGTTCAATTCCAGGTTGAAAACCTGAAAACGCAGCGTCTGCGCCGTGCGTATCTCCTCCGCGCTCCGGGCCAGCCGGACGGCGTAGTGCGCATTCGTGCTGACGACGAGGCGGACAGAATCTTTCGTTTGATTCACCCGGCCAGCCTGCCATGCCGATGTGACAAAAAGATGGCGGTGAAGTTACTTTTTTGTGTGGGCCGACAAAAACTTTTCCGCGTACTTCCCCAGCAGATCGCCTTCCAGATTGACGGCATCGCCAACCTTGCGTTCCCGCAACGTGGTGACTTCAATCGTGTGCGGGATGATCCACAGTTTAAAACCTTTTTTGGTGACCCCCGCGACCGTCAGGCTGATGCCGTCCACCGCGATCGAACCTTTGAAAACGACGTAGCGCAGAATTTCCTCCGGCGCGGAAATCTCCAGGACATGGTCCGCCCCGGCTTTTTCCCATCGCAAAATTTTCCCGATGCCATCCACATGGCCGGTCACAAAGTGGCCGCCCAGTTCGCCATCAGCGCGCAACGGACGCTCCAGGTTCACCAGCGAACCGGTCTTGAGGAATTGCAGGTTTGTCCGCGTCCAGCTTTCTTGAAGGACATCAAAATACAGCAGCTTGAACTTCGCGCGCGCGGAAATCTTCACGACGGTCAGGCAACAACCGTTCACCGCCACGCTGGCGCCCAATTTGACACCCCGCGCAAGCGCGCCCGCCCGGATCGCGAGCGCGATGGATCTCTTGGTAGGCGTGATTTTTTCGACCACCCCCGCCTCTTCAACAATACCAGTAAACATGGGTCAATGTTGCAGGTTATAAGTCGCCGGTGGCAAGTTTTTCCAAACCGTGGCAGTGTCCGAATTTGGTGGGGCGAGCGTCCTCGCGAGCCGCTTAAACCCAAGGCTCGCGCCGGCTCGCGAGGACGCTCGCCCCACCGGCTTCTTGAAATAATGGACTGCCAAAAACCTTCAACCAACCTTCGCCGTCAGCATCAAATCCTCGCCCAGTTTACGCCACTCCACTTCCTGCAGCTGCAAAACCTCGCTCAGACTTTTCGCGCCGTCGCCGGCCACGGCCCTTTTTGCATCACGTCCGCCCAGAACTTTTGGCGCGTAGAAAAACGCCACCCGTTGCGCCAGGCCGCCGAATAAAAACGAGGCATTGACCTCGCCGCCGCCCTCCACCAACAAGCTCGTCACATTTTCCGAACCGAGCTTTTTTAACAGCCAACGCAGATCAAGTAGGGAGTTTTTATTCACCGGTGCTACCACCACATTCACGTGCTTGGAAAGTCCAGCAACTCGATTTTTTGGCGCCTTTTTGGAAACGACAATCGTCGTCAGATTTGCAAACTCGTCGCTGACAACTTTGGCGTCCATCGGCGTCCGCGCCGATGAGTCGAGAATTATTCGGCGAAGCCGCGGATTTTTGTTCTGACTTCTGACTTCTGACTTCTGGCTTCTTGCCGTGAGGCTCGGATCATCCGCCAGAATCGTGTTCACCCCGACCAGGATCGCATCGCTGCCGTGCCTTAATTTCATTCCGTATTCGCGCGCCTTTTCGCCGGTGATCCATTTTGACTCCCCGTCGGCGGTCGCAATTTTTCCATCCAGCGTCATCGCCGCTTTGACGGTGACGAATGGTGTGCGCTGAACAATCCAATGATTGAACGCCTCATTCAGTTGCGCACATTGTTTGGCTAAAACCCCGTGGACAACCCCCACTCCCGCGCGCCGCAGGACTTTAAATCCCCTGCCCGCGTGTTTTGGATTCGGATCAGTGGCACCGACGATGACGCGTTTGATGCCTGCAGCAATGATCGCCTCCGTACAGGGGGGCGTACGACCATGGGTGCAGCACGGTTCCAGCGTCACGAACAGGGTCGCTCCCCGCGGGTCAAACTTCCTTTTTTGCGCGTCACGCAATGCCTCGATTTCCGCATGCGGCATTCCGGCCCGGCGATGCCAGCCGCGCCCGATGATTTTGCCGCTTTTTACCAGCACCGCGCCCACCATCGGATTCGGTGAAGTCGACCCAAACCCTTTCCGCGCGAGCGATAGCGCTTTGCGCATGAATTTTGTCTCCGTTGGAAATTTTTTTCTCACCCGTAAATTTGGTTGAAAATGGTGCGCGGTGCAGGGTTCGAACCTGCGACCCCTACCGTGTCAAGGTAATGCTCTACCACTGAGCTAACCGCGCAAGCGAAAGGGCGCACAGCTTCTCATGCCGCCGCCAAATGGCAAGCCAAAACGAGGTTGCCAACGGTAGGGATGGCGCGCTGCGCCGTCCGCGACCGAGCGAAGTCGAGGTCGCAACGAACGTGGTAAACCCTGCACTTTGCACATCGAGTCTGGTAGAGAAAACGCGATGTCCCTGCCCTTGAGATCAAACCAAGCCCGTACCCATAGGCTGTCACTTTCAACTTTTACCACGCGACAACGGTTGTTACGCTTACGGCATGGCGAAAAAAACGGGCGATAGCCCAAGAAACGGTCTGAACGACGTCATCGGCCTCGTGTTGCTGCTGGTGGCGGCGCTGCTGTTGGTTGCGCAGCTGTCCTTTGACCGCTTTGACCTTTCCGAAGTTCGCTTTCCGCCCAGCAAGGAAACGCACAACTGGATCGGGCCGCTCGGCGCGCGGCTGGCGTGGCTGACGTTCACGCCGTTCGGCATCGCGGCGTATCTGCTGCCGGTGATGCTGCTGTTATTTGCGTCCGCCTATCTTTTCAATTTTCCCGCGTGGTTCCGCGAACGCGTCCGCTGGTGCAGCTTGTGGGCGTTCCTGTTCTTTGTCTCGGCCGCCGGCCTGCTGCACCTCCTGTGGCTCGCCAAGGTGAACCTCATTCTCGACTGGAGCGAACATATTGATGCACCTTTCGCCGGCGGCTGGCTCGGTTATCTATCTTACGGACGGCTTGCGGAATATGATTATGGCTTTGTGTTGCTCGGCTTCGGTGCGTGGCTCGTCTATGCCGCGCTTGGATTCATTGCCTTGTTGTTCCTGACCAATTTCCATCTGAACGACTGGATCCGTGCGTGGTTTGACAAGGCCAGGGCCGATGCCGGAGCCGGAGACAAATCAGCCGAGGAAATCACCCTCGAACGCCGCGCGCAGGAACTCGAAAAACAAAAGCGCAAACTCGAGGAAGAAGTCGTCCGCGCGGAAAAAACGGACAAGGCAACGGATAAACCCGAGAAAACTTCCAGCGGCCTTGGCGCCGATGGATTGCCCGTGCCCGAACCGACCGTGCGCGACTTGTCCGTGCCGCAGGCCAAAGGCCCGCGCGTCCGCAAAACCACCCTGCCGCCGGAACCGGTCAAGGAAACGCCAAAGGAAATTCTGCCGCCCGACGATCCTCTGGAAGCCGGCGAAGTGATTCCCGCAAAGGAACTCGGTGCCGCAACCACGGATGCAATCCTCGGCAAAAATAAGGCCGGGGAACCGAAACCCGAACCGGCGTTGGCCGAAAAAGTCGAAGCGCCGGTCACGGAAAAACCCGCCGAATCGAAACCCGAACCGGTCATCACCATTGCCGATGGTTCTGCGCCCGTGCCGAGACCGAGGCCCGCGCCCAAAAAACCGAAGCCAATGACCGTCGCGAGCGTGCCGATGATCGGCAATTACCAGTTGCCGCCGATGGATTTTCTGCAGCATCCCGATCTGACGGTGAAGCCAACGGAATCAAAGGAGGAACTCATGGCGAACGCGCGTTTGATGCAGCAGACGCTCGCGCAGTTCGACATCGAGGTTTCGCTCGGTGACATCACCAAGGGCCCGACCATCACGCGTTACGAATTGCATCCCGCGCCCGGCGTGAAGCTGGAAAAAATCCAGGGCTTGAGCAACAACCTTGCCGCCGCGTTGAAGGCCGAACGCATCCACATCCTCGCGCCCGTGCCCGGAAAAAGTTCCGTCGGCATCGAGGTGCCGAACGCCATCAAGACGAAAGTCATCATGCGCGACCTCTTCGAGTCGGACGAATGGCGCAACACCAAGGCGCGCATTCCCATCGCGCTCGGCAAGGATGTTTACGGTCATCCCATCATCGCCGACCTCGCGGAAATGCCGCACATGCTTATCGCCGGCTCGACCGGCTCCGGCAAATCCGTCTGCATCAACTCCATCATCTGCTCGCTGCTCTACCGTTTTTCGCCCGACCAGTTGCGCTTCGTGATGATTGACCCGAAGGTCGTCGAGTTGCAGCAATACAACGCCCTGCCCCACCTCGTCGTGCCCGTCGTAACCGACCCGAAAAAGGTTCTGCTCGCGTTGCGCTGGGTGGTGAACGAGATGGAGAAACGCTACAAGATTTTTGCGCGAGTCGGCGTGCGCAACGTGAAGTCCTTCAACGACCGCCCGAAGAACAAGCCGCTGCCGGAACAGGAACTGGAACTGCCGCTCGCCGCGAAAAAAGAAAAGGTCGAGCCGGGTGCGGATGGTTTCGCCGTGGAGATCGACGAGGAAATCATCGTTCCACGCGAGGAAGACATCGTCATCCCTGAAAAATTGTCGTACATCGTCGTCATTATTGACGAGTTGGCGGATTTGATGCTCGTGGCGCCCGCCGATGTAGAAATGGCCATCGCGCGCATCACGCAGATGGCGCGCGCGGCGGGCATCCATTGCATCGTCGCCACCCAGCGTCCGTCCGTGGACGTCATCACCGGCGTCATCAAGGCGAATATTCCCGCGCGCATCGCGTTTCAGGTTGCCAGCCGCGTGGACTCGCGCACGATTCTCGACGCCATGGGCGCGGACAAGCTCCTCGGCAAAGGTGACATGCTTTTTCTGCCGCCCGGCTCGCCGAAACTGAACCGCGCCCAGGGCGCGCTCATCACGGACAAGGAATTGACCGACATCGTTGACTTCATCGCCAAGCAGGGCAAGCCCAGCTACGAGATGGAAATCCATCAACAACTTTCCAAACCGAGCGCGAACACGGACATCGAGAGCGGCATCGACGAGGACGAGGACATCATCCAGCAATGCATCGAAGTCATCCGCAGCGAACAGAAGGCCAGCGTCTCGCTGCTGCAACGCCGCCTGCGCCTCGGCTACACCCGCGCCGCGCGCATCATGGACGAACTCGAAAACCGCGGCATCGTCGGCCCGAGCAAGGGCGCCGAACCCCGCGACATCCTGATCGACCTCGACGGCCAGGGCGCCGACGGCGGCGGGCAAAGCGCGGTGTGATTTTCTACAGCGAATGTCTCGACGCGCCGCCGTTTCCCCGGTTGGCGACGGACTGGCTAGAGCGGTTTAAAATAAGTGTAGTCGTTGTTTTCCGATAATTTTCTCCCTCACCCGCCATAGCCGCTGCCGCTGCTCCCGCTGGGAGAGGGAGAAACGCTCCCAGCTTCAAACAAACACCAGCAGCTGGGTTGGAGCATACCGTGCTCAATAAAAGAAAGGCCAACATGGCTGTTCCCTCTCCCAGCGGGAGAGGGTTAGGGTGAGGGAGAGCGTGCGAAAACATCTTATTTTAAAATGCTCTAAACGGAGCCAATTTCAATTTAGGTCCGTTTTTCTCGACGAGCGCTGGAGTTGTATGACCTCGCGTTGAAGATTGAGTTCTTTCCCGGCCTGGTAGTTGATGTCATCGACCAGCATCTTGGAGCTCACCTGGACTTTTTCATCATTAAAAAGAATTCTTTCAACCGGGTCCGCCGTCCAGTTTCCCCATTGCTTTTCCGCCAGACCCAATATTTGAAAACAGTCATTGCCTACCAGCTTGTCGCAATCGCGGATCCGGGCGACCCGGGACAACAGCGGCTCATGCGTGGAACGAAAGCCGGCCATGAATTGATCAAGCTTTTGTGCGGAAATTTTCCGGGAAACCAGCTCCGACTCGAGATCCTGGTCCTGGTTCAACAACGCCGTACGGAATTGCTCGTTGGCATCGAGAAAAGTTTGCACCGCCTGTTCTCTGTCCGCCAATTGCTCCTTTGAACCCAGGGTTTTGAAGTTCAAAACTTCCGCCTTCTGAAATTCGGTGCTGGCGACAATAAATTTTTTCTCCGCCGCCGTCCAATTCGCCAGACAGGCATTGAGGCCGTCCATCATTTCAGCGTCTTCCCCGGTCAATTGGTTGGTCAGTGAATTGAGCCGGCTCCGTAGCTGGTCCATTTTTTTCAATTCGGCCTGCCCGCTTATACCGCTGGTCGGATTGAAGTCATCGCCGGCCTTCTGGGTTAGTTCGCGGCTGGCGTTGTACATTTGCTGCATGCCGTGCCGGTTCGCCATGGCTCTTTGGTAACCCTGGATGAATCCAACCATAAATACAACCGCCCAGACACTGTTCAGCAATACCCCCAACACCCCCGGTACGAGCAGCCCCTTGCGGCCGGACGAACCGATGGCACACAACGCCAGCACGGAACACACCATGCCGGCTCCAACCATCAGCAAAATCAGCAAACCCGCAAGCATCACCAGCGCCTTGTTTTGTCCCAGGCCCATTGATTGGTTAACCTCCCGGATGATGAATGCGATAACCGGCAGGATTAATCCAACCAGGGCCGCACGATGAAAACCGGTCCGCTGATTGGGGATTGGCGGGGGCGTAGAATATGGATCCATTCAGTCCAAGCTAGGGTGAATGCCAGCCTCTCGACAAGGCCTAAATATGACACTGAAACGCCAGGCTGTTACCTTCAGTTCTTCCAAACCCAGTCGCCTCTTTTCTGGTCGATCGCTCCACTCTTGGTGAGAAAAACTGTTCCGCCGTCGTCCTTTTCGTCCGGGCCGATGGACCAGAGCACAAACTTGCCGTCATCCGTCCGCCGGTAATGCAGCGGCTGGCCGTTGACGATGTCGTTCGGAAGTTTTTCGATGAATTGTGGCGCGAGCGCGTCGAGCGTTTCGGGATAACTGCCATGCGCGAGACGGAAGCGTTCCAGCGCGCACGCGACCGTTGCCAGGTCAACTTCAGTTTGGATGCGGGCAACTTTTAAAATAGTGGCCCAAATGGCCGGCACGGTCATCAGCGCCTGCACCTTGTAAATCGAATAATGCTTTTTCGCTGCTTCCATTTCTTCATTCAGCCGTTTGAACGCCGAGGGCGAAAGCACCCGGTTGGTCATGTCTATCAGCGCCGTGTAACGATCGTTGAGTTGCGCAAACCAAAATTGGTTTTGATAAAAATACGCAGCCGGCATGGCGGACATATGGTTGGTGATGACCTGCTTGCCGTCCGAATAAATCATCAGGCGCGTGATGCGCTGTTTCTCTAAATCGTCAATCGTAAAAACTTTTTCACCGCGCAGGGAAGCGAGGCTGTCCGCCAAAAAATCCTGTGTCGTGAGCGTATTCTCGAGTTCCGCAAGCTGCGCTTCGTTCCAGCGGTGTTGCGCCAGGCCTTCGTAAATTGGCTGGAGCGAAATGGCTTGGATGGCGATCCGGACGAGAAACGTGATGAGAAACGGTTGGCGCAGAGAATCGTTCACGCGCAACAACAGCTTGCTATCCGCCAGCGCCGCCGCGCCCTGCCCGTCCTGCACCTCCGCAACCGTGCGCAACTCCAGGAATTGCGCGCAGCGTTTCGTCTCAGCCAGCCACGGCAACATTTTGGTGGCCGCGTCAAAACCGTCTTCGTAGTCCAGCGGCAGCCGGGCTCCGGGGCGGGCGGCGGCCTGGCGTAATTCTTCCAGTGCGGGGTTGTAAACACTCAAAGCCGTCAGCACATCGGCGGCAGGCGACTGCGGTTGTGCCGAAGCGGGAAAGCCGTTCGTCTTGCCTTCTGCGGTGTTGTTAAATTTTCTGATCGCGCGCTGCCATTCGGTCAAATCCGTCATTATGCCCTTTTGCCAATAGCCACCTTTATTGATCCAGTTTGCCATGTCGCCGCGATAGATTTGAAAGTTCATCCGGAAGTCCATTTTCTGCGCCGACCCGCTAAAATTATCGCCAAGATGGGACAATGCCTCGGCCACGATGGGCGCGCAGAAAAAATTCTGATCGTCCGGCACGGCCGGCGGGATGACCGACGCGAGGTCAAGTTTGTCACCACGCGCTTCGGCGGCGCGCTTGTAATTTTCCCAGGCATGTTTGCCGCGCCAGTTTTCCTCGGTCAGGAGCGCGGCCGCCAGCGTGACAAGGACGGCCAACCCAATCAGTCCCCAGCGCAACAGGCGCCAGCGAAGTTTGCTCTTCGGTTTTTCATTCATACGGCGGAGGTGTGGAATTTTTCCGTGCGCGGTTTGGGTGAAAAGGTCTTTTCGCGGTCGGCGTCGGTTGCGGGCGTGCGGTCGGCGAACAACTCGTTCAACAGCTGCTGTTGTTCGGCCAGGTTCATCATCACCGGCGCGGCGGTGGCCTTCCCGGCCGGCGCGGGATCGCGCTCCGCAAAATTGACGACCAGAATCAAAACCCAGACCGCCGCCAGGCCCGACCAGACCCGGCGGCTTGGCAGAACCAGTTCGCACCACATTTTGTTGAAACCGCCAAACAACAACGACAACAAGCTTATTTTTTCCCTCTGTGCCTCTGTGCCTCTGTGGTTCAATTTTAAGATAATACCATCGCGCATCGCGTCGAGCTTCGGCCCGGCGGCGCGATGCCGTTCCAACAGGATTTCACGCGGGGTTTTCATTTTTGGCCTCCAATAGTTTTCGCAAAGTTTTTTTGGCGTAATGCAGGCGCGACTTCACCGTGCCGGTGTTCGTTTCCGTCACCCGCGCAATCTCTTCCAGGGTAAATTCCTCGAGGAAATACAGCAGCACCACGGCGCGCTGCGGCGGCGGCAGTTGCGCGACCAGGTCCATAAATTCAAGCTCCTGTTCCCGCCGGATAAGCAACGTATCCGGGCCTTCCTCCAGCCCGTCCTCCGGTTCAGGAACCTCGTCAAACAGCACTTCCTTCCGCTTGCGCCAGTGCTGGACCACTTTTTGGTGCGCGATGCCAAAGAGCCAGCTTCCAAATTTCCCGTCGTCGCGCAGGCCGCCGAGGTACTTCGTGGCGGCGATGAACGTCTCCTGCACGATGTCGAGGCTCGCTTGCTCGTCGCGGACAAGTTCAAAGACATAGGCATAAAGCGGCAGTTGAAAACGTCGGAAGAGTGCGTCCCACGCGCCCGCCTCGCCGGCGCGTGCCTGCGGTACGGGCAAGGTTTCAGGGACGGATGCTACCGGCATTTTCATTGAGTGGAATGCGCAACCTGCGAAAAGGTTCAACGAAAATGAAAAAACTTCGTTCGCTCAACCCTTCCGCAACTTGATCTTCGCTAAGCGGGTGCGGACACCCGTGCTGAGCTTTTTCTCCAGCGCGGCGAGTTTCGCCCCGGGCATTTCGCGGACGAGCAGGTACTTTTTGTGCGGCAGCGGCGAGCGGGCGATGTCCTCCGGCGTGGTGTTTTTGCCCGTCACGCCGGGGACCAGGTCGAGTCCGGCATCGTGAAAAAGCTTTTTTACAAACGCCGAGCAATACGCCGACTGTTCCTGCGCCAGCCGGTTTTCCTGCGCGCGCAGTTCCGGTTTCCTTAAAACGATGAGCGTCCCAATGAGTTCTCGGATGGAATATTTCTCGCGACGGGCGACCAGCTCCAGCCCCGCGCGCAACAGCACGGTCATTTGCGCTTCATCAACCCCGAAGTCGAGGATCGCGAGCGACGGATACATCTTTTCGTCAAAATATTTTTCCGCGCGGTTCTCCTGTGCACCGAGCTGGATGTTTTTCCGCAGGATCTGGATGTCCGATTCGATCACCCAATGCTCGCCGTCCGCGCGCCGGCCCTCGAACAAAAACACGTGAGACCAGTCGCTCCAGCGGCGTTCGGGATGCTGCACGCGTTGCGCGTGACGGATGGCCAGGTCGATGCGCGTGGCCCCGCCGCAAAGCCCCACACAACCCGCGCGCGCGTAGCTCTCGATGAATTCGCGATTGGAAATCCCGGTAACATTGATGGTCTGGCTGTCCATGGCCTCACCGGGTGACGAATCAAGCCACGTCCAGCATGTCGGCCTCGCAGCCGGCGTATTTGTCGAGCAGGCTGTCGTAGGTCTTGGCGGCTTTCCGGTCCGGCTTGATCTCGCTCTTGGCGACGGGCCGGCAAAAACCGTCAGTGATCTTCTCCCATTTCGGATTTTTCCCGGTGGAGGTCAGGAATCCGTGCGCCGCGATCAAGGCTGCGCCGAGCGCCGCGCTTTTGGAGACTTCAATGCGTTCAACGTTGCACTGCATCACGTCAGCGATGATCTGTAGCAGCACGCGATCGTTGGCTGCGCCGCCGGTCGCCAGGATTTTTTGCGGCGTGATCCCCATCCATTGCGAATGCAGCCGCATGCTCATCGCCTGCGCCTCGAATACAGCGCGGCAGTTGGCGGCCACATCCTTTTCGTCGAGGTCGAAACGGTGGATGCCCGGCCGGTTGACGCGCGGAACGATCTCCGCATCAAACCATGGCAGCAAAATCGAGCGGTTGTTTCCCGCCGCAGTTTGCGTGACGAGTTCGCCGAATTTTTTCCAGTCGGCGATCTTGTAAAGCTCGCGGATCTTTTCGCGGGCGAGCGAGCCGTTCTTGAAACAGATCAGCGTCATGTAACCGCCGGCGGGCGAGCCGAAGACATGGCCCTCGCCCATCTCATCGGTGTGACAGTCCTGCATCGTGCCGAAAAACGTGTCGCTCGTGCCGAGGCTGATGGCAAACTCGCCGGCCTTGACCAGGCCAAGTCCGACGACGCTCGCGGGATTGTCGCCGGTCCAGACCGTTGCGAGCGCCTCGGCATTCAGGCCGTATTTCCCGACAAAATAACTGCTGACCGGGCCGATGACCTTGCCGGCATCCGCAAGCGGCGGCAATTTGCCCATCAACCCCGGCGCGGTCGCCTTGACCGCCTCGTGATTCCAATTTTTTTTGCGGATGTCCATCAGGTTCGTCCCCGCGCCGTCGCCGAAATCAATCGGCGCGATTTTTCCCGCGAGCAGCGACGCCATGAACGAGCTTACGAGCGCGATGTGGGCCGTCTTCTCAAAGGCCGTCTTCTCCGTTTTGAAAAACTTCCGGATCTGCGGGCCGGTGAACCGCTCGAACGTGTCCGAGCCGGTGCGCGAAGCGGTGTATTTCACGCCGCCCAGCTTCTTGCGGATTTCCGCGCATTCTTTCGCGGTTGAGGAATCCATCCAGACCGGCGAGGTCTTGCGCGCAAAGATTCCCTCCAGGTTTTCGACCAGGGATTTTTTCGGATCAAGGGCCGCCAGCACGGTTTCCATGCGTTCGTTCAGATAGACCGAACCGTGTTGCTGGCCGCTGCCGCTGATGGCGAGAATTTTTCCGAGCGCGACCTTGTCTTTTTTCATCTGCGTGAACAGCAGATCCAGCGCGGCGGCCCAGAGCAGCGGGTTGCTGTGCTTGACCAGCGGATCGCGGTTGGGCAGCACGCCGTTCTGCGTCTTGAATTGCGGCAGGTCCTTGTCGAAATTCACCGATTTTTCGTAAATAACCTTTTGCGCGTCGAGATCGATCACGACCGCGCTCAAGCTTTGTGTGCTGGAATCCAATCCAAGAAAAAGTTTTGCCATGTGATCTATAGGTTTTGTCCGCAACCGAATCCCATAAGCATACCAGCCTGCCGCCCCAATGAAAAGCCTGTTAAATAAGCATAGGGCCCCGGGGCCTTAGATCAACCGGGTGTGCTGCTGCCGGTATTGGCTGGGCGTCACCCCCAGTAACGCGCGAAATTGCCGGGCGAAATAGTTGCTGTCACTGAAGCCGACCTGAAAAGCGATCTCCGTGACGCTGAGTTGCGTGCGCCGGAGCAAGGACGCCGCCTGGTTCACCCGCAACTGGATCAGGTGCGCAATGGGTGACGTGCCGGTGGCCGCCAGGAAGCTGCGCATGAAATTTCGTTTGGACATGTGCGCCATCCCGGCCAGTTGCTCCAACTCCACCCGCTCCCGATAGTTTGCCTCCAGATGGCTGATGGCCTCGCCGATGCGGAGCAACGCCCGCGAATCCGGGTTTTTTGACCGGGCAAAACAGCGCGAAAGGTAGCCGACGATCTGCATGAACGAGGCGGTGGCCAGAAACCGGAAACCGCTGGCCCGCCGCTGCAATTCCTCGTCCAACTGGTCGATAAAGGTCATGATTACGGTCAATTCCTGCGGATTCAGCCGCAACCGGCCTTGAAACGGATGCCCCCGCCGCCACGCCGGTTCCAAGGTGAACAACGCGTGATAACCGGGCAGCGTCCGCAGGTCGTAGGTGCGCAGGTTTAATTTTTCCGGCTGAAACAGGACGTTTACGAGGCATAGCTGTTTCATGCTGTGATAATCGTGCTGGCGCGGACCGCCAATCACGAACGCGTCCCCGGCGTTCAAGGGATACGATTCCTTCCCCGTGATATGCATGCCGCGACCGGAGGTGATGATGACGATTTCGGAAAACTCATGCGCATGCGGGCCAAATGGTTCCTGCGGCTCGCGCCGTTCCACCGCGATGGGAAACCCGTCCGGCTGGAACCAGTCTTTGCGTCTGAGTTTGGGGTGCGGCATGGTGTAAATGGGATTTATAGCGTTTTAAGAAAAGCTTGCGGCCGGCCTGACTGGGTCGGCATTCTCCCTCACCCCGCCCTCTCCCGCTGGGCGAGGGAGAAACACGCCCCGCGTTTCGGCATGGCCACGGCTGAATTCAGCAGCAGGACTGACAAATTTTAAGAACTCATCCAACAGCTGTCCCCTCTCCCAGCGGGAGAGGGTCAGGGTGAGGGAGAGCGCAACACCATGGAATAAACGGCCACAGTTTTTCTTGAACCGCTCTAATGTGGCCAGATTGTGCTAATGATTGGCGAAATCGTCAAGGACTCGGCACCGTTCCTTTTCTAAGATTTGACCCGATTCCAAAGAAAACAACGAACTATGCCCACATCCCGGCAATCCATCCATAACGCCCATCAACTCGCCTGCGAACGCTACGCCGCCGTCGGCGTGGACGTCTCGCACGCGTTGAAAACCCTTTCGCAAATCCCCATCTCGCTGCACTGCTGGCAGGGCGATGACGTGGGCGGCTTCGAAAATAACGGCGGCACGCTCGGCGGCGGCCTCGTCGCCACCGGCAACCATCCCGGCAAAGCCCGCACTCCCGATGAACTCCGCGCCGATCTGGAAAAAGCCTGCTCGCTCATCCCCGGCAAACACCGGCTCAACTTGCACGCGTTTTACGGTGAATTCGGCGGCAAAAAAGTTGACCGCGACGAAGTCGAACCGAAACATTTCGCGAACTGGATATCATGGGCGAAGAAAAACGGGCTGGGCCTCGATTTTAACCCGACCTGCTTCAATCACCCGAAAGCCGCCGACGGTTTCACGCTGTCGCACGCGGACAAGGGCATCCGCCAATTTTGGATCGAGCACTGCATCCGCTCGCGCGAAATCGGCGCGGCCATGGGCAACGCGCTCGGCAAGACCTGCGTGACGAACGTCTGGATCCCCGACGGCATGAAGGATACGCCCGCCGACCGCGTCGGCCCGCGCGCGCGGCTGGCCGGCTCATTGGACGCCGTTTTCAAGAAGCCCATCTCACCAAAGCTGAACCTCGATGCGGTCGAGCCGAAATTGTTCGGCATCGGCAGCGAAAGTTTTGTCACGGGTTCGCACGAATTTTATCTCGGCTATGCGATTACGCGTAAAAAGCTGCTGACGCTGGACGCCGGGCATTATCATCCGACCGAAGGCATCGCCGACAAGATCTCCAGCGTGATGCAGTATCTGCCGGAAATCCTTTTGCACGTCAGCCGCGGCGTGCGCTGGGACAGCGACCACGTGGTGATCATGAACGACGACCTGCTGGCCATCGCCCGCGAGATCGCCGTGAACGGTTTTGAAAAGCGCGTCCATATCGGCCTGGATTATTTTGATGCGAGCATCAACCGCGTGGCGGCCTGGACCATCGGCACGCGCAACATGCTGCGCGCGTTGCTCATCGCCCTGCTCGAATCGCCGCTCATCCGCAGCGCGGAGGCCGCCGGCGATTTCACCACGCGCCTCGCGTTGCAGGAAGAGGCCAAGGCACTGCCGTTTGGCGCGGTCTGGGATGCGTACTGCGAACAACAGGGCGTGCCCGTCGGCGATGCCTGGCTGACGGAAGTGAAAAGCTACGAAAAAAATGTCCTGAGCCGGCGCGGTTGATTACCATCTTCAAAGTACCCAAACCAAATTATGCAACCCAACCCGTTACTTGGCGTCGTCTTCCATTGGCTCGGCGGTCTGGCGTCCGGTAGTTTTTATGTGCCTTACAAAGGCGTGCGTAAATGGTCGTGGGAAACGTTCTGGCTGGCGGGCGGCATGTTCAGTTGGTTGATTTGCCCGTGGATCGGCGCGTTTGCTTTGTCCAAGGATCTTTTAGCAGTGCTGCATGAAACGCCATCCCACACTTTTTGGATGACCTATTTGATGGGCGTCCTGTGGGGACTTGGCGGCTTGACGTTCGGTCTCACCATGCGCTATCTCGGCATGTCGCTGGGCATGGCGGTAGCGTTGGGTTATTGCGCCGCCTTCGGCACTTTGGTCCCGCCGATCGTGAAGGGCGAATTCGCCGACAAACTGCTCAATCATTCCGGCACCAGCGCCGGCGGGCCGATAGTTCTGCTCGGGGTGGTGGTTTGTCTGGTCGGCATCGCCATCGGCGGCATCGCCGGCGTGCGCAAGGAAAGGGACATGGGCAATGACGGCAAGTCCTCGGCCATCTCCGAATTCAGCCTGTGGAAAGGCCTGGCCATCGCAACGTTCTCCGGCGTCATGAGTTCGTGCTTCTCCTACGGTTTTCAGTTTGGTGATCCCATCACCAAAATTTCCGCCGCCCACGGCACCGGGGACTATTGGGTGGGCCTGCCGGTCATCGTGGTGATTTTGCTGGGCGGTCTGACCACAAACTTCATCTGGTGCGTCATGCTGAACATCAAGAACCGCACCGGTTATCAATATCTCGCCTCGCACGTCCGCGAGGAACACGCGCATCACGGCGGCACGGGCAGCGGCGAACACGGCCCGGCGGCAACCCTCGGAGGCACTCCCACCAATCTTAAAATCCCCGTGCTCGGCAACTGGCTTTTCTGCGCGCTGGCCGGCACGTTTTGGTACTTCCAGTTTTTCTTCTACCAGATGGGCGAAAGCCAGATGGGCAACTACAAGTTTTCCAGTTGGACGCTGCACATGGCGAGCATCATCATTTTCAGCACCCTGTGGGGCATCTTCTTCAAGGAATGGCGCGGCGCGAAGGCGCTGACCAAATCGCTCGTCGTCATCATGCTCCTGTTTCTGGTCGGCTCAACCTGCATTATCGGCTGGGGCAACAAGGTTTCCGAAGATGCGGCCAACGCAGCCGCCGCCCAAGCCGCCCAGACGCCCCCAAAATAATCGAGCCACTGGCAGCGGCAATTCGCCAGGACGCTGTGAGCGTTTCTCCCTCTCCCGAGGGGCATTGGTATCTACACAAGTCAGAAATGGGCCGTTTTCGGGCACTTTTTGCAGAACACTGAATTTTGTAAATGCTCGTTTTTTGGCCAAAAACCATGCAGTCCTCGAAT
>Ga0210388_10000456_pt1 | contig 33916 bp, 26 predicted proteins | sample IncBWC19OmetaG_FD_155485 | JGI IMG/M metagenome (GOLD analysis project Ga0210388, IMG submission 155485) | Forest soil microbial communities from Barre Woods Harvard Forest LTER site, Petersham, Massachusetts, United States - Inc-BW-C-19-O ...
TGCTTTCCGTGCTGATATTGCCGGCCATGATCATCCGCTTCTATCAGGGATGGTTTCAGATGCTCTTCATCGACTTTCCGCTGTTCATGGCGTCGACGTTTTCCATTTCGAGTTTTTACCTGGTTTCGCAGCGTGAACTTTTTCCCAAGAGCTGGCCGCGTGCGCTGCTTTATCTGCCAATCCTTATGGCTCTCGGCATTGGATTGACCATTACTAATACCAAAGCCGTGATTGAAGCGCTGATCGGCAAGCAGAGCGCGTTTGCGCGCACTCCCAAGTACCACGTGGAATCGAAGAAGGACAAAGTCGGAGCTACCAAATACAGAAGGCGCCTGGGCTGGGTGCCATGGCTCGAACTGGCGATCGGCACGTACTTCGCCGCCACCATCGCCTATGCCGTCCAGATCGATAACTACTTCACGATTCCATTCCTGCTGCTGTTTGTGGTGGGTTATTGGTACACGGGGTTGATGTCGCTGCTGCAGGGTAGGTTTACGGGCGCGGGGCTCAGCGCGGAGACGCATACCAAGCCGTTCCCGGTGGGGGTGTGAAATGCAGGCCTTCTCTGGCTTCGCTCAGCGGTGGTTTTTATGGATTCGGAGCGGGGGGGATGCCGGCGCTACATTTCTTTGGCTTCACGAATCGATACTAGGATGGACTACACGATGCGAAAATTTGGGTCTTCTCTTTTTCTAGTGAGTTTTCTTTCGGGCATTTTCTGTCTTGCCACGACAGCGGCGAGCTTCGCTTTCGACCGCCAGCCCAACTCCGACTATCGCGCCCGGCGCGAAGCGCTTGCCCGGAGGGTGGGAGGCGTGGTGGTTCTGTTTTCCGCCACGGAAAACGACGGTCCGAACGATCTTTACGGATTTCGGCAGGATGATAACTTTTTCTATCTCTCGGGATCGATCGAGCCGGGTGTGGCTTTGCTGATTGCGTCGCCTGCCGACGCGCAAGGGGATAAGCCGGCGCGCGCTTACACCGAGATTCTTTTTCTGCCGCCGCGCAATCTGACCCAGGAGAAGTGGACTGGTCCCAAACTCGGAGCGGAGAACCCGGAAGCGCCAAGCATTACGGGTTTCGATCATGTGGAAGATATGGGGCGACTTCCCGATGACGTTGCCCGCTATGCAACCGGCGCCCACCCTGTGCTCTTTACCGATGTCGGTCCGGACGAGGAGGCTTCGTCTTCGTACAAGCCGCTGCAGTTTATGAAGCGGTTCAATGCATATTTGACGTTTGAGGACGTGAAGCCGATGATCCGCTCGCTGCGCACTACCAAGGATGCGGGAGAGGTCGCGCTGATTCGCAAAGCCGTGGATGCCTCAGTGGCGGCGCACTTTGCGGCGTTCAAGGCAGTGAAGCCGAACGTAAACGAGCGTGAGATTTCTGCGCTGATGCAATACGAGTGGGGAAAGCGGGGCTGCGAGCGGGTGGCGTACGCGCCCATCGTAGGCTCTGGTTATTACTCGACGGTGCTGCACTATTCGGACGACGACAATGTGATGAAATCCGGGGACGTGGTGGTCATCGACGCGGCCGGAGAATATTCGATGTATGCCTCCGACATTACGCGCACGCTTCCCATCAACGGACACTTCACGGCGCGCCAGCGCGAGATCTATGACATTGTTCTTGGAGCGCAACAGGCCGCCATGGCTGCTTTCCAGTCCGGCAAGTCGCACATCGGCCGCAATGGCGCGGATTCGCTTCACCAGGTTGCGTTCGATTACATCAATACTCATGGCAAGGATCTGCATGGGCAGCCGCTGGGACAATACTTCATCCACGGGCTGGGCCACTACATTGGACTCAATGTTCATGATCCCGACGACTACACGGTTCCCCTCGGTCCGGGCATGGCTTTCACCATAGAACCGGGAATTTATATTCCCGAGGAGAACCTTGGGGTGCGCATCGAGGACGACTTCTATGTGGATAAAGATGGAAAGCTGATCAAGCTGAGCGGAGCGTTGCCATCGGGGGCTGACGATGTGGAGAAGCTGATGGCGGGGAAGTGAAGGCAGTGGCCAGCGGTCAGTGAGGAGTGGCCAGTAAAATCCTCGACGCTGGAGCCGTGCCCTTCCCGAACCTATTAAACGCACGACGTGGAAGTTCTGCTGACCATTGGTCACTAATCACTGGCCACTGCTATGAGATGTATTCCCTGATGTATTCGTCCTGAGTGTGCGCGAGTTGTTGCAGGTCGCCGTCGAAAATTACTTTGCCGTCGCGCAGGATCAGAAAAGTTAGAGGAACCCTGCAATGCTGGCCCGGCGGCAGCGGGACGATGTGGTTGGTTTCCTTGTCGAACTCATGCGTGGCCATGGTAAAAGCGTCCTGCAGGCGGTGTGTGACCAGCAGGGCGCTGGTTTTGTACACGTCGCGCTGCTTTACGATCAGTTCGATGATGGTGTTCGAGGTCACGGGATCCAGGCCGCCGGTGGGCGAATCGTAGAGCAGAAGTTCTGGCCGCGTAATCAATGCGCGGGCTATGGCCACGCGGCGCCGCATGCCTCCGGAGAGCTCGGCGGGATCGAGATCGAGTGTTTTCTCGAGCTCCACGAAGCGTAAGACCTCGCGCACTTTGCGATCGATTTCGTCGTCGTAGACGCCGTGCTCTTCGGTGAGCCGGTACGCGACATTTTCCTTCACACTCAGAGAATCGAACAGAGCGCTTTCCTGGAAGACCATTCCAATCTTGTCACGCAGCGCGAACAGCTCTTTCTCCTGCATCTGGGTCACGTCTTCTCCCAGCACGAAAATGTTGCCGGAGTCTGGCCGGATCAACCCCAGCGCGAGCTTGAGAATCAGGCTCTTGCCTGAGCCGGCTACGCCGAAGAGAGCCTTGGTTTCACCCCGGGCCAGACGGAAGGAAACTCCACGGAGAACTTTGTTCTCGCCGAAAGCCAACGCGACGTCTTCAAATACGACGGCCGGCGCAGCACTGTCTTTTGTGCTTGTGATGGCGTGATCGAGAGGCAAGGTCGGCGCGGACATAATGCTAGTTCAACGACAGGCTAGTTCAACGACTAGTTAAACGATAATACGGCCATCAGGAATCGCGTGAGGAACAAATCTCCCGCGAGTATGAGAACGGACGCTGCAACCACCGCTTGCGTGGTGGCGCGGCCCACGCCCTGGGTTCCGCCGCGCGCGTTCATGCCGTAGAAGCAGCCGATCGTGGCGATGATGAATCCGAACAGAACGGGCTTGATCAAGCCCATGAACACATCCTGAAAAACCAGCGACTGCCAGGCGTTGTACCAGTACTGCCGGGCATCGAGACGGAGCAGGACCTTGGCGATGAATAAGCCTCCGGTCAGGCCCACTACATCGGAAATGATCGTAAGGAAAAACATCATGAAAATCGTGGCGGTCATGCGGGGCGTGACCAGCTTCTTCATGGGGTCAGTGCCCAGGGCGCGCATAGCATCGATTTGTTCGGTTACTACCATCGACCCTAATTCGCTGGCCATGCCGGAGGAATTTCGCCCAGCAACCATCAGGCTGGTGAGCACAGGGCCGAGCTCACGCACCATGGAAGTGGAAACCAGTTGTCCGACCAGAGTGATGGAGCCGAAACGCTCGAGGGTATTGGAGGCTTGCAAGGCAAGCACCGCTCCGGTGAAGAAGCCGGTGAGCACGACGATGGGCAGGGAGCCCACGCCGATCGCGTCAGCCTGCAGCATCATGTCGGAAACGTACAGGGGTTTGCGGAAGAGATTGGCGACTGTCTGACCGCAGAACAGAACGTAATCCTGAACCGTCAGGACTCTTTCCTTGACGAGTTCGGTGGGCGATGTGAGTTCCATGCGGCTCGGAGCGCGGCGGTCGAGTTGCGGCGCTTTCACGAAACTATAACAGAACAGGGGTCAGGGGCTTGGGGTCAGGGGCCAGAAAGATCAAGTGGATGCGGAGTCGGAGGTTGTGCTGGCCACTGATCACTGGCCTCTGGCCACTATTCTTTATCCTCGGATCTTTTTCTTGATTTCGATGTTCAGGCGGCGGATTTTCTGATTCAGGGTGGAGAGCGGGACTTTGAAGTGCTCGGCGGCTTCGGTCTGGTTCCAGTTGCACTTTTCCAGCATATCGGTGATAACGCGCCGCTCTACGTCTTCCACGATTTCAAACAGCGACGCATCCATCGGCGGATCCTGGAGGGCGAAGGCTGATCCGCGGCCGAGCAGATTGTCAGGAAGCAGGTCGAGGGTGACTTCGGATCCGGACGACAGTACGACGGCGCGCTCGATTACATTTTCCAGTTCGCGCACGTTGCCCGGCCATGAATAGGACATCAGAGGCCGCAACGCTTCTGGCGTGATGCCGCGCACCGGGCGGTCATTTTCCTCGGCATACTTCTTGAGGAAGAAATCGACCAGCAATGGAATGTCCTCTTTGCGCTGGCGCAGAGGAGGAAGGTCGATGGTGATCACGTTGAGGCGGTAGAACAAATCTTCGCGGAAGCGGCCTTCGCGCACTGACTGGCGGAGATCGATGTTGGTGGCGGCGATGATGCGCACATCGACCTGAACCTCCTGCACTCCACCGAGGTGCATGAAGCGGCGGTCTTGCAGGACGCGGAGAATCTTGGCCTGCGTATCGAGACCCATGGTGGCGATTTCGTCGAGGAAGAGCGTGCCGCGGTCGGCCATCTCGAACAAGCCCTTTTTTGAGGCGATGGCGCTGGTGAATGCGCCTTTGACGTGGCCGAATAGGGTCGACTCAAGCAGATCCGTCGGCATGGAGCCGGTGTTGACGGGGACGAAAGGCCGGTCATGGCGCGGCGAGTTCAAATGAAGGGCCTTGGCAATGACTTCCTTGCCGGTTCCGCTCTCGCCCTGCAATAGCACGGTGGAGCGGCTGTTGGCCACCTGGGCGACGAGGTCGAAGATCTTCAACATCACTTCGCTTTTGCCGACGATGTTTTCGAAGTTGTAGCGCTGCTTGAGAGCGCGCTTCAGCTGGATATTTTCTTCTTCGGCGCGGCGCCAACCCACGGCGGCGCGCACGTCGGCGAGGAGCTTTTCGTTGTCCCAGGGCTTTTTGATGAAGTTGGCGGCCCCGGACTGCATGGCGCGGACCGCATTCTCGACCGTGCTGTAGGCCGTGATCATGATGACGGGCAGGCGGGGTTCCTGGGTGTGAATTTCCGCCAGAATGTCCATACCGTCGCGGCCGGGCAAAGCGAGATCGAGCAGGATCAGGTCGAAGGGCTGTTCGCCGACGCGCTGCAAGCCGGCTTCGCCCGTGGCTGCGGTTTCGACGACGAAGCCTTCCATCTCGAGCAGAGTCTGCAAGGACTCGCGAATTTCGGCTTCATCATCGATGATGAGGACGACGCCGGCGATGCCGGACGTTCCGTTTACCAGCGAGCGCGAGATCACGGCGGCGTCAGACATATTCGGCCTTGGAGGGGACAGCCTTCCGGCTCAGGGGGAAATCGAGAGTGAAAGTGGTGCCTTGCCCGGGATGGCTTTCCACGCGAATTTTGCCCGCATGTTCCTGGATGATGCCGTAGGTGACCGAAAGGCCGAGACCGGTGCCACGTGGCTGGCCTTCGCGCGGCGCAGTCTTGGTGGTAAAGAAAGGATCGTAAATGCGCTGAATGTGCTCGGGGGCAATGCCGCTCCCGGTGTCGGACACGCACACGCTGACACTCTCGCCGTTGAGCGTGGCTATGCGCAGCGTGCCGCCGCCCGGCATGGCGTCTTTCGCGTTCAGGAACAAGTTCAGGAACACTTGCTGCAATCTTCCCGCATTGCCTTGAATGGCGGGCAAGCTGGGCTCAGGCGTGTTGTGCACTTCGACCTTGGCCACCTTGAACTGGTGTTCGAGCAGAGCGAGCGTGTCGGCGATTACTTTGTTGACATCCACATCGCCGATCTCGCTGCCACTGGTGCGCGAGAAATTCAGCAGGTTGTTTACGATCTCCGAGGCGCGGAAGGTTTGCCGCGTGATCTTCTCGAGCAGGGCGGCCTTCTGCGCATCGCCCTGCAGTTGCTTGCTCAGCATCTGGGTGTAGGAGGAGATGACGGCCAGAGGAGTGTTGACTTCGTGAGCCACGCCTGCCGCGAGCAGGCCGATGGAGGAAAGCTTATCGGCCTGGGAGAGCTGGGTTTCGAGATCGATGCGTTCGGTGATGTCGTCCATGATCACAAGCCGGCCAATGACCTGGAAGGTGCGGGTGACCAGCGGCGCCATGGCTACGTTCACGGTGCGGACTTCGCCGGCCGGCGTCTTGAGGCGGAATTTGTACAGGTTGCGAATGCCTGCGTCCTGCCGCATGCGATCGAATTCTTCGATGAACTCGGGCGGGAAAATGGCTTTCAGCGGCTGGGTCAGGGTCTGCCAGCGCGGGACCGCATACATCACTTCCATCTGGGCGTTCCAGCTCTCAATCCGGTCTTGCATGTCGAGCGCCATCACGCCCACGTTGATGGATTCGACGATGTTCTCGTTGAAGTCTTTCAGGCGCTCGTACTCCGCCACTTTTTGCTGCAGCGAGGCGTAGAGCTGTCCGTTTTGAATGGCGATGCCGAGATAGCCGCCGAGGGTTTCGAGCAACTCCATGTCTTCGCTGGAGAGGAAGTCGCCCTTCATGGTCTTGCCGAGGCCGAGCACGGCGATGGTCTTCTCCTGCGCGTGGCAGGGAATGTAGTAGTTCAGATCAAGCCGGGCGATGGCTTGCTGCGCCCCCGGGGTTTCGCGGGGCACCTGGTGTGTGTTCTCGAAGAAAAGATGTCCTGCCGGTTGCGGCCGGGGTGCGCTCAGGAAGGCGAGGTCAATGTGAGGCGGTACCGAGAGGCCGAAAGATTTGGCCGGCACAAACGCTCCCGTGGTTTCGCTGGCCAGGAAAATCGCCATACGGTCGACTGCGAGAGTGCGGGATAAGCGGTCGATCAGCGAAGACAGAAGAGTATTGAGATTGGTCTCTGAACTCAGCTCGCGGCCGAACTCGAGCAGAGTGCGGCGATAGTCATAGCGGGTGCGGTAGAAAAACTGGTCGATGCGGTCCTGAATCCATTTGCGGACCGGATCGAAGAGCAACGCGGTGACCACGACAGCCAGGATCAGACCTACGGGTCCGGAGTTGGGACGCCAGTTGTGCACGAGCAGGGCAACGGCTGTTACCAGGCCGAAATACAATCCCAGAACGATGGCGGCAGCGAGGGTGTAGACCACGCCCCGTTTGAAGATGAGGTCCACATCCATCAGGCGGTAGCGGAAGATGGCATAGCCGAAAGTCAGCGGCAGCAACGCCAGCGACAGTGCGGAAACCTTCATGGTCGCACTGGGCAGCGAGCCCATCAGATACGGGATCACGTAGAAAAGTGTGTAGGGAACGATGGCCAAAATGGTGCCGCGCGTGACCCACTTCAACTGCTGCCGCAGAATGGTGGTGCTGGCGTGCCGGTAGCTGTACCAGAGCACACCGGCCGCGGTGAGAAAGAGCACCGATCCATAGCACATTTCCATGCGGTCGAGGTTCCAGCGGAGCCGCTCGCTGGCCTGCAGCCACTGCATCGCGACAATGTGTGCTGTGAACAGCAGTGTTCCCGGCAGATAGACCAATGCCAGAAGCCAGGGATGTTTGCGCACCGTCTCGCGTTTTTCCGGGAAGGTGAGGACGAAGTGGAGAAACAGGGCAGGCTGCAACACTCCGGCAGCGATGTTGCCCCAATAAATCGTCCAGTCGAAATCGTTAAGCTTGCCGGTGTATTTGAAAGAATAGGCAATGAAGGAGACGAGGCAGAAAATGTAGAAGTGGGTAGAGCCGGGAGCGGTCCAGCGGCGTAGCAGGACGTAGAGTCCGATGCCAAGATAGATGAGTGCAATCAGCCGCAGCCAGTTGTTGAGGGAGCGCTCCGCGGGAACCAGAATTACGCTGGAATCGAGCGGGACCGATTGCCGGAGCAGTGAATAGGTGGCTTTCGACCAGATGCCGGTGCGGTAGAGCTGGCGCTCCAGTCCAGACATATTCTGGACATCCTGATCGTTGATGGAAACCAACTGGTCGCCGGGCTTAATGCCGCTCCTGGCACCTGGTCCGTTGGGGTCGACCCGGTCCGCGGTGAGGTGGCCGCCTTGTTCCACCCACCAAACGCCGTCGTCGGGAACCAGGAACTTCCACTCGGAGTTGACATTGAAGCCAGCGAAGACGACCGCAGCCACGGTCAGAAGGAATAACAGGACAGCAACGGAGCGGACTTGGCTCTCCCGGTTCATGGCTTTCGACGGCGACCCCCCGGTGGGGTGGCTGGTGGGCCGCAGAACGTCCCCCTGCGACTCAATGCCTGGCTGAGGGTCAATGAGCAACTTCGCTGCCATGTCGCTTCCCATCCTAGAACTGCTAAGTGCCCTATCTAAAGCAACTTCCAAGATTATAGATGGGTTTTAGGAAACTGCGTATGTTTTTCTGGAGGTTTGTGTGGAATCTTGTATCTGAATGGGATGGAGATAGTTAGAGCGAGGATTCGAACGAACTGCCTATGGGGACTCCAGATGCCGTGGAGATGGAGATCCTTCGGCCCGCAAAGGGCGCAGGCCTCAGGATGACAACCGTTTTGTTATTGCTTAGGGCGCCACTCATCTTACGAGGCCAGGTTACGAGGCCAGGTTACGATGGCCACGCTGCGGGCGCTGCGGTCCCTGGCCCCAGGCTGACACGGATTACGTTGAGCAATTCGTCGTTGTCGGCGGGTTTCTGGAAAAATGCCGCAGCCCCGGCCTTCAAAGCCTTTTCCTCATTGTTCTGAGGATCGCGGGCGCTCAGCACAATCACGGGAATACCGGCGAGGGCGTCGCTGTTTTGCAACCGGTCAAGGACAACGAAGCCATCGCCGACCGGCAAGCCGAGGTCGAGAATAATCAGCGCGGGCCGTTCTTTCTGGGCTGCGGCGATGGCGGCATAACCGTCGGACGCCGTGGTCACTTCGTAGTTGTTAGCCCGGAGCCGTAGCCGCAGGGCACGCAACAGGTCAGGATCATCATCAACCAGCAGGATCTTCGGTCTTGGCATTGTAGTTCTCCTTTTTTGTGGGCGCATCAATTGGAAGCTTTGGCGCCCTTCTCGGCGCCTGGGTGGTGTCGTTCCATTCTCGTCATGATCATCTGGGTTACGCGATCGGCGACGTTTTGAACCTGTTCTTCCAAGCCTGCACCCGGATTGGGGGGCGCAAGCTCGATGGGAAGAGCGCTGACGGTCAGAGTGCATTTGGTGTTGAGGTTGCCCAAACGCTCCATTTGCTCGCGAATGCGCATAGTCATGGCCCCGGAACCCTGTAAGTCAGTCGAGGCCACGACAAACAAGGTCTCGCTCGTGGCCGACGTTGCCATGGGCGGCAAGACCAGGTCTTTGTCGAGATACACACAGTGCCGCAGGATTTCCAGACACTGGCGCCAGGTATCCTTCCAGCTTCCGCGCGGAAGAGTTACGAGCGGTATCAGTTCGACGCGTACCAAGACAAAAGCCGGACGGAGGTGGTCCTCATACGTGATGACCGGGGCAAGCAGCTTGGCCAGGGAGTAAACGGGCAGAGTGAAGGTGAAGGTGCTGCCCTGTCCCAGTTCGCTTGAAACCCAGATGCGCCCCTGATGCAGGCGCACGATTTCGCGGCAGATGAATAATCCGAGTCCTAACCCGGAGCGGCTGTTGTCGACCGAATCGGGATCCTGGTAAAGGCGTTCGAAGATGAGAGCCTTGGCTTCGGGACCAATGCCGCGGCCGGTATCGCTCACTGAAAGGTAGACGGAGCCTGGGTCTGCTTCCACCATGCAAGCCTTGATCACGACGGAACCCTCCGGCGCCGTGAACTTGATGGCATTATCCACCAGGTTGATGAGCACCTCGAGCACGCGGTCGGGATCGGCGTGGACCAGGGGGAGCCTTTGATCCAGTCCGATTTCCAGTCCAATCTTTTTCTCCTCGGCCGTCGGCCGAAGCATCGCGGCCGCCTGTTGAACCAGTTCCTTGAGCGAAATGCAGCGGAGTTCGACCCGCATTTTGCCGCTTTCGGCGCGAGTGGCTTCGAGCAGGTCGCGGATCATGGCGTGCAACTGATTCACGCTTCTCAGAACTGTCTTCAGATGGTCGGACTGTTCGGGAACGACCGGGCCCGCCAGTCCGTCCAAAATCAAGGTCACGTACTGGTGAATGCAGGTCAGTGGAGTACGCAATTCGTGCGAAACGTGAGACAAGAACTGGTTCTTGAATTCCAGTTGCTGCTTTTGAGCGATATCGAGGGCTCGCAGCAACCCTTGCCGTTCCACGGCGTAGCGGATGGCGCGCTCCAGCTGCTTGCTGGAGATGTTGCCTTTGATCAGGTAGTCCTGCACGCCCTGATGCACGGCTTTGATGGCCAGCGCTTCATCGTCCTGGCCGGAAAGGACGACTACCGGCACATTGGGGGAGTGTTCCATGACGCGACGAAAGGTTTCCGCTCCGTGGCTATCGGGGAGGTTCAGGTCCAGAAGCACAACTGCGGGCGTATTTTTGGTTAGCGCAGCCAAGCCATCGGACAGCCGGTTGACACAACTCACGGTGACCGGAGATTTACCTTCGACCAGGCGCAACCGCACCAGGTCGGCGTCTCCGGGGTTGTCTTCGATCAGCAATACGTTCGTGGTTTGGTGATCCATTATTCTCCTTGTGGCGGCAACACCGCGGAGCCGAACCAGAATTCTTCGATCGACTTCACGGCGGAAAAAAATTCAGTCAGGTTTCCGGGCTTGCGGACGTAGCAATTCGCGCCCATTTCGTAGCCGCGCACAATGTCCTTGCGCAACTCCGAGGTGCTGAAGATCACGACCGGAATCCGGCGCAGATCGGGGCCTGCCTTCATGGCGGCCAATACCGACAGGCCATCCCGCTTGGGCAGATTCAGGTCGAGAAGGACCAGGTGGGGCCGGACGGCGTTGGCATACTTTTCCCGGCGGTGCAGAAAAGCCAGTGCCTCGGCACCGTCCCTGACATTGCTGATCTGGATGGGATTCTTGCTTCCCGCCAGCGCCTCGGTAACCAGAGCCACATCCCCCGGGTTGTCATCGACCACCAGGAGCTCAAAAGTCGGTTTCACGATTGCGCCCCTTTTCCTTCTTCATGGTCGTAGCAGGGCAGGGTGAACTTGAAGGTGGAACCTGATTCGGCCTGCGATTCCACCCAAATCTTGCCGCCATTGTGCTCGACAATCTTCTTGCAGATGGCGAGGCCGATGCCGTTGCCGGGATACTCGCCGCGCCCGTGCAAGCGCTGAAAGACAACAAAAACGTTTTCTGCGTACTCCGGCGCAATTCCGATTCCGTTATCGCTCACGCTGAATTGCCATTGCTGGCCGGCTTTTTCTGCCAGCACTGAAACCAAGGGCGGCTCTTTCCCGCGGAACTTGATGGCGTTCCCAATCAGATTCTGAAAGACTTGCGCCACCTGGGTGCGGTCTGCCCATACCACCGGAAGCTCCCCATATCGGACGACCGCGGCACTCTCCTCAATGGCCGCTGCCAGAGCTTGCAGGGCGTCTTTCATCACGGTGTTGCAATCGACGCTTCCCGGAGCTTCCTTCCCGCCAACTCGCGAAAACGCAAGCAGGTCGCGAATGAGCACTTGCATGCGCTGCGCTCCGTCGCTGGCATAGGCGATGAACTTGTCGGCATTCTCGTCGAGTTTGCCGCGATAGCGCTCGGCCAGCAGTTGGGTGTAGGCCGTGACCATGCGCAACGGTTCCTGCAGGTCATGCGACGCCACGTAGGCGAACTGTTCCAGGTCTGCATTGGAGCGGGCCAGTTCGTCCACTTTGCGGGCCAAATCTTCTTCCGCCTGGCGGCGCCAGGTGCGCTCACTTTTTTCCCGCAAGGCCCGGCGGACCACTTCGGGCAGGCGCGCCAGACCGTCTTTCAGCACGTAGTCGGTAGCGCCCTGCTTGATGCATTCGACAGCGTTCACATCGCCCAGCGCGCCTGAAACCAGAATCATCGGAATATCCAGACCTTCGCGCCGCAATATGGCCAGGGATTCCATGCCCTTCCAGTTGGGCAGGTTGTAATCGGCCAGCACAACCTCGGGAGGGTTGGCGTGAAGCACGCGCGTGAACGTTGCTTCATCCTGTACAACGTCCGCTGTGACATTGAAGCCGTCCTTGTTCAGCGCTCGCACCACCAGCGCCGCGTCGAGTGCATTGTCTTCCACCAGCAAGGCGCGCAGCTTTACGTCGGGCCCGGCGGAGACCTGAGTTGCGAGTTGAGTCCCGGCGCTGCTCATGACCCCTGCTTTGCGACTTGCGGCTTGCCATTAGTTACAGGAGGCCGATTGGTGACCAGCCAGTAGAGTCCGAGCAACTTCACCATTTTCCGGAACTCGTCGAAATCCACGGGTTTCTGGAGGTAGCTGTTGGCGCCGAGGTCGTAGCCGCCAACCATGTCCCGCTCTTCGCGCGAAGAAGTCATCAGGACAACGGGGATGGTCCTGGTTCGCGCATCGCCTTTGACCCGCTTGAGGACCTGCATGCCATCCACCTTGGGCATCTTCAGATCGAGCAAAACCAGCTTTGGGGGACGATCGAAGGACCGTCCGGAATGAGGTCCGGAACAGAACAGGAAATCCAAGGCTTCCTCGCCGTCGCGGGCGATGAAGACGTGGTTGGCCAGGTTCTCCGCGCGCAAGGCATGCAGAGTGAGATCCAAGTCGTCCTGACTGTCATCGACCAGAAGAATATCGACTTCGTTAGCGCTCATGATTGGACTCCCGCCGCAACAGACTTGTTTTCAGTTTCGTTTGCCCTAACATCGGTCGATTCGACGGCCGCGAGGGTGAAGTAGAACGTCGCGCCCTTATCCAGTTCTGCTTCCGCCCAGACCCGACCTCCGTGCTTGTGAATGATGCGTTTCACTGTGGCCAGGCCGATTCCTGTGCCTTCGAACTCCTCGGCGCGATGCAAGCGTTGAAAAACGCCGAACAGCTTGTCTTTGTACTTCATGCTGAACCCGACGCCGTTGTCGCGGACCGCGATGACCATCTGCCCGTTTTCTTGCCGGTAATTGATCTCGATGATGGCGCGCTCCCGGGTCCGAGTGAACTTAAGAGCGTTGGCCATCAGATTTTGAAAAACCTGCTTGATCAGGATGGGATCGCATTCCGCTGGTGGCAGGTCGGCAATCTTCCAATTGACGGCTCTGCCGGCAACTTCCGGCTGCAGCAGGGAGACGACCTCCTCGACCACGGCATTCAGTCCGGTGGCTTGGAGCTGGAGAGCGAGACGGCCCACGCGCGCCAGATTCAGCAACTCATCCACCAGCAGCCCCATGCGGTGAACTCCGTCCTCGATGCGTTTCAGGTGACTCTGTGCTTCTGGAGGCAATCCGGGACCAAAATCTTCGGACAAGATTTTGGAAAAACCGCCAATATGCCGCAGCGGCGCGCGCAGGTCGTGCGAAACCGAGTAGGTGAAAGCCTCCAACTCCTGATTCGCGGCTGCCAGTTGTGCGGTGCGCTGCTCTACGCGGTCTTCGAGCTCTTCGTTCAACTTGCGGATCTCCCGCTCGTCAATTTTTCGTTGTGTAATGTCACGGAACGCCACCACACCGCCTCGTATGGCTCCATTCCTGCCTTTCAAGGGACCGCCGCTAATCTCGATCCAACGCCCTTCCTCGAGTTCCGGGTTGCGTAGAAACATCTCGACCGTACTCACTTCGCCTCGAATGGCGCGCGCCAGCGGATTTTGCTCGTTCGGGAGCGGGGTGATGGTGTCGGGCAGGTAAACGCCGTAGTGTGTATTCCATTCCCCGGCAGGAACGTTGTCCGCCCCCATGCCAACGATCTTGGTGGCGGCCGGATTCCACAGGATGAACTTTCCCTGCTCGTCTGCGGCGACCAACCCCTCTTCCATGCTGTTCAGTACGGATTGCAGCATCAGGGTCTGGCTCTCGAGGGCTTGCTGTGAGCGGAGCAGTTCGTCTGCCTGCCGCGAGAGTTCTTTGGCTTGCCCGGCGAGCCGCTCCTCCGCTTGTTTGCGTTCGGTAATGTCGCGGGCAATTTTCGAAGCGCCGACAATCACGCCGCTGTCATCCCTGACCGGCGAGATCGTGGCGGAAATATCAATCTTCTTGCCGTCTTTCCGGACGCGGACGGTTTCAAAATGTTCGACGCTGTCGCCACGCCGGATTCGCGCAAGAATGTCGGACTCCTCAGCGACGCGTTCCGGCGGGATGAGCATCAGCATCGGTTGGCCCACGGCTTCCGATGCCGCATAGCCGAAGACCGTCTCAGCGCCGCGATTCCATGAGGTGATTATCCCCTCCAGGGTCTTGCTAATAATGGCGTCATCGGAGGAATCGACAACGGCGGCCAAGAGGCTGGCACTCCCTGCTTTGCCGAGGCGAGATGCGGTAGCACGCTTCACGGGCGCGATGACTCCTTGCCACATTGCTTTCGTGAAGAGGAATGGAACGAGGGGAGAGCGATGCCGCTTGCGATGCAGCCTCTTCAATGAGGTTATCGGCGATGCTGGCGCTATCTTTAGTCTGAAAGCGGTCGGCAGCGAACTTGCTGGCAGGGTGAGGATTTAAAGATAAGGATTCTCTATCCGGCAACAGAGATTAGGCGTTTCTCAGCCGGCCTTGCGCTCGTCCTCTGGAGCTTCGGGGGCGATGTCTTCTTCGTCCCACTCGAAGGAAAGAGCGCGCGCGGTGGTTTCGATGGGTGCAAGTTCAGGAATGTCGTCGGCCACTGACGCGCCCAACTCGGCGAACTTGCGTGCTGAAACCAGCACCCGGCTTTCGAGTGAGCCGACGGCTTTGTTATAAGACTCGACGGCGCGGTCGAGTCCCGTGCCCACCTGCGTGATGTGTCCGGCAAGCAGGCGAAGGCGGTCGTGTAATTCTTTGCCGAGCGCGCTGATCTGCTGTGCGTTGCGCGCCAGTTTTTCCTGATTCCAACCGTAGTTCACCGCCTTCAGCAGCGCGATCAGGGTGGTCGGCGATGCTGGAATCACGCGGCTTAGCACTCCTTGCTCAATCAAGCTGGAATCCTGCTCGAGCGCGGCGCTGAAAAACGTTTCGCCAGGCAGGAACATCACCACGAATTCGGGTGTGGGATCGAACTGCTCCCAATAATTCTTGCCGGCGAGGGTCTTCATGTGATCGCGAACCTGGCGGGCATGATTGGCCAGGCAGGCGCGCCGGGTTTCTTCGTCATTGGTTTCAAAAGCGTCGAGGAAGGCTTGCAGTGGCGTCTTGGCGTCGACGACAACGTTCTTGCCGCCGGGCAGCTTCACCACAAGATCAGGACGCAGCCTGCCCGTTTCTGTGGTCACCGACTCCTGCTCGGTGAAATCGCAATAAGAGAGCATGCCGGCGATCTCGACTACGCGGCGCAACTGAATTTCTCCCCAGCGTCCCCGCACGTTGGGAGTGCGCAGCGCCCGGACCAGATTGCCGGTTTCTGATTGCAGTTCTTTCTGCGTCGTAATCAGCGACTGCACCTGGGCGCGCAGTTCGCCGTAAGCATCGCCCCGGGCGACTTCCATCTGCTGAATCTGGGCATCCACTTTATTCAGTGAATCGCGCACGGGAGCGACCAGATCGGCGACAGCTTTCTGCCGGGCTTCGAGATCTCCTCGGGCTTGGCTCTGGAAGCGCTTCAGAGTCTCTTCGGCGATCACGAGAAAAGAGGAGTTGTTGCTTTTCAAGGCATCGGAAGCCATGGCCTTGAAGGCATTGCGCAATTCTTCACTGGCGCGGGTGACTAATTCAATTTTTTCGGCGTTGCTCCTCCGTTCCGATGCGAGATCGGATTCCAGCCGGGCCTTGGCTGCGACCAGGTCGGTCTGGGCCTGCTGAAGCCGCGCCAGATCGGCCTTTCCGGCTGCTAATTCCTTTTCCATCAAGGGCAAACGCGCGGTGAGCGCAGCGGTTCGCGAGCGCAGCGCGAGCCAGGCGAGCACGCTGCCAAACAACAAACCGACAATCCCTGCGATCCAAGGTTCCATAGCGAAAGTAACTTCTCAATCTGGAGCCCAGCCTCTAGCCTAGCACTAGCGGCAAGTTTTGAACCTGAAGTCTGATCCCCCCAGGTCGAGATGAGTGGGCCGAGCAATGCCACGACCCTGTGGAGTGATCAAGCCAGTGATCCATAAAAGATTTGCGATCGCGCTTCTGCTGATGACGGTTGCCGCCTCGGTACCGCCTTGTAAAGTGCTGGCTGCTCCCGGAGAAAATGGTGGCCCGGCTGGGCAATCCGCGCAGGGCGCGACTTTAACGCCTGCTGCTGCAACCGCTGCCGATATCCCTCTCGGTGACTATGACTCACAAGCCGAAAGACAGCTTCTGGACCTGGCGAATCAGGCAAGAGCGCAAGCCGGTGCACCGCGTCTGACGCTCGATGCCGGCCTTTGCCGGGCCGCACGGACGCATGCGGAGGCGATGCTTGCAGCGCAACAACTTTCACATCAGTTTGAAGGCGAGCCCTCCCTACCCCAACGCCTGGCGACCGCGACTCATACCCAACTTGATCAGGAAGGCGAAAACGTCGCGCTCGATTTCGACGCCGAAAGCGGGCACAAACATCTGATGCTGTCGCCGCCTCATCGCGCCAATCTGCTCAACGCGGCTTATAACGTGATCGGGCTGGGCGTGGTCCGCAGCGGAGACCGGCTCTACATCGTGCAGGATTTCGGCCACGCCCTCCCCAATTATTCTTCGGCAGAAGTGAAGGAGCGGATTGCGGCGGTTGTGGCACAAACGCGGCGTCAGGCCAGCCAGCCTGACCTTCTGCGCAGCGATCTGCCCAATGCAGATTCGGCGGCGTGCTCCATGGCGCAAGCCGACAAGCTTGGCGGCTCGGCCGTTCATCAGCTCGCGCAGCGCTATACGTTGATGACCTACACGAGCCTGCATCCAGAGACGCTGCCCGCTAACGCCAGCCATGTGATCGCCGGCCGCAACCTGCGCAGCTTTTCGGTGGGCACGTGCTATGCGCGTACCGAAACATACCCCACGGGTGTGTATTGGGTGGTGCTGGCGCTGGAGTGAGCGGAACCGCGATCCCGGATCCCAACTTCCTTCCGTTCCTCCTGTGCTAACCTTTCTCTGCCCCTCCGTCTGCGGTTCCGCGTATGGAATCCTCCGCCTCAGTTCGTTTGCCGCAACTTCATTCGAATGACATCCGTATCGGTACCGCGGGCTGGTCTTATAAAGACTGGGACGGCGTTTTTTATCCTTCGGGCATGTCGCGCCGCAGACAGCATCCACTCGAGTATCTGGCGCGCTTCTTCGATACCACTGAGATCAACACCTCCTTCTACGGACCGCTAAAGCCGGAGTGGGCGAAACTCTGGTGCCGCAAGGTCGCGGCCGTGAACAAGAGTTTTCTTTTCACCGCGAAGTTGTACCGTGCCTTCACACATTCTCCGATTGCGGTGATGGAGCCTACTTCAGCCGCGACCATCCGCCCCACAGACGAAGATGAAGCCCGCACCCGTGAAGGCCTCGACGCCATTGCCGGCGAAGGGCGTCTGGGCGCGCTGCTCATCCAGTTTCCCGTGTCGTTCAAGAATACTTCTCTGAACCGCGAGTATCTCGACCGGCTGCTACGGCAGTTCATCGAGTATCCGCGCGTGGTCGAGGTGCGGCACTCCAGTTGGAACGATGCCGAAACCCTGGCGGCGTTCGCAGAAAAGGATGTCGGCTTCTGCAACATCGACCAGCCTGTGCTCGGACGATCGCTCGCGCCCACCGAACACGTGACTGGCGCGATCGGATACGTCCGCCTGCACGGCCGCAACTATGAGCAGTGGTTCGACTCCGACAATCGCAACGACCGCTACAACTATCTGTACACCGAGGGCGAGCTCGCGGGCTGGAAAGAAAGAATCGAGAGCATCGCCGAGCGCGCGCAGGCGACCTATGTGATTACGAACAACCACTTCGAGAGCAAGGCTGGCGTGAATGCGCTGGAACTGAAGGCAATGATCGGCGGGAAGCGGGTGTTGGCTCCGCCCACGCTGATTCAGAAGTATCCTGAGTTGAGAAGAGTCGCCGATGCTGCGGAGGATTTTGGAGAGGACTTGGGGCCGAGGTTGCCGCTTCGAGCTTAGAGGCGGCCGGCTACGTGCCCACCTTGGCGTGGTCGGAAAGGCGTTGCTTGTTGTGGCGGAGCGCGACGTTCATGTACACATTGCCCATGGAAGTTTCGAAGCAGATCATCAGCGCTTCGACGTCTTCGCTCGTCTTGTCGCCTTCCTCGCTGGTAAGCAGCAGCGGAGGGTGAACGCGGAAGTGGAAGCCCTGATCGTTGAGGGCGCAGACGGCGTTGCCAACAACCTGGTTAGCGAGTTCGAAGATGGTTTCTTTAATCAGCCCATCGGATTCGGGCAGTTCCGCGCCTGCGTAGTGGCTGGCCACGCGCACCGCGGTTTGCGGCTCGAGGTCCAGAATGATGCGGCCCTCGATGTCGCCCGAGAGCGCCACCATCCCGGCGACGCCTTTCCGGCGATAGCCATCCTCCTCCATCGCCAGGTGGCCCACTTTGGTGGTGCCCGAAAGCCCCTGCGACAGGACGGCGTCAGCCGCGTTGATGAAAGGCTGAATGAGATCCATCTTCATGCGATTAGGCTCCAGCGCCGGCGGCCACTGCGCCGTCTTCTCCCAACACGTACTTGATGACTTCGTACAGCACTTCGGGCTTCACCGGCTTCTGCACGAAATGCCGCGCCCCGCGCTGTAATGCGGCCACAATGTTTTCCTGGTAGCCGACCGAAGACACCATGACGACGCGAGCTTCGGGATGCGCCTGTACGATCTTCTCGGCGGCCTCGATGCCTTCCATCTGCGGCATGGTGATGTCCATGAGTACGATGTCGGGATGCGTGCGCTCGAATTCGCTGATGGCAGTCAACCCGTCACCGGCCTCGGCCGCCACCTGCCCGCCAAAACTTTCAATCATGCGGGCCAGATTCTTGCGCGCGAACACGGAATCGTCCACGATCAAGTAGCGGACCGGTTGGCCGTCCTTGCTGCGTTTTACTGGTGCAAACTGCTCCATAACACCCTCCCTGTAACATTCCATCACGGCGGTTGCCCGCCGACTAGATGACTCAGGTCCATAGGACCTGGGTCAGAAAATTCGTTTTAGCGCCCGGCGCGGAGTGCTTTTCCCGCCCCGCCGCTTTCCCCGCGGCCACAAAGAGCCTGCAAAGTAGACGAAAGCACGTCCAGAGCCACCACGCGCATGGCATAGCCGCGTTCGATGCCGGCTTTGGGCATGCCAAAGACCACACAAGATTCTTCGCTCTGCGCGATGGTCATGCCGCCGGCTTTCTTCACCGCGCCCAGACCCTCCGCGCCATCATCGCCCATGCCGGTCATCAGTGCGGCGATGGCTTGCGGGCCGAATTCCTGCGCCACGCTTTGGAACAAGACGTCTACGCTGGGGCGGTGGCCATTGACGCGCGGTTCGTCGCTGAGCACCACGATGTCTCCCATGGTCAGGCGCTTCACTTTCATGTGCCGGCTTCCGGGGCAGACCAGTACGCGCCCGGCTTGCAGCACGTCGCCGGATTGCGCTTCCTTCACGCGCAGCGAACTCAATTCGTCCAGGCGGCGGGCAAACATCTCGGTAAAGCCGTCGGGCATGTGTTGCACGATTACGATTGATCCCGGAAAATCCGGGGGCAGTTGCGCCAGCAGGAACTCCAGAGCCTGCGGTCCTCCGGTGGAGATTCCGATGGCCACCAGTTTGGTGGGCGGCGGTGCGGACTTGCCGAATGAGATCTTTTCCGGCGGCGCGGCGGCGCGAAAGGTTCCGGGGCGGACAACCTTGCAATCGGCGGCCGCCTTGATTTTGGCGATCAACTCCGCAGCGGCTTCGGCCATGTGTCCCGTAGCGTCCTGCGGTTTAGTCACGAAGTCGAAAGCTCCCAACCCCAATGCTTTCAGCGTGACCGAAGCGCCTTCGGTTGAGTGGGAACTGACTACGATGACGGGCAGCGGATGCCGCCGCATGATTTCCTTCAAAGTATCGATGCCGTTCATGCCCGGCATCTGCAGATCGAGGGTGACCACGTTGGGCTGCAACTCTTCGATCTTTTTCAGGCAGAAGGTTCCATCCATCGCAGTGCCCACTACATCGATCGACGGTTCCGCTTCGAGCATCTGCGGGATCAGCTTCCGCATCAGGGCGGAATCGTCGACCACCAGCACGCGCACTTTTTTCATCTCTGGTTTCATGCGTGGCCTCCTGCACTCAGGGCCAGCCGGGCGCGATCGGTATGGTTGAGCAAGAGTCCGCATTTGACCAAGCCCGCCGCTTCCGGACGCAGACGCGCGACGTGTTCTACGACGGCAAGCAGATTCAGTATGAGCACCACCTTCCCATCTCCCAGGATGGAAGCGCCGTTGACCAGGTCGGTGGAGAAAGTCTGGTCGTCCAAAGCTTTGATCACTAATTCTTCTTCGCCTTCCAAAGAGTCGACGATCAGCCCGTACTTTCTCTCGCCGACGGTGATCACGAGCACAAAGAGCTTGGTCGATTTCCGGTCCACATCGGGCGCGGCGGGCCGTCCCAGGCGGAGCAAGGGCAGCACCTGGTTGCGCAGCTGCAGCACTTCATAGTTATCGACCTGGTGGACTTCCGATTCCATAGCGCGGGCAATCTGGCTCACCGCGTTGAGCGGGATGGCATACAAACGTTGTTCCACCCAGAACATCAGGGCCTTGATGATGGCCAGTGTGAGCGGGAGTTTCAGGCGGAAGGTCGTGCCCTGGCCCACGTGAGTTTCTACGTGGATCGTGGCTTTCAGCCGCTGGAGCACGCTCTGCACCACGTCCATGCCCACACCGCGTCCGGAAACTTCGGTGACTTCCTCCGCAGTGCTGAATCCTGGCCGGAAGATGAAGTCCAGAGTCTCGCCTTCGGTTAAGCGCGACGCCTCTTCCGCCGTCATCATTCCCAGCTCCAGTGCTTTGGTGCGAATTTTCTGGGCGTCAATGCCACGGCCATCGTCGCTGATCTCGACCACCACCTGATTGCCCTGGTGATACGCATTCAGCTTGATTTTTCCCCGCGGAGATTTGCCCACACGCCGGCGTTCCTCGGCCGGCTCAATACCGTGACTGACCGCGTTCCGCACCAGATGGGTCAAGGGTTCAGCGATGGCGTCAAGAATGCCTTTGTCGAGGTCGGTCTCCTGACCGGCGAGTTCCAGATCCACTTCGCGGCCGCACTGCCGCGCCACATCGCGCACGATGCGGGGAAAGCGCCGGAATAGCTGGTCGACCGGCACCATGCGGATCTTCATGACCGAGCGTTGCAGATCGTTGAGCACGCGGGCCTGGAAGGCCATGGCGTCGGCAAACTTGCCGCGTAAAAGTTCTTTAGGATAGCGTTTGCCAAACTCGCCGAGGGCCTGCTGCAGCATCGACTTGCCAATGATGAGTTCGCCCACCAGGTTGAGCACGTTGTCGATGCGTCCGGCTTCGACGCGCAGAATGTTTTCCACCAGAGCCTGCGACAGGCCGGGTTCCGGGGCCGGGGCTCGTTCTTCGGCAGGAGCCGGCCGGGCTGAGGCGGACGCTGAAACTCGGGGCGGCGCAGCGAGTGTCGCAGCGGAGGCCTCGTGTTCTGGCTCCGCATCCTGCGGAACGATCTTCGCAGCCTTGGCGGCAGGCGCCTCAATCAGGGTCACCGCGATGTCGCCCGCGATGGTCGGGATGTGGCACTTGGCGGCAATCTGTTCCTGCGACCGCGTGGTGGCGAACACGAACTGCACTTGCTTGGAGGCGGCTGGCGACTTCGCGTCCGGCCGCACCACGATGACTTGGCCAATCCCACTGATCGCATTCTGAATCAGTTGCCGCGCCGCGATCGGCATGGTGCAGTGGGGATCGATTTTCACGACGATGTCATACAGCCCCAAGCCGGCAGCCTGGGCCTGGGCCAGAGCGCGCTTTTCGGCATCGGTCCAGTCTTTGCCTGCGGATCGAGCGGGCTCGACGGATTTTTTCCGGCGGCGAGTTTTCTTGGCCGCCGGAGCCGCAGTCAACTCGTTGATTCTTTGCCGCAGACTCTCGGTCGGGGGCGTGGGGCTCCCGCCGTGGTAGGCGGTGAGCATCTCCGCAAAAACGTCAGCTGCGGAAAAAGAGATTTCGGCGAGCGCTGCATGAGCGGCCGCGCTCTCGAGCGTGAGTGCGTCTTCGAATAGGTGCGCCAGTTCGCTCAACTCGCGCAGTCCGCAGGCCGCCGAGTCGCCCTTCAGCGTGTGCACCGTACGCCGGATGGAACGCACGATTTCCTCGTCGCCGGGATTGTTCTCCAGTTTCAGGGATTCTTCGTTCAGCGCCTGCAGCAGTTCCTGCGAAGTCTCAAAAAACAGCTCGCGCAGTTCCGCTCCACGCTCATCGGGAGGATTCGTCACTCGCGCACCTCAATCCGCTGGTAAGCTGTGCCGCTGTCCTTGTGCACCATCTGGAACTTTTCTGTGAGGCCGAGCAGGCTTTCCGCATGGCCCACGAAGAGATAGCCGCCGGGGTTCAGGCAGCGGTAGAACTTTTCGATCAGCCGCTTCTGCTCCGCCTGGTCGAAGTACATCATCACGTTGCGGCAGAAGATCACGTCATTGCGCTGCGGCAGATACTCCGTCTTCAGATTGTGAAAGTCGAAGTGAACCATTTCCTTCAGCGCCTTCTTGACGGCATAGCGCTCACCCACTTTGTCGAAGTAGCGCAGTCGGAAGCTGTAGTCGACGGTCGACATCTGATGTTCGTTGTAAGCGCCTTCCTGCCCGGTTCGCAGCACCGAGTAGCTGATGTCACTGGCCAGGATCTCCACCCGCCAAGGCGGGGGAATCAGCGGCTTAGGCAGAGCGACTTCCACCGGCAGCGGATTGCGCAGGTAGTAGTAAGCCAGCGAGTCGGCCGCCATCATGCCCAGCGTGTAAGCCTCCTGCCCGGTGGAGCAGCCCGCGCTCCATACCCGAATCGAATACTCGCGGTGCGCCTGCTTCCGTTTCAGCATTTCCTCCAGCACGAATTTCTGGAACAGATCCAACTGAGCCTTGTGGCGGAAGAAGCTGGTCTCGTTCACCGTCAGGTTCTCGACCAGTTTGGCCAGTTCCGCCTTGCCTTCCTGGCTGATCAGCAGCCGGTAATAGGCGTAGAAGGAATCGATGCGGCATTCCTTCAACCGCCGCAGCAGACGATCCTGCAGAAAATGGGTGCGGCGCTCGTCGAAGTGCATGCCGCACTCCTGATACACCAGCGCCTGCAGCAGCCGCAATTCCGCGTCCGTCAATACAGGAGCAGGTGCCGCTCCGAATGTACTCATGCGTTCTCTCGTTCCTCGTGCCCGAGTTTCATTCCCTCACTCCATCCGGCAGGCTCGCCCCAACGAAGCCTGCTGCAGCGAAACTTCAGCGCGCCGCTGCTCCGCGCGCTTCCGCCTTGGCCGCCTTGCCTTCCGTGCTCACGCTTTCTTGCATCAGACTGGCGGGAGCCAGAAGTTTGGTCATATCCAGCAGCACGACCAGGCGGCCTCGAACCTTGCCCAACCCCGTGACGCAGTTCAATCCGCCTTCCTGGAATACGGCGGGCGGAGGCTCAACGTCAGTGCTCGCAATCTTCAATACTTCCGAGGCCGAGTCCACAATCAATCCGGCCAGCTTGCCGGAATGCTCGACCACCAGAATCCGGTTCTGCTTTTTCAGCGTGGCCTGCTTGTCGCCAAAGCGCTTGCGCAGATCCATCACCGAAACGATCTTGCCCCGGAGGTTGATCACGCCCTCCAGATAATCGGGTGCGTCGGGCACAGCGGTGATCTCCGGCACGCGCACGATTTCGTGCAGCGAAGTGATGGGCACGCCATAAGTCTCGCGCCCGACCTGGAAGCCCACGATATGGAGTTCACGGCTCATGGTTGAGTAGTTCGTCGCCAGTTCTAATAACGGGAAGCTGCCGCAGCCTTGCGGGCGTTCCGTTCTTTCTCGTCCGCCGCCTGACGCGCGCCCGCCGCCTCTTCCAGCGCGAACCGGTCCATAAACTCGAGCAGCCCGCGCGACATCTTCGACATCTGCTCTGCCGAAGCCGCCAGCTCAGTCGAGCCTGAGGTCGACTGCTGCACCAGTTCGCGCATCCGCTCCATGGCTTTCACCACGGCTTGCGCCCCGGAGGCCTGCTCTTCCACGGCCGAATTGATTTCATGAGTAATTTCGTTCAGCCGCGTGGTTGCCCGGGCGATCTGCGACGAGCCGTGCGATTGTTCGTTGGTGGCCGCTCCGATTTCCTGGGCGAACTTGTAGACTTCCGTGACCACGTTCGAGATCTTGCGCAGCGCCGCATTCAACTCGCCGCCGAGGTCCAGGCCCTCGTTGACGATTCCGGTGGAGCGATCCATGTTCTCGACGGCCTTGCGCGCTTCCTTCTGAATGCTTTGAATCAGTTCGGAAATTTCCTTGGTGGATTGCGCTGACTTTTCCGCCAGCTTGCGGACTTCATCGGCAACCACGGCGAAGCCCAGGCCGTGCTCGCCGGCGCGCGCCGCTTCGATGGCGGCATTCAGCGCCAGCAGGTTGGTCTGTTCCGCGAGGTCGTCGATGACTTCGATGATTTTTCCGATGTCGTCGGCGCGCTGGCCCAGGGCTCCGATGATTTCGCCCGAGCTCGTAATGGTTGTGTTGATGCGGTTCAGGCCGTCGGTGGCCTTTTCCATGGTGGCGATGCCGCTGTGCACTTCTTCGCGCGAGCGGTTCGAAATGTCGAGCAGCACCTTGGCGGTATCGGCCACGCGCTGGATGGAAGCCACCATCTGGTCAATGGAAGCCGATGTTTCGCTTACGCTCGAAGCCTGCACCTGCGTGCTCTTCACCATGTTCTGCACGTTCACGCTCATCTCGTGCATGGTGCTGGTGACCTCATCGATGGCGGAGGAAGCCTGCAACCCGATCTTGGCTGAATCATCGGAGGCATTGGCCACCTGTCCGCTGGCGCTGGCCACTTGCGAGGAAGCGTCGCGGACGCTGCGTACCAACCGGCCCAGCCCTTCCACCATCTTCGCGAAGGCGTTGCCCAGAGTGTCGTGCGGAGAGCGCGGCTTTACTTGAACTGTTAAATCTCCTCCGGCAATCGATTCGGAAACTCCCGCCATCTCCTTGAGATAGGTGACCATCTTGGCGAAGGTGCGGGCCAGTTCTCCGATCTCATCCTCGCGGGTGACGTCGATGCTGTGCTCCAGATCTCCGGTGTCGCCAATCTGCCGCGAGACTTTCATCAGGTTGGTCAACGGTTCGGTGATCGATTTGGCGGTGGTGATGGCGACCCAAATGCCCACCACGAGTGCGACCGCCAGGGTTACGGAGGAGAACAGAATGGTCAGCGTGCTGGCTGTCTTATCCGAGGCTGCGCGGAGTTCGACCAGCTTGCGGTTCTCCGCGTCGGCCACATCGAGGGCGTCGGTCAAATTCTTTACCCAAGAAGACGCATCTTTCTGGAGATAGTAGATCTGCAGTTCGGCGACGGTGGCGTTGCCGGAGTCGACGTCCTTTCGTTTGTCGATCAGAGGCTGAGCGAACTCCTTGCCCCAGGCCTGCTCCAGTTGTCCCACCTTGGTAAGGGCGGCGCGTTCCTGTTCAGAGTTAGCCAGCGACAGGCCCAGCTGCAGCTTTTCATTGAGCGTGCGCAAGCCTTCGTTCATCCGCTCCACTTCCCGGGTATCACCGCTGAGCAGGTAGTTGCTGAGGTAGAGGCCGTTCTGCATCATCTGAGAGCGCACGTCGTTCGTAGCGCCGGCCAGGTCGAGCGAGACCTTGGCCGCGTCCTTCGCGGCATGTTCTCGTAGTACCGCCACCAGGTTCACGATGAACAGCACTACCACCATGCTGAGGATGATCCCGAAATTCTTGTACAGCTTTTTGCCAATCGTCATGCCGTTTTCCCCCGGCCGCCTGTTTACTCTTTGCCTACTGATGCGGTTCGAACTTGAGTTCCACCACGCCCGAGCTCTCTACGGACGCGGGCTCAAAGCGCCACTTCTTGACTGCGTCGAGGGCGGCGCCGGCCAGCACCGGATGTCCGCCCACCACCTTTGCATCCTTCACCGTGCCGTTCGGCGCCACCACCACCTGAATCTTCACCGTGCCTGTGATGTTCATCTTTCGCGCCAAATCGGGATACACGGGCGCCACTTTGACCTTGGCCCGGCGTACCATATCGCTTGTCGCATCCTGCGCTCGTAGCCCTGCCACTCCGGCTCCGGCCGCTATCACCATTGCGGCAACCAGCACCCTTGCCCTACGAAGAGACACAGTTCCTCCCTGGCTATACTCGTGGTGATCCCATTGGAGCAACGACGGGGCCACGCCTCGATTTTTGAGAAAACCAAGGTAACTCTGCGGATATGTCTGAAAAGCCGAGACTTAATACAACTATCGGCCTCTTTCGTGATCCTGTCTCACGATTAGCCTTGTCTCATCTTTGCCTTTGAATACAATCAGTTCTCACAGTGAGATCCATTCCCCTACGTTTTTCTCGGGATTTCACACTAAGGCACCCGCCCACCCATTTCACTTGACTCAAAATGAGATGGCGGGATAGTTTTCCATTAGATTCAATCACTTGTGAGAAACATGAAAATCCTGCGCTGGCCAGCGGTGACTTTCTGAAGATGACCGAAGGCAATTCGACGCCGTCGACGGAAACTGGCGCACTGCCCAATTCCGACGACGCCTTTCAGAAGCTCCTCCTGCGGATTGCCGCCAAGGCCGCGGAGCGCGCCGATCCGGGTTCTCTAATCCACCTTTTCTGCCGTGCGTCGCGCGAGTTTTTCCAGGTCAGTGGCGTTTATTTCTGGCGCCGCCACTCCGGCGACGAACTCGTCGGCGAGCAGGCCGATGGCAAGCGGGCCGAGCGTTTCGTCGGGATCCGTCTGTTGCCCCAACAGGGCGCCGTCACCACCGAAGCCGTGCGCACCCGCCGGACGATCTTCGTAAACCAGATGCAAGTGAGCACGACCGTCCCTGTGCTGCGCCAGTTCGAACCCCGATCCCTGATGGCCGCTCCCCTGGTGGTCTTCGATGAAGTCATCGGCGCAGCGACCTTTCTCCATGATTCCGACGAAGGATTCTTTAATGAGGATCTGGCCGCCAAAGCTACTATTTTGGCCGGGCAACTGGGCAGCTTGCTCGAAGCCACCCGGCTCGGTGAAGCCTCTCGCGAAGAGCACCGCAAGGCTGAAATCCTGGCCGAGGTCGCCAACGCTCTACACGGAACTCCCGACGTCGCCGCAGTCATCGAGGCGCTGGCGGATCGTCTTCGCCTCCTCTTGCGCACGCGTCTGGTCTCGGTTCTTCTGCGCCGCGAAGGGCCCTTCGAACTCCGCGCTGTGTCTGCCGAAAATCCTCAACTGGCCAATGCTTTCCGGGCTGGGCACGACCGCCAGACCATTCGCTTCGCCGCCGATCTGGCGCAACGCGCGGTTTCTGCTGGAGAAGCCATCACCGTTTCCCTAAGCAGCGATCAACACTCGCTCGGCAGCATGGTCTCCCCGGGGATGCTGATAGCCGCGCCCTTCCGCACTTCCCGCACTCAAGGCGCGATCCTCATCTACCCGCGTCAGGACGGAACCTTTACGGCCGAGGAGAAGTCGCTGGTAACGGCCATCGCCGGCTTCGGCGCGGTTGCCGTCGCGCACGCCGAACTTTGCTCTACCGCGCAAGGCCAGGCGCACGAACTGCACCAGTTGCTTGAAATCTCCTCCGAACTAAGTTCGAGCGGTGACCTCGAACATTTTCTTCAGGCCTTCGTGGTTCGCGCCACCGACTTTCTCGGTTTCGGCCGATGTTTTATCGCCCTGCTCGAAGACGGGCAGTTCCACATTCGCTATGCCGTCGATCGGGGTGAGCCTCAACGTGTGGATACCGTGTTTCCCGAGGGCGTCGCCACGCGGGCACTGCGGGCCAGGGAAGTCTTCTGGTCCGACGATCTCAGGCAAATGGCTGGCGTGAATCTGGAGGTCATCGCCCAACACCAGGCGAAACAGTTGCTGGCCGTCCCCCTCCTGGGCGCCGACGGAAGCGTGCTCGGCATGTTCGGCGTGCTCGACCGGCTGGACGGCACCGGCGTCTCGCAGCAGGATATTCGCCGAGCCCGCGCTCTGGCCGCTCAGGTTGCGGTGGTGCTGGAAGTGGCGCACAACCTGCACCTGGCCGAGCAACATCGACAACGCTCCCAGGCGCTCACGAAACTGGCACGGGAGATCGATGGTCTGCTGCGCCTGCCGGATTGTGCTCGCAAGTTTCTCGAAAGCGCCGTCGAACTCGGCGGAGCCAGCGCGGGTGCGGTCGCTTTGTTTCACCAGGGACGATTCCAGACAGTCGCAATGCATCCCCCGGCCCAGGCGGCGAGCTGGGCCCTGGATGCCCGCACCCCGGATGCCCGCACAGAAGATCACCCGCTGCAGCAGAGATTCGCGCTTGGGCTTTCCGAGTTGGTCAAGAAGGGGACAGAGGCCATCGTCTCCGGCTCTGCTGCCGAATTGTTCGGTTCCGATCTGGCCTCGAGTTTAGGCTGGAGTGATTGCGTGGTGGTGCGTCTTCCCGGCTCCGATGGAAATCTCACTGGCTTGCTCTGCCTCTCAGGACGCGCCCGCCCGCTCACGGCCGAAGACCGCGAGCTGCTGGAAGCCATTGCCGGCCACGCTGCCAGGGTTCTGGAAAATGCCCGCTTGTTCACTCGTATCGAGCAGGCCAACCGCCACTGGCTGGAAATCTTTGATGCCATTACCGACTTCATCGTCGTGCACGATGAAACCGACAAGGTTCTTCGGGTAAACCGCTCGCTGGCCACCATGATCGGAGTTGCTCCCAGCGAACTGATCGGGGTCAACATGCGCGCTCTGCTGACTCTGACCAATGAAGCCACGCTTTATTCCTGCCCTTTTTGCCGTTCCATGGGCGAAGACGGCGACGAGTTCGTTCATCCCGCTTTGGATCGCACATATCTGGTTTCCACGTCCCGGGTGCACGCTGCTTCCGGAGAAAGCCTGCAAACCATTCATGTGCTCAAAGACATCACCGACCGCCGCGAGGCCGAGCGCCGTTACCGCGAATTGTTCGACAACATCCAGGAAGGATTGTTCTTCAGCACTCCGGAAGGCCGCTTTGTCGAAGTCAATGACGCCTTGGTAGCGATGCTCGGTTATTCCAGCCGGGAAGAACTTCTGCAGGTGGATATCGCGACGCAGGTTTACTTTTCTCCGGAACAGCGCCAGCTCCACGCCGAGGCCATGGAGAAAGATGGCCACCTGCGCAACTTTGAGGCTACACTTCGCCGCAAGAACGGTTCCCCGATCTACGTCCTCATCAACGCCTTCGGCATGTACGACAATCTCGGACGCCTGCTGCAGATTCGCGGGCTGATGCTCGATGTCACCGGCCTCCGCACTTACCAATCGGAACTGCAACGGGAGCGCGACTTCTCCGGCAAGATTCTGAGCAACACCCAGAGCCTCATCCTGGTCGCTGACACCGCGGGCCTGATCAGCTACGCCAACCGGCGCTGGTACGAGGCTGGTTTCGAGCAACGCGACCTTCTCGGGCGTCCGTTATTGGAGCTGGCTGCTGCCGGCTATGTGCGTCCCCTATCGGATGCCCTCCAAGCCATTCTGCGAGGCGGACAGGTCGACAATCTTGAACTGCAGATCATGCGCGGCAACGGCCAGGCCGGCCAGTTCTCCGTCAACCTGAGCCCCATGCGCGACGAACAGGGCAACATCAACAGCATCGTCGTGGTCATGACCGACATCACCGACTCTTCCGAGCTGCGCGGCAAGTTGGTGCACGCCGAGAAGATGGCGGCCGTCGGACAGCTGGTCTCCGGCGTCGCCCACGAGGTAAATAATCCTCTGACTGCAATTCTCGGTTTTGCCGATCTCCTGTTAGAGAATCCCGAACTTCCGGCTACCGCCATCAAGGACCTTCGCGTGATCCTGCAGGAGGCGCAACGCACCAAGCAGATTGTGCAGAACCTGCTCAGCTTTGCCCGACAGATGCCGCCGCAGCGCAATCCCCTGCAGCTCAATCCGATCCTGCGCCGCACCATCCAGTTGCGCTCTTACGACTTCAACAGCCACGGCGTGGAAATCATCGAACATCTCGACGATGGGTTGCCTGATGTCATCGGCGACGCTCAACAGTTGCAACAAGTTTTCCTCAATATCCTGAACAACGCCTACGACGCCGTTCACGAAATCGGCCGGCCCGCCCGCATCGAGATCATGACCACCAAGGTCGGTGACGCCGTTGAAGTTTCTTTTACCGACAACGGCTACGGTATTTCCCATCCCGATCGCATCTTCGATCCCTTCTTCACCACCAAGGAGGTCGGCAAGGGAACCGGCCTTGGCCTCAGCATTTGCTATGGCATCGTGAAGGAGCACGCCGGCGAGATCCTCTGCCACAACAATGTCGACCGGCCGGGAGCCACCTTCATTGTCCGCTTTCCCGCAGCGCCCCACTCCGCCTCTCTGGGTGTGGCCGCAGGAGTGATACAGAAATGACAACCCCTGCCATACAACCAACCATATTGCCAGTTCTCCTGATCGAAGACGAGCCTTCCATCATGGCCCTGGTCAGCGCCACTCTCGAACGCAACGGCTACGATGTCGTCTGCATCGAGTCCGGCGCCGAGGCGCTGCGCCTTTTGGAAAAAGGTCAATATCTCGGCGTAGTCTCTGACATGCGTACGCCCGGCGGCGTCGACGGCGCCCAGGTGCATACCTGGATTTCCGCCAATCGTCCCGATCTTGAGAACAAAGTCGTCATCATTACCGGTGACTACGCCAACGAAGAGACGGTGACCACCCTGCGCAAGATCGGGGCTCTATATCTGGAGAAGCCCTTCCGCGTGCAGGACCTCATCTCGGCCGTTGAGAAAACCATGGGGAAGGCCCGATGAACCCCGCTCCCCTCAAACCGCCCTTAGGCAAGACCGCTCTGAGCCGAGAAGACCTCCGCGTTCGTCTCTTGATCGTCGACGATGAGCAGAGCATCCGCAAGCTCTGCATCACTGTCGGCGAAGCGCTTGGCTTTATTTGTCTCGAGGCCGACAGCGGTGAATCCGCTCTGGCCCTGCTCGAAGAACAACCGGTTCACGTGGTCCTCAGCGACATGGTTATGCCGCACATGTCCGGCCTCGAGTTTTTGGAGAAAGTGAAGAAACTCCTGCCTCGCACCGAAGTCGCGCTCATGACTGGACACGGTTCCATCGAAACCGCGGTGCAGGCCATGAAATTGGGAGCTTACGACTACATCACCAAGCCGTTTTCCCCGCTCGAGGAACTTCGACTGTTCTTGCGCCGCATGGCCGAAAAAGTCCGCCTGGTCGAGGAGAATGAATTCCTGCGCGAGCGCATAGATTCCGAGACCGCAGTGCACGGTATCGTCGGCTCCTCCGCCAAGATTCAGGAAGTGCTGCGCGTCGCCTCCCGCCTTAAGGACACGCGCACCGCCGTACTTATCTCCGGCGAAAGTGGTACCGGCAAAGAGTTGATCGCCCGCGCCATTCATTTCCGGGGAGCTTTCGCCAACCGTCCTTTCGTGGCCGTGGATTGCGGATCGCTCGTGCCCACGCTGATTGAGAGCGAGCTTTTCGGCTACGAAAAAGGTGCCTTCACCGGCGCTCTGAAATCGAAGCAGGGACTGTTTCAATCAGCCGACACCGGCTCGGTTTTCCTCGACGAAATCGGCGAACTGCCCCTCGAATTGCAGGCCAAGCTGTTGCGCGTGCTGCAGGAAAAGGAAGTGCGCCCCGTAGGCAGCAACCAGCGCGTTAAAGTCGACGTGCGCGTCATCGCCGCCACCAACCGCGATCTCGAAGCCGCCTACAAAGCCGGAACCTTCCGCAAGGATCTTTACTTTCGCCTCAACGTCGTCACCGTCCACGTTCCCGCCTTGCGGGAGCGCCGCAGCGACATTCCAATGCTGGTGAACTGGTTCTGCGAACGTTACGCTCCCGGAGCGGACTTGCGCGTCTCCAACGCCGCCATGAAAGCGCTTATGAATTACGACTGGCCCGGCAACGTGCGCGAACTGGAGAACTGCGTGGAGCGTGCCGTTGCGTTGGGCAACGGAAACCTGATTGACCTCAGCGATCTGCCTCCGACCATCGCCGCCTCGAACCTGGCTGCATCCCGGGCTGACTTAGATTCCGCGCCCGAAATGGTTTCCGACCTGGCGGCCTCGGCCGAATTGAGATCCGCGGATGGCGCTCCCGCAGTTCCGCTCCACACCACCGATCTCGAAGACATAGAACGCGCCACCATCCAACGCGTCTTCGAGCAAGTAAAAGGCGACAAAGCCCTCGCCGGACGCATGCTCGGCATCAGCCGCGCCACGCTCTACCGCAAACTCAAACGCTACAACATCAGCGGAAGCGCAGGTTCCGGACCGTCCAGCCATACCCTGCAGTAACGGTGCGAGTGTAGAGCGGACACTCCCGTCCGCTGCCTTTGACCTTGATTTTGATCTTGCCTTTGCGTCTTCCGCTTGTCACCCTGAGGAAGCGGAGTCGCGCAATCCTCAATGCGTGTAATCGCCTGTTCTCAACAGTTTCATCTTCGAGTCGCGCGATTTTCAAGAGACCCCGGCCTTGCGCCATGTTCGAAGGTTGACCGCGTAGAGCACAACGCAAAACAGGTTTTCCGGAATCAAACCCAGCTGCTCCGTTCTCAACCGGATGACGCAAATGATCAGGCTGCTGAACGTCGCCAGCACACAGCCGGCCCAGCATCTTCTCCCTATCAGAATCGTCGAGAAAACGGTGAGCACACAAGACAAGCCGTCAAGGCGCCACACAATCGAAAGCACTTCTGCTCTCATACCCTCTATCTTCACTCGGAGGAGAGGCCCACTCAGTGATCCAAGGTACGTGAGACGTAACCTTGGTAACTTTGGGTCTTCCCCAGGATCGGACCGTTCTCAATGAGTAAACGCCTGATTTCAACGGTTGCGTCTTGACGGGTCCCTATTTTCCTTCTGGATTCAGATGTTTGGAGATAACGAACACTTCCACGCCTGATTCCGAACACTCCTGTTCGGATGCGTTATGGACAGCGATGGCGTCAATCACGTCGCCAGACTTCTTCGTCTATGTGACGTGATAAACCTGATGCCATAATCCCCTCCCAATCTTTTCAGACGCTACCCGCACAGTCTGAGTCTTCGAGAAATCGATGTTACTGTTATCCACCAGCCCGGCGTTTTTTAAGTGAACGAAGGTCATGATTGTCGGCCAGTGCCCGCTGCAATCGGGGCCGTGCGTTTTGTCGGAGGGCGACTGTGCAAACATGAAAGTGCTGGCCAAGAAAACAAGCAGCGAGGATAGGAAGGGTCTGCTTCGCATGTTCAAAGTTTCGCACGACGCGAAGCAAGGGAGGCGAATAAAGTCTGCAGGTTCGCTTACTGTTGTAACACCGCGATTACACTGAGCGACCGGAGCGGCTCAAACCAGCAGCCGCAACGAAGTCCACAGCCTTCTTGTGACATCTAACCTTGCGTCTCACTCGAATTCACTTCTATCATTGCCCAAGCAAATGCAGCACACCCAGTCGGCATAACGCGGCGGAATCCGAGGAAAAATCAGGGCATAACTCCTTTGTTTCACGGATTTTGGTACCTAAGTTCTTTGATACGCGGATTTTGCGGGGAAAATCGTGCTAACTCGATGATTCCAGGGACCGAGGGGGGAGGGGGGGATACCTCAATCTCTTGCTCCGCCAGCCACGCAGCGGAGTCCTCCTGCAGCAACGGCATCGAATTTATTTCGATGAGAAATCCACAGACCGATCATTGTCGCCCCGCGGCCAAAAAAAGCACCCTGAGAAAACTCAGGGTGCCCGTACGATTTACATTTCGCAGCTTAGCCGCTATTCCCCCTGAGGCTT
>Ga0210388_10000457_pt1 | contig 33900 bp, 27 predicted proteins | sample IncBWC19OmetaG_FD_155485 | JGI IMG/M metagenome (GOLD analysis project Ga0210388, IMG submission 155485) | Forest soil microbial communities from Barre Woods Harvard Forest LTER site, Petersham, Massachusetts, United States - Inc-BW-C-19-O ...
AACGAGAGCGAGCTCGTGTCCGAGCCTGCGCTCATTCCGAGATCGGCGCCAATCCGCCGCAGATCTTCTTCGATCTGTCTACTTGCGCGCTTGGTTGTGCCCGTTCGCGCTACGGTGGCCGTCATTTCCGCGAGCCCCGGACCGCGATCTATCGCCGCCACGTTGCCGGAACGGAAATAGAGGTCGCCGTGAAATTTCGGAATCGTATGCGATTCCACGAGAACGACTTCGAGTCCGTTCGAGAGCCGCGCCCGTTTCCGGTTCGGCCAAGTAACTTGCCGTTCGGCGGACAACGCCGGCACAGCATCGTTTGCTTCCACCGCGCGCGTCGCCATTACGCTGCCTCTTTCTTGTCTGCGCCCGCTACGGCGGGAATCCTAAACACGATCGCGCGCTTTTCCTTGCGCAAATATTTCTTCGCGGCCGCCAGAATGTCTTCGCGCTTCACGGAGAGAAATCCATCGAGCACGGTATTCACAAGTTGCGGTTCGCCATCAAACAGCGTGAAGCACGCCAGCAAATGCATCAAGCCATAACGCGGCATGCCTCCGTGCCCGCTCTCAAGCAGCGAGAAATAGTCCGATTGCCATTTCACTTTCAGCTGGGCGAGCTCGTCTTCGCTGATGCCCTTCTCCTGAATTTCGCGAATCACTTCATCGAACGCAGCCAGCGCCTGTTCGCTCGAATACTCCGGCTTGTGCAGAATTCGTGTCACCATCTGCGTCGGTCCGTTGTAACCGAAAATATCGTCGATCCCACCGTCGAGTTCGACGGCGACCTGTTTTTCGAGAACGAGTTCGCGATAGAGTTTTCCAGCGCGTCCGCCGTGCAGTGCTTGATCGAGCAGGGCCATGGCGCACCAGTCGGTTGTCCGCCTTTTCGGCACGACATAACCGATGGCCATCGCAGGCAGCGTTCCGAATTTTTCCTCAACGTGGCCGCGCCGCTCTTCCGCTTGCTCAGGCTCCGTGGGATCCGCAAACGGCGGCGTCGGGCCTGCAGGAATATCGGCATACAATTTTTTCGCCAGGGCAAATCCCTCCTCGGGCTTTACATCGCCTAGCATCAACAACACTGCGTTATTCGGCACGTAGTAGGTTTTGAAGAAAGCCTGCACGTCGGCGAGGTCCGCCGCATCGAGATCGTTAAAGTCTCCATAAAAATTGTGCGAGTTCGCCCAGTTGCGAAAGGCCACGGGCGGCAAATCCAGCCAGGGAAATCCTCCATACGGCTGATTCAAAACGTTAACGCGCACTTCCTCTTTCACCACATCGCGCTGATTCCGCAAATTCTCGTCGTCGACTTTCAATGCCCGCATGCGGTCGGCCTCGAGCCAGAGCACCCGTTCGAGCGCGTTCGATGGCACAGCCTCGTAGTAATTCGTGACGTCGTAATGCGTCGAACCATTGAGCACGCCTCCGCTCGAATTGATGAGCTTGATGTGCTGCATCTTCGGCGCGTTCGCGGAGCCTTGAAACATCATGTGCTCGAAGAGGTGCGCAAAACCGCTGCGCCCGCGAGGCTCCAGACGAAATCCAATTTTGTAATACACGCCGACTGTCACTACCGGCGCAGTCGTATCCGGCGCGATGACCACTTTCAATCCGTTTGCCAGCGTCGTGCTCTCAATCGCAATCTGCAGTTGCTTCACGCTTGTCCCCCCGTTGCGTTCACTTTGGTTTTCTTGTTCACAGCCACTTATTCCAACTCCGCCAGCATCGTCGCGGAATCCTTGGCCAAAACCACGGCAGCCAAACGGTTCACTTCTTTATAGGCCTGCGCGAATTCCGGCGGCAAATCCTTCATCGCCTCCGTGTGCGCGGCCACTACGCCATAGTCTCCGCGCGAAAGCGGTCCAGTCCAAGCCGCGCGCGGACCCAGCCGTTCAAAATTTTCCAGCACCTGACGCGTCAACGGTAGAAGAGCACGCACTGCCTCGCGGCGTTTCATTCCGGCTGCCGTCATTAGCCGAGTGGCCGCTTCCATCAACGCGAGAACATTCCCAGCGGCCAGCGCTCCCGCCGCGTGATAGAGCGGCTTTTTTGAGCCCTCAATCTGCACGGGAACGGCGCCGAGCGCGCGAGCCATCTGCCGAGCCATACGCACCGCAACGACATCCCCCTCGATCGTAAAAACTCTACCCTCGAGCGGAGGCACCCCAACTCCGCTGAAAGTCTGCAATGGATGCATCGACCCAACCGCCGCACCGCACTGTCTCACGGAATCAAGGACATCCGAACTCAAAGCCCCGCTGGTGTGCAGCACGATTTTGCCGCGCAACTCTTCCGCTCCGATGCGCGCCAACTCTGCCGCGACCGCAGCGACGCTATGGTCTTGCGTGGTGATCAGGATGACTTGTGCCGCGAGCACTTGCCGCGTCAGGAACGCGTGCGCGCGCCCCGCGCCGATAGAGCGCACCGCTTTGCGCGCGCTGGGCTCGCTACTGGTTACCACCGCACCGATCTTCCAGCCCAACTCGCGCAGGCGTCGTCCCAGCGCGCGGCCTACACGCCCTGCACCGATGATCGAAAGCGTCCCCGACATTACATGCTAGGATAACCTGAGCTTGTCACTCGATACTAATTTTGATGCACACCTTTGGACTTGTTTTTTCCTCGCTGGTCGCCGCTTTTTGGGTGTTCCATGGCCTTCGGGCCGCGTATGGCGCAACGAAACTTCCCTGGATTAAGCATTTCGCCCCCGCTGAAGATGCAACGTGTCCAAGCGTTTCGCTGATTTTCGCCGCGCGGGATGAAGAAGAAAAACTGCCCGCGGCGCTCGCAACTCTAGCTGCGCTCGACTACCCCCATCTGGAAATCATTGCCGTCGACGACCGCTCGCAAGACGCTACCGCAAGCATCCTCGATGAATTCGCCGCCTCGCATCCGCGATTTCGCGCGGTACACGTTTCCGAGATTCCGAGCGGCTGGCTCGGAAAAACGCACGCTCTTCAAAAGGGATTTGAAGCCAGCAGAGGGGAATGGCTTTTATTTACGGACGCCGACGTGCATTTTAAGTCAGATATCATCCGCCGCGCAGTCACGCTGACGAAACAACAAAATCTCGATCACCTCACACTGGTCTGCAATGTGGAGATGCACGGCTTTTGGGAAAAAACGCTGATTACTTTTTTCGGCCTTGTGTTTCATCTCGCAACCGACGCTCATAACGTGAGCAATCCGAATTCGCGCGCGTACGTGGGCGTGGGCGCATTCCAGTTATTGCGCCGCAGCACTTACGAAGCAATTGGCACGCACAAGCGTTTGGCGATGGAAATTGTGGACGACATGAAGCTGGGAAAACTCGTGAAGCAGTCCGGCTTCCGCTCTTGCGTGGCGATCGCGCAGGAATTTGTAACGGTACGCTGGCAGGCGGGAGCAGGAAACGTGATTCGCGGGGTAACAAAGAATTTCTTCGCAGCTTTCGGTTACAATCTTGCGTTTGCGGCGCTTGCCCTCGCGGGAATGATCCTACTCAATGTAGTTCCCTTCTTTACTGTTTTTGCCGCTCACGGATGGATTCGCATTTTTTCGGCGATCGCAGTCGGCACAGCGCTTGCTATGCATTGCAGCGTGGATGTAGTCAACAGGATTTCGCCGCTGTACGCGCTGACGCATCCGATTGGCGCTCTTCTGTTTTGCTACATGATCGTCCGCTCCGTCGCCGTAACGCTGTGGCGGGGTGGAGTGATGTGGCGCGGCACGTTTTATCCCCTCAAAGAATTGAAGCGTGGGGTGGTTTAACGGCCGCCCGCTCAGTCACCGAGCTTAGTAGCGTAGATGTGCCCGTTAGCTCGCTGGTTCGGCGGTGGGGGTGGGCGCGCTTTCGATGGCGAAAAGGCCAGTCATGTCGCGCTGTTTCAAAGTACGAATGCGGTCTCGCAATTGCGCGGCACGTTCGAATTCGAACTTCTTCGCGGCTTCGCGCATTTGCGTTTCGAGCTGTTGCAGCATCTCGGCAAGTTGCTGCTCGTTTTTAATCTTCGAAGTCGCGGTGTCAAGTTCGGTGTCATCCACGGGGATTGTCACGTAGTCAGCTTCGACGATGCGCGCGAGGTCCATGTCCACGGACTTGATGATGGACATCGGCGTAATGTTGTTTTCCTTGTTGTACTCGAGCTGCTTGGTGCGGCGGCGGTTGGTTTCGTCAATCGCCTGATTCATCGAACCGGTGCGCCGGTCGGCGTACAAGATGGCGCGGCCTTCGACGTGGCGCGCGCAACGACCCATGGTTTGAATTAGCGAGGTCGCGCTTCGCAGGTAGCCCTCTTTGTCAGCATCCAGGATGGCCACCATCGAAACTTCCGGCAGGTCCAAACCTTCGCGCAAAAGGTTGATGCCGATCAGCACGTCGAATTCGCCGCGCCGCAAATCGCGTAATATTTTGATGCGGTCCAGAGTTTCCACTTCAGAATGGAGATAACGACAGCGCACGCCGACTTCGGTGAAATACTCGGACAAATCTTCCGCCATGCGCTTGGTCAGCGTGGTCACCAGGACGCGCTCGTTCTTCTCCGCACGTTTGCGAATTTCTTCGAGCAGATCGTCCACCTGGCCTTTTACAGGACGAATCTCCACTTGCGGATCAACCAATCCTGTTGGCCGAATGACTTGCTCGACGACAACTCCACCGGACTTCGTAAGCTCGTAAGGGCCGGGCGTCGCGGAAACGTAAATGACTTGATTCAACCGATGTTCGAACTCCTCGAACGTCAGCGGGCGGTTATCCAGCGCGGAAGGCATGCGGAACCCATAATCGACGAGCGTTTGCTTGCGGGCACGGTCTCCATTGAACATGCCTCGCACCTGCCCCACGGACTGGTGCGATTCATCAATGAACATCAGAAAATCCTGCGGCACATAATCGAGCAGGGTCGGCGGAGCTTCGCCGGGCAAGCGTCCGCTGAGGTGCCGCGAATAATTCTCGACGCCGTGGCAATAGCCGATGGTGCGCATCATCTCGATGTCAAACATGGTGCGCTGCACAACGCGCTGCGCCTCGACAAACTTTCCCTGTTTCTCGAGTTCTTTTTTCCACCACCACAGCTCTTCCTGAATGGTGACGATGGCGCGGTCGCGTTGTTCCTGCGGCATTACGTAGTGCGTCTTCGGAAAAATCGTTACGCGCGGCAAATCTTCTTGGCCGGTTTTGACTTCGCCCGTAAGCGTGTCGATTTGCCGGATCGCGTCGATCTGTTCGCCCCACATCTCGAACCGGAATCCGTCGTCCTGATACGGCGGATAAATCTCGATAATGTCTCCGCGAACGCGGAAGGTCCCGCGGCGCAAATCCTCGGAGCGTTCGTACTGAATCTCCACGAGCTTGCGGAGCAGGGCTTCGCGAGATGTGTGCTGGCCTTTTTCAAGAGTAATGAGCATGCCGTAATACGCTTCCGGTGAGCCGATGCCGTAGATGCAGGAAACGGAAGCGACGATGATGACGTCGCGGCGTTCAAAGAGCGAACGGGTGGCGCTCATGCGCAGCTTGTCCAGCTCGTCGTTGATGGTGGCTTCCTTGTCGATGTAAATGTCGGCGGAGGGAACGTAAGCCTCCGGCTGATAAAAATCGTAGTAGCTGACGAAATATTCGACGGCGTTTTCCGGGAAAAATGATTTGAACTCGTGATAAAGCTGCGCGGCGAGCGTTTTGTTATGCGCGAGCACGAGAGCGGGCCGGTTGAAAGCTTCGATCAGCTTGGCCACTGTAAATGTTTTGCCGGAGCCGGTTACGCCGAGGAGCACCTGGTGCTTCTCGCCGCCTTCAATGCCGCGAGAAAGCTGTTCGATAGCCGCGGGCTGGTCACCGCGTGGCTGATAGTTGCTGCGCAGCTTGAAGTTCATGGAAGGGGTCTCCCGGCACGAATTTCGGCCACTGCCGAAACCTCTATTATACTCCTCGAGGCAAATCGGAGTATCTGAGGACAGGAATTCGAGACTGTAGACGTTTGCGTGCGGCGACTACCAGCTGTCTCCGCCGCCGCTCGGCGGCCAGGCGCCAAGCGCACGCCGCACTAGAGCAATTTGCCCGACGTGGTAGCTATTGTGGGCCAAAGTTTGCCAGAGAATGGCGAGCACCGTGGAAGTGCGTGTTTCTTGCTTCGGGTGCATCGCGGGAACTTCGCGGTTCAGTTCGTTCGAATTGCCTTCCGCCATCACGGCAAGAATGCCGATCAGTTCCGCGAATCGCGCGACTTCTTTCTTCCATTCAACTTCGCTAGGAGGAGCGGCAGTAGGCCAACTCTCCGCCGCGTGCACAGGGTACGGCAGTTTTTCGCCGCGAATTCTGCGGAGTTCGTAATCCGTCCAAAAATTCACGTGCCACACAATTTGCCAGATGGAGTGGGGAAGATTTTCCGCACGGCGGCCTGCCAATTCAGCGGAAAGGTCTTCGACGCATGCGACTGGATTTGCGTGCGCGCCTTTTCCATAGAGCAGTTCGACTAGAGTGCTTTCCGGCATGGCGGCTTTCCTCGGAAGAAATATGGGAAGAAATATTCGAGTACACGTCAGGGATGATTGACAGGATTCTCCGCAAGCAGCATCACTTGCGCATGGCTCTCCGCATCAATCATATAGTGAACCCGATTTGTGCCATCGGTTTTCGCGACAATGACGTTCATCGATTGTTTGGCATCTTCCGTCGCGCGCACGACCAGGCCGGTTTTCAGGGAAATATAACTGATGGTCTCGTTCTTGCCGGTGGCAAGGCCCATGGTGCGCAGGTCGTGCAACTTGTAATCCTCGGGCGTGGCGTCCTTTTGAGAAGATTTTTGTTTCAGGAGCGCAGTCGTCAATATTACCGCGCAGTTTTCCTGAGGTTGCTCTCCGGCGGCAAGATCGCCCTGAGGCATGCGCTGCATCGCTCCGCAGGGCGCGTTGTTCACATATTCTGATTCCTTATCCCAGGAAAGTCCGGATAGCAGCGCATTCTGAATCGGCTCCTCCGTCTTCCATTTCTCACCCGGCTTTATGCCCTTCTCAGGATAGGCAGCGCCGCCGCCAAATCGCGAGACCCATTCCTTCCAGATGGCTTGCTCGTCGACAGAAAGTCGATCCAGTCCTTCGATATCGGTGACTTGACCATCCGCATGAAGAATAAATTCCACGGTTTTTTCGGGCTTGTCCGATTTTACTGGGCCAGAGGCCGTTGCATTCGTCGCCACGGCATCCGGATCGAGAATTCGTGTACGCAACCGCGCTACTGCTCTGCCAGCATCGACGCGCAAGTCTTCCACCTCTACAAGCAGAAGAAGAGTTTGATCATTTTGGACTCCCGTCGGTGCCATGGGTACGGCGACGGTGCTCTCGGTCGTCATGTTGGTTTTCGAGCTGTAACCGATCTGATAGCGAAAGGTCTGGCCGACGCTGAGTTTCGGGAATAGCACGACGCGGTCTGCGTTATCGCGCGCTGCGCACGGAACCGCCGCTAAGAGCAGGCAGCAGCCGAGCACTTTTAGAAAATTATTCATGGCAGGCGCCCCTGCCGGGCGTCACTTTTCCGGTGATTTGAAATGCTTGTCAAAGAACTCAATCGTCGCGTGATATGCGGCGAGCCAGGTTCGATGCAAAAGGAAATCATGAATCTCATCGGGAAAAACTAATTGCTCGAACTCGACGCCCTGTTTTCGCAATGCCTCGGCAAGATCAACCGTTTCCGCGAATGGAACGTTGCGGTCGTCGTCTCCTTGAATTAATAGAACCGGAGAGCGCCACGTGCTAATGGAAGAAAGCGGCGAGGATTCCCATGCCAGTCTCGCAAAATCGGTGCGATCCGTTGGTTTGTAGGTCGACGCGAAAGTGGGAATCTCCGTATTCCAATCGTGGACGCCGTGCATATCAACCCCGGCCGCGAAAAGATCGGAGGCGCGAGCGAGGCCGAGAGCCGTCAAGTAACCGCCATAACTGCCGCCCCACAGGCCGATGCGCGCTGGGTCGACGTCCGGGCGCGAACGCAGATAAAGTCCAGCGCCTTCGACGTCATTAAATTCGCTCGCACCAGCCGCGCCGTAGTTGAGAGCTTCGCGAAAATTGAGGCCGTAGCCGATTCCACTGCGATAGTTCACGGCGAGAACGATGTAACCGCGGCTCGCGAGATACTGATTCATGGCATAAGCGTTGCTGTAATAAAACATGTAGTGAAAGCCGAGAAGCATCTGGCGGCGCGACCCGCCGTGAAAGAAGCACAGCGCGGGATGACGCGCGCCATCGCCGGCGTTGCGTGGCAGAAAAAGCTGCGCGTGAATCTGCATCCCGTCGACCGACGAAAGAATGACTTGTTGCGGCGTGACCATGGCGCTGGCGGGAAAATCCGCCGGCAGGGATTCGGGGGCGAGGTCGCGCAGTTCGCCTTTGCCAGCAACGAGGGCGGGACGCATTGTGGTGTGCGCGTCGGAACGCAGAACCACAATTGTCTTGTCGTCGCTAGCGAGCACGGGCGCTGTTTCGATTCCCGTGCCAGACGTCAAGGCTTCGGTATGATCGCCACTGGGCGAAACTCTCCAAACGTGGCGCCGATCAATGTCATCTTGATTCGAGGAATAAACGATCACCTGGCCGTTCGCGCTGGACGAAACATATTCCACTTCGAAATTTCCCGGTGTGAGCAGCTTTGCTGCGCCGCCGGTTACGGGAACGGACCACAGGTGAATCCATCCGCCGCGCTCCCACGGAAAAACGATGCGGTCGCCGGCCGTCCATATCAACTGATTCTCCGCAACAACTCCGTGAAACACGCTGCCGCTGCCTGCGTCCGCGTGCCAAATTTCCTGACCTTTACCCGTTGTTGCGTCGGCGATTCGGATGGACCACGGTTGCCCTTCGCGGTCTGGGCTAAATGGTAGTTTGCTTTTTGCAGAGGCGATGCGAACGAAAGCAATTCTGCGGCTATCCGGCGACCACGCCGCTTGACTGTCGGCGTCCACACTTGGATCGAGATAAATCAGGGATTTCGCGGCGATGTCATAGACACCGATGAAGCCGTGATCACCGCGGCGGCTCGCAAGCGCCAGCTTGGAGCCATCCGGGGACCAACGCAAACCACTCGCTCCGCCGTTCGAATGGATCAGTTGCTCGGCTTTCTCGCTGCCATCGAGTTTCGCAATCCACACTTGTGTTTTGAAGATGAAGGCAACGCTGCCCCCTTTAGGCGAAATAGCAGGCGAATGACCTTCACCGAGCTTCTTCGGTGCGCCGCCATTTAACGAAACGGCCCAAATATTCTGCTCGACGCCTTGCGGCGAATTCTGCGGATTGGGATATCCCGCGTTTGCGAATTCGAGATCGCCGCCATGGGTGTAGACAATCGTTTCGGCGTCCGGCGCCCAACTGAGCATACCGAGATCCTGGCCGTCGTCGTCCTTATACGATGTGAGTTGGCGCGACCTGTAACTTCCGTCCGGCGTAGGCTCCGCGATCCAAAGATTGCGCACTCCATTCGCGTTGAAAACCCACGCGACACGGCCCTTCGCAGCAGCCGTCAACTCCGTCGGAAACGGCGCGCTCAGAAACTGTTCGAGCGTCGGCGCCTTTTGCGCGTTTGCTGCTGGACAAATCAAAAGCGCTGCCAGGATCACCATCGGTACAATACGCCTCATCAACAACCTCCACTCATCCCAGGATTTTGCTGTCCAATTCCTTTTTCTCAAGTCTCAATCCGCCGGCTGGTGCGCTGCCACTTTTTCGACCGAAACGCGCGGCCCATCCAACGGACCGGATATTTTCAGCACGTGCCCGGCGTCGTTAATACCGATCGTCCTGCCGCGTCGCTTCCCCGCATTCAACGTTTCGATGGTCAAGTCGGCGTCGCGCGTGAAACTTACCGTGCCCTGAAGCGCAGTTCTCTCCGCGCCAGATTCCAATGTCAAATGTTCGACGGTAACTCCGCGGTTGCGCATCGTAAACGCCCCTTCGCCGCTTGTCCATCGAGAAGTGCCTGTGTGTGGCGCGCCGTCGGACACGCTGGCGTTCACGTCCCAGCCGCGAAATTCCACTTTCTGGAGCTGAATCTCGCCATCGCCAGACAATTTCTGCAGGAGTTCGTCGCGCCCAATGCCTCCCGTCTCGACATGCACCGTGCCCGATGCCAAGCCCGCAAGCCGCTCCGTGAATCGCCCAGGCGCAGGAATTTCCGCGAGATTCACGCGATCGAGTTTAGCGACGACATCGTATTTCGGCAGAGGCGCAAACTTCGCCTTCACTTGCGCGTGCACGGCGCCGCCAGCCCATTGGGCATCCGCTGTGCGCACTTCGAGTTGGAGGTCGTGCAAAGCTCCCTCCGCGTGCACATTCGCAAGTTTTAGCTTTTCCACCGTCAATTCCCCAATGTTTATTTCCCCATCGGCATTCATCTGCCGGACCAATTCACTCGCGGCCGGACTCGGCGACGATCCACCGAGCAGCGACGGCAACAGCCTCTGCAACCAGTTTGGGCGTGCGCGCGGCCCCACCCAGCGATCCAGCTCGGCGGCGTTCATGCGATCTGTGGCTAAACTAAAATTCCATTTCGGGCGGTCCTCGCCATCTGTAATACTTTTTTCCGTGATGGAACCTGACCAGGTACCGCCGAATCCCTCAACCTTGGCTAAGTCCACGGAGCGCACTCCGTCTTTCCAATTCACCGTGCTTTCCTGCACGGCGAGAGGCTGGTTCAGACCCACGACTGCGAGCGTAGCCTTATTAAAGAGAATTCTGCCATTCCAGCGACTGCTGAAGGGAGTCTGCCAGTCCCATCGCATCACCGCGAGCGCCTCTCCTGTCAGTTCCCATCCGTGATTTACGGGCCGCCCGAAAGCTGCCGCCGCTTTTAGCACGTCTTCAGCTTTTTGCACGTGCCCTTCCATACTGATGCTGCCCGTGTGCGCGCCCAGATCTTGATTGAGCGTAATGTCCGCTGCGTTTTCCATTAGCGTCGCCATGCGCCGCTTCTTGGGCGCAAAGACATCGCGGGCCGCGCCGCCGAGAGCAATGCGTATCGGCTCTGAAATCAGCAGATTTCGCTCACGCCCAATTCGCACGGGACCGATCCGTAAGGGAGCTTTCAGACCGGGCACTTTCACAACGCCGCCGTTGCTTGAGAAGGCAGCCTCGCCGACCTCCAACGGCCAACCGCGCAGCGTCATTGCGCCCGTGAAGAACTGTTCAGCTGAAATTCCATCGTCTACACCTGGGTGAAATGCTCTGTACCAGGCCAACAAATCCGTTGCCTGAATTCCCGAAGAATCTACCCGCATTTCGAAAGAGGGCGCGGGGCCGGTCACATAATTTGCCGCTCCCCGTAAATTCGAACGCGGGCCTTCGATAGTCACTTCTTCCGCGCGCACGCTCCCCGCTGCGACGTTCCAATGACCCTTGACGCCAAGTCTTAAGCGCGGATTGTCGCTTCGTTGGATCAAATCCCAGCGATGAATTTGCGTCGCGCGGGCTTCCGCGGAAAAAATCCATTCCCCCGCAGGCGTCTCGGCGATCGAGCTGGCGTCAGCCGTGCCGCTCTTTAGCGTCCCGTCCAACGTAAATATGCCGCGCATGCCGTAATCGCGTCCGCGCAGCAGACGGAACAGATCCGCAAGCGAGACCTCCTCCCAGTGCACCGTGATTTGTGCTGGCTGCAATCGCGCCGAAGTTCCCGCGACGTCTCCTTGCACCCTCACTGTTCCCGCCGATTGCAGCGCCACGCCGCTGCGCCAGGGCTGCGCTTCGAGGCGAAGTTGCCAGCGTCCCGCCGCCACCTGCTCCACGCTTCCAGAGACGCCGGTCAGCGCAAATGGCAGTTTATCGTCCACATTCTTGAAATTGACGCGGCCTTCGTCGAAATCAATTTTCAGCAGGCGGTTGACGGGTGCAATCGCCGAGGGCGGCCCGTAAACGCGCGCGCTTGCTCCGGCCGCGGCTTTCGCGGGAGGCAGCCACCGCTCCAGGTTCCATCTTCCCTGGTTGTTGCGCACGAGGATCAAACTCGGCCGGCTCAGCGAGAGCGTGCCGAATTCGAAATGGCCGCGTAGTAATCCGCTCCAGCGGAGTCCGGCGGACAAGTTTTCAGCGCGCAGAAAATATTCATTGCCGAACGCAGGGTCTTCGCCAACGGAAATTTGTTCAGCATCCAGCCGGGGAGTGGGAAGCAATTGCACAGCGAACTGCCTGACCTCGACCGGTCGTCCAAACGCTCTCTCCAATTGCGCGGTCAAGTACGCGTGCATGCTGTGCGTGCGGACGAGCACCGACACGCTTATCTGCATGGCCACAAGCAGCGCCACAATCGTAAGCGCCAGCTTCCACCATTTGCGCGGGATTTTCATCTTGTCCGGAAGTTTCGCAGACTGGCCTGCAAATGAAAAGCTACTGTAAGAGGGACTCCGCCCGGCTTTGTCATTGTTCCAAGAACGGGTTTTTCAGAAATCTCTTCAAAGAAAATCCACTAAAAAGAAGCTGAGAAGTTCAGTGCACGGTGTGCAGCATGCGGCTCCAGCGCGTGCGAGACGGAAGGTGCGCGAGTGTATCGAACACTCCCACCAACCGCTGGATAAAAGTGGTCTGCGTGTAATCATTGCTCGTGGCGTCCACCGACCAATAAATCAGAAAAGGCCGTCCCATGATCGCGCTGCGATCCACAAATCCCCAGTAGCGGCTGTCCGAGCTGTGGTCCCGATTGTCGCCCATGGCAAATAATTTTCCGGGCGGCACGACGATTTCGTCGCCTTGCACATAGCTGCGCAGAGTTTCCCTCCAGCCGGATTCCGTGACGACTTGTTGCGAAATCATCTGATCCCGGCGGGGTGGAAACGAAGTGTTGAAAGGATCGTAATTCGCCAGCTGATCGTGGTCGTGGACCACGTACGGCTCGTTCAGCGGCTTTCCATTGACGAACATTTGCTGGTCCACCATCTTCAAGCGGTCGCCCGGCAAACCAATCACTCGTTTCACAAAATGCTGGTGGTCCGCATATGGGTACTTGAAGACGATAATGTCGCCGCGCTCCAGCGGCCGGTACGGAAGCGCTTTTTCATACCAGGCTCCGCTGCCGCCAAAGATAAATTTATTTACGAGCAGATGGTCCCCAATCAGCAACGTCCCTTCCATGGATGCCGACGGAATTTTAAACGCTTGAACGACAAAGCTGGTCCCGAATAGCGCCAGAAGCACCGTCACCAGCAACGATTCCAGATATTCGGAAATCGTCGTGGGATCCTCATGCGGTTCTTCCTTTTTTGGCGCGGCCGGCACAACCAGATCCACTGGCTCTTCGACCTTTAGCGCAGTCTCTTCCGCCATTTGATCTCAGCCTTTCCGTTCCACTCGCATGTCACTTTCGTTCCAGCAATTCCATCGCGGTCTGCGCCGCTCGCTGCTCGGCCTCTTTTTTTGTGCTGCCTTCGCCCCTGGCCATGCGTTCACCGTCAATCCAAACTTCCACCTGGAAAATTTTCTGATGATCGGGGCCGCTTTCGCCAGACAGCCGGTATTCAGCAGTGGGCTTTCCGTGCCCCTGCAAAAATTCCTGCAATGCGGACTTGCGGTCCGAGTCCGAGATTCGCTCGCCACGCGCTTCAAGCGCTTGTTCAAAGAGCAGCCGCTTAAGCATCTCCCGCGTAGGCCCCAGCCCTGCGTCCATATAAACCGCAGCCACGACTGCTTCGAAAGCATCCGCCAGAAGCGCCGGCTTTTCTCGCCCGCCGGTCTTTTCTTCGCCGCGCCCCAGCCGCAGATGCTCGCCAAGCCTCACCCGGCTCGCCGCATCGTGCAAAGAGTGCGCATTCACTAATCGCGCCCGGCTTTTGGAAAGCTGGCCTTCGCTCCATTCTGGAAACGAGTCGAGAAGATACTCTCTCGCCAGCAACTCCAGGACAGCGTCCCCCAGGAATTCCAGCCTTTCATTATCCCGGACGGCGACCGCTTCCGCCGATTCCTCCGTGCGCTCTGCACGCAACTCCGGCACCGCGGAGCTATGCGTCAAAGCGCGCTCGAGGAGTTCCGGCTTCTTGAACCGATAACCAAGACGCTCCTCGAGTAGCCTTGCGTCACTTTGTGCCATGTCTTTGACAGTGCGCTAACTGCAAGCGGCGCTTATTTTGGTGCGCTCAACTGCGTGGAGCCCAGTTTCTTGGCCTCTTCGGCGCCACTCTTGCACGTCGGCTGCAAGCTGCCGGGAACAGTGGCACACTTGACGAACGCCGCCACGGCTGCGTCAAAATGCGAAGTCTTCTCATCCGAAATCGCCAGGACGTAGAAGGTCACCGGATCGGCTTCGGGATTCGGATCTACTTTCGTGGATGCCTCAAATTCCGGAATAGCCTCGTCATACTTGCCCCGGCGGAAATATACTAGTCCCAACCCGCTATGGGCCATCGCCAGTGTCTGATTCTTGGCGAAGGTGAATTGCTCGTCGGTCATTCCATCGGGCTTCGGAATCGTAGGGGTGAGCTCAATTGCCGACTTGGAGTACTTTTCCGCCTTATCTAATTGCACAGCCGCATTCGGCATGTTCGCGTTCCATGCTCGGGGAAGCGTCTGGCCGAGAATCGCAAGAGTCTGCACATCGGTCGGAGCGAGAGCGATAGCTTTCTCGCCGGCATCCTGCATCTTTTGGATATCATTCCCCGCAACATAGAGCTTCACGAGGTTCGAATACACTGCCGCGAGGTAGCGACTCTGCGGGTATTTCTGTATAAAAGCTTCGGCGGCCTGAATTTTCTTCGGGCCGTCCGTCAGAGGTATGGCATTGAACGCTTTGAACGCGGCATCCTCTTCCGCATTCACGGGGGGCGCCGGTGTGTCCAACGTCAGCGTATTTGCCTTGTCTTTATCGGCTGGCTGCTGTGCCGGCGGCGCGCTCTGCCCACTTTGACCACTCTGTCCGCTGCCAGTCTGTGCAGATGCCCCAACGCATGCCATTAACAGCAATCCTGCAAAAGCCCCTGTTGCCGTCCACTTCTGCCAAGTCCCCTTCATTTCCCGCCTCCTGTTTGCTTCTTCAAGTCGTCAATCGAGCTCGCTGGCTCGATTTTCACCGTCTCGTTCTTCCCAAGCTCTATCATTTGCCGTTCCTAACTCTAAGGCCGCTCGGCTGGTTTCTCAAGGTTCACGGCTTCGAGTCCCCTTTGCGCCGCCTGCTTTGCTTGCTCTGGTGCTCCCGGCACGGCGAGCGCCGCTTGAAACTCGCTTTTGGCGAGTCCCTGCTGCCCTTCATCATCATAAATCCGCGCGAGATAAACATGCGACCAGGTCATCACCATGGGGTCCTGCGTTGCTGCATGCGCTCCCGTCGTTAGCCTGCCAAACACCTCTTTCGCGCGCGGCCCATCATGCTCTAACAACGCTACCAATCCCAGACCGTACCATGCACGGACTTGGTCCGGATATTTCGCCAAAACCTTTTGGAAGGATTCTGCCGCCGCTTGCGGATTTTTCTCCGCGATTCGCCGCTCGCCATCCGTTAGCTCCGCGATCGCATCCGCGTCATTCGGCACAGTTGTTGGCTGAGCCAACTTGTGCCGCGTCACCGCTTCGCTGGCCGGGTCGCCCTCCTTCGGGCCTCGATCTGCGTATGTAAATTTGATGCCGTCAATCCGCTTGGCTTCCGTGGTTACATTGATACTTCGTACCAGGTCCTGAAAATAAATCGCCATAGATGGTTCGGAAGCTTCATATTTTGTCAGCGCGTTAAAGAGAGGCCTCACGAGCACATAGCCTTCCTCGTCATCGCGGTCCATCGCGGCTTCCCTTTCGCCAGGTGATAGTTTCTTCAGCTTTAGTTCCACTGCTCGTACCAGGCACTCGGCAAAGAAAGCCTCATAATCATCTTTCAGGTCCGGTGCGAGCCTCGGCGCTGCGGCTGCCTTCTCAAACAGCGGCCGCTTGACCGCCAGTACGTGCGGGTATTGCTGCGGAAGCGGATCGAGCAGGAAATGCAGAAAAGCGTGCCGCACGATATCCGTGGGAATGTCGTCCGAGCCGCTTAGCACGATCGAGTAATGCTCGCCGGAGTTCCGGACGTTCGTGATGCGCCCGACTAGCGGCTCCAGAATGATTGTGAACGTCCTGGTCGTCGAACTATCCTGGGCCTGCCGCAGATAACCCGTCGTCACAAAAACGATTTGCGACACGGGGTCGTGCACCTTCTCGATTTCGCCGTTATAAACGGGCTGCAATCCCCTCCAGAGCTGTCCAATTTTTTGCTCTTTGTAATAGTTCGAGAGAATTTCGCTGAAGCCCTCGAGCGCCAGCACTTCCAACGGCTGGTCGTCTCGCTTAAGAGTTATCTCGAAGTTTGGCGCAGGCCCGGAAAGCAGCCCAAACCAAATGTAGCGCGAAAGTGTCGCCCCCGAATCGCGCAGCACATGGGCCTTGTAGAACTCCCTCACTGCGTCTACCGCCGGGCCCTGCTGATGCTGCATCTGCTCGCGGAGCCGCGCGCGCAGCGGATGCCAGTTCTCCGCGCTCACATTCGATTCGAAGCCAGCCGCCAGAAGCGCGCACATCGTCGTGAACATGGCCTCGTTGCCGTCCACTGTAACGTTGGTGACTGGCGCCGTTCGTTGCGGCGGCGGAGGCAGCGGAACCTGTCCGCTCGCCATCAGCGGCCCTAACAGAAACACTGCCGCTGCGCACAATCCGCCCATCATTCGTCGTTGAAATTGTTTTCTCATGAACTCTGCCGCAGTTCTCGCTCGAGCTGGATACTCTCTGAACCGCTTGTTCGACCTCTGAGGCGGGACAGGCACTGGGTCTGTCTCTCAACTTCTCCGCCAAAATCCCCTGGGGCGCACACTCTCCTGTGGCAACCCTGCAGCATCTTTTCAATTTACAAGCGCCCTTCCCATCCGTCAAGGAATCAGCCGCTTGCCAAATCAGCCTGCCATCCAACTCTTGCTACACTGGCAGGCATCTGGTAACAGTGAGGATGCGTTCACACCCGCCGCGGGATGGCTCGACCCCATGAGTTCCCTTCTCACAAAAAGAGCCGGATTTTTCTTGGTTGTTTGCGCCCTCTCCGGTATCTCTTTTTTGGCTCTGGACTCCCGACTTGCTGGTGAAGGCACTGCGCCCTCAGCGCAGCACTATGCAGCTATCGCCTCCGCGCAGAACTCCGCTGCAACTTCCGCGTTTGCGCCGTCCGGCAAGCTGCGCATGTCGCAAGAAGTTCAGCTTACTGGCGATTCTTCCTGGGTTGACACCGGTATCGACGTGCAAGCCGGTGAACACGTGATCGCCACAGCGACTGGATCCCTTCGCTATGCGGATCAGCAAACCGACACCACTCCCGCCGGAATCGCTCGCGGCTTCAAAGATTTACTGCGCAATCTGCCCTTTAACGAAGCTGGCCGCGGCGCGGTCATCGGACGCATCGGCGACAAAGAGACTTCGCAACCATTTCTCATCGGCGCCAAACGCGACCTCGTCTCGCCTCTTTCGGGCCGCCTCTCAATCGGCATCAATCAGCTCAGCAGCGACACCGGCGATGGCACGTATTCGGTTCGCATTGAGATTTATCCTGCCGACTCTAACGCCGTACTCTACACCGCCAAAGCTGTGCCCTCTATCCGTGGCGTTGACAATGATCTATTCGCAAAAATTCCGCGCCGCGTCGCCGATAAAGCTGGCGATCCCGGCGATATGGTGAATTTCCTTATCATCGGCTCCAAGGAAGCCATGGAAAAAGCCTTCACCACCGCAGGCTGGGTCAAGGTCGACGCCAACGTCAAAGAAACCGTCCTCAACGGAGTCCTGGCAAGCATGTCCAAGGAATCCTATCTCACCATGCCGATGAGCCCGCTGTATCTCTTCGGCCGACAACAAGACTACGGCTGGGCACACGCCGAGCCGATTGCCGTCGTCGCTTCGCGCAATCACCTGCGTATATGGAAGGCAGCCTTAATTGTAGATGGCCGCACTCTCTGGGTTGGCGCCGCCACGCACGATATCGGCTTCGAAAAAGATCAGCGCAACAACGGCTTGACACACAAAATCGATCCCAACATCGACCTCGAACGCGAGTACGTCGAAAAAACACTCATCTCGACTGGCCTGGTGGCGGAAGTGACTCACGTCCTCCCGTTAAATCCAATGCGAGAAGCCAGAACCGCTACTGGCGGGACTTTCCACTCCAACGGCCAGGTTTTGGTCTTGAAGCTGGGCGAATCCGCAAAGCAGGAATAACAGCCAGCAAGAAGAGGCAAGTTGCCCGCTCTTGGAGTATGATGGCCGCCGCCGAGAAGCCTTTGCCCGGCCGGTCACTAGTCCCGGAGCTCACCATGCCAGCCATCGCCAAGCCAGCAAATGAACAAGCACGCCTCGCTGCCCTGGAACGTTACGGCCTGCTCGACACCGACCCTGAAGAATCGTTTGACGACTTAACGCAGCTAGCATCGTTCATCTGCAAAACGCCCATCGCGCTTATCTCTTTAATCGACGACGACCGGCAATGGTTCAAATCACGCATCGGCCTCGACGCAACAGAAACCTCGCGCGAAGTCGCCTTCTGCTCTCACGCCATTTTGCAATCCGATGTTTTCGTGGTTCCTGACGCGCTCCAGGACGACCGCTTCCGCGATAATCCTCTGGTCGTTTCCGACCCGCACATTCGCTTCTACGCCGGAGCTCCGCTCATCAACGAAGAAGGCTACGCGCTCGGCACGCTCTGCGTCGTCGATCAGACTCCCCGCGAGTTGGAGCCCGAACAAAAAGAGGCCCTCAAAGCCCTGAGCCGCCTCGTCCTGTCCCAAATGGAATTTCGCCGCAACCTGATCCTATTGAAAGAAGCCCTCAGTGACCGCACCAAAGTAGAACACGAACGCGAACAAGAACTCCTCAAACTGCAAGCCACCCTGATGCGCGTACTCGGCCTGCGCCACGTCGCATCGGCAAGTCTCTCTGCGAAACCCTAACCACTGCCATTGCGATCCGATCTTCTCTGTGAACTCTGTGTCCTCTGCGCTCTCTGTGTAAAAATTCTTTCTTTTCTGGTTGTTTTGTTCGACTGCTAAGTGCCGACTGCCCGCCGCAATACCTCCCGGGAAATATTCGCCCCACTCACCACAAGCACAACGTTGTCACCAAATTCCGCTCCGCCCGCGAGCAGCGCCGCCGTGCTTGCCGCCCCCGCTGGCTCCGCCAAAACATGCTCTTCCGCCAGCAAAATCTCAATCGCCCGCAACATCGCCTCCTCGCTAACCAACACCACGTCGTCCACCAATTTCCGAATATCGTGTACATTCGCCTCATCCGGCGTACGCGTAGCCAACCCGTCCGCAATCGTGTCGCAAGTCTCCGTCCCCACCACCCGATCTTCCTTCCACGACCTGTAATAAGCCGGCGCGCGCTCCGCCTGCACGCCAAGAATCTTCACACGCGGCGCAATCTGTTTCACTGCCGCCGCAATCCCCCGGATTAAAGCCGTATCGCCCATAGGCACCACGATTGTGCTAGTCGTTGGCAGTTGCTCCAAAATCTCACAACCAATCGTCCCAGGCCCCGCCGGCAAATTCCCTTCGGTAGCGTCGTCCAAAAAATAAACCCCAGGTCGCTTCGCATATTCGTTCGCCAAAACAAACGCCGCCGCCAAATCCGTCCCACCACTCTCCACAATCTCCGCCCCCAGCGAAGCAATTCGTCCGCGTTTCACCGGATTGCATCCCGCCGGCAAAAAAATCCGCGCTTTTATTCCCAACAGCTTCGCCGCCCAAGCAACCGCCGCCCCATGATTCCCTGTACTCGACGCTACAACCTCGTTAATCGCCGCGCTCTCAGATGCGGGGGTCTCGCTTATCTCCGTCCCTGTAGGGGCACGATACATCGTGCCCTCTTGTCCTTGCGCCCTCATCCTCATAGCCAAAGCCCACAAAGCCCCCCGCACCTTGAACGACCCGGTAGGCAGCTCCGCCTCCAATTTCAACCAAACCCGCTTCCCCGCCCTCCCACTCAAGAACGGCGCCTCAATCAATCGCGTCGCACCAAAATATTGCGCAAGAAATTGCTGTGCTTCGCGGATAGCCAAAAGATTCGGCTGAATGCCGGATACGCCCTCACCGACGCCAGAATTCAACCTGCCACCTCCATTGACGCCCAGTGCCTTTTCATTTTTTGCTCTTTAGTCTCCAAAACAATACCTGAATATTGAGCCTAAAATCTGCATCATCTCTCTGCGCTGGCTCTGAGTCTCTGCGTTATCTCTAATTCTTGGTTCCGTCGCTTCGTTACGTCGTTAATTCTTTACGCCATTGCATCTTAAACCGCGGTAGCGGCTGCTTCCTTCGGCCTCGACGCCTTCCACAAAACAATGTATGGCTCCAAATCCTTCATCATTTTTTGGAATTGCGGGATGTCGAGCGATTGTGCGCCGTCGCTGATGGCTTTTTCTGGCGCGGGATGCACTTCCACGATCAACCCGTCGGCGCCAATCGCAACGGCTGCGCGTGAAACGGCGGGTACCAGGCTGCGTTTCCCTGTTGCGTGGCTGGGATCGAGAATCACGGGAAGATGCGTTAGTTCATTCAGCGCCGGAATCGCCGCGATATCGCAGGTGTTGCGCGTTTCCGTTTCAAATGTGCGAATGCCACGCTCGCACAAAATCACATCCGAATTGCCATGCGCCACGATATATTCCGCGGACATCAACAGTTCCTTGATTGTCCCACTCATACCGCGCTTCAGGAGCACCGGTCGCCCGCATTTCCCTAGCGCCTTCAGCAGCACGAAATTCTGCATATTGCGTGCGCCCACTTGCATGATGTCCGCGTACTGCGCGATCAAGTCGACGTCGCGGTCGCTCATCACTTCCGTAATGATCGCGAGACCTGTGGCCTTCTTCGCCTTCTGCAACAATTTCAGCCCCTCTTCTTCCATGCCTTGAAAATCGTAAGGAGAAGTCCGCGGCTTGAACGCGCCGCCACGCAGAATCTTCGCTCCGGCCGCCGCCACTCCCTCCGCAGCACGCATGATCTGCGCTTCCGATTCCACCGAACATGGCCCCGCCATCACCACAAACTCGTCTCCGCCAATCTCGATCCCGTTCACGCGCACCCTCGTTTTCCCCGCGCGGAATTGTTTGCTCACGAATTTATACGGCGCGGAGATACGCACCACTTTCTCTACCTGCGGCATCGACTCGACCGACTCCATGCACGCCGTGACGTCTCCGACCCCCACAACTCCGATCACCACGCGCTCTTCCCCTTCGATCGAGTGCACCTTGTAGCCGAAATGTGCAACTTGGTTGCGCACTTCATCGATCTCCTGACGCGTCGCATGCATCTTCATCGAAATAATCATGGCTTCGTCCTCTCACATCCATTTTTTCTTGCCAGCTTCTTCTCTGCACAGAACTTCTCCGAGACATTCCGTTCCACAAAAATCCTGCAACTGCTTCTCCCAGAAATTTCTGCCCCAAAAACAAAAAACCCACTCTTTGCGAGTGGGTCGAAACTTTTTGCGTTGTTTCTAATTACAGAATCGCCCCTCGCATTTTAGATGGGTGGGTACCAAAATCGAAACCAATACGAGTAAGCGCCGCGATTCATGGGCATAGTGTATTTCGACTTTCTCGTGGAAACAACAAATATTTCATGCAGCCACTCCTACTCGCCGATTCCTCAGATCACGCACAGCTCGCCACCGATTCTTCGTGCGGCGATGCGCCCTGCTACCAATTTCAATAAAGGAGCACGGCGATCCGATAGCGCGTAAAACCCCCGGCATCGCCTCCCTGGCATGCGCCTACGGCAGCCTTCCGATACTTCCGGCTCCTGATTTTCTGTAAAAGTTCGTCGGGCAGCTTGTCGAGATCCGTTACTTCAAACCGAATGACGTACAACACGGAAGCACCGCTGTACCCGCGGTCCATACCGCACGTTTTGCGCGCATCCCCGTTTACATCCACGGCGAGCAATTCAGTGGCTCTCAGCAGCGATGCCGCTTTCTCTTCCTGCTCTGCCAAACTCAAATTTGCGACCTGCCGGGAAAAATCCTGCACGGCGAAGAGTCCGTTAGTTCCTCTCGTCACGGCGATGCCAATAGCCGTAAGGTTGGCGTTGAGAATATTCCTCCTATGCCCCGGTGAGTGCATCCATCCGTCATGGATTTCTTCCGAATTGGGACCGATGGCGACGTTTTCCGCCACCATGGCATATTTTGCGCCAGCCTGGGCGACGCGTTGCTCCAGCGAAGGCTCACCTGGGAGCTGATGCGAAAGGACGTTCTCCTGCACCATGAGCTGGGCGTGCTCGCGGGCGGCGGCGGCCAAGGCATCATCCCACTGGAGTGGTTGCAATCCAGCTGCAGCGCGCTCGCGATTGGTGGCATCGAGGAGGAGTTTTTCGTTCGCTGTGGGATGCGACGAGATCGATGAAGTTGGACGTGGAGGACGATTCTCCGAGTGTTCTTGCGAATGGGCGGCGGAAGGAAAAAAGAGAAGACAGAGTGCTGCGGCTGCGCTAGCAGTTCTGAAAAAACGCAATTTTTTCATGAAGGGTTAGCCGCGAACGTGAACGGAGCTGAAGTTAAGAATGACATGGCCGCCGGAGGTGGGCCGGCCAAAACTCAGCATCGGGCGGAAACGAGAGAAAAGAAGAATCTCGTCGAGTTGGTGGCGCAAAGCCGGACTCGCGGGACCGGAAAGAATTTCGTAGTCCAACATCTGGCCGCGATCGTCGACAGTGACGTAGACCTGGAGGCCTTGCGGAAGAGAGAGCTCGACCTCGTGCTGTTCGGATCCCCAAGCTTGCGGATAATCCGAAATGGAAACCAACTCCGCGGGACGAAGAATATCAAGCGGAACATCGTTGGGTACAGCTTGCAAGGTGGCACCCGGCGCCATCAATTGCAGCACGAAGACGAAGACCACAATGGCGGAAAAAACGCCACCGGTGGCGGGAACCGTGAGCGGGCGAAAAACGTTGTCGAGAAGAACTTCGGCGCGGTCGCGCATCTTGCGAAGACGGCTGGACCAATTCTGGGAATGCTGCGACTGCGCTGCAGCCACTTTAATGCGAACGGCCAAATCGGCTGGCGGTACATTCTTAGGCATACGCGAAAGCAGCACGGAGAGCTTGCGAAAGGTTTCCAATTCGGCGCGGCAAACCGTGCAGCCGTTCAGATGCTCGCCAATTTGTACTCGCTCGACGGCTGACGTGGTGCCTGTTAGGGCGTCGTCCAGGTAGCCCGCTAGTTTTGTCCGTACCGTGTTGCACTTCATGAAAGCCCCTCCCCCGCTGCACTCGCACGCAGGGAATCACTTTGCTCTTGCGAAGAATCTTTGAGGCGGCGCGCGGCAGTATATGCATCGCCGAATGGCGATGGCTGCGGCTCGACCACTGAGCTGGCACCGGCAATCTGCGCGCTAACGTGAATCACGCTATGCGAAGCGATATGCGGTTCATGCTCGCGGAGAAGCGGCTCGAGAACTTGCCGGAGAGCGCGGCGTCCGCGAAGAATGCGTGACTTCACCGTGCCAACGCTGCACTCGAGGACTTCGGCTACTTCGTCGTAGCTGAGCCCTTCCAAATCGCGCAGAATCACGGCCGTGCGAAACACGTCGGGAACCTCTTGCAACGCGTGGTGCACAGCAATCTGAATTTCACGTGAAGCCAACTGCTCAAAAGGTGTCGCGCCGAGATCTTCAATTTCGATGGCGGCATGGCCTTCTTCGGGCTCGGCGTCGATCGAAACATTTTTTTGCAGATGGCGCTTGAACCAGCGCTTGTGATTGAGCGCTTCGCGAATGGCGATGCGGTAGAGCCAGGTCTTCAAAGAGCTACCTTGGCGAAACTTGCGAATCCCGCGAAAGGCTTTCAAGAAAACTTCCTGCGAACCATCGGCGGCGTCGGAGGTGTCGCCGAGCATGCTCAAAATTAAGTTATAGACCGGGGCGTGGTAATGGGTGACCAGCCAGTCGAATGCCGTTTCCGAGCCGGCTTGCAGCTCAGAGACGAGTTCGGCTTCATCGCGGCCCCAAGAAAGGGCGCTGACCCATTCGGACACTGCCGGCCTTTCCGGCCCGGTTGCTGGATGCTACCCGGACCACCCTGCTGTTAGGTCCACGTCAGAATGCCACGTTAGAACGTTGGACCCAGGCCTTCTTGCGAGTGCGATCCCCTTGTTGCTCTCTGGGATCGACTTGCGACCGGGACGGCGTTCTGGCATTGCCGACCCGATGTCCGCTCTCGATACTTTAGACACCAACCGGGGCGGATATGTTTCCTGGCCGCGGCGTCTTGGGCAACTTGCGTGATTCTGGCACTTTGCGGGTTGCGGCGCAACGGTACCGGGGGACCAATGGGAGCCGTGGTCCGTGGCCCGCGTTCCGTGACCGGTGAAAGGCCTAGGAACGACAGCCAAGATTGGCTGTCCCACCACTGAGGTACCCCCACCCCCGGGGGGTGTCCGCGAGTTATGAAGTAAATGTATGAGCGGAATGGGGTTGTGGGTGTTCGTGCGTGCACGCAGGAACGGCGGACGGCTAGTGACGAATTGACAAACTTTTGGGCTGGGACGGAGTGCCCCTCCCCTGATTTTCTGTAAACGTTGCTGTTAAAGGAGATAAAGTCGAGTGGAACCAATGTTTGTGGAAGTGTTGATTCTGAACGTGTTAGGAGAGAGCGGAGTTTATTAAGTGGTGACCCTAGTGGAACTGAGGATTTTACTGGGGTTTTAGGGACCGCGCAACGGAGACGCATGACTTTGAGAAGCTTGGGCAAGGTCCGTACTCTGATTGACCTCCGAACTATAACATATTAGTATCGATTGTCAAGTGTAAACTATAAGTGGTTTGTTTGCTGGGGATTGTGGAAGTCCACAAGAAACAGAGTAATCTATGATGTTATGATGACTTCGTGAAGCATCTATGGCTACCAGTCCTACAAGGGGTCCTCGCGCTCACGGCGAGCCTGGCAGGACTTCTGGCGGCACAAAAGAAACGGACTCGATATCGCCCGCACCCGCTCCTTTTTGTGGTTCTGTTCGTTCTTACATTCGTTTTTGGGACGTGGCAATCAGTCCAGTCGTATCAAAGCGGGAAGGAAGCAAGCGAGGATTCAAAGAAAAACCAGATTGGAGACGCTGAACATCCGCCGCACATTGGAATCATCAGCCTACCCAATAAGACGTTTTTCGTCAGAATAAACTCTTCAGACTACCCTGCTTACTCAGTGCAGATTCATTTCTACGATGAACAGGCGCGCCCAATGCGAAGTTATGGCCCCGAAGAAATGGCCGCGCATACTGGGGTCGAGGACAACAATCCTTGGACCATCAACGACAACCTGGAGCACCGATTCAGCGCTGAAATCATTACGCGAACAGGGATTGCCCACGAGGAACTACTCTTACGTCCAGCCGGGAACAATCAGTGGATGATGGCTTGTCGAATAGATGGGCAAGTATCGAAATGCCAGCAACCCGACAGCGCTTGGCCGAGAGACCAGAACGGAAACCCGATCTTTTAAGCCACCAATTTCGCAATACTTTCGCCTGTGCTACTCTAGCCGCAGGAGGCGACTTCTGATGAAAAAGAAGATACAGCCCTCGCTGCGGTGATTCCTTTCGCTGTAAGCCAAGTAGTCGGTCCGCACGAGTCGCATTTGGAACCCAATGTCAAAGCGCCGACGTCGGTGCTTGTAGGCGTCGCGACGAGCGCCAATCACACTGCGACTTCACACATCATCTGGAGCTTGGACTCCTACATAGATTTTGGCTGAGGGAGGAGCAGTCATGGAAGAAAAGGAACCTATGTTTGACCCTGAACCGCCGAAGCCAAAGCTAGAGCGTCCCACTCCTCAAGGCACGCGCGCTGGCAGCCGTCCGCGCAGCGAACCTCGGATGCCTAGTGCTTCTAAGCGTAGGTTGAGGCGATCGTCCGGTCGTCGCTCAGGAAAGCGACGCTAGAGCCTTATGAGGCGACTCGTGCTGTTTTACACGAAGCAAGGAAAGTTCATCAGCGGACGCTGTTCCGCGCACTTAAATACGAAGGCTCAAGTCAGGCCGAGCGGCAACGAGATAGAAGTGTACTGCCCTACCTGCCAAAGCACCCTCATGCTTGTCGCCAACAAGGCAGAATTGAAGCAAATGTGGGACCGCGCAGCGAACGTTATGCGCCCCTAGTGCAAGTATGCCAACTTCTTTGCGTTACCTTGCCGCATTTGACCTTACCTGCCGTTTACGCAAGTAGGAAAAAGCCCTGCATTTTCACTGACCCCGCAATGGTTTGGTTGAATCGGCGGAGACGGATCATGTACGTCAAGATAATGGTGATGCTGACGCGGGAGAAATCGGCGCCGCGCAGCAGCCACACCATTAGAGCAATGAGCCAACCCGCCTTTCGTGCGTTGGTCTGATGAGGCAATGCAATCGACAAGAACATGGGGGACTTCGATGCAAGCATCAGGTGCAACCGGAACTCCGGACCGAGAGCGATGGAACAAGGTAGAAGAATTATGCGATCGCTACCTGGGCGGGCGCCCGTCCGAAGCCGCGCTTCAAGTGCTCAAGAAGGCAGAACAACAGCGGCCGGAAGTTCGCGATTTCGTGGAGCGTGCATTTCGGCTCATGGCGCTCTCGAAGTTCGACCCGCGCGATTTTTCACCCTTCGTGGCGCGCTTCTTCACAGCGATCGCGCCGGGCATTTTGCCTGGCGCATGGGGCGGAATCGTGCCGCCCTTCACGCTCCCAGGACGGCATAAGAAAATCGATGCCTATTTGCGCTCGAATGAATGGGCGAACTCCAAGCCAGGGACGGTCCTTTTGGACGTGGGATGCGGATTTCCACCCCAGACTTCCATTGAAGCGGCGGAGGCGTTTCCAGAATGGCGAATCGTTGGCGTGGATCCCACTTTTGAACAATATCTCCTCTACGACAAACAAGAGAACTATGCATGTCTCGACCAGACGGGAAGAGTGCGTTATTTTCAGGCTGGCCGCCCGGAAGAATTTCTCCGCCTGTACTCCGATCGCGACGCTACGATACAGCATTTTTCGCAGGCGTTCGCGCAATTGCTCCCTAACCTTCCGCCCGATGAGGGGATGCTGTCCACTACGGAACTCGACGGTAGGCGTCTGGTCCGCCATCCTTTGAGTGGGTACGAGCGATCCAATCTCAAATTCGTTCAAGGGGGATTTGGATCCAGCGGCTTGCCGGAAGCCGGAGTCGTGCGCAGTTTCAACGTGCTCATCTACTACGACGCGGATTTTCGACGCAAGGCGGAAGAATGGGTGGCGCAGGTTTTGCGGCCGGGCGGACTGTTCGTTTGCGGTCGGGACGACTCGGGGTCGCTAAATGCTCACTATTCGGTGTACCGCAGCGAGGGCGGTCGGTTAGTGGAGAAGGAATTTGCGTTCGGCGTGGAAATGGTTCGTCATTCCGTGTGGTTTGCGCTACACGATGGCGAGCGCGAGACCTGGCGGCTTGCGGAACTGTTGGGAATTCTGCGGTCGGACCGGGAGTTCCTGCGCGATTACGATGCGCGGTTGGACGCTCAGTTGGCAGAAAACAGGATGGCTGTTCGGGATGAGAACGGATGTCTCGCTGAGCCGCCGGACCCGATCGACCCGGCGCGGGCGCTTCCGATTTACCACGAGATCGCTAGTTCGATCGAGGCGGAGTTTGCCGATCGGGCAGTATCCGTGCTTCAGCGAGCGGGCCTGCGTGCGTGGCGAAATCCAGTTGGTCACATCGCCGTCGGGCCCTGACAGGCGTGAGCGTCCTGGGTGCCGCGGAGGCGCCCGGTAGAGTCCGTTTTGCGGGTTGAGCGCAATGGTGTCTCCGATTTTGTGCCATGTGCCCGGTTAACGCCGTGACCACAGATGTGGTTTGTTTCCCTTAACTAAGAATTCTCTTTGCCGGCGGCTACTTGGGCGTGGCCGAGGAACGCGACGAGAGAGACGCCGCCTATGATATTTCCGAGCAGGGTGGGAGCAAGAAACTGGGTGAGGTAAGCGCTAAAAGTTTCGCCGCCGGTTACTACCAGATAGAACATTTTCACAGATCCAGCGATGGTGTGGTTGAATCCGCCGAGGCCGATCAGGTACGTCAGGATAATGATGATGCTGACGCGGGAGGAATCGGCGCCGGGCAGCAGCCACACCATTAGAGCAATGAGCCATCCTGCGAAGATCGCGCGCACCATGGCGGTGCCGAAGCTGGCGCCAAGTCCTTCCTGGCTTACATCCGTAAATGCCTGGCGAATTGTGGGATTGAAAATCACAACTCGCCCAATGCACAGCGCGAAAAGAAAGGTCCCAACGAGGTTCGCGGCCAGGATTACAGACCATATCCTCAAGACGCCGACGATCTTGGCTAGTGTTTGTTTGGATAGGAGCGGAATAATTACGGTGAGCGTTGTCTCTGTAAAAAGCTGCTGGCGGCCAAGACCTACAATCAGAAAACCGACGCTGTAGCCCAGCTTGGAAATCAATGGAGTCCAGGAAGCATGCGGCAAGTGCGCGGCGAGGAGCGCCTCAGCTACCAAGGAAAAACCCATCGATAGCCCGGCCGCCAGTCCGGACCAAGCGAGCGCAGAAGAGGTACGCGTGAATTCTTCTTCGCCTTCGCGCCGGATGGTTTCATAGACGATGTTCGGTCCGATGGCGCGACGATCTTCAACCTTTTTTTCTTCCGCGCGGGTGCTGATTACCGGAGATTCTTCCAGAGCCGTGGGAGGATGGTGTTTGGTGCCTTTCATGATTGGTGACAGCCCAGAATTTCTGACCAAGGATGCTTGTAGTACCTGAAATGAAATCCTAAATGCGGACTTGGATAGGTTTTGTAGTTCGCAAGATGAGCGACGAGGCTCAACTTGATTTTTTCTTTGGGACTTTAGCGCCCTTTTTGCGGGCTTCCGACAGGCCGATGGCAATGGCCTGCTTGCGGCTTTTCACTACGCCGCCTTTGCCGCCTTTTCCTGATTTGAGCTTGCCCCGCTTTTCTTTATGCATAGCTTTCTCGACGCTTTTGCTGGCTGCTTTGCCGTATTTCGCCATGTGCCCTCCTTTCGAAGATCGAGCTTAACGCGGAAATGGTGGTTAGGCGATACGTGAATCACCTTAGTGAGTGGAGAAAAAAGACGAAAGATAACGCAGAGACGCTGAGTTAACAGAGCCGCGCAGAGGCGGAGCCGAGCGAAATCTTGCGCGTTACAGCTTGAGGTGGCCAGCGAAAAATTGCCAGATAATGTCGGAAGCTGGGAAATGATTCCCGCTGATGCGCAGTCCCGGCTACCTGAGGGCCGCCACTTGTCTAAGGCTGTGCTTGGACGGAACGGGCATGACTGTTAACTGGCTATATGATTGACGCTGTATATCATTGCTGAATTGAAGGGAGTGGACGCAGAAAGTCTCGACAGCGGATTGCCTTCGAAGATAAAAATAGAGTAAGCATCTGTTACGACCAATTCAGAAGACCTTCGCGCGCGGACCGGGAGTTACTGCCACTATGTCCACACTGACAGAGCTCGAATTCCTACTGGTGTCGAACGACTATGCGACGCTGACCGCGGTTTCCGGAGGCATGAAAAAATACGGAGCTAAGTTCAGTCTCGTGCCGACGGCGGAAGCGGCGCGGGATTATCTAGAGCGAAGGAAGATTGACGGCGTGTTTGTGGATATGCAAGTTTCAGGAACGCTGGACTTGATTGAAGCGATTCGCAAGGGGTCCTCAAACGGCAAGGTAGCGATTTTCGCCTGCGTTACGAACGCGGCGGAGACAACGGCCACGCTGAATGCGGGAGCTAACTTTGTGCTGCGCACGCCTTTGAGTGTGGACGGAGTGGCTTTGCACATCACCATTGCTAAAGACATCATGCTTCGGGAGAGGCGGCGCTATTTTCGCCATGCGGTCAACCTGTCAGTAACGCTAAAGGATGGCGAGGGCGAGCAGCGCGGGCGCGTCATCAACCTTAGCGAAGGCGGGATGGCGGTTCGGGCTGTGAGAGGGCTAAAGCAATGGACGGTGGTCGAGTTTGCGCTGGAACTTGCTCTTGGCGTGGATCTTAGCGGGAAGGGGCAAGTAGCTTGGGCAAGTTCTGAGGGGATGGCTGGGATATTGTTTCAGACGCTTCATGGGATGGGGCGTGGCTATTTGGCGGCTTGGCTGGATGGGCGAGAGCACCTTTCGCATAAGCCTCCAGAGGATGGGCATCCGGGGTAAACTCCGGGTTGGATATGCAGCGGAGAAGCCCCTTAGAGGCCGCCTGAGCGGCAAAACTGAGGGATTGATTAAGTTGAAAAGGCCGGTTCGGTTAAGACCCCGCTAGCGTGAAACCTTTAGTAAAATAGAGGATTACGGTAGTAGAGTGAGGCGTTTCGGACCGAGAGATCGGCCCAAAACGGGACGCTGGCAGTGTGTATGCGCGATGGTTGATTCCCTCCCCGGATGGACGCGGGCGAGGCGGAGAATGCGGAATGACGCGGTCAGATGCGATGAAAAATGCGGCGGTGGTGGCGGGCTTGACCGTCGTGTATTTCGTCGCAGGGAAACTGGGACTGCAACTGGCGTACGTGCAAGCTAGCGCGACGGCGGTTTGGCCATGTACGGGGATCGCGGTGGCGGCTTTGCTGGTGTTTGGGTACAGAGTTTGGCCCGGGATATTGATTGGCGCGTTTCTGGTTAACCTGACGACAGCGGGCACGGTGGCGACGTCGATCGCGATTGCGGCGGGCAACACTCTGGAAGGATTGGCGGGATGCTATCTGGTCAACCGCTTCGCGCGCGGCAAAGATGCCTTTGTGCGGGCCCAGGACATATTCAAGTTTGCGCTGTTCGCGGGAATGATCGCTACGGCGGTGAGCGCAACGATTGGAGTGGCAACGCTTGCGGTGGCGGGGTTTGCGAATTGGGCGGCGTTCGGGTCGATCTGGTGTACCTGGTGGCTCGGCGACGCGGTTGGCGCGGTGACTGTGACGCCGCTGCTGTTGCTGTGGTGGGAGAACCCCCGTATCAATTGGACTCGCGAGCAAGTTACGGAGCTGGCTTTTCTGTTTTTGGGGCTATTTGCCACGGGCTGGGTCGTATTTGGCAAGCCGTTCCATTCCGAACTGAAGAATTATCCGCTGGAATATCTTTGTATTCCCTTTCTGATCTGGGCTGCTTTTCGATTCGGCCGGCGGAAGGCGGCAACGGCGCTCTGCGCGCTTTCGATGATAGCCGTGTGGGGCACTTTGCATGGGTATGGACCGTTCGCCCGGGAATCGCAGAATACGTCGCTGCTGCTGATGCAGGCGTTTATGGGAATCGTGGCCATCACGACGCTGGCTTTGGCTGCGGAAGTTACTGAACACAAGCACGCCGAGGAACGCGTGCGGCATCTGGCGGTGAGCGATCCACTGACAGGGCTGGCGAACTACCGGCAGATGGTAGAGGCGCTGGAGACGGAGATCAAGAGGTTCGGAAGAAACGAGCGGCCGTTTGTGGTTTTGCTGCTGGACTTGGATGGGCTAAAGAAAATCAATGATGCGCTCGGACATATTGTGGGAAGCAGGGCGCTGTGCCGGCTGGCCGATATGTTGCGACTGTATTCGCGGGAGATGGATACGGCGGCGAGGTACGGCGGAGACGAGTTTGTGCTGATTTTGCCGGAGACGGATGCCGAAGCGGCGCGGCTGGTGGCGCAGAGAATTTCCAAGCGGTTGGCGGAAGATGGCGAGGAGCCGAAAATCTCGGTGAGTATCGGGACGGCCGTGTATCCCGGCGATGGGGAGACCGTAAACGAGATTTTGGGCGCGGCCGACCGCGACCTTTACCGTGAGAAGGGCGTTCCGAAGAGAAGATCGTTGCTGCCTAGCTAAAAGCCACACAGCTGTGTTTGTTGCGAGTACCCGCGAAATAAAGACCCTACCTTTCTAGATTATTTCAAATTGGCGTCGAAGAACTTGGCGGCCATGGTAGCGACTTGCGCGTGGATTTCGTCGCGGAGGATGCCGGCCTGGTCTATGCAGAGCTGCGGCTTGGTGCGGTCACCGAGTTCAGCGCAAGTGGCAAGGAAGGTGTAGTGGCCAACGGCTTGAAGAATGGAGACCTGTGCGCCGGGAATCTTAGTGGCGAAAAATTTGGCGCTGGTTTCGATGGGAACGACGGTGTCAGCAGAGCCGGCAACGATTTGAGTGGGTACGGTAATTTTTGCTAGAGATTCAGGCGAGAATGCTGGACCGATCGCGGGAGCCATGACGAAAACGGCGCGGATGTGTGGGTCGCGGTGGGAGCTGGAGCTTTCGAGCAGACCTGATTGGATTGCGGGATCGGATTTAGCCAAGTCGGCGGCTTTGGCAAGAAGGCCGGGATACTCGAGCGTGTCGTGGCACATGCCATCGGTTTGGGGAGACTTGCAGAAAGCCTGAAAGCGAGAAAACTCGGCGATGCCGCCGGCGATTTCAATCACTGTGAGACCGCCGAGGGAAAAGCCGGCCGCGCCGATGCGCTTGGGGTCGATGTGCGGGCCGAAAGTCGAGTCCGCAAGCATTTGATCAAGGAGGGCGCTTAGGTCGTGGGCGCGCTGTCCCCAGAAAATAGCGCCGGGAATTGTGTACTCCTCGAGCGCGTTGTTGCCGGGATGATTTACGGCGGCGGCAATGAAGCCGTGGGACGCGAGCGCGGAGCCAAACCACGCCATCATAGTCGAGGAGCCACCGATGCCGTGGGAGAGAAGAATCAGCGGGAATTTTTCTGGGGTTGCGATTAGATGAGCGTCGACAGCGGCTTTTCCGGCTTTGCCGAACGGGTTGTCGGGAGAGCCAATCCATTGCACTTGCTCGATGGCAGCGGGGTCTGCGGGATACCAGATGTCGGTGACGAGAGCGTGCGTCTTTGCGCCGCGCCAATCGTATGGTTCGGGCGGAATGAATTGGCGGTGCATCACGCCAACTTTGTAGACAACGGTCTTGGAAGCTCCTGCTTGGGCGGTGCATTGAGAAATGAGTGAAAAGGCGACGCAGAGAGTGGCGACAATTGCGCGAGTGAGGTTCATGTGGTTTCCGGGGCCATGGAATTTCAGAAATACTTTAGTCGATTTACGGTGGAACATGCGAGTTGTTACGAAGCAGGGGGTCGGATGCTTAGACACCAACCGACTTCGCGAGAAACTGGCGCATGGCGACAGCGATCTCTTCGAGGTGCGTTTCCAGCGCGAAGTGCCCCGTATCCAAAAATTGCACCGTCGCATCCGGAATATCCCGCCGGAAGGCTTCCGCCCCTGGAGGAATGAAATACGGATCGTGCTTGCCCCATATCGCCAGCAGCGGAGGCTTTGACTTCCGGAAATACTCTTGAAAAGCTGGATAAAGCTTCACGTTGTTGGCGTAGTCGAGAAACAGATCTAACTGAATATCCGTGTTGCCGGGCCGCGCCATGAGCGCGGCATCGAGTGTGTAGCCTTCTGGAGCGATCAACTCCGGATTTGGAATGCCTGAGGAATATTCCCGGCGCATTCCTTCAAGATTCAGACCTTTGCGAATGGCCTCGCGGTTTTCAGAAGTCGGGGCACTCCAGTAGCGCCGGATGGGGGCCCATGCGTCTCCTAGACCTTCTTCGTAGGCATTGCCGTTCTGAGAAACGATAGCCGTGACACGCTCCGGCCGAGCCATTGCCAGACGAAAACCGGTGGGAGCGCCGTAGTCGAATACATAGAGTGCGTAGCGCTTGAGGTGTAGCGCATCGGTGAAAGCCAGGATCGTGCTCGCCAGCGCATCAAAGGTGTATTTGTAATGGCGTTGTTCCGGAACTTCGGTGAACCCGAACCCGGGAAGATCCGGCGCAATCACCCTGTAATGGTCGGCGAGTCGCGGGATTAGTTCGCGGTACTGAAACGAAGACGTCGGAAAACCGTGCAGTAAAAGGACCACTGGCGCATCCGACGGGCCGGCCTCACGGTAGAAGAGGGTAACGCCGTCCGTCTCGATGCGACGGATGGAGGTGTGTGGTATGACAGTTTTCTCG
>Ga0210388_10000460_pt1 | contig 33777 bp, 31 predicted proteins | sample IncBWC19OmetaG_FD_155485 | JGI IMG/M metagenome (GOLD analysis project Ga0210388, IMG submission 155485) | Forest soil microbial communities from Barre Woods Harvard Forest LTER site, Petersham, Massachusetts, United States - Inc-BW-C-19-O ...
AGTTCATTACAAAAGGAATGGCGGAGAGGGGGGGATTCGAACCCCCGTTAGGGTGTTTAGTCCCTAAAACGGTTTAGCAAACCGCCGCATTCAGCCGCTCTGCCACCTCTCCGCGGCCTATGGGTAGAATTTCCTCCAAAACGACTTCTGCTTCAGAGAAACCTACCCGCTGAATAGCGAAAGTATAGCATCAAAGTAGCTCAGGCAAAGGGCCAAAAACGCAGCGAAAACCGAGGCTTACCGTTAACAAAATGCGCGGTGATACGTCATAAGGGTGTAGGTCGGTATGTCGCGAGGGTTATCTTGGAACCTCTAAGAGGAGTTCTTTCCTTTAGGCTGTTTTGAATCTAGAATATAAGGGAGATTCGAGCCTGACTTCCTTAAGTTGTGTCGAATTGAGCAGTCCGCCGGCCATGGGCGTTCCCGGTAGGGAACCCAAGCCGCGCAGTGCGTAGCAGCCTCTCGCGAAACATTTCGACCCACACGGGCGTATGTAATGTAGAGGACGGGCAAGGAATCAACGGAATAGTGTCCCCGTTCGGGTGGCCTGCCCGGGGACGGTAAGAGTGACCCTTCTAGGGTGGATTGAAGAGGAATCACATGAAGACGTGGAAAAAGGCAGCAATTGGGGTGGTCGTCGCCGGGGTGCTGATAGGGATTGTGGTGTTCAGCGTCAACCAGGCGAACAAGGGCGTCGTGACGGTTCAGACGGCCAAAGTGGCGACTTCCGACGATTTGGTTTCGCTCGTGACAGCCTCGGGTGAGATCAAACCCACCACTTATACGAACGTGACGGCGCAGGGATTCGGCCGAATCACCGAGATTCTTGTGAAGGAAGGCGACCATATCAAGAAGGGTGATCGCCTGTTACTCCAGGAAAACGTCCAGGCGAGCGCGGATGTACAGGCACAGTCGGCTGCAATCCACTCGGCAGAATCCGGGGTCCAAGCGGCAGACGCAAGTTACGACGCAGCGAAAGCGGATCTGGTCTCCCAGCAGGCCAACATGGAGAAAGCAAAGCTGGATTGGGAACGCGGACAAGGTCTCTTCAAAGGGGGACTGATCCCGAAGCAAGATTTCGACCAGCGGAAGAGCACTTACGATGCCGCCGTCGCCGCGGTAGATTCGGCTACGGCTCGTGTGCAGTCGCTGAAAGCGCAACTGGATCAGACACGTTCGCAGGTCAATCAGAATGAGGCGATGCTGGTGCGGACAAAGGACGTGCTCTCGAAGACCACATACACCTCACCGATCAACGGAATTGTGAGCTACTTGCCGGAACGCGTTGGTGACTACGTCGTACCCGGCATTCAGAATTCCAACGGCAGTTTCTTGATGACTCTGTCGGACATGTCCATCGTGACTGCGGAAGTGAAGGTCGATGAGACGGATATCGTTAACGTGAAGCTCGGGCAAGATGCCGACGTGACCATCGATGCCGTGCCAGGCAAAATATTCAAGGGCAAAGTAACGGAAATTGGTTCGCAGGCGACGTTGCGGAGCTCCGGTTTGGCTACAACGCAATCCACGACAAGCACGCAAGAAGCCAAGGATTTTAAGGTCGTTGTGAGACTCGACAGTCCGCCGGACAATTTGCGTCCGGGGCTTTCCACCACCGCGAAGATCAAAACCGCCGAGAAGAAAAGTGTGATTGCCATCCCGATTCAGGCACTCGCAGTGCGCACGCGCAAGGATCTCGAGGAAGCGGCCAAGATTGCAAAGGGTCAGGGCAGCTCAGGAGTTACACTAGCAGCGCCGCCGCCGGCTGCGGCTGGTGACCCCAAGAAGGATGAGGTGCAGGGAGTTTTCGTCGTAAACGGCAAGAAAGCATTCTTCCGGCCGGTGGAAACAGGAATTACCGGCGTCACCGACATCGAAGTCACCAAGGGTTTGCAAGTCGGAGACGAGATTGTTGTAGGCAGCTACAAGGCGCTGCGAACGCTGAAGCCAGAGGCGAGCGTGAAGATAGATAATTCTGCTCCCAAGAAACAACAAGACGATCAGCAAAGCTAGAGCGGACGAAGCTGGAGTAACGAGGAAAACTCGAATGCCTGTGGAGACAGCAGCAACCGATTCTTACCGCGAGGATTTGGTCAGCTCCGGTATCGTCATCAAAACGGAAGCCCTCACAAAAGTTTATGAAATGGGCTCAGAGCAGGTGCACGCCCTAAGCGGTGTAGACCTACAAATTCGCAAGGGCGAGTACGTGGCCATCATGGGACCTTCCGGCTCTGGGAAGTCCACGCTGATGAACCTCATTGGGTGTTTGGATTCTCCAAGCGCCGGAAAATACTGGCTTGCCGGACGGCTGGTGAGCGATTTGGATGACGACGAACTGGCATATATTCGGAATAAAGAGATTGGTTTCGTGTTTCAAACGTTTAATTTGCTCCCGCGCGCTACGGCACTGCACAACGTGGAGCTTCCGCTGATCTACAACGGGACGCCAGCGGAAGAGCGTATCGAAAAAGCTAAGAAGGCCCTCGAGCGTGTGGATCTAGTGGACCGGATGGGTCATAAGCCGAACGAACTCTCCGGCGGCCAAAGGCAACGCGTAGCTATAGCCAGGGCACTGGTCAATTCGCCGTCAATTGTCCTGGCAGACGAGCCGACTGGCAACCTCGATTCAAAGACCGGCGAAGAAATCATGGCGCTCTTCGAGAACCTCTATCAGCAGGGAAACACAATCATTCTCGTCACGCATGAGAATGATATTGCGCAGCATGCGCACCGCATTATCTTCATCCGCGATGGCAAGATCGCTTCCGACGAAGCTGTCATCAAGAAGTAGCGGACAATTCGGCTCTTTCCTTCCCGCTTCAATCCATTAGCCTGAAGTCCAGTCTCAAGAGACTGGCGCTGCTCGCGCTGGTCTGGCCGGCGCGTTGTTCCTCAAAACTCGACCGTAGGAAAAGGTGCCAAATGGCGATGGAAACAGATTCGAATAAATTATCTAAGAGAGATGAGCTCTTGCGGCAAGCAGCAGAGACTGCGCGCAAATATGTTCGAGGAATCGGTGAACGACAGGTCGCGCCAACTAAAAAAGATGTGGATGGCCTCGATAAATTCCGTGAACCATTTCCAAACGCAACGAGCGATCCTGTACAGGTCCTCGAGAAGTTGAATGAGATCGGCTCACCAGCGACAGTCGCGACAACCGGCGGCAGATACTTTGGCTTCGTCATTGGCGGGACCTTGCCTGCATCCCTTGCAGCAAATTGGCTGGCGGGCGCGTGGGATCAAAATGCGGCGTTGCGCGTAATGTCGCCGGTGGCGGCAGAACTCGAAGAGGTGGTACTTGGCTGGGTATGCGAAGCGCTTGGTCTGCCCCAGGAATGCGAAGGCGGACTTGTAACCTGTGCGACGATGGCAAATTTTACTGCGCTTGTGGCAGCGCGCCACGCTCTTCTAGCGCGCGCAGGGTGGAACGTCGCCGATGACGGGATGTTTGGAGCGCCGCCTATCGAAGTCGTGGTGGGTGACGAAGTACATGCTTCGCTTCTGAAGGCACTGAGCCTTGCAGGGTTTGGCAAAAAGCGTCTGACGCGAGTACAAGTGGACGATCAAGGACGAATGCGCGCTGACAAACTTCCGCGGTTGAGTGAACGCACCATTCTTTGCATCCAGGCCGGCAACGTAAATAGCGGAGCATTCGATCCGGCTGCCGAAATCTGCGCTCGCGCGCAGGAGCAGGGAGCCTGGGTTCATGTGGACGGCGCATTCGGTTTGTGGGCAGCCGCATCTCCAGTGTACCGTCATCTAACCGATGGTTTCGAGCAAGCGGACTCCTGGGCCACGGACGCGCATAAATGGCCGAACGTCAACTACGACAGCGGGATTGTCCTAATAAAAAACGGCGCTGCATTACGTGCGGCGATGACGATGACGGCCGCGTATCTCGAGGCGGGCGCCCTGCGCGAACCGATGTACCACACTCCTGAGGCGTCACGAAGGGCGCGCGGCGTGGAATTGTGGGCAGCCTTGAAGTCGATGGGGAAGGAAGGTCTCTGCTCATTAATTGAGCGGACTTGCGCGTATGCACAACAATTTGCTCAAGGATTTCGCGCCGCAGGATTTAAGGTGCTAAATGATGTCGTCATCAACCAGGTGCTCGTTTCCTTCGGCAGCGCGGAAATCACAGAGAAAGTGATTCGCGCCGTTCAGGAGGACGGCACATGTTGGTGCGGCGGAACTATATGGCAAGGAAAATCTGCAATGCGCGTCAGCGTTTCTTCGTGGGCGACGACGGAAGCTGATGTGCAACTTAGTCTGAAAGCAATCTTACGCATTGCACGTGCGTGCCGCGCGTAAAAACTCTTCCTAAAAATTGCCTTAGCACCGTCTTCAGCGGCTATGAGCAGGGTGTGTGACGTCTATGTCCGCAAACGTTCGCGCTGGACAAAGATACGTCTGTGACAAACGGTCGTGCCAGGTGAGAGCATCTTCGTCCCACATGGCCCACAGAAAGCCCATGAAAAAGGTGCCAGCGGAAAGCATGTAGCCCACGCTGCGCCAAAGCATTTGCCGTGGCGTGGGAGATTCACCGGAAAAGCCGGTGACTTGCAAGCCTCGCAGCATCATGCCTGGAGTAGTGCCGCCGAAAACGGTGAAGAGCGCAAAATATTGGAGGTACACGATAACGAACGTCGTGACGCATACAGCTGCGCTCAGTTTGCTGAACGTAAATTGCCCACCAAGCGAACCAAAGAGAGTGAGAAAGGCGCCATACGCGAAGAGAAGGCAGCCAGCGTCTATCAAGCCGGCGATGCGTCGCTCATCGATAGAAGCAACTGGGTACAAGCCGGTCTGCTCGGAGCGCGCATCTCGCGCGGATGTTTGTTCGAAGCCCTGCTCCGTAGCCGGGGGCAGAGATACGTCAATAACCATTCGCGCGTCTTCACGCGTCGCAGCGTTTCGGCCGATCGCAATCGTAAAGGCGAAATCCTCATCGGCCGTTGCCGGAGGTTCGGCAACACTAACGGAAGCTTGAACCGGCGGATCCGGGGCAGGTTCCTCAAACGGTAGCGCAGACTGCGCAAGGTTTGGCGCAACCTTTCGCCGCCGGACACGATAGGTTTGGAGACGCTGTGCAAGCTCGCCGCGCCAGGCGGAATCAGAATCACGACCAGGCGAGGCATTCCCGTGAGTTTGGCCAGTCGTTGATCTGGGTTTTGCCTTCTCACCAGACGCAGAAATAGCCGCTTCAGAAGAAAGATCAAGCGTTAGGGATGATTCGCAAAAATTGCAGACACGTACGCTCGATGGCAGTACGGCACTACATTGCAGACATGTTTTTGTCACCGGTTGTTTTTGCGCTGCGGACGCGTCCACTCCGGTGAGGAGAGAACCAGTTGAGATTAACATGTACTCAGGAAAGTCAAGCCGAGATTGAAGCGTGAGTGTGGCTAATCAGATAGGGGTGTGGGCAGCGGAAATAATGGCTAGGGCGCTTCGCTAAGTTTCGAGTTGCTGGGCGAACATGTCTCTACTGAACGCGATGCGACGCTCAAGAGTCACGGCCGCAAAATAGGTACACTGCCCCCGTTCGGTTTCCGTCCAAGTCCGTAAAGTAGGAATGAGCCGCGCTATGCTGGAGCGCACAAAACCCAAGAGGCCGAAATAGGCACCGATAGCTTGTATCCCGCTTCGGTCTTCTGGGCGGTCTGGGCAGAGATGGAGGAGTTGAACAACGCGGGCAAAATCATCGCCGCTAGCAGAGTTCTTGATTCCAGTAACGTCCTGAACCTCCGCTGAAAGAGGGTGCTTGATGGAAGCCGCGATCAAGGATCGGCAATAGGACACGAAGAACTGCAGCAAGAAGACCACGGAACAGACGAGAATGATTGCGGCCATCATCGGGGGATCACCGCAAGACGTGCAGGCACCAGCTTGGCATCTTCAGGCAAACGCCAGAAGGCATAGGCCCAGGCCATTGGGAGGAATAGCCCAAAAAGCTGTATCAGCGGCACAAACACCGTGGACAACGGCGGATACAAGTTTCGAATAGCGTAGTTGGCGGCAAATAAACTGAAATAGACGCCCAATGAAAGGACGAGTTGGATCAGCCGCGTACGTGTCTCACGCAGCTTTAGGATGGCGCCCCACAAAACATACGTGAGAACTAAACCTACGAAGTAGAGATTTTGGGAGAGATCCACAACGAAATGAGTGACAAGCTTTGCAGAGGATTGTAGAACAACGGCCGCAGTAAACGCCGCAGTCCCCCCGAGCAACAGGAGTGCTCCCATTTTAACGTAGCGCTCTGCCTTCATTTCACTGAAGACGTGCGCGTATAAAGTGGTCAGGGCGAAATAAAGAAAGATCGTGAGGACAGCATCGGAATAAAAATAGAAATACATGTACTGCTTGGAATTGAAGCCGTATTCGCTAAGGATTCTAAATCTCCCTAGCTCGCTAAGAATGGCTCCAGCCATGTACACATTTAGAAGTAGGTAGCGACGGAAGGCGCCGCCTTTGATCGCACACACTAACACGGCCGCTTCGCAAACGAAGCCTACGAACCATATGAAGTATGTAAATGGACCAGGCACGCCCTGCCTACCTATCTACGCCCCTGATCCACGCCTCCCGCAGAAAGTTACGTCAACTCCTGCGGATACCGCGCGGCAATCAATAAGGCGTTGGTGGTGCTGGTGCTGCGCCATTTCGGTACGGTGTTGGCGGTGCCGGCGCTGCGCCGTTCCTGTAAGGCGTCGGTGGTGCCGGTGCTGCGCCGTTCGCCATAATGATGGAACCGTCGCCGTGCGTCGTAACCACTGTTTTCAAGCCCATTGCTGCCACCAAAACGAGCATGGCAAGAAATACCACCACGAGTTTCCTGGACATGTTGCCTCCGGGGATGAATGACACCCAGAGACACTCTATCCCTAACTACAGGGATGTCAAGTAGCTCGCGATGCGGACCTGTACCGTAATGGTACACACCTACCCGGCCCGCCCCTTCGCCAAGCCTTCGCTTAGTGAGACGGGACCGTCAGTTCAGTACTCGGTCAGGATAGGTAATGGGACTTGTACGGTCAACGGTACGGTAGTACTAGACCCATGGGACTCGCAATCAAGTTCATTTGGATGAAAATTGAAGCGAGAACGTGTCTCGATAGAGAATCTGGAATTGCAATGGCCTTAGGTTTCGTTTGCTGAGGAATGCTTGACACCTTCGCAACCGACTTCGTAGCATTAAGAATTGTTTTTGTGCCGGCGTAGCTCAGTGGTAGAGCGAGGGTCTCATAATCCCTAGGCCGTGGGTTCGATTCCCTCCGCCGGCACCATGCTTTCCTCTCGAAACATTAATCCATATCAAACTAAGCCGGAGCCTTCGCCGCAGCGTAGCCGACGGATAATGTATACTCTGCGCGTTCGGCATGATCCAGTCTGCGCTGGGGCATCGAATTCCAAAATTCTAATTTGCTGGAGGACTTCGTGGCGCTTATCCGAAGCGGGAAGGTCATCTTCGCATTGATGATGGTTTTGTGTTGGGCATCGGCGGCCTATGCGCAACAACCGGACTCAGATTCCGATGAAGATACGCAGTTCCGATTCCGCTTTGTTGGACCACGCGTTGGAAACCGCATTGCGTCCGTGGCTGGAGTGCCCGGAGATCCGAGCACGTATTACGCTGGAGCAGCTTCCGGCGGTGTGTGGAAATCGACAGACGGCGGCAATCGCTGGACACCTATCTTCGATAAACAACCTGCTGCGGCAATCGGTGCACTCGCCGTCGCACCAACTGACCCAAGTGTGGTGTGGGCAGGCACCGGTGAGGCTTGGGTCATACGCGATAGCGATGTCATCGGAAACGGAATCTACAAATCCACGGATGCCGGAAAGACCTGGACCAATATGGGGCTGCAGGAAACCGGCCGCATAGGAAGGATTCTCGTTCACCCGTCGAATCCAGAGATTGTATTTGCCTGCGCGCTTGGACGGGCGACGGGGCCGCAACAGGAGCGCGGCGTTTTTCGCACGCTAGACGGCGGACTACATTGGGAACGCGTGCTTTTTGCTGGAGAGAACATCGGCTGCTCTGGCCTTTCTATGGATCCGCACAATCCGCGGGTACTGTTCGCTGGAATGTGGCAATTGGAAATGCACACCTGGGCAGAGTTTAGCGGTGGGCCCGGCAGCGGAGTCTATGTATCGCGCGACGGCGGAACGAAGTGGACGCGGATCGAAGAGCACGGTCTACCGCATTCTCCGCTCGGCAAGATTGACGTGGCTGTTGCGCCAACAAACTCGAACCGCGTTTTCGCGTTGATTCAAACGAAAGACCAAGGTTCCGTGTGGAGATCGGACGACGCAGGATCGCATTGGAAAGCCGTCAATTATCAGCGAGCTTTGATTGGGCGCGCGGGCTACTACATCAGAATTGCAGTTTCACCCGGAAATGATAATGAAGTCCTGGTGGCGAACAGCTCGTTCCATCAATCGCTGGATGGTGGACAAAACTTTCAAGAGGTTCGCTGGGGTGGGGACACTCATGACATTTGGATTGACCCTGCAAATCCCGATCGCTTCGTGATCACAGATGACGCTGGAATGATCATTACCACCGTGCATGGTCGCGGCTTTCATCGCGTCACGCTGCCGATCGGTCAAATGTATCACGTCGCCGTAGACAACCAGACCCCCTACTACTTCTATAGCAACATGCAAGATGACGGAAACATGCGTGGCCCGAGCGTGCCCATCGATTCACAGGAAACAGGATGGGACCGTGCGATGGGAGGCTGCGAATCCGGCTTTACGGTTCCGGATGTAGCCGATCCTAATATCGTGTGGGCCACATGCTATGGGGATGAAGTGACGCGTTGGGACGCTCGAATCAAGAAGGCGCGCTCTGTAAGCCCCTATCTTCATACTCTCGATGCACCGCCAACCGACATTAAATATCGGTGCCACTGGACCTCGCCGCTCGCCGTCGATCCCTTCGATCACAACATTGTCTACTACGGCTGCCAGGTGATTTTCAAAACGACGAATGGCGGCCAAAGCTGGACTGTAACGAGTCCTGATCTCTCGACGCAGGATCGGAGCCGCATCGTTTCCTCCGGCGGCGTCGTCGGAGACAATTTGGGGCAGTTTTACGGAGAAGTCGTTTTTGCAATCGCTCCTTCCAAAATCCAGAAAGGACTGATCTGGGCTGGCACGAACGACGGCCAGCTCTGGTATTCGAAAGACGGCGCTGCCAACTGGACAAACGTCACTAAGAATATATCTGGATTGCCTGCTTGGGGAACGATCAGCAGCATCGCTCCTTCCAGTTTTGATCCCGGCACCGCTTATATCGCCGTCGATTTTCACATGATGGATAACAGAGACCCGTTCATTTATAAGACGACAGATTTTGGCAAAACCTGGAAACAGATCAGCAGCAATTTGCCGAAACATCCTTTGGCGTACGTGCGAACCATCGCCGAAGATCCAAACTGCGCCGGTTTATTGTTTGCAGGTACTGGGAATGGTCTGTATTACTCGCTGGATGATGGAGGGCACTGGACTGCATTGCAAGCAGGCCTTCCTCACGCTCCGGTGACTTGGGCGGTGGTACAGAAGGAGTTTCACGACCTGGTGATTTCCACTTACGGACGCGGACTTTACATTTTTGACGATATTACGCCTCTTGAGCAGCTTGCAAAGAACCGCTCGGATGCTCCTACGGTACTCTTCGAGCCGCGTCCCGCTCACCGCTTTGTCCGTGGCGGACAAGCCATGGTCAATTTTTCGCTGAAAGCAATGCCCAAAGATCCGGTAGAAATCGAAATCCTGAGTGCAGATGGTAAAACAATTCGCAAGCTAAAGACGAAGGGCCATGTGGGCATCAATCGCGTGAAGTGGGATATGCATTACGAGTCGCCGAGATTGATCGCGCTTCGCACGGCGACTTCCGACAATCCGCACATTTGGCAGGAACCGCGCTTCCGCGACGTCGACTCGCGGCCCATAACACACTGGGGAATCAGCTCAGCGGAAGTCGGTCCGATGGTCGCTCCCGGTAAGTACTCTGTTCGTCTGACGGTGGCAGGCCAGGCCTTCACTCAGGCACTGACGGTGCTACCTGATCCACGCGTTCCAACTTCGGAAGCAGACATTGAGTCGTCCGTAAAGACACTGCTTCGAATTCGTGACGACATCACCCGTGCATCCGTTACATTCAATCAGATCGAATGGTTGCGAAAGCAAATCGAGGTCATTGAAACAATGCTTCGTCCCCCTAAGAAAAAAGAAAAAGAAAAACCGGCATCGGCCGAACCGGACGACTTTGACGAACCAGAGCCTGCGCCGGCGGAAGATGAAGCGCAGTCCAAGCGCAAGGCCGAGCTTCTGAAGACCGTCGAGGAAATGGACAAGAAACTCCAGGCCATAGAGTTCAAGCTCGTAACACCATCACAAATCAATAGCGACGACAAATATTTCGTTGAGGCTGACAAGGTTTATCTCAACCTGATTTGGCTCAACGCTGAGGTTGGCACTGGAGGTGGGGACGTCGCCGGCGGTGCCGACTTTGCCCCGACCGACACGGCTTTAGAGCTGCTTCAAACGATAGAAACTGAACTCGCCGGAGCAGTCGCGGACTACCAGAAGCTCATTGAACAGGATCTTCCCGCGTTCAACCACGCTCTCAACGAAAACAATCTCGCTTCTGTAACCTCGGATATCGCGGCTCCGACTAAGAATGAGAAGTAAAGCCGGAACGATTTTTCGAAGCCGCATAACCCGCGGCGTCCCACGGAGATTGTGAGATATCGGGTCCTACATCCACGGAGATCGAAGTAGTGCCCCACGCCCTGCAAGTTCTGGCACCTACGCAAGATTGATTTTGGGTTAACTCACTCCGGATCATTCTGAGGGCGCACGTTTGTGGAGTACCTTACGCCGAATATCCGGCCAGAATTCTTTCATCTCGTTCCCCACTCCGTCCCACATGATCAGCATGCCCAGAGTTTCTAGATTTCGGGAAAGTGTCCGATCTTCTGCCGGGTGGTAAATATTGGAGATGCCTGCCGCAACGGCATTGCCAAGCGACTCCGAGATATTAAACCGATCGTGCCCCGAATCCGTGCGGATGACGAACAGGCGATTGACTGCATGATAGGCGCGATGCGCGAAGCTGCCTCTTCCCAATTGGTAGTAGCGAGGATCTTCATGCAACAGACTCGGGAAAATAGCCGTGGTCATATATGTACCGATACTGTTGTCGGCAAATGACTCTCCGTAACGTTTTCCGTATGCCCCCCAACCCTGCCCCCAGGACTTTGGATCATTTTTCGCTTGAGCTACCGCCGCAAGTACGCCGTTGAAAGGATAAGCTGTCCAATCAAATACACCCGCGGTGGCAAGCCGGAATTTTTGCCCGGTCGTGAGCGGCGGAAGAATTTGAGAGGTTTCTACGGTTCCGTAATTCGGCATCACTTCGAAGATGCGGTCGTTTATAGTGCCGGTTTCTTTCTCTAGTTTGCTTTTCCCAATTTGATCATCGGCCGGTTTCTGCTCTTCTTTCGCGTCCGTAGGCTTATCTGCCTGTGATTCGGCTGGGGCAGGCGCGGGTGGCGGCGGTTGGGGTTGTTGCGCAAGCGTTGCCGGAACTATAAAGATCATGGCAATAATGATTCGCAAAAAGAAATGGCTCGGCCTCCCGACAATTCTATGCACTCAGAACTCCAGTTCTCTTTTCGGAGAAGGGATTTTAGAAAAATGGGCTAACCGAGGATCCAGAAAGCCATGCTCCAACTTAGATTCTTACATCTCCAAAAGGGTTTCATCTGGAACTCATTCACTTTTTACTGTTTTTTTTACTATTTAGAAGGGTGGGGCCCTGCAAATAAACAATCGGCCAGCCAATTTCCACGGTCCAATAGTTATCTTCTGGCCAAGCAAAGCGGCTCAATCAGCGATCTTGGGAAGCTGGCCTGCGATTCGATGACTCTCAATCTTTCTTCTTTTCGATTTTCAGATTCAGCGTGATGTCCTTGCGGCTATCAAAACTTGAAACCGTGCGAGTCGACGATTTGGAGCCCTCTTTTTCCGCATGGACTTCGTAGTCAGCATTTGGGTCAAGCCCGCTGAAGCGATATTTACCTGTGGCATCCGTGTATGAACTACGAACAACATTTGTTCGAGTGTTCTTTAGAAAAACCACACTCTCCGAAACGAGGTTTTCGGATTTGTCCTCCACTATCCCGTGGACCGTACGGAGCTGCGCTTCGCGCTTAGCGTCTTGTGCTACGGCTGTTATGCTCGCCAAGATCAGAATCGCTACTACAAAGAGAGAACGCTTCGGTGTCTTCATTTCTTCCCTCCCTCTGCAGCTACCATACGAAACACTATACGTGCTTCGCTGACGCCTGTCTTAGCATCCAGTGCGCGTGTTTGATCCGCGAATCCCTTCGCGTGGACCACCATTTCATAGTCCGAACCCTGCGGCACGCGCACCGCAAACTCGCCTCGTGAATTTGTATAGCTATCCCAGCGATATTTTTTCTCATTGCTGCGTCTAATCCGCAACTCCACACCAGGAAACGCATAACCCTTGGGATCGAATATTGTCCCGATGATCAGAAAATCGCTGGCATGGCTATATTTCGGGTTCTGCGCCTTTTCGGGAGCTGGCGGCTGAGGTGCAGCTGGGACCTGCGGGGCTGGAGGAGCAGGTTCCTGCGCTCGGAAAATAGTCGCCGCAGAACAAATAAATAGCGCTGCCATTCCCACAAACACAAACCACCGGGGACTTTTCATAAGTCCACTCCTGTCAATTTAGATGCTTGCGTGGAGGTTAGGGGATGTCGGACGGGCGATTGCAGCCGGTTACTCTTCGTCCTCTTCTTCTTCCTCGTCGTCTTCCTCATCATCTTTGAGGAGATCGCCGTTTTCCTTGGCCTCGTCCTCGTCATCATCATCGTCTTCTTCGTCGAGGTCGTCGGAGATGAGGTTCAGATGCACGGGATGCGTCTGCGAGACCTCAAGCTCCGATTCGCACTCGGGACAGCTCAGGATTTCGCCTTCTTCGACTTCGTCTTCATCCACATCAATTTCAGTGGAACATTCAGGGCAGCGGATCACGGCTCCATCCTCCGTAGAAATGTTCGCAGGGCGGGGCCCTACAGATAGTGCCGCCGCCACCATGGCGTATTATATACCGCGCTGTCCTAAGTCAACTCTAATGCGCGACGCGGCTGCTTGGATTGTAAACTGCTCCGGGGCAAATTTCCTAAAGTGACCTCTTCCCGCGAATATCCCGAGCGTCCCATAGTAGGCGTTGGCGGCGTGATCATTGAGAATGGCCGCGCTCTGCTGATCCGGCGAGGCAGCGAGCCCCTCCGCGGCGAATGGTCAATCCCTGGCGGAACGCTGGAGCTTGGAGAATCCCTGCAAGAAGGCGTGGCCCGTGAGCTGAGCGAAGAAACAGGGCTCGACGTACGCGTACTTGAGCTCATTGAAGTTTTTGACCGCATATTTTTGGACGAAATCGCGAAGCCTTCAGAGCCGGGGCGCCGTCCACGCTTTCATTTCGTCATTGTAGATTATTTGTGCGAGCGCATTGGCGGGGAAGCTCGCGCTGGAAGCGATGTGACCGACGTGGCTTTTGCCAGCGAAGACGAGCTCGCACAGTACCACCTAACCGAAACTGCGACTCGCGTGCTGAAAAAGGCCTTTGCCATGGCTCGTGCGCGAAATTCGGTGCGCTGATTCGCGCGCCAATCTACCTACAGCCGGGAGCCGAGGTTACTCCTCATCCATTCCTTATCAAGGAGCCTTTGCGATTTCAATGCTTCCGTTCGAATTGGTGAGCTGCAACTGGCAACCTCCCTGACCGATCGTCCCGTTTAGAGATTCTCCGCCGATGTTTCCCGTGGCGGTGACGGGCAGCTCAGAAGAAACTCTCCCGAAGGAAGTCCGTGCTGCAAGGTTATAGCCCACGCCCTCCGGAATGCGCACGTGGATGGACGAGAAGGAGGTCTTTAGAGAAATATCGCGGCAGCCGCTGGCGGGACGAAGGGCGGTCACGGAAATTCCTCCGTTCTGATTGTCCACGCGGATGCGGCCGCCTATGGACTCGAGAGTTACGCCAGAGAAAGAAGTCGTCACCATAGCGTCGCCTTTCACATTGCGCGCCGTAACTGAGCCGTTGCTGTCTTCGGCTGTCAAATTGCCATTGATACGTTCGGCGTCGATGCTGCCAAAGCTGGTTTTCGCATAAGCGTCGGCTCCGATGTCGGTGAGCGTGATCGCTCCATTTCCAGTCACGGCCCGGATGCCTTTCGGGATGTTGGTCGCATCGATGGCCCCAAAGGAAGACTTGAGCGTGACGGCGCCTCGAATGTCGCGCGCCGTAATTTTTCCATTGGAAGTGTCCGCATCGAGTGAGCCGTTGATATTCTCGAGTTCCAAGTTGCCGAAGGAATCGCGAATGGTTACGGACGTTCCCGAGAGCGAGCTTGCCGTGACTCGGCCGTTGTTGGTGGTGCAGTTTACGCGGCCTTTGACGTCGGTGAAGGTCACGTTTCCGAAACTGTCGCTGACGTCCAGCGAGCCGGCAATGGTCACAATGTCCACGTTTCCGTTGTTGTCGTGAACGGACAAATCGCCGCGGATGTTTTTCGTGTCCACGTTGCCGAACGAAGTTGTGACGTTGGCCGAGCCAGCACCATCGAGCGTGATCGCTCCGTTGCCTCCCGTGATGGTCGCGCCGCCTTGAATGTTGCGCACAGTGATGCTGCCGAAGCGGTCTTGCACGTCGAGAGTGCCTTTCACGTCAGAGACCTGCACGGAGCTGTTCTTATTGTTGACGACGGTGTTGCCTGCGGCCCCAGTGAGTTCGATACTGCCGAAGGAATTGCTTAGACGCGCGGGACCAGCGTCCTGGACGGTGAGCGAGCCGTAACCGTTTTCCACTTCCACCGCACCGTGAACACGGGCGATGTTGACGCTTCCATAGCTGTTGCGGATATTCAGCGGAGTGTCTGTGGGCACGGCGATGTCGTAGCTCACGGACCAGGAAGAATGTTTGCTGATGTGAAACCACTTGTTTTCTTCTGGCGGATAAATCGTGCGGATACTGATGCCTTCGCCGGTCTGTTGCACTTCAATCTGGATTTTTTGCGCGAAGGATTCGGCTTCTTCATGGGAGCTGGCCTGCGCGCGGATGACGGCGGAAATTTTAACCTCGCGCCCGGATTCGCCATGAACTTTGATTTCGCCAAACTTGTGCTCGACACGAACAGACTGGCCCGCGCCAAGAGTCAAAGTCTTGTCAAAATTGCGTGTGACTTCATCCTGGGGCCAGGTTCCGGATGCCAACGCAGGAAACGCCGTGAACAAAAGGGCAGCTGCAATGCCACCCGCCAGGCGCGCACGGCGCAAACGCTCTTGATTTCTATTCGACACAAACAACTTCATCGCTTTTCCTCCAAAATATCTTCGAGCGTTTGCTGCTTCTCCTGGTACATCGCCAGCAGTTGCTGGCGAAGATGCGCATTGGACGGATTCATTCCGGCCTGTGCGCGAAGATCGTTGATGGCGCTATCGAGTACGAGGAGCTTCTCGCGGTAGCTTGCTTGCAAAGGAGTCGCCGGATTTTCGAGCTGCGGCTTGGCATCCGCAGCCAGCTTGTCGATGGCCTGCTCATACGCGGCCTGGGTACGTTCCACTTCAGCGAGAGCTGGAGTCTTTAGAAGCGAAAGGTCAGAGCTGGGCACAGGCTTAGTGGGATGCAAATAAATCCAGCCGGCGGAAGCTGTCAAGATCAAGATGAGGGCAGCAGCCGCTGCGGTTTGCCATCCGAGAGAGAGGCCGAACCCCAGCGAGAGCCAGCTCCAACGTTGTGCACGGTGTGTCTTGGCGGCAGTTTCTGCTGCGAGCGCCTGCTCGATACGCGGCCAAAGTGAAGGTGAATCGGAGTAGTCGCGCATTTCCTTCGCTGCGATGCTGATTGCTTTCCAGGCGCGCAGTTCTTCGGCGCAGGCGTCGCAGTTTGCACTGTGCGCTTCGAGAGCAGCCCATTCGGCGGGCGTGCCATCTTCGAAAATTCTGTCGCGATCTTTACATGTAATGTTCATCGTCTTTTACCGTGCTCCGGCGCTAGTGTTGCCCCGCGGAGGCTCAAGCACCTGGCGAAGATTTCGCTTCGCCTGAAAAAGTGTGTTCTTCGAAGCCGTCTCTGTAATCTCGAGCATCCCGGCAATCTCCGCGTGATGGAAGCCTTCGACTTCGTACAGCAAGAAAACGTCGCGTTGATGCTTTGTCAAACCAGCCAGTGCCCGTTCCAGCGCCATTCGGAGCGAAGGATGCGCTCCTGGTGCGCGTGGCTCCGGTCTCGGCGACTCTTCGCTGTCGTCATTCGCCACTTCCTTTTTGCGTACTCGGCTGCGGCGCGCGTCGTAGCACGTGTTGATAAGAATCCGATACGTCCAGGTCACAAAGCTGGATTGGCCGCGAAAACCCGCGATACTTCTCTGCACTTTCAAAAATGTTTCCTGCACGGCATCTTCGGCGTCAACCGGGCTGCCCAGTAGATTGCGCGCCACGTTCTTCATGCGCGCGCCGTGCAACGCATAGAGGCGCTCGTATCCACCCATATCGCCTGCCCGGCAGCGCTCCGCCAGTTCGGCGTCCTCGGAAGGCGTCGTAGTAGCAGCAGCGGGCGCCGCCGTCTCGCTGGGGCGGCCCGGTAAGTCTTCGGAAGGTTCCACTCGCATCTCCCGTTCGCGCGGCACGGAAGAGATTCTAGTCTCCCAGGGCAGCGCAAGTCCCATAGTTCCCATTCTTTGCTCCTGGGATATAGACGCCGCCGAGGCCCTAAACGTCAGGGGCAAGGAGCCGCAACTGCCTGTTTGAGGCCTAAGATGTGAACTGCCAACGGCCTGATTAGACGGGTTTTATTGGGCACAAAACAGCAACGCGGGGTAGACCAGAGAACAGATCTCCGCCACTCTTCAGATTTTCATGTTGAAAGGGCTGATTATCCGGCGATTGCGTCGGGCAGAGCTCCACGGGTTCGCTCGCGCCTGCCGAATTCTTGCACGGCGGATTCGAGGTCAGCCGCGCTGAAATCGGGCCAACGTTTGGGCAAAAAGACGAACTCGGCGAAGGCGCACTCCCACAGTAGAAAATCAGAAAGGCGCTGCTCGCCGCCCGTTCGAATGAGCAAATCCACTTCGGTCGAGCCTCCACGAAGCACTTCCGCGAGGACATTGGAGAAGGATTCGGGCGAGAGTTCGGTGACTTTATAAAACCGGCAGGCGGCGTGATATATCGCTTCGCGCGCCGAGTAATCAATAGCGAGTCGAAGATGAAGCCGTGCGCCGTTTGCCGTGGCAGCCTCTGAATCCGCTATGGCTTGGCGGAGAGTGGCGGGAATGCGATCGCGTCGTCCGATGACGCTTAGGCGCACGCCTTCCTCGATGCAGTGCGACGTTTCGATCAAAAGATATTCGTGCAAAAGGCGAAGAATCGCGTTGACCTCCGTGGCCGGGCGCTTCCAATTGGCGGAAGAGAGAGCAAAGAGGGTTAACGTATGAATTCCGAGGTCGGGCGCTGCTTCTATGATGCGGCGAGCGGACTCGGCACCGGCGCGGTGCCCGGCGGAGCGAGGCAGGCCGCGTGACGTGGCCCAGCGGCCATTGCCGTCTGAGATGATGGCGATGTGCAAGCCGGGGGTCAGTGGCAACTTGGGCTTCTCGGTCATGATGTCTTGCGTGGTCAGATGCTGCATATTGTTTACTTCTTTCTCCGCCGCCGGGAAAGTGATACAAACTACTCTATATCGCAAAGTCCACTTACAAAAAAATTTGCCGCTCTCAGCCCTCGCGGGTGGCGCGGATCAGCGCCTCCATGTGGTTCAGGTAGCGTTCCAGTGCGCGCCGGCCCGCTGCTGCCAAGCGATACTCCGTCTTGGGCAGCCGCCCATCAAACGATTTGGTGCAGACGATGTAATCGGATTCTTCGAGTTTTCGAGCATGAACGCTCAAATTGCCGTCCGTGGTCTTGAGCAGCGCTTTTAGTTCATTGAAAGTCAGCGAGCGGTTCACGGCCAGTGCGCTCACAATCCCCAAACGAATGCGCTCGTGGATCAGGCGGTCCAGGTCCGGAGAAACGGCCTCGCGCACTGAGCCCCGCAGGGTCGCCAGTGAGTCGTCACGCTCGCGCGTGCGCTGCTGCCGCTCCTGATGTGCTGTCGATGACTTTGCCATGCGACTACCCTCTATCCACCGTGATGCCGCGCGATCCAAATACCGAAACCGATCTGCAATACGCCGAATCCCGCCGCCATGAATACATCACCCCACGCAGCGGGCACAAGAAGCGCCGCACTACCGAGACTCATTAAGCAAAATCCCATGACCGGAACCACGCGCACGGAGAACGCTCCACCCGTGACGACGGCAGTCCCATAAAGCAACAGCCAAACGCCTGGCAGTAGGGCCGCAGCCCCGGCCGCATACAGAGCGAACGTCAACAAGCCGCCAACGATAATCGGCGGAGCAAAGCTAAACAGAAATTTGCGCCCCGGACCAGAAAAAAGAGCCGAGTTCGCCCGGTGCGCTTTGGTGACGGCCGTTGGCGCAGCGATTGCCACGGCAACAAAAGCTTCAACCAGCCAAACCACCAGCCAGGCACGAGGCGAAGACTGGCGCGCTGCCACAAAAGCAGCCGCGAGCGCCGTAATCCCCATCGCCACGCCGCCCCATCCAGGCACGGCAGTAAACTCCGCCGCGCTCTCCATGGTTTCGCGAATATATTTGAGATGATCGACGGCGCGTGCGTCAATCGGGATGGGTTCGCGCTTGTTAGAACGAAGAGGGCCAGCGGCTACCATATGAAAAGGCTACTCTAGAAATGGGTTTCTGTCAAGTACTTTGTGCCACAAAGTAGCCCCTTCTAAAACGTCTGAGACCGTCTTGGATAGCGGCCCCTGATCGCGTTCCAGCGGATCGTGAACACATCCAGAAACATTTGAATGCTGTCATGAAACATATTGACCTTGGTCGCAGGGGAATGCCCCCACCGAACGGGAATCTCGATCGTACGCAGTCCGTGATGCCGCGCCAGATAGAGCAATTCGGGATCGAATCCAAAACGCTCGATGCGTTGCTGCTGGAAAAGGATTTGGCATCGTTCGCGCCGGAACGCTTTGAAGCCGCACTGTGTATCAACGAAAGGAAGCCGCAGGATCACTCGCACGATCTTGTTGAAGATTATTCCTGCGAACTCGCGGAATCGGGACTCATGGACAGTAATGAGGCTGCGATCGAGAGCACGGGAGCCTATAGCAACATCGTAGGTCGCCAGCGCGTCCAATAGCTTGGGAGCTTCCTCGATCGGCGCAGACAGGTCAGCATCCGTGAAGAGCACATTCCGGCCGCGCGCTTCAAGCATTCCGTGGCGAACGCTGAACCCTTTCCCTCGATTCACACCATTGGAAATGACCCGCAGAGTTGGAAACGTTTTCCGAAAAGACTCAGCCACTTCTGCGGTGCGATCTTTCGAGCCATCATCCACAACGAGAATTTCCGTATCTCCCCCCAAACTCGGCAGAAACACAGCAATCTGTTCGAGGGTCGCTGGAAGCCGCAACTCTTCGTTGTAGGACGGAATAACAATCGAAAGGTCAGGAATTCCTGAACTCATCGCGCCGGAGGTTCCTTCCATCCGTGATGGCCAATGAGGGGCACAAACCGGCACGCATCCAGAGTGCGAGCCTCGAAGAGATTTCCTCGCCTTTCAAGGTAGAGCAATTCCTGATTTTCTGCATCACCTACCGGCAAAATCATCCGGCCACCTTCCGCCAGCTGCGCACGAAGGGGTTCAGGAACCGCAGGCGCGCCAGCAGCAACGAGTATGGCGTCAAACGGAGCAAGTTCCGGCAACCCCATCGTGCCGTCGCCGCAGTGAACATGCACATTTTCGTATCCCAGACGCTCAAGCCTTGCCGTGGCCGAGGAGGCAAGCGCGGAACGTGACTCAATCGTGAAAACAATTTTTACCAAGCGCGAAAGAATCGCCGCTTGATACCCGCAGCCCGTCCCAATTTCCAGAACTCGTTCATTGCCGGTAAGGCGCAGCGCAACAGTCATCGCCGCAACGATATAAGGTTGCGAAATCGTTTGGCCTTCGCCGATCGGCAATGGCGCGTCTTCGTAAGCTCGCGGACGAAACTCCTTGGGTACAAACTCCTCGCGCCGCACATCAGCCATCGCCGCAAGCGCGTCAGAATCGTGAACACCACGGCGACGCAATTGCCTTTCGATCATTTCAACGCGCTGCACGGCGAATTCATCTTCACCAGAGCCTCCCTTGGGCCGCTCGTTCGCCGCGTAGTCGCGAAACAGTTTCATGTATGTCGCCCCATTCCCTCAGCTTCTGCAAATAAGCTTTTACACGTCAGGCGTGCGAGTACGCGGCCCGCGTGCTTTTCCCAAGCCCGCGTCTCGAGAATCTCAGCGATTTGCGCGATCGCGAGGTCGCACTCCTCTTCTCGATTGTAAAAATGAGGAGAAAGGCGGACGCCAGCTTTGGGACGATAATCAAGGATCGGAAATTCGCCGCGCCACTTCAGCAGTTCATCCATCTTGCAAAGCTCCATCGGAAATTTTCGGGGAACCGACCCTTCTCCACACAAGGTAGCACAGCGAAATGAAGACAAGCCAGGGAACTCCGGCCTTCAGCGTGATGCGCAGACCGGGAACCCACAACGATAGTAGAAAGCCCCAGCTACCGTTATAGCGCCTCACCTGAACGAACGGACAGTTAAACGAGAAGCACGCCTGTACCGTACCAATGTCATGCCCTGTCACGGCATTTCCTACAATTTCAGAAGCGGCGGAAAATCCCCGAATGCTCCGCGGCGGAGGAAGTGCAGTCATGAAGGCCGTCCTAGCCCTTGTCATTATTTACGTCGGAACATTTTTTCTTGCCATCCAAGGCGCATCTCAAAATCCGGTGAGCGCCGCGCCGCAGGGTGCAACCGCGCCAGACCAGACAAACTCCGCTCAGACGAAGCCCATCGATCCCGTGAAGGACTCTGACATTCGCTCGTTGATGGAGCTCATCGGCGCACATGATCTCGTACAGGACGCGGTCAACAACTCCAGTGAACAGTATCGCGAGAAGCTTCTCGCCACCGTCCCCAATAACGACAAAGGCCAGGTCTTTGTAACTTCATTTATCGAGAGCTATCAGAAGAAATTCGACGTCGACCAGTTGACCGAGCAGCTTGTCGCCATTTACGACAAGCACTACACCGATGACGAGATCAAAACTCTGCTGCAGTTCTATGGATCTCCTGTGGGACAGAAGGTCGCCGCAGAAATGCCCAAAATAGCTCGCGAAATTCAGGCGGCCAGTCGTACAACGGGGGCCAAGGCCGCAAAAGAAGCCCTGCAGGTATTGAAAGCCCAAAATCCAGAAATCGGCCAATCCGCACGTCTGAATAATGGCCCTCGCCGCTGGCAGCCGGGCACCCGCGCACAACAAAACGCACAATCAGGCCAATCCCAGCAAGCTGCTCAGCAACCCGATCCTCCGCAATTCTGAGGCTCAATTTCGAAGCGCAATTTAGGAGAATGAGCGGGTTCTGCCACTTCTACTGAAAATGCTTTTTGAATTTGATGTCGATTCCAAACGTGCCATTGTAGTCCCGCAAAGCCACAATCGACACATTTCGGTTCAAGTTATATTCCACCTGAATGACTTGCTGTTGTGTCGACCCCACGTTCGAGACATAAGTAATCGTCAAATCCCGTGTGACCTGTTGCTCGACTGTGACCCGTGCGGCAGCGTTCTGCGAGGTGCTCGCCGAGCCTAGTTCTGCCAGACCGGGATCAACCCGGAACCTCGTTATCCCAAACAATCGCTCGACTCGCCCCCCCAGTTGGCTGGAGACCGCCTCAGAAAGTATCGCCGAAGCACCTGACGAGGCGCTTTGGGTGGCACCTGTTCCGCCGCCTCGAATGCTCGATTCCGAGCTCGTCTGTCCCAGCGCTAGTAGTGTGATGATGTCGTTCGCCGGCAATGGCGGATCAGAGCGATAGGCTAAAGTTAACTTGCTTGCCGGCCCATTAAAATTCAGCGTGATCTCGTACTGCTGAACCGTCGTCGTGGCTTCCACGTTCAGCACCGGGTCCAGCCGGAATGGATTGGCAAAGTTCATGTCGCCGCGAGTCACCTTATACCTGTCTCCGTGGAACGTCATCTCGCCCGCGAGAATGTGAATATGCCCGAGAAGAATCGGATGCTCCCACGTGCCGCGTACGCGTAGATTCGCTTCTGCTTCGAGCTCCGCACTGGGCCATTCCATGCGCGCGTCCGGCGAGGACAGCGCCGAGATATCAAATTGTAAGTTCCGTAAGAAAGTCGAACTGGTCGATGGTCCCGAAATGCCCCCCTTAGAGGATACAAGCACACTGGCGACCTCCAGACCTTGCGTCATCGTCACGCGCTCAATCACTACTTTCCCTGAAAGTACCCCAGAAGACGGAGTTCCCGTCAATCGCAGGGAGCCACCGACCAGCCAGCTCATTCCCTCGGGATATCGAATGCGTGCGCGGTCCGTGCGCACTGTCACATCGTACCGCAAGGGACTCTCGATATAGTTGACGCTCCCGGTGAGGTACATGGTGCCTCCACCCGATTCGGCCGTGACGTTTTCAAAGAACAGCCGCGTCGCATCGAAGACCAGGTCACCCGTGATGTTGCTCATGCCAGTTGGAAAATCAGCTACTCGTGCGGAGGCGCTTTGTATGTGGACTTTTCCAGTAATGCGCGGCCGGTCAAAAGGCCCTTCAAAAGTTGCGTTGATTTGTGCCGGACCGTTCGCTTCGACAGCTGGCAAAAACCCTGTCAGCAGCCGCAGGTCCAGGGCGCCATTCAGTTTCAGCGCAAGAGTGCCCCGACCTGCAAATCGCGCTGAGCCTGCGACTGCAATATTTGTATCCGTTCCTTTGAAGGTGGCTTGATCGATTTCCACACTCTCTTTCGAAGTGCGCAGATGAATCGGTCCCACATTTTCCAGCTGCACGTTCGCGTAATTCAGCGCCAGCCGTGAAAACTTGGCGTCCATCACGATGTTCTCAAGATGTTTCAATTCGCCGGCCACGGTAATGTCGCCATCCGCCACGCCGTGCCCGTTGAACTGTGTGAGATGCAAAGCGGTCATTAAGAATGGGTTCAGATCAATGTTCGCGATCGAGACTTTTCCGTTCAAAGCATATGGATCGGCCAATCCCAGCGTCACTTCTCCGGATATACCGCCCGTGGTCATTGCCGAACCCAGTTCCAGCTTCGCGATATGGCCGTCGCAAGTGAGACTCCCGTCGAAGCTTCCAATCACATCCTTGCCAATGCGAAAATCAACCACTCGGAATGTCCCATCGCTCTGCAGAGCTGAAAGCGGTCCGTTAGCTTTCACTCGAAATGTGACCAATCCTCCAACCGGTAGCCTCACCGATTGCAACCTTTCAATGTCTTCGAGCGGAAGTGAAGCTCCCACCAGATCCGCCGTTATCCTTTGATCCGCGAACCGATAGCCCGCCGTCCCCGTCACGATGCCCGCGCCTCGGCCGTTCTCTTTACCCGGTGCGAATACGCGTAACTCCGCGTCTGCGATGCGCACTTCGTCCGGCGAGAGGTTAAGCTGGCCTCGCAACCGATTAAAGGACACGCCATAGACCGTTCCCTCAGCAAGATCGAAGAGTCCCGTGATACCGGGCGCCACACGCGTTCCGTGCCCATGCAGTTGGCCGCTCAGCACTCCTTCCACTGGATAGGTCGATCCAAAAAGCTTCTGGATATTCTCGACCGAAGCTTTGTCGAAGTTCACATCCGCCGTCCACTCGTTGTCCGGCAGAAAACTCCAGTCCGTCAGATCCAGGGTTCCTTCGATCGATGTAGACATCGCGCCGAATCGCAACTTGCCTCTGGCGAGTGCGAATTCCGTCGACGAGTAACTGATGTCGCCCTCGACGGAGTCGAGAGGTGTACCGTTATAGCGCACGTGCTCCCCACGAACGTGGCCACTGAATGTCGTCCGGCCGCCGGGAGCGGTAATCTTGCCGTCCCATTGCGCGCTCCCAGAGATTTCCTTAATTGCATCCGCGGAGCCCCGCTTCGCGCCGCGAATCCCGTCGATGAAATCCTTGTAAGATTCCAATGCTCCCGTTTCGAAATGTACGTCAAGCGTGGAGCCGCGCGGCGCCAGAACACCAGTAATCGTACCCTTCGAGGATGGCGTCTCGAATTCTCCAGCGCTGATCGCAAAAATCGCCGTATCGTAACTGTAGTGAATTTGCCACCTCGCCGTCACCGGCACGTGGCCTGCCGCCAAAACATCCACGGGCGACCATTCCATCTTTCCGCCAATCTCAAAGTGCTCAAACGCATTGCTCCAGGTCTCAATCGTGTCCCCGCTAAGCAAAGCGTCCCATTCCAGCTCATCGATCGGAAAACCCGGATGTTCGATCGCCGGGAACACTTTCGCCAGGTGCATATTCTCCAAGTAAGTTTCTGCACGGAACTGCAAGCCCGCGAAACGAAGAGTTACTTTTCCCTTCGCGCTTCCGCCGAATCCTTCCGCGACGAAATCCTGGGCAACGAGCCCATCGTTATTTATGGTGTAGCTGGCGCGGCTTGTGAGCCCCGCAGCGTGAAAAATGTCATAGCTCAGGTGGATGTCGCGTCCCGCATAGCTGCCTGTCCCCTTGTAGATGCCATTCGCGAACGTTCCCTCACCGCGGACATCGACGTGCCCGGTCGGTACGTCCGGCGCGCGAAAAGTTTCGCGAAAGTCGAGCAGCTCGACCCATCCCCGATAGCGGAAACTCCATTTGGGTTTTGTGAAGTCGGACATTTCCGCCTGCGCATCAAGGTGCGACCGCCCCGCGCTCAGAACCCCTTGCTCCAGTGTGAATCCGTCACGCCACAACGTAAATTTCGCCGAGAGATTTGCGGGCACTGGCGCCATCCCCTGCGCGGTTAGTCGTATGCGCTGCCATTCCAGATTTCCCAGGTACAGTGGACGCTCCGGCGTCCCCCCAGCGTCCAACGTCAGGCTCATCTCGCCGCCCTCCACTGCTAGCGGCACTTTCACTTCGTTGTAAAGCAGCCACCCGTTTTCAATATTGACCCGCCGCACTCGGAGATCGAAAAGCGATTCCTGCAATGACTTCTTCGAACCGCTCGCTCGCGGCAGAGTCGGCACGTTAGTCGACCCATCCTTTGCCACATGGATGTGTACCTCCGGCTCTTTCAGCACCAGATCACTCAACGATACTTTTCGACCCCAGAAAGAATCGACTTGTAATTCCGCGTCCACCTCTTTCGCCGAAAACAAGGCCTGCGTCCCAGCCGGCTCGCGCCCATGGACAACCAATCCCTTTAATGTGGCTCGCATCGAAAGCCATTGGATCGAAATCGATCGCAATTCCACGCGGCCGCCCGTAGCTTTCTCCAACCGGTGTACGATCCAGCGCTGCAGAATTGGATTCCCCGCGCCGCTGGCGAAAAAACCAATCACGCACAAAATTCCTATGACCGTCAATACCCACGGTGTGTGGATCACCCAATTCCATATCGGATGTCGTTTCCGGACTTTCATTTGGTCCCTTCGTCCAAATACTTTTGTACATGCAACCGGTCGCGGCTTTCCTTTAGCCAGCGAGCCGCTTGTTCATCAATGTCGCTCTGCACCAGGACGTCCTGAATGGTGTCGCGGGATGCCTCCAGTGTGGGAGGCTCCTGGCCCCGCGCCTTCGCCCTCGGGATGACGGCACTCTGATAGAAATCCTCAACAGCTTTCTCATCGATCTGGACTGACGGGCGAAACCTCGAATCAAGGTAGTTGTCCAGGTACAACTGTGCGGTCACAATCTTTCGCACTTCCACGTCATTCAACCCGCTCTGCTTCTTACGCGCTTCATATTCCTCGGCAGAGCTGAAGGACTTCACCACTCGCGAGACTTCACGGTCGATTTCCTCGTCCTTCGGTTGGGGAAAGCGCGACAGCTCCGCCTCAGACCGTACGATCCACTGATCGATCAGCCTGTCGACAATCGCGTTCTCGCTTTCCGACTTTCCGTTCACCAGCTCCTGATACTCCTTCAGCTCGATGACGTCGCTCAGCAAAATGATGTCGTTTTCCACCCGCGCAACGATACGATCCACAACTACCTGCCCTCTCATAGACGAACTTGCTGCCAGAGCAAGAACCAGAGAGCAGATTCCGAGAACAAATCGTCGAAGCATTAAAAAATTGACCCCAAATTAAAGAAGATCTGCAGCCGAGGAAGCTGCGCTCCCTTGAAGCACTGCGTGCTCGCTGGGACGCTGCTCGTGATGGGAACACACGGTAAGACGAAAAACGGACGGTTGATCTGGTAACCCAAATCGATCCTAATCGGGCCCACCGGCGTTGCGTACCGGATCCCGAATCCCACCGTATGCGCGAAATAATTCAACTCGTTGGTACAGTTGTAGACGCAGAGGGTAGGATTTGTCGCGCTGGGTGGCAGTGAAGGATCCTGCAGTGTGAAAACAGGCTTCGGTGAGTACGCCCGCAGCGTAAAGTGATCCAGTCGGCTATAGACATTTCCACCATCGTAGAACAGCGCCCCGCCCAGTGAGGTCCCAATAAACGGCAAGTGCATCGGAAAGCGAAATTCCTGGTTGAGCACAAGCATTGCCTGGCCCCCTACCGGGAAGCCAGTGCATGGGTCACGAGGCCCTGCTTGATTCAGCGCAAATCCTCGAAGCGACGTCCCCCCACCTGCGAAGAAACGCTCCGGCAGAGGGATGATTTCCGGCACCGGGCCCGGCGGCGCCGCCTCAGTGCATTGCGTCGGGGTGGGAGGCGGAAACGTGAGTGACTCGGTATTCGCGAACGGCTCGAGAATTCCTATCCGAATGGAACGTGCAAAACTGAACCGCCTCTTGATCCGGTAGTACGTTGAATTCTGCAAAAAAAAGCGCATAAAGCTCGCGCTCGAACCAATAGCCGTACTCGCGATGCTGAAATCCACGCTATTGAAGCTGCCTTTGGTGGCTTCCGCCGGATTGTCCCTCGCATCGCGCAACCAGGTCACGCCGAACTGGGACACCAGCGTCGGCTGCTCAAAGAGTGGAATCTCCTCTGGAGCAATATGTTGATTTAAATTGGAAACCAGAACTTTGCGGAACGCATAGTGGTACAGGATGCTGGTTAGCGGCGTCACTTGATCCGTCAATTCCGCCGATATTTCGTACCGCATTGCCGTGAACGTGTTGATGTCCTGCGATTTTTCCGTGTAAGCCCTTGCCTGCGTGCTGTAGTGCGAATTTCCGAACGTATTGGGGATGGAATATCCTAACTGCGCCCGGTCTTCAATCGTGCTTCCGCGCAACTTCAGCGAAAGCGAATCGGCCCGTCCCGTCAGGTTGACTTTCGTCAACTCAAAAATTCCGCGCGGGGCTGCCTGAATCGCACCCGCCGTTGGGTTTGTGGAACTCGCCAGGCGTTGCACCTCAAACCCCCCGCCATACGCCATCGTGTATCGCTTAGCTTCCTCCACCAAAACGACAATGTCTTTGTCAGGGTCTGAGCCATCCGGATTTTGTGGTTCGATCGTCACGCGGTTGAATACGCCCAAGTTGTACAGACGCCTTTGCGATTCCACAACGTCTCCTTCACGCAGTGGCGCCCCCGCCTTAACCCGGATTTCTCGCAGAATCACACCCACCCGTGTCCGGCTGTACCCGCTCAAAAGAACTCGTCGTACCCGCGTCTGCGGTCCTTCCGTGATGTGATACACAAGCACCACTGGGGGCGCCTGCGCCGCCTCCGGCTTCGACTTCTTTTCTTTCTCTTCCTCCCTTTTTTGGCTCTTTTCCTCTTCGGGTGTTTCCGTCTTTGAATCCTTTCCTGCCTCACCCGTTCCTGCCGCTACCCGTTCTGCCGTAGACGTAAAAGTTGCCTCTGGATAGCCTTCGTTGAAATACATCGCCAGGATATTGTCCCGGTCTGTAGTCACGTTGAAATCGGAGTAAGGCTGCCCCGTGGTCGACCCAACTACACCAAGTAATTCCTCTTCCGTGAACGCGTGGATCCCTTCGATCGCGAGCGACGACACTCGCGTTTGCTTGCCTTCCTCGATCGCGAATCGGACAAAGATATCTCCCTCTTTCCCCTTGTAATTGTCCAGGATCTGCCCGTCTACCTTCGCATCTAGAAAGCCGTTCGCGTCATATAGGCCTTGCATCGACTGTGCGTCCGAATCAATCAGACGCCGGCTGAATCGTCCCCTCGAACCAAAAGCCGCGCGATATATCTGCAGGCGGCTCCGCAGCAGCTCTGTGTTGAAGTACTGATTTCCGCTGATTTCAATTCCCACAAGCTTGTGCCGATCGCCCCGTTCGACGTGGTAAGTGATCACTTCTTCCGTACCCTTGGATTTCTGCTCCTTGACGTCTACTTCCTTTGTTTCCGTTGTGTAATTCACTTGCGCGTCAAAGTATCCATCGCGCTCCAGACGTTCACGAATATTCCGCTTTCCTTCCTCCAGAAGATCTGTATCCACCGCGCCTTCTTGATACACGGGGACAAGCCTCTTTAAATCCCCCTTCGAAAATTTCGCTCCCGTCACCGCCAAGTCCACCTGTGGACCCTCCGTGACATCAAGCGTCAGCGAGATCGTATTTTTCGCCGCATCGTACTCGCCTCGCCGGACTGTCGCCCGCGCGCTGAGTCGCCCTTTCTTCACCAGAAATTTTCGAATCCGGTCGGTCCCGCGCTGTATGCGCGCGGTCGTCACCTGCTGTCCAGGCTTCATCTTTAATCGCGAAAGAATCTCCGCGTCTTGGTACGCCGTGCCGTTCTTCAATTCCACGGATGCTACCCGTACCCGCGGCCCCGACTTCACATGCACCAAAATATCCATTTGATGTGTAGCAGGGTAAGGAATGTTTTCTGCCGAGACCTGCGCCGTATACAGGCCTTCTTCCTTCAATACATCACGCAGACGCGCCAGCCCTTCGTCCACATCTTCTTGTCGAAATGGACGTCCCAGCGTGATCTGCATGGCAGCGGCGGCAGATGTATCCGTAGGAGGCGGCGTCAATCCATCAATAAGAACTCTATTGAAGAAAAGACCTTGTCGAACCACGAAATCGAGCCGCACCCCGCTGCCAACGAAAATCACGACAGCTTTCAAATCCGTGTAATCGCCCAGCCCGTACAATGCACGCAGGCTCTGGGCAACCTGCTCTCTATTCAGTGGTTTCCCTATTTCAATCGTAAGGCCTTTGGGAGATTCCGAAAGCACCCGCCCATCTTCGGTGACAATCCTTACCGCAACGACGGGTGCTCCGGCCGCAGCCGTCTGAGGATGTCCTTCCGCCTGTGCCTGTCCATAACTCCTCGCAGCCACCAATAGCAGCGCGAAGACGGCGATTCCCCTTAACCCTTTGGCCCATCTCAATTTCATGCCCACTATCGCTCAGACGAAGCGTAGCACAAGGGCGTTGCCCATCCCGCTATCTCTAGCGTTATGATGATGCAAGGGGGACGATGACCGTCGCCGCCGCACCAGGTCCGCGCTTGCTCGATTCGCTCCAGGAAAAGTACTCGCGTCAGATGCTCTTCGCCGGAATCGGCGAAGAAGGACAGAAGCGCCTCCTAGCGTCCAGTGCCGTTATTGTAGGCTGCGGGGCGATCGGCGCGGCCGCTGCGGGCTTGCTAGTGCGCGCCGGAGTCGGGCGCGTCAGAATTCTCGATCGCGATTTCGTCGAACCGTCCAATTTGCAGAGGCAAATGCTCTTCGACGAGGACGACGCGCGCACCGCCCTTCCCAAAGCCGTTGCCGCCGAGCGTAAGCTCCGCGGCATCAATAGCAGCGTCGCCGTGGAAGGCTTGGTCTCGGACTTAAACCCGCGTAACGCCGAGGAGTTGCTTAGAGGTTTCGATCTCATCCTCGATGGAACCGACAATTTCGAGACTCGCTTTCTCATCAACGACTTCGCTGTCCTATCCGGTAAGCCTTGGATATACGCTGCTGCCGTCGCCAGCTACGGCGTAACCATGACCGTCCGCCCGGGCCTGACTCCCTGTCTCGCTTGCCTCCTCGAATCCTCTACAAGCTGCCATGGTCTCGAAGAAACCTGCGATACCGTTGGCGTCCTCGGCCCCATCGTTAACCTTATCGCCTCTCTCGAAGTCGCGGAAGCCCTCAAGCTTCTCGCAGGCCGCGAAGAATCGCTCCACAACCGCTTGATTTCCTGCGACGTTTGGACCGGCCACTTCCAGTCTGTCCGTGTGGCCCAAAACGCTGCCTGCCGCGCCTGCGCGCTCCACGAATTTTCCTATCTTGAAGGAAAAGCCCAACCTCACATCACCCTATGCGGCCGAGACTCCGTCCAAATTCACGAGCGGGGGCGCGCTCTTGATCTGGGAGCGCTGCAGGAGAGGCTTGCAGCCACCGTCTCCGATGTCCGCCACAACGAATTCTTACTCTGTTTCCGCGTCGACTCGTATCAAATGACCGTCTTCGCCGATGGCCGCGCCATTCTCAAGGGCACAAAAGATCCCGCCGTCGCGCGTTCCCTCTACGCCCGCTACATCGGAGCCTGATTCTCTTCTTCTTTGAGAGGGGGATTGGAGCCAGCTCTGGTTCAGCGAGACTGCCCGGTCCGTCCGAAGGAACTCCGCATATTCGCCCGATCCAGATTCTCCCGCAGGTTCATCAGCGTCAGAAACGTGCTCAGGATTCTCGCTTTCAAATCATCGGTGAGGTGTAAGCCGCTGGTAGCCACGCGCGCCAGCCGCTCGCCACTTTCCGTAATAAACCGCATGATTTCCTTCTGCCGTTCGTGCGGAGCGTTTCCCAGCGCTGTCTCGCGCCTCATCTCCGCGCAGCTTCCCTCGATGGATAGTGTGAAGTGCAAAACACAAACCTGCTGCTGCTCGGCCAGGGCTGGCGGCGAGTCGTTCTTGCATCCCGTTACTTTGCACGGTATAGCCATGGGGCGCGCAATCTGGGGCTAACAAGAAAGGTAACCACTCCCGGCCCTAGAAATCCAGTCTCCTTCCGCCGAAGGTTGCGAATCCTGCATAGCCTCTTTCCGCACCCCGTATCCCTCCCGCCAATCCCTTCTGCCGGCTGCTTGCGAAAAATTAATCGCCAACATGCAAAAACAATTGTATAAAAATGCAGGAGGCTGTATATTTGTACGAGCCATGAGCATCGGTAAAACATTTCGACACGGTCAGATCCTGCGGCTCGTCAGCGGACAACCCATCGTCAGCCAGGAAGAGCTTCGCCGCCGGCTCGCCCAGCAGAAGATGCGTGTTACCCAGGCCACTCTTTCCCGCGACTTGCAGGAGCTTCGCCTCGTCAAAACTCAGGAGGGCTACAAACCCGAAACCGCTCTTCCCGAAGAAAACGGCAACGGTACGCACCCGCTCCCTCCGCTCGCCCGCGCCCTTCGCGAATTTCTGCTGGATATTCGCCCAGCGGAAAATTTGCTTGTTCTGAAAACGCCCCCCAGTGGCGCTCAGCCTCTCGCCGCGGCGGTGGACGCATCGAAATTTCCGGAAATCGCAGGAACCATCGCGGGCGATGACACCGTCCTTATCATTACTCCCAACAAACGTACTCGTGATTCTCTGCAAAAGAAGATTGAAGCCCTGGTGAAATGAGAGATCCCCGCCAAGTCGCCGTCGTTGGTGTCACTGGATATACCGGCCTTGAGCTCGCCGGTATACTCCTGCGCCATCCTGTGGTCGCCTCCAACACGTTTTACGTGCGGGAAACGCGAGGCGCCAACTGCATCGCCGAACTCTTTCCCCAATTCCGGGGCTGGGGGCAAGCTCTCCTCCGTCCCCTTTCTCTCAACTCCATCACTTCGTCCCAAGCGGGAACCGCTTTTCTCGCCACGCCTCACGACGTGTCCGCGGAACTTGCCCCCGCGCTTCTCGAAGCGGGCTTGCGTGTGATTGACCTCAGCGGCGCCTTCCGCTTTCGTGAGCCGGAAACATTCTCCTCTTGGTACAAGCTGCCGACGCCTCACGCCGGCTTTCTCGGTGAAGCGGTCTACGGCCTCCCCGAGCTGTATTCCGAGGACATTGCAAAGGCGCGCTTGGTCGCCAATCCCGGTTGCTATGCCACCAGCGTTATCCTCGCTCTTCGCCCGCTTGCCGAAGCTGGCTTCATCGCGCCAGACCAAAACGTCGTCTGCGATTGTAAATCCGGCGCCAGCGGCGCGGGCAAAGATCCCCGTCGCGACCTGCAATTCGTCGAAGTCGACGAAAACTTCAAAGCCTACAATCTTTTTTCACACCGCCACACGCCGGAAATTCTCGAACACACCGGCCTGGGCGAATCGCAACTCATTTTTTCGACGCACCTGCTGCCTCTCTCGCGCGGGATTCTTTCCACGATTTACGTCACGCTCTCCGCGCAGCAATCGCCCGACGCGATCGAAGCCATCTATAGGAAGTTCTATGCAGGACGCCCGATGGTGCGTATCTGGCCGGCGGGTACCTTACCCGAGCTTCAACACGTTGCGCACACCAATTTCTGTGACATCGGCTTTGCCTTGGATAAGTCTGGCCAGCGTCTCATCGTCGTCTCCTGCCTCGACAATCTTGGCAAAGGCGCCGCAGGCCAGGCCGTTCAAAATTTCAACCATATTCTGGGCATCGAGGAGAAAACAGCACTTCAATGAAAACCGTAATCAAGTTCGCAGGTGCTTTGCTCGAAGATGAACCGACCATGCGCGCACTAGCGCGGCAGGTCGCCGTCCTTGCCAACGAAGGGCACGAAATTCTCGTGGTCCATGGCGGGGGACACGCATTCACCGAAGCCCTCAAGCGCATGGGCATCGAAAGCAAATTTGTCTCCGGTCTTCGTGTCACCGACCGCGAAACTCGCGACGCTGCCGTCATGGTTTTCGCCGGGCTGCTGAACAAGCGCCTCGTCGGCGCGATCTCCGCCGAAGGTTATCCCGCGATCGGTGTTTCCGCCGCGGACGCCCAATGTTTCCTGGCCGAGCCGATGACCGTTGGGGAAGTAGCCGGTAGCCTTGGCTTTGTCGGCTATCTTACCGCCATGAATAATGGGGTCATCGAATCGCTCTGGCGCGAGCGGCTTGTTCCCGTCGCGCCGTGCCTCGGCCTCGGTCCTGACAACGAGCTTTACAACATCAACGCCGACCACATGGCTGCTGCCTGCGCCGAATTTCTCGACGCCGACCAGTTGATCTATCTCACCGACGTCGCCGGTGTTCTCGATGGCGAAAAAGTGCTCTCGGCCATCACCTGCGAAGAGAGCGAGCGTCTGGTTCAATGCCGTGTCGTCTCCGGTGGCATGATTCTCAAGCTCGAAGCAGCTAAGCGCGCGCTCGAGGGTGGCGTCCGCCAGGTGCGTATCGTTGGTGGCACCGCTCCAGACGCGCTTCTCCTTGCATTCCACTCGGCGGATCACGCCAACGAAGATCTGTCATCGCCGGTCCCCGGCACGCGCATTCTGCGCGAGTCTTTCCCTAACGCCCAAGCGGCTCTTTCGGCGGCGTAATGCGCAAGCTCGACACAAAAAGGACAGCAAAATCCGCTGTCCGATCGCCTAAGAAATTCTCTCCTCGCGCCTCGAATGCAAAGTCCATTCTGCGCGACGCAAATCAATTTCTTATGCCCACCTATAAGCGCCAGCCCATTGTCTTCACGCATGGACGCGGCTGCTACGTCTATGATTCGCGCGGCAAAAAATATCTCGATTTTCTCGGCGGCATCGCCGTCAACCG
>Ga0210388_10000461_pt1 | contig 33751 bp, 28 predicted proteins | sample IncBWC19OmetaG_FD_155485 | JGI IMG/M metagenome (GOLD analysis project Ga0210388, IMG submission 155485) | Forest soil microbial communities from Barre Woods Harvard Forest LTER site, Petersham, Massachusetts, United States - Inc-BW-C-19-O ...
TCGGGCGCCGCCGGTGCGCTGCTGCCGGAGCAGGGAGCCGAGCTTCTGCGCGCCCGCGCCGACGGTGCCCAGATACCGATCGACGGCGAGCAGCGCGCTTCCGCGATCCTCCCTGGAGTCGTTCGATGAGCTGGCCGATCGCATCCTTCGCGGTGGTCGGCGTCGTGCTCGCCATCGGCTGGCTCGCATACGAGCGCAGGCGTCCGTCCGCGCGGATGGCGGCGGTCGTGGCGGTCATGGCGGCCCTGACGGCGCTCGGGCGCGACGCCTTCGTCGCGCTGCCCGACGTCAAGCCGATCACGGCGATGACGTTCGTCGTCGGGTACGCGCTCGGCCCGCTCCCCGGCTTCACCGTCGGCGCGCTGGGGATGCTGGTCTCCAACTTCATGCTCGGCCAGGGCCCTTACACGCCGTGGCAGATGGCGGCATGGGGCACGGTCGGTCTCGCCGGCGCCGCGCTCGGGGCGTTGAGTCGCGGGCGCATCGGGCGCGTGCCGCTCGCGCTCGCCTGTGCGCTGGCTGCGCTCGTCGCCGAGGAGATCATGGATCTGTACACGTGGACGCTCGGCGCCGTCCACACCCCGGCCGCGTTCCTCGCGGTCGCCGGTCAGGGGCTGCCCTACGACGTGACCGGCGTGGTCGCGAGCTTCCTCTTCGGCCTCGCGTTCGCGCCCGAGCTCGCGCAGGTGCTCACCCGCGTGCGCGTGCGCATGGATGTGACGTGGGCGCCGACGCCCGAGGCGACCCCTTCAGTTGAGGAATTCGCGCACTGAGCCCTCATCAGGCGCGCCGCGGTGCGCCCGCTGCGCCAAGCGCCGCCAGGAACGGCGCCCGCGCGCCCGCGTCGCAGTGACCGCGCGCGAGCGCTGCCATCGCGCCGTCGGGGTCCGCGCCGGTCGCGAAGTCCGATCCCGGTCCGCAGACGGGCTCGAGCGGCGAACGACCGTCCCACGGCGAGCCCGGGAGGGTTGCGTCGAGGCTGACGCGCTGCTCGCCAAGCGTGACGGCCAGGTAACGATGGACGTCGGTCAGACCGTCGGCCGGCACCGTCTCGGCGACGGCGGGACCGAACAGCTCCAGCGCGCGAGCGCGATCGAGCCGGTAGACGCGGTGGACGAGCGCCGGCTCGGTCTCCGGGAAGCGCCGCGCGAGCACCTGCCCGAGAAACAGGTGCTTGATCGCCGAGGTGCCGCGTGCCTCGAGCAGCATGCTGTCGACGGTCGGCTCACCGGGAAGCCCGCGAGGCAGCGCGCGGACGGCTTCGACGAGCTCGACGAGCGAGCAGTCCGGGCGAAAGAGCGCGCCCAACGCGGCGCGCTCGTCAGGCTCGAGATGCGGCCACAGCGCCTCGTAGCCGATGAAGTCAAACAGCCTCGCGCCGGGTTGCAGCGGCTGTGGTGCCACCAGCAGTCGGTTGACGCCCACGCCGAACGGCGGCGCTTCCCCGAACGCGAGCTCGCCAAAGCCACAGCGTTCGAACGTCTCACGAATCGATGGGACGAGATCGGGCGGGCGCCGGTGGCGGGTCCAGACCACGGTCGCTTGCGGTGCGCACAGCTGCCCCAGCCGCTCGATCGTGTTGACGATGTCGGGCTCGGAGATGTTGCCCAAGACGCCGCACAGGAGGATCACATCCGCCGGCACCGCGTCTACATAGGCGTCGGTCAGCGACGCATCCGCGGCGACGGCGTCGACCGCGTCGAGGCCGGCGGCGGCGGCGGCGCGCTGCGCCAGCTCGACGTTCTGCGCGTCGAGCTCCACCAGGCGCGCACTGACGTCCCCACGCCGGGGATGCTCGGCGAGGACGCCGATCAGGTCGTGTCCCTGGCCCGCGCACACGCTGATCGCCCGGATCGGGCCGGGAGCAGCGCGGTCGAGGACATCGCGCAGCTGTGCCTGCACGAGCGCGAGACGCCGTCCGAGCTCCGAGTCCGGGCTCTCGTAGCCCGCATGCCACGCACGCCAGTCGACCGACTCCCGCGAGGCTGTACCGGCGCCGTCCACGATGATCGACTCTACATCCCGCCAAGGCGCTCGATCGAGGCGCCGCGCCGAGCGCGGGAACGATCGAATTGCCCCGGCGAGGCCACGTCACCACGCTCGATCGCCTCGTGGCGCCAGCGCAGATACCCAGGCCCGGTGTTGCGCAGGGACGGCGGCATCAGCGGCGTCGCGGCACGCAGCGTTGCGCCGAGCACGCGCAGCTCGAGCTCGTTAGCTCGCGTCCAGCCCAGCCCCAGGCGCCGGCGCAGCGTCGCCGGCGCCAGCCCCGCCGTGCTGAGACGAAGCAGGTGCGCGAGCGGTGGGCTGAGGATCGGCCACGCTCCTCGCCCGAGCGCGGGAGCCGGCGGGGCGGCGGGCAGCGCGAGCGCCGCCCACACCTCCTCGACCGCCGCCGTGCGCTCGAGCTGCGTCTCGACCACCTCCTCGACGTAGAGGCGAAAGCCGAGCCAATCGGGCGGCAGGTCACCGGCGCGTATCCCGAGCAGCCGCCCAAGTGAGCGCCACTCGCTCCACAGCTCCTGGCGCTGCCCGTCGGTGAACGATCGGCCGAACCGCTTGTGCGCCGCGAAGATCCCCTCGGCGAGCGTCGCGTGAACCCACGCGTAGGCGCTGGGCTCGAGTGCGTGGTAGCGCTGCCCGTCGGCTCGGGTGCCCTTGATCTGCGTATGGAAGGAGCGGATGCGCCCCCCCATCTCGCCGGCGGCCCGTGGTCCGCCGTAGACGATCGTGCACGCGTAGTCGAGCGTTCGCAGCAGGCGCCCCCACGGGTCACGCTGAAACTGAGAGTGCTCGCTCACGCCGGCGCCGACGGTCGGATGGGCGACCTGCAGAAGCAGCGCATACCCCGCTGCGATCAGCACGCGCGCGTCGCCGGCGCGACGCCACGTGATCGTCCCCGGGTGGGGAACCAAAGACGGCCAGTCGGCGGCAGAGGGGAGGATCGAGGTGGGCATCTACGCTCGCACACACCGTAGGCGCTGCGCGCACGCGATCGCCGGTACGGCTGAGCTGAGCCGCAGGGCGCCGGTTCAGCCCGCGCTCGCCGTGGCGGGCTCGCCGCTGCGCTCGACTGTCACGGGGGAGCTGAGACGAGCGGCGAGCGGCAGACCGAGCAGCGACACTGCCGCCATCGCCAGGAACGCGGCGAGCGGGTCGTGCACCAGCACCTGCACGAGCAGCGCCACCACGAGGCCGCCGAGGTTCCCCGCCATCCACACGATCGCGCCGGCGGTGCCGGCGGCGGCGCCGGCCAGCAGCTCCGCGGCGGTGAGGATCACCGGCAGTGCCGGCAGCAGAACGAAGCCCATTGCGGCGAGCGCGAGCGCGCGCACACCGAGCCACGGGGTCGCGCCGAGCGCCACGCAGCCCAGGCACGCGACGAGCACCGTGGTGCGCATGTAGCGGCGCTCGTCGTGCCGTCTGGCGATCAGCGGTGGCAGCACCGCGCAGCCGATGATCCCCGCGATCACCATCCCCACGAGCAGCGCCCCGGCCGCGGTTTCCGACACGCCCGATGGTTGCAGCAGCGTCTGTAGCCATGTCGCCAGGGCGACGAAGATGCCGAAGCCGAGGAATACGAGGCCGCACAGCGTGCGCATCGGCGCGAGCCGCCACAGCGCGCGTGCGGCGCTCCCCTCGATCGCGGCGTGCTCCTCGCTGGGATGTCCAGGGCGGCGCAGCGCGATCGTCAGCGCCAGCGCTGCGATCACCGCGAGCACGGCCTCGACCACCAGCAGGCGCTCGAGCTGCCCGTGCGCACCGAGCGTCGGTCCGAGCAGGAGCGCCAGGAGCATCCCCACGAAGTTGCCGGCCGACCCCAACGCGATGCCAGCGGCACGCTGGTCGGGCGCCAGGTACTCCCCGGCGAGCTTGCTGACGGCGCTGAGGACGACCGGCTGCGCGACCGCCACCAGCACCTGGCCGGCGATCGCCCACGCGAACGTCTCGCCGCCCAGGCGCACGAGGCCGCCGACTGCAACAAGCGCGGCGCCACCGACCAGCGCCGGCCGAAACCAGCGGTCGAGCAGCATGCCGGCGGGAATCGCGAGCACGACGTAGAGCAGCGGAAAGATCTCCGCGAGCCAGCCGACCGCGCTGACCGAGACGCCGTAGCGCCTCGCCGTTTCGGTCGTGATCGCCGCGTAGGTGAGCCACAGCACCTGCGTCGCTGCACACACCAGCCCGTATGCGGTGATCACGCGCCAGCCGCTGCGCTTCATCGGCGCGAAGCTTATTGCACCGCGCGCACGCTCTAGTGCTCACGCTCACCGGCGCCGCACGCATATCGCCGCAGATCACGAGGCTCGGTCATCTCGGTGCCGGGCTCGTGTTGAGCGCCAGGTCAACTGAGCGGCGCGCGATCTCCTCGCGCACGAGCGGCGCGACCTTCGTCCCGAACAGCTCCATCGAATGCAACACATCGCGGTGCGTCACCGCGCCGACGCTCATCTGGGCGATGTAGCGGTTGTGGCCGAACAGCTCGTGCTCGTAGAGGATCTTCTCCGCGACCTGCTCGGGCGAGCCGACAGCCAGCGCTCCGCTCGGCGAGCGCAATGCTTCGTACTCTCGCTGCCCCGACGGGGGCCAGCCGCGCTCGCGCCCGATGCGGTTCATCATCGCCAGATACGAGGCGGCGAAGGCCGAGTCGGCCTCGGCGGTGGTGTCGCTGACGAACGCGTGCGTGTTGATCGCGACGCGCGTCTCGGAGGAGTCGTGCCCGGCCTTCGCGGCGGCCTCGCGGTAGAGCTCCACGAGCGGCACGAAGCGCTCGGGTTGGCCGCCGATGATTGCGAGCGTGAGTGGCAGCCCCAACGTTCCGGCCCTCACCACCGACTGCGGAGAGCCTCCAACAGCCACCCAGACCGGCAGGCGCTCCTGCACCGGGCGCGGGTACACGCCGGCGTCCACGAGTGGCGGGCGATGGCGTCCGGACCACGTCACGTTGATCTGCTGCCGAAGGAGCAGCAAGAGCTCGAGCTTCTCGGCGTACAGCTCGTCGTAGTCGTCGAGGTCGTAGCCGAACAGGGGGAAGGACTCGATGAACGACCCGCGCCCGGCCATGATCTCGGCGCGTCCGTTCGACAGCAGGTCCACCTCGGCGAATTCCTGGAAGACGCGCACCGGGTCGGCGGAGCTCAGGACGGTGACCGCACTCGACAGCCGGATGCGCTCGGTCCTGACGGCTGCTGCCCCCAGCGCGACGGCGGGGGAGGAGATGAGGAAGTCGGCTCGGTGGTGCTCGCCGATGCCGAACACGTCGAGCCCGAGCTGGTCGGCGAGCTCGACTTCCTCGATCAGATCGTGCATCCGCTGGCGCGGACTGACACCGCTGGCGAGATCGGCGAACGTCGCGAGCCCTAGTTCCATCGCGCGATCATAACAGAGTTAGTTGTCTACGCAACTATCTTCTCGGGCGGCGTCGCCTGGTCGTCCGCAGGCAGCGCGTGGCCGCGCAGCTGCCACAACGCCCGTTGCTCGGCGATGCTCAGCAGGCGCCAGCGCTCGGCGCCTGCGGCCCACACGTAGATGCGCGCGTCGACCACGCTCTTCATGCCGGCCAGCAGCGCCAGTGTCTCGCGCGTGTCGGCGCCCTCGACGAGTACCCGGGCGCTCATCACGTCGACCACCTTGAACACGCGCGGAGCCGGTGGCGTGGGGTCCTCGACGGGCCGGGCTGGGCGCTCGAACGTCACCGTCGCCAGCTCCCGCTCGGGGCGCGGGCGTCCGTCCTTCAACGGCGCAATGTGCGCTCCGGTGCCCTTCGTCTCGGTGTCCAGGACCCATGTCTTTGCCACATCACTCAATCTAGCTCCCGGTCTGCGCTTCTCAACGGAACATCTCCATCTCGGTCTGACACCGGCTGGCTCACACGCTGCGCAGCGCCGCCGCCGGCGCGAGACGCGCCGCGCGTACGGCCGGATACAGACCGGCGAGCGCGCCCAGCGCGAGCGCGATCGCGACGGCGCCGAGCACCGACAGCACGGGCACGACCACGATCCAGCCCTGGCTCGAGGCGTAGCCGGCGGTCGCGGCTGCGCCGAGGGCGATCCCGGCACAGCCGCCGAGCAGCGACAGCAGGATCGACTCGCCGAGGAACTGCACGCCGATGTGCACCGCGCGCGCCCCGAGCGCACGGCGCAGGCCGATCTCGGGGCGGCGCTCCAGCACCGAGATCACCATCACGTTTGCGATTCCGACGCCGCCCACGAGCAGTGCCACGGCACCGAGCCCGAGGAACACCGCGGTGAGCGTGCTCTGGGCGTCGGCGCGGGCCTGGAGGGCGTTGGACGGCCGGCTGACCTTAGTCTGTTCGGGGTTCTGGGGGTTGGCGGCGGCGCCGAGCAGCGAGTCGGCTTCAGTCACCCGTTCGGGATCGGCGCGCACGTAGAGCATGCCGGCGTGGCGCGTGGTGGCGAACAGGCGCTTGGCGACGGGATAGCCGATCAGCGCGGCGCGTTCGATTTCGGGCGCCAGCGGCAGCGACCCGATCACGCCGGCGACTGTGAACCAGGTGCTGTCGATCAACACCTGCAAGGGCCGTCCGTCGGCGGACAGCCGCGCCACCCCAAGCCGCTCTGCGGCGACGAGGCCGAGCACGACCAGGGGATAGCGTTCGTCGCCGGCGTTCAGGAAGCGGCCGAGGGTCATCTTCCCTCCGAGCGTGGCGAGCAGCTGCGGCTCGGCCGCGTCCACGCTGATGCCGTTGGTTTCGGCGGCTTCGATGAAAGCGCTGCGCCGGGCTGTCGCTGCGAAGACGCTCGTCACGGCGGCGGCCGAGCGCACGCTGCGCAGGTTGCGCACGTCCCTGACGGCCGCTTCGGGCAGCTTGGCTGCTTCCCCCAGGAACGTTTCTCCGGGCGTGACGGTGAGCAGGTTGGTGCCGAGGTCGTTGAGCTCGGCGACCAGACCTGCCTTGCTCGAGTCGGAGATCCCGAGCACGGCGACCATCGCGGCGATGCCGATCGCGACCCCCAGCGCCGAGAGTGCTGCGCGCAGGCGGCGCGTGCGTAGGCCGACGCTGGCGACGCGCAGGACGTCGACCGCCAGCAGGCGACTGGGAGCGAGGTCAAGCCTCATCGTCGATCAGGTGGCCGTCGCGCAGCTCCACGCGCCTGGGCAGCGTGGCTGCGATCTCGCGATCGTGGGTGATCACCAGCACCGTCGTGCCCTGCCCGTTGAGCGCCCGCAGCAGCTCGAGGATCTCGCGTCCGTTGTGCGTGTCGAGGTTGCCGGTCGGCTCGTCGGCGAGCACGATCGCCGGCGAGCTGACGAGCGCGCGCGCGATCGCCACGCGCTGGCGCTCGCCCCCGGAGAGCAGTGCCGAGGTCTGGTCCATGCGATGGCCGAGCCCGACGCGCGCGAGCGCCGCGGCCGCCGCGCGCTGGCGCTCGCGGGCGGGAGTCCCGGTGTAGAGCAGCCCGTTGGCCACGTTCTCGAGCGCGCTGTCCGCCTCCAGCAGGTGGAACTGCTGAAAGACGAAGCCGATCCGTCGTGCCCTCAGCGCCGCCAGATCGCGGTCGGAGGCGTGGGCGACGTCGGTCCCGGCGATGCGCACGAGTCCGCTGCTGGCTCGTTCGAGCGTGCCGATGATGTGCAGCAGCGTCGACTTGCCCGAGCCCGACGGGCCGACGATCGCGCACAGCTCGCGCTCGTGCACGGTCAGGTCGATGCCGCGCAGCGCCTGCACACCGCCGTCGTAGCGCTTGACGACGTCGGACAGCTCGAGCACGGCGCTCACTGCGACTCGATCACGGTCATGCCTTCGCGGACGCCTGCGCCTTGGACCTGGACGTAGCCGTTGGCGAACATGCCTGGTGTCACGAGCACCGTCACGCGACGGCCCTGTTCCCCCTCCGGGGACGATGCGAGGGCTTCGATGGCGTAGTCACCGCCGGCCGCGGCGATCAGGGCCGTGGCGGGGACCGTGAGCACGTTGTGCCGGACGCTCTTGACGAGTTCGACGCTGACGGGCGCCTCGTCGAGGTGGGCGACGTGGTGGTCGAGCGTGACCATCACGGGGATCGTGGGTTCGTCGTTTTCGCCGCTGGGGCTGCCTTTTCCTTCGTCACCCGAGCTGCTGGGTTCGCTGGCGACGGTGCCGACTTCGCTGACGTGGCCGTGGGCCTCGCCGCCACCGGGCAGGAGCACCGTGACGGTCTCGCCGAGCCGCGCGAGCTGCTGTTGTTCGGGCTTCACCTTCAGCTGGACGATCTGCTGCGTGGAGGTCGTCGTCAGCGCGACCTCGCCGGCGCTCGCCCCCGTTTCTCCGCCGGGCGATTCTTTGCCCGGGTCTTTGGCAGGTTTTTCTTTCGCGGCTTCGTCTTTGGCGGGCGCTTCTTTCGTAGGCTGTTTTTTGGAAGCTTCGTCTTTCCCCGGCTTTTCTTTCGCTGGTTTTCCTTTCCCTTTGCCGGGCGATTTGCTGCCGGGTTCTTGCGCCGGCGACTTGCCGGCGCCGGGCTTGTTTTCCCTGGCGGCGGGTGTCGTGGGGGTCGTTTCGGCGGGCGTGCCGGCGCCGGGCGGGTCCTGCCCGAGGGTTACCTTCACGGCGGTCACGCGCCGGGCGCCGGGGGCGAAGACGACGCGGCCGAGTCCGACTTCGCCGCTTTCGGGCAGTCCCTCGGCTTTCTGCCAGCGCTTGACGGCGGCGGCGGTGGCCACGCTGAAGGATTCATCGTCGGTGATCGCGCCGTACGGATCGAAGCCGAGCTCGATCAGGTTCTCGTTCAGCTCGGCCACGTCGGGGCCGTCGGCTGCGCCGTGCTTGAGCGTGCGGTAGGCCGGCACCGAGCCGTACATCAGCACGACGGGCAGGGCGTCGATCCGCCACAGCGTCCCGCCGCGGCCGATCACGGCACCGACGGACGGGAGCCAGGTGAAGGTCCCGCCGACCCTGTCATAGAGTTCCAGCGTCGTGCCGTAGCCGAGCGTGCCATCGACGGTCGAGCTTTCAGACAGAGTGCGCCGGGTGACGCTCGCAGTCGTGTCGCCGGCGGGCACGCCGGTTTCCGCGCCGCGATGCCCGCCCGAACCGGACCCGAGCAGTACGACCGCGAGCACGGCCACCGCGACGACGCTCAGCGCGCCGGCGACCAGCCAGCGCAGGCGCCTGCGCCGAGAGGAGCGCTCCTCGTCCACCGCTCAGCCGCCGGCCGTGAAGCTGCCGCTTTCTGAAGATGCGCCTCCCGGTGCGGGGGCTTGCTGCTTGCTGGGCGGGCCGCCGAGCGGGCCCTTGCCCTTCTTGAAGGGAAGCAGCTTCTGGCAGGACTGCTGGGCTTTCTGGAACGCCGGGCTTTCGGGGTTGGGGCCGCCGCCGGGATGGGCGTGGATCTGGATCGAGATGCGCCCTTCGGAGCTCGAGGCGTGGACTTCGATGCCGTGTGTGCGCATGCACCTGGCGAACTTTTCGACGGCTTCCGCGCGTTCCACCTTTTCCTGCGGGGAGAGGTTGAGCTTTTGCGGTTCGGGCTGATACTTCTTGCAGGCCTTCTGGGCAGCTTCCATATTGGCGCGTCCGCCGCCGCGGACCTTGATCGCGTGGCCTTCGCTGCCGGGCGCGATCGCGGCCGTGGCGTTGACGCCGTGTTCGCGCAGGCACTTGGCGAAGTCGGCGAGCTTCACTTCGGCCTGCTGTTCGGAGGCGGCAGAGGATGTCGAGGACGGCGAGGAGCCGCCGCAGGCGGCCAGGAGTACCGTGGCGGCGATCACGCCCGGGATCGCGAGCAGGGCAGGCGCTGGGCGGGGCATGGCTCTCCTTTGCAGGTCGCTCTACGATTGCGCCGCCGGCCGGTGTTGGCCCGGCCGCGGCGCCAGGCACATGTAGCCGCCGCAACCTGAGAATCGGCTTAGAGGATCCGAGGAGCTTGCTGAGCGGAGCTCAGGCGGTGGGCGCGTCCGCTCGCAGCGCGGCTGACTCACAGTCGGTCATCGCAAGCGGCGGCAGCTCGAGCGTCAGGCGTGCACCCCCATCGGGATCGTTGGCGGCGTGCACCGAGCCGCCGTGCGTCTCGGCCATCTGCCGCACGATCGCCAATCCGAGGCCCGACCCGGGCCGTCCGCGCGCCGCGGGGGCGCGGTAGAAGCGATCGAACACGCGCGGCAGGTCCTCGACGGCGATCCCGGGCCCGTGATCGCGTACGTCGAGTCGTCCGTCGCGTACGCGCACCTCGACCGGGAGACCGGGCGGCGCGGGCGGGTTCCATTTGCAGGCGTTGTCGAGCAGGTTTGCGATCGCACGGTCGAGCCTGGCGGGCGCGGCACGGACGAGGCAGGGCTCGGCGTCGAGCGCGAACGTGGATGAGTGCCCGCCCACCCCGTGCAGGCGCGCGCGCTCGATCGCCCCGGCCGCGGCGAGGTCCAGGCGAACGTCCTCGACCTCGATCGCCTCGACGTCCGTCTTGGACAGGTCGACGAGGTCGCCGACGAGCACGGTCAGCTCGCTCAGCTGCGCCTGCGCGGCGGCAACGGTCCGCGCTCGCTCTCGCGCCGGCAGCCGGTCGCCCATGGCAAGCGCGTCGAGGTTGGCCCGCACGCTCGTCAGCGGCGTGCGCAGCTCGTGCGAGGCGTCTGACACGAGCTGGCGCTGGGCGAGGCGCGAGCGCTCGAGCGTTGCGAGCATCGTGTTGAAGCTCGCCGCCAGCCGTCCGAGCTCGTCCTGCTCGCCCCCCTCGATGCGGTGCCCGAGATCCTGCGTGCGCGCGACGCGTTCGGTGGTCCGCGTGAGGCGGCGCACGGGCACGAGCGCGGCGCGTGACACCACGAGCCCGAGCGCGGCCGCGAGCGCGATCCCGCCCAGGCTGACGATCGCGAGCACGAGCTGCAGGTGCGCGAGCGTGCTGGCGACATCCGTGAGCGGAAGCGCGACCTGCCACACGCCGTTCTCTGCGCGAGCACGCTCGGTCAGAATGCGTACGTGCGTACCTGCGACCGTGGCGTCGCTGAAGAAGGCGTTCTGCCGGCCGGCGGCGACCGCGCGCGTGGCGGCGGTGATCGGCAGCAGCGATCCCTTGCCTTCGGGTCCGAGGATGGTGCCGTCGGATTGCAGGAGCTGCACGTACCCGGTTGCGCCGCCGAGCGTCGGCCTGGGAAGCACCAGCTGTGCGACCGCGCCGGCGTGGGCCGCGGACGACGACCGCTGCACACGCTTGCCGCCCGCCGCGGACAGCTTGCTTTCGCTCGACAGTCCTTCCGCGAGGAGGCTCTTTGCGCCGCGTTCCGTCACGGCGCTCCCGCCGCCGGAGGTCTTGACCGCGACGACACCGCTTGCGTGTGCGCCGAACCCGGGCTGGGCCGCGAGCAGTGGCGGTAGCTTCCCTTCGCGCTTGAGCTTCAGCAGTTCGGGAGCGTTGAGCTGGGTTCGGATCTGGACAGCCTGCGGCAACCCGGGAGTGACCTTCTGGCGTAGGCTGGCATCGATCTGTCCGATCAGCTCGTCGCGCGTGACCACGTAGACGACTACCGAGGCGAGCACCACGGACGCGGCCACCGCGCCGGCCGCGAGCAGCACCACGCGCCGGCGGAAGCTCACCGCGGTGCCGTCCTCAGTACGTAGCCGACGCCGCGGACCGTATGGACCAGCCGCGGCTGCCCGTCCGCCTCGGTCTTGCGTCGCAGGTAACCGACGTAGACCTCCAGCGAGTTGGAGGCCGGCCCGAAGTCGTAGCCCCAGACGCGGTCGAAGATCGTCGCGCGCGTGAGCACCTGGCGAGGATGGCGCATCAGCAGTTCGAGCAGCAGGAACTCGGTGCGGGTGAGCTCGAGCAGACGGCCGTCGCGGCGCGCTTCGTGTGCCAGCGGGTCGAGCTCGAGGTCTTCGAAGCGTAGAAGCTGCTCATCTCCCTCCCAGCCCGTGCGGCGCAGCAGCGCGCGCAGCCGCGCGATCAGCTCCTCGCGAGCGAAGGGCTTGGCGAGGTAGTCGTCGGCGCCGGCCTCGAGGCCGGCTACGCGCTCGCTGACCTCCGAGCGCGCTGTCAGCATCAGCACGGGGGTGCGATTGCCGGTGGCGCGCAGCCGCCGGCAGACCTCCAGGCCGTCGAGCCCGGGCATCAGCACGTCGAGGATCACGGCGTCGGGCGAATCGATCGCGAGCGTCCGAATTGCCTCGCGCCCGTCGATCGCTGTCGTGACCTCGAAGCCGTTGAGATCGAGCACCAGCGCGAGCGCTTCGCGCACGGAGGGGTCGTCGTCGACGACCAGCAGACGCATGTCCGGATGCTGACCGACGAACGTGAAAGAAACCTGAAACGAGGTCTGACGCTACGCTTGCCGGTATGCCCCGCGGCTGGCCCACGTTGCCCGCCTACGACCAGTGGAGCGCGACCTGCGACACGCTCCACGCGCACACGCAGGTCCTGGGCAAGCTCGCAGTCGCGCTTGCGCCGCCGGAGCCTGAGTTGCAGCACGCCGCGTTGCGCCTGACTGCGCGCGGCATCGAAACGAATCCGCTGCCGGCGCCGGACGACTCGGGCGCGTTCGTGGCGGGGCTCGACTTGCGGGCGCACGAGGCGGTGGTGGAGCACAGCGATGGCGGCGAGCGAAGGGTGGCGCTCACACCTGACCGATCGGTCGGCGCGGTCGCCCGGGAGTTGCTCGGCGCGATCCAGGAGCTCGCTGGGCCGGTCGCGATCAACCCTACGCCGCAGGAGGTGTCGTGGAGCGTGCCGCTGGACGAGGACGAGGAGCACGCGAGCTACGACGAGGAGCGCGTGCGCTCGTACTTCGCTGCGGCGACGCGCGTCGCGCTCGTGCTGGGCGAGTTTCGGGCCCCATATCGCGGGCGCTCGACGCCGGTGAACACGTGGTGGGGGTCCTTCGACATCGCCGTCAACCTCTTCTCCGGCGTGCCGGCCGATCCGCCGTCAGAGGACTTCATCATGCGCAACGCCATGGACGCGCAGGAGGTTGCGCTCGGCTGGTGGCCAGGCGACGCGCGTTATGGCAAGGCGGCGTTCTATGCGTACGCGCATCCGGCGCCCGAGGGCTTCGCCGCCGCGCCACTCGAACCGCCTGCGGCACGCTGGGAGCCCGAGCTCGGGGAGTACATCCTCGACTGGGATGACGTGTGGGCGAGCGCCGACCCGCACGGCACAGTGATCGCGTTCGCCCGCTCGGTGTTCCGTCACGCGTGTGTGGTGTGCGGCTGGGACCCGGTGCTCGCCGGGAGCGCCGAGGGCCACCCGCCGCCGGTCGTCTAGCGTCGCGAGTCGCTATCCGGGCGCCCGACCGCCCCCGCTCGCGGCTCTAGCGATCGACGATCGATCGAACCAGGAGGAACATCACTACGACGGTCACGATCACTACGAATGGACCGATGCTCATGTCGGCGCCCCCTTCTGCCTGCCGAGTTCTGATGAGCTGACTTTGACAGGGTCAGCGGCGTCGGTGTGTGGCATGCCTCACTCAGCACGGCGAAGCGAACTCGACGCGACCGCCTCCTGCAGCGCCGGCTCGAGCACGTCGAGATAGTCGGCCTTGCTCAGCTTGCCCGAGGCGCGGAACCCAACGTTCCGGCGGGCATGTCACCGATGCGCTCGACCACGGCTACCTGCGCGCCCGCAGTTTCGACCACTCCGCCTTGTGTACGCGCTTGGCGGCCTGGTAGTCGATCAGCGCCTGGGGGGAGTCGACATCGCCGAGCGTGGGGTGGGGCGGTACGAGTCCATTGGCGGCTTTCAGCCCGTAGCGCTTGGCAAGCACCGCGCCGAGCGACTTGACCTTCATCTCGCCGAAGCCGGGGAGGCCGGCGATGTTGGCGCGCAGCTGTTCGGCATCCTCGGCATCGCTCCAGACGCGCTCGGCGCGCCCGCCGTACTCATCCTGCACGTACTCGGCCAAGGCGTGGACGCGTTCGGCCATTTTGGCTGGAAAGCGGTGAATCGCGGGTTTCGCGCGGAAGACCAGCTCGAGATCGGTTGCGGCCAGCCGCGCGGGGTCGAGCGTGCCGACGCGCTCCTTGATCGCCAGCGGGCCGGAGAACGCCTTCTGCACGGTGATCTGTTGGTCCAGCGCGAAGCCGATCAGCAGCGCCATCGGGTCCGCGGCGATCAGCGCGTTGGCTTCGTCGGAGTCGGTGAAGTACAAGCGGTCGGGCACGCGGTCAATCGTACTGGCGCTTGGTTTGAGTCGATCCAGCCGACTCGCGCGTGCCGTCGTCAGCCGCGGCCCGCGCGGCGGCGACGTACAGGAGTGCCTGCACGCGCGCGACCGCGCCGACGGTCTCGTCGGGAGGCAGCAGCTCCGGGTGGTGCAGCGGGCGCGGCGCGAACCCCGCGGCGCCGTCCAGCCCGACGAACGCCATGGCCACCGGCGCGAGCGCGCCGAAGAACGCGAAATCGTCCGACCCGCAGGAGCGCCATTCGGGCGCGGCCGTCAGCCCGGCGCTCGCGAGCAGTTGACGCGCCCGCGCGACAATCCGGGGGTCGTTTTCGAGCGCCGGCTCGCCCGGCTCGAGCTCGACGCTGGCACGGCATCCGTGCGCGGCGGCGACCGCCGTCGCGGTGTCCACGACGAGCTCGCGCAGCGCGAGCCGATCCTGTGGCCGGTGGGCGCGGAGTGCGCCGCGCGCTTGCGCCTGCGCCGGGATCAGGTTCTCGGCGGTTCCCGCCTCGAGCACACCGATCGTCAGCGACGCGGCGCTCAACGGGTCGATGCGCCTGCCGAGCTGGGCGTGGAGCGCGACAACCACCTGCGCGATCGCGAGGATCGGGTCGCGACCGTGGTGCGGATAGGCGCCGTGGGAGGGTGCTCCCTCGACGGTGATCGCGAACACGTCGCACGAGGCGTTGACCGTGCCCGGGTCGAGCGCCACGGTTCCCCATCGCAGCTCGGGGTGCACGTGCGCTGCGACGATCGCCGCGGGCGCGAGCCGTCGGAGCGGCTCGTCGGCGAGTTGCTGCGCGCCTGAGGGGTAGGCCTCCTCGCTCGGCTGGAAGACCGCGAGCAGCGGCGCCGGCAGCGCGTCTGCGACTGCGTGTGCGGCGCGTGTGAGCGCGACGAGCGCGGCCATGTGGACGTCGTGGCCGCACGCGTGCATGACATCGCCTGAGGCCGCGAACGGCGCCCCGGTGCGCTCGCGCAGCGGCAGGCCGTCGAGCTCGGCGCGAACCGCTACGGGCGCGGCGTGCGAGCCGCCGCCGTCCGCGGTTACGCCGGGATCGACTCGCGCGAGCAGCCCGGTGCCGGCGACGACTTCACCTGCGAGCGGCAGCTCGGCGGCGACGCTCGCCGAGGTCTGCGCCTCGGCGTGTGCGAGCTCGGGTGTCGCGTGCAGTCGACGGCGCAACGCGATCGCCCGCGGCAGCCCGCGCTCGATGCCCTGCAGCAGTGCGTCCAGCAGCGGTTCAGTAGATCGCGCCATAGCGCCGGCAGAGCTCCTCGAGGTCCACGCCCGCGGCCGCGTCCAGCTCGGCCTGCTTGACGCTGATGTATGCCTGGTAGAGCAGCGGCGTCATCCACCCGCGGACGGCGCTGTCGTCGGCGAGCGCCCGCAGCGCCTCGGCAAGCGTCTGCGGCAGTGCTCCGACGCCGAAGCGCGAGGCCTCCTCGGCGTCGAGCTGTGCCGGATCGCGGTCGAGGATCGGTGGCGCGGGCAGCTGCTCGCGTACCCCTTCGAGGCCAGCCCGTACGATTGCGCCGAGCGCCAGATACGGGTTTGCGGCTGCATCCGCGCCTCGGTACTCGAGATGCAGCTGCTCCTCGGCGCTCGCGTCGGCGAGGTCGAGCACAGGCGGGATGCGCAGCAGCGCCTCACGGTTGCGCTGCGCCAGACACACGGCTCCGGCGCTCCAGCGGTGTGGGCGCAGGCGCGCGCCGGACACGGGGCTCGGGGCCGTGAGCGCGCTGAGCGCCGGTGCGTGGCGGAGGATGCCCGCGGCGAAGCGCTCGCCGAGCTCGCTCAGGCACGCGGGCCGGTCGCGGTCGTAGAGCCGCGAGGCGCCGCGCGCGTCGAGCAGGTTCAGGTGGATGTGCACGCCGTTGCCGGCCTGCTCGGGGTCGAGCAGCGGCGCGAAGCTTGCGCGTGTGCCGGCGCGGCGGGAGATCTCCCGCACGACCTCCCTGAACACAACCGCGCGATCGGCGCCGGCGACACCCTCTGCGGGCGCGACCGGGATCTCGAACTGGTGCGGCGCGTACTCGGCGAAGAAGCGCTCCGGCTCGACGCCGGCGTCCACCAGGGCGCCCATCACCTTCGCGGGGAACGGATCGACGCGTCGCTGTGCGTCGAGCGTGAACGGCAGTGCCGGTGCGGTCTCGGCCGAACCGGGAGACGCTCGCTTCGCTCCCGTCCCCGAACCGTCCAGCAGCTGGAACTCGTGCTCGAAGCTCGCCACCAGGCGCGCGCCGAGCGTGTGCTCGAGATCGTTCAGCGCGCTCTCCAGAAAGTTCCGCGGGCAGCACTCCCACGGCTGCCCGGCGGTATCGACGATGTCGCATAGCATCAGCTCCAGCGCGCTGTGCTCGGCTTCCGGCCCGACGCGCACCCGCGTGCGGGCATCCGGGAGCAGGCGCAGATCGCCGGTCGAGCCGAACGGGTTGGGCTCGGCGACGGGGCCAAGCGGCGTCAGCGCGTGGTTGGCTGGCACCCAGCCGATCCCGGCGCGGAGATGCTCCTCCAGCTCGGTCGACAGCACCGCGCGTCCGCGCACGATCGAACCGAGATCGCAGCAGACGAGTGCTACGAGCTCGGTGCCGTTCACCGCAGTGTCTCACTCGTGAGCGTGCCGTTGTCCCAGACGCGCTCTGCGAGCCCCAGCGCCGCAGCGCCCGTGCGCACCGCTGCGGCGTCGGACGCGAACACCACGACGAACAGCCCGCCGGCCGGCTCCTCGCGCCGCTCGAGTGCCGCTGCGAGCCGCTCCTGCGGCTGCAGGTGCACGCCGCCGTCGCCGAGCGCGGGGTAGGTGTCGGCGACGCCGTACAGGCTGCCACCGGGGCCGCGTATACACCCGAACACGCACGCGAAGTGCCCGACGTGCCAGTCCGGCGGCGGGCCCTCGAGCTCGCCGTCGAGCAGGTAGCTCAACAGCTGGTTGACGCTCGGGCGCCCGCCCCACAGGTGGTGCGTGGCGAAGTTGGCGACGAGCGTGACCGGATGCTCGAGCGCGGCCGCGAGCTCGAACACGCCGGCGAGCGTGGCCGCGTTCCACGGGCCCGCCAACGGGATCGCCGCGAGCGTGCCGGCTGACAGCGTCGTGATCGCCTCGCCAAGCCCCGCGGCGGTCGTGCCGGACACGTCCGGATCCTCGATCGTCGGGATCCTGAGCCGGTAGTCGCGTCGCCCCGTTTCTCCATGCGGGAGCGTGCCCGCGTCGCGCACCCCGGAGACGATGCTCCCGGCGGCGAGCGCGACGGCGTCCTGGTCGATCGGCGCGCCATCCTCTCCGATCAGGCCCGCCGCGTTCAGGGCGAGAGCCCCGCAGAAGGCGCCGCACAGGTCGTCGCGCTGGGGGAGCTCGCGCGCGTGTACGGCGAGCAGCTCGCGCGCGCCCGTCAGCAGCGTCATCTCGAGCGGATCGGGTCTCGCCATGGCCCCAATTTACAGGGGCCTGTCTGCCCGACGACGCCCTGCGCGGCGTGGCGCGCAGCCCGCAGACTGGCGTCTTCCAAAAAGACAGAAACAAAAAGACAGAAACACTGGAGGAAAACTAGCGCAGATGCAGGTCTTTTCCGCTTGACAGAACTGTAGGGTGCTGTGATAGTAACTGCCCTAGGCCCGGAGAACGGAACCCTCCCAGATTATGACAAAATTGGATCTGAGTGTTCTCGATCGACAAGCCGGCAGCCTGCGGTCAGTCATAAATCGACAAAGGAGCGGTGAGCCACGATGCGGCGCCTGATGATGATGTTCGGAGTAATCCTGCTGTCAGCGACTACGTTCGTTAGCGCCAGTGCTGTCTCCGTGTCCGCAAACACCGAAGAATTCGTTGCCAACAAAACCGGCAAAACAACGGGCAAACAGATCAATCCTCAGGTATTCAAAACCGGCGCGGGTACGATCGAATGCACGACCGTGACGAGCACCGGCAAAATCGAAGAACCCTTGAAATTCACGGCGCACAAAGAAGTCCTCACCTACAGCGGCTGCTCAGGCTTTGGTACTTCCCTCACCGTCACGCCGGCCCACTTCGAATTCCTCGCCAACAAAACCGCGAGGCTCGAAAAAACCGTGACCATCTCGTCGGAAAGCCTGACCTGCAAAGTGCTCCTCGAACCGCAGACGCTCAACAACGTCAACTACACCAACAGCTCGGGGAAGCTGATCGCATCGGCGACCGTCACCGGCATCCACTCGCTACCGACCGGCGGGATGTGCGGCAGCAAAGAAAACACCGAAGGGTCCTACAGCGGCAAGATCGAAGCAGAACTCGAAGGTGGCACGGTCGAATGGAAATCGTAGCCTCGCCGCAGGTGTAGCGCCGCCCGGGGAAAAAAGACACGAGGCCGGGGACCGACGGACAGCGTCGGCCCCCGGCTTGGTGGCGCGGCAGGCGTAGCACGGGGGTAGACTACGGCGCGCAGAGGAGGTGCGAATGCGCGGAACGTCGCCCTGCGGCGGATCGACGAGCGGCCGACTCCGCGTGCTCGGGGCATGCGTTGTCGTGCTTGCCGCAATATGGCTGGGGAGCATTGAGGCTGCGCCGGCGGTCGCCGCTGCGTGTTCGAACGCCCAGTTTCGCGTCGGCCCCTCCGAACAGCTGCCGGACTGCCGCGCCTTCGAGCAGGTCTCGCCCACCGAAACCGGCGGGCTCGACGCCGTCACGCTCCAGCCGCCACAGCCCGCGCAAAGCTCGGCGTGCGAAGACGGCGAGCCATGTACGCTCGCGTACATGAACGTCGGAGCCGCGTTTGGTGGTGCGCCGGGAAACGAGTTCGACAACGCGTATCTCGCAACCAGGGATCCCACGGGCTGGCAGACGACGCCCCTTTCGCCGCCCACACTGCAGGAGCCGGCGAATGGCCTGGCCAAGGTCGCCTACGCCTTCTCGGGCGATCTCTCGCAGGCGATCCTGCGCGTGCCGCTGCAGCAGCTCACCGAAGGCGCCCCCGCCGGCGTCTACAACCTGTTCCTCCGCCAGCCGGGCGGCGCCTACTCGCTGCTGACGCCGAACAGCCCACCCGAACCGCCGGTGGCGGGGTGCGGCCGCTGCTTCGAACACGAAGACGTGCCCGCCTTCGCCGGCGCGTCGAGCGACCTTGCTCACGTTATCTTCGAGGCCAACGACAGCCTCGTCCAGGATGCTCCCGGCAAAGGCGTCCCGAACCTCTACGAAACCGCAGGCGGACGCGTGCAGCTCGTCGAGCGGCTCCCCGACGGCGAAATTCCGGCGCACGGCGCGCAGGCCGGCGGCGGGATCAGCGCGATCGACGAAGCCTCGGGCGAGCTGGATCATGCGATCTCCGCAGACGGCTCGCACGTCGTGTTCGAGGCCAAGGCCGACGGCGGCCTCCCCGATGCACAACAGCAGGGCAAGACCGAGCTGTACGACCGCATCGACGCGAGCTCGACGGTCGAGATCTCGGCGCCGGCGCCCGGGGCCCAGCCGAAAAGATGCGAAACCAGTCGGGGGATCTGCGACGCGGAGCCCGCGCGCTTCTGGGCGGCGTCGGCTGACGGCTCGCTCGTCTACTTCACGAGCAAAGCGGCGCTCACCAAGGAATCGAACACCGGCAGCGAAGTGCGCACCCAGCAGGAACTCGAAGAACAACGCGAACGCGAAGAAGAAGGAATCCCCGAACCGGAAGCCCAGAATCCGGGCGAGGACCTCTACCGCTACGACGTGGACACGCGGACCCTGACCGACCTCACCGCCGACGCCGCGGCTCGGAACGGCGCCGAAGTGCTCGGTGTCGTCGGCGCGTCGAGCGACGGGTCCCGCGTGTACTTCGTGGCGAAGGCAGACCTCGCGGGCGCAGCCGAAGCCGGCGAACCGAACCTCTATCTGTGGGACGGCGCCTCCAAGCCGACGTTCATCGCCACGTTGAAGGCGCCAGACAAGGGAGAAGAAACCCATGTCGAAGCTGAAGACAAGGGCGAAGCGTTCCCTTACGAAAGCGACGTGGAGGACTGGACGCAGCACCCGACGATGTCCCAGGCATATGTCACACCGGACGGCGAGCATCTCGCGTTCATGTCGGTGAACCCGTTGACCGGGTACGACAACATCGACCAGCGCACGGGCAAGGCAGATCCCGAGGTCTACGAGTACGACGCCGAAACCGGCGTGCTCGTGTGCGCGTCGTGCGATGCGGGCGACGTGCCTCCGCTTGGCAGCGCGTTCATCGGCGCGACGCTCGACGAACGGGCGAGCACGGCCTTCCACCAGCCGCGGAGCCTGAGCGACGACGGCGGGCGCCTTTTCTTCTCCTCCCCCGACCCGCTCGTTCCGGGACTGCAGGGCGGCAGCGACAAGCTCTTCGAGTACGAGAACGGCGCGGCGCAACTGATCTCAGGCAGCGAAGCTGGCGGAGAAGCGGTGTTCCTCGACGCCAGCGCGAGCGGGGACGACGTCTTCTTCGCGACGCGCGAACCGCTGACTGCGACCGACGCCGACGAACTGCTCGACGTCTACGACGCGCGCGTCGACGGCGGCCTCTCCATGCCGATCGTCCCAACGCCCTGCCAGGGCAGCGCCTGTCAGGAGCCATACGGGTCGCCGCCGTCGCTCGCCGCACCGATCTCTGCCGTGTTCGTGGGGCAGGGGAACCTCCCAACCGTGCCGGCGCCGGCGCCGAAGCCGACGCGTGCGCAGCTCCTCTCTCGCGCGCTCGCCAAATGCAAGAAGCTGAAGAGCGGGAAGAAGCGATCGGCATGCATCGTGTCGGCGAAGCGGCGCTACGGGGTCAGGGCCAGAACCACTCGCCGCGGCGGCACAGCGAAGCGCCGTGGCTCCTCCAGGCGATCCGGATGAGCGCTGCGCGCGAAGGCGCGTCTCGCTGGAGGATTAGGAGCTTGGCCTCGTCGTTCGTGCTGGTACTCGCCGCCTTCGGCGTGGGCGCGAGTCCGGCGGCGGCGAGCGCCGCGAGCCCGCATTGGCAGATCCTCACCCAGTCACAGCCCACGTTCTTCAAAGCGGGCGACACGTCCGACGCCTACGTGCTCGTCATCCGAAACGACGGCGGCATGGCGACGGCGAAAGCGAGCACGGTGACCGTGACCGACACTCTGCCCGCCAAAGTCACCGCGACCAAGGTCACAGCCCGCGGAGAAGCAGCCAACGGCAACGGTCTGCCGAGATACGAAATGACCTGCTCGCAGATGCCGGTCACGGGCTCCGTCACTTGCACCTACGAAGAAGGCCCATTACAGGGCCGGATCTTGCCCGGGGCGACGATCGTGGTGACGATCACGGTCTCGATCCCTCAGGGCCTCGCGGTCCGTGAGCTCGAGAGCTCCGCGACGGTGTCCGGGGGCGGCGCGCCGCCCGCGTCGGCGGAAGAAGCGACGAGAGTCGACGCCGAACCAGTCCCGTTCGGCCTGTCGTTCTTCGACGTGGACACCGTCGCGGAAGATGGAGAAGCGGCTACGCAGGCCGGCTCGCATCCGTTCGAGCTGACGACGAGCCTGGCGTTCGACGTGAGCTCCCGTGAAACCCCGTCTGCCGGTAACGGAGGAGCGGAATCGCCGCTCGCCAGCGCTGCCCCGAAGGACGTCGAAGTCGCGCTTCCGCCAGGGCTGGTCGGCGATCCAAACGGGCTGCCAAAGTGCAGTCAGCGGGCGTTTCTGGAACGCGAAGAGCTCAACTGTCCACTCGATACGCAGGTCGGGACGGTAAAGCCGTTCTTCTACGGCACGTTTGCGTCGGCGGTCTTCCCCGTCTTCAACATCGTCCCTCCACCAGGGCAGCCGGCCGAGCTCGGCTTCTCGGTCGCCGGGATCGGGCACATCCCACTGTTCTTCCACGTGCGCAGCGACAGCGACTACGGGCTGACAGCGGAGCTCAACGAGATCCCCGAGACGGGCCCGCTGCAGGCGGCGATCCTGACCCTGTGGGGGGTGCCGGCGGAAGCGAGCCACGACCTCGAACGCGAAGGCACGCTGGGAGAAGACGGACAGCAGAGCGGCGAAATCTGCAAGCCGGAAGTGCAGGTCGAAGGCGGGGTCGAAAAACAGACGCGCTGCCCCAGCGACGCTCCGGCCAGGCCGTTCCTGACGTTGCCGAGCAGCTGCGGCGGCGAACTGCCCGTGAGCGTGCGCCGCGACTCGTGGCAGAACCCGGAACAGCTGAGTCTGGTCGAACCTGAACCAGCCGGTGCTTTCCATCCGGAACTGAACCTCCCGCCGATCACCGGCTGCGAACACCTCTCCTTCACCCCGTCACTGACCCTCGCCCCGGAAACCACCCAGGCGGGCGCGCCGAGCGGCTACACGGTCGCCGTGCGCGTTCCCCAGAACGAAAGCCCAACGGCGCTGGCGACGCCGGACCTGCGCAACGCGACGGTGAGCCTACCGGCGGGCGTAGTGCTCTCACCGTCGGTGGCAAGCGGCCTGCAGGCGTGCTCGCCCGCCCAGTTCGCCCTGCACTCACTCACCGCGGCGACGTGCCCGCCGCAGGCGCAGATCGGCACGGTGAAGATCGCGACGCCGCTAGTGTCGAGCCCGCTGGAAGGCGAGGTGTTCGTCGGCCAGCCCGAATGTGCTTTGTGCACATCGAGCGATGCGCAGGACGGCAGGCTGTTGCGGCTGCTGGTGCAGGCCCAGGGCTCCGGGGTGATCGTCAAGCTCGAAGGAGCGACTTCGATCGATCAGAGCACGGGTCAGCTGACGGCGCGGTTCCGCGAACTCCCGCAGCTCCCTTGGGAACAGCTCCAGCTGAATCTCAACGGCGGACCGCGTGCGCCGCTGGCGAACACGTCGGCCTGCGGCGTGCCGCTGGCGGCGAGCTCGTGGCTGACGCCGTACAGCAGCGAATCGGCCGCCCAGCCCACGAGCGAACCGTTCGCGCTGAGCGGTTGCGCGACGCCGCAGTTCCACCCGTCGTTCGTCGCGGGAACGACCGCAAACGAGGCCGGCCAGCCGAGCGCGCTGACGGTGACGCTCTCGCGCTCGGACGCGGACGCGGACTTCGAAGGCGTCAGCGTGCACCTGCCGCCGGGACTGCTGGGGATGCTGTCCACCGTCCAGCCCTGCTCGCAAGCGCAGGCACGCGCCGGCGCGTGCGGGCCACAGAGTGAAATCGGCAGCGCAACGGTCGGCGCGGGTCCGGGTGCGGATCCGCTGTTCCTCGAGGGCGGGCACGTGTACCTGACGGGTCCGTACGAGGGTGCGCCGTTCGGGCTGTCGATCGTCGTGCCGGCGGTGGCCGGGCCGTTCAACCTCGGAGCGATCGTCGTGGGGGCTCGGATCGAGGTGAGCCCGACGACGGCGGCGCTGACGATCGTGAGCGATCCGCTGCCGCAGAGCCTCGATGGCATCCCGCTGCAGATCAAGACGGTCAACCTGGACATCGCCGGCAACGGCTTCATCGTCAACCCGACCAGCTGCCAGCCATCGGCGATCGAAGCCACGCTCACGAGCAGCGACGGCGCGACGGCGCCTGTGTCCTCGCGCTTTCAGGCGGCCGACTGTGCGCGGCTGGCGTTCCAGCCGAAGCTGACGGCGTTGACGCACGCGCGCACGAGCAAAGCCGACGGCGCGTACCTGCACGTGCGCCTGGTGACCGAGTCGGGCCAGGCGAACATCGCGAAGGTGAAGGTCGATCTGCCGAGCCAGCTGCCGAGCAGGTTGAGCACGTTGCAGCGCGCGTGCGTGGCGGCGGTGCTCGAAGCAAACCCGGCGGCGTGCCCGGCGGCGTCGAGGGTGGGCACGGCGACGGTCATCAGCCCGGTCCTGCATGCGCCGCTCGCCGGCCCCGCCTATCTGGTCTCCCACGGCGGCTCCGCGTCGCCTGATCTCGAGCTGGTGCTGCAGGGCGAAGGCGTGACGATCGATGTTGTCGGCCACACGACGATCAAGCGCGGCGTCATCGCGGCCGCGTTCGAAGCGCTGCCCGACGTGCCGATCTCCTCGTTCGATCTCGTGCTCGACGAAGGGGCGCACTCGCTGCTCGCGGCCGACCTCCCGGCGAAGGCGCGGCACAGCATGTGCGGACAGCGTCTGACGATGCCGGTCGAGCTCATCGCCCAGAACGGCGCGGTCATCAAACGAACGCCGACGATCGCTGTCTGGCGATGCACGAGTCATACGCCCCGACGCAAGCCCAGGCACCGTGTCCGCGGCCACGCTCGCCACGCGGCGCGCGGCAAAGCAAGACACCAGGCTCACGGCAAGCCGTCGCGCAAGGCGTAGGCTACGCGCATGGCTTGGGACTTCTCCACCGACCCCGACTTCCAGCAGCAGCTCGACTGGATGGCGGATTTCGTCCGCGAGGAGATCTGGCCGCTGGAGTCGATCTGGCACGAGCTTGGACTCGACGGCCTGCGCCGCGCGATCGCGCCGCTGCAGGAGCAGGTCAAGGAACGCGGCCTGTGGGCGACGCACCTGCCGCCTGAGCTGGGCGGCCAGGGCATGGGCCAGGTCCGCTTGGGCCTGATGCACGAGATCGAGGGCAGCTCGCCGATCGCGCCGCTGGCGTTCGGCAACGCGGCGCCCGACTCGGGCAACTCGGAGATCCTTGCGCTGGCGGGCACGCCGGAGCAGAAGGACCGCTGGCTGCACCCGCTGCTGGCGGGCGACCTGCGCAGCGCGTTCAGCATGACCGAGCCCGACACCCCCGGCTCGGATCCCACGCAGCTGCGTACGCGCGCGGTGCGCGACGGCGACGAGTGGGTGATCGACGGGCTCAAGTGGTTCTCCTCGAACGGCTCGATCGCGGACTTCCTGATCGTGATGGCGGTCACCGACCCCGATGCGCGCCCGGCGCAGCGGGCCTCGATGTTCATCGTCCCGACGGACACGCCGGGGGTTGAGATCGTGCGCGACGTGCCGACGATGGAGCATCCGTGGGAGCAGTTCGGCGGCTACGGCGGACACGCGGAAATCGCCTATGAGGGCGCGCGCGTTCCGGCGCAGTCGCTGCTGGGCGGCGAGGGCGAGGGCTTCCTGCTCGCGCAGCACCGCCTCGTGCCGGGGCGGATCCACCATTGCATGCGCTGGCTGGGGGTGGCGAAACGGGCGTTCGACATGCTGTGTGAGCGCGCCACCTACCGCCATGCGCACGGCTCGCTGCTGGCGGAGAAGCAGACGGTGCAGAACTGGATCGCCGACAGCGCCGCGGAGATGCAGGCGGCGCGGCTGATGACGCTGCACGCGGCATGGGTGATGGACACGCAGGGCGCGAGCGCGGCGCGCACGGACGTCGCGCTGATCAAGTTCTACGGCGCGAAGGTGCTCCACGACGTCGTCGACCGCGCGGTGCAGGTGCACGGCTCGCTCGGCTACTCGACCGACCTGCCGCTCGAGCAGATGTACCGCTTCGCGCGCGCGGCGCGTATCTACGACGGGCCCGACGAGGTCCACCGCCAGTCCGTCGCCCGCCACCTGCTGCGCGGCTACGCGCCGCCGCCGGACGGCCTGCCGAGCGAGTACCTGCCGCGGCGCCGCGAGCACGCGCGTGAGCGCTTCCGCGACCTGCTCGAGGCCGTCACCGCCAACGATTAGCCCGCATCGGCGGGCAGCAGCCTGAACGCTTCGCCTGAATGCTGCCTTACGGCCCGGAAGTGCCGTTCGTCGAGCGTCGCGATTTGGCTGCTCTGGAGGTGCGACGCGAGCGCGAGCAGCGAGGCGTCCGTGAGCCCCAGCTGCATCGACTCGTGCGCTTCAGCCAGCGCGATCGTCTCGAACACAGCGGTCGGCCACCACTCGAGAAGGTAGGCGCCGTTGGCAAGGTCCTCGCGCAGCGCCCGTGTCGCGTTTGCGCCCCCGTAGCGCTGTACGAGGTGATCGAGCTCGGCCAGGACCAGAGGGGTGGTCGCGAGCTCCTCCTCGTTTTGGCTGATCCAGTCGCGGACCGTCTCATGGCCGGCGTCCTTGCGGTCCATGAACGCCAGTACGACTGACGTGTCGAGGATGATCAACTCTCGCCGAAGCCAGTCCTGGCGAGATGACCGTCGACGTCGTGGGAGAGATCACCCGGGCCATCAAATACCCCAGACGCGCGAGGCTTTGCGAGAGCGCCACCCGCGCCGGCCTGAGCGAGGGCCTCGCGGATGAGCGCCGCCCTGGTTGTGCCCTCCGCGGCGGCGCGACGCGCAAGCGCACGGTCAACCTCGGGGTCAATGTAGATACTTGTCTTCTTCACACTCTGCAGTATACCACCTGCCACCCGCTGACATCCTGTCGGAGCGGCGGACGCGCTGGGAGGGTGATGAGGGAGCATCAGTGGGCTCGCGGGGTCGCGTGCCGCCCGCGCCGGCTCTACGCTGAGATGACCGTGGCAACCGAGACCAGACGCCCGCACGCCAAGTTCGACCCGAGCGCGTTCGAGAGCTTTCGCTTCACCGCGCGCGAGCTGGACGATCGCGGCCGCGTGACGCTGGGCTACGCGCTGGACGAGGAGCTCGCGTTCACGGAGGTGTTCGAGCTCCCGCTCGGCGACCCGGGCCGGCGCTTGGACGAGGCCGAGCGCGAGCGCGTGGATGGCCTGCTGGCGCTGCTGCACTGGGTCGCGGGTGTCAGCTACTACAAGACGGCGCTGCCTCCCAACGTCGCCTGCGAGACCGGCGTCCCTCCACCGGCCGTGGCCACTCTGCTGGAAGCTCTTTACTCCGAGGGCCTAGCCGAGCTCGCTTACACCAATGACCTGGCGGCGCTGCCCCAACCTTCGTTTGGCGACGGGGCGTCGTCGACGCGGCCGGTGACGGCCGCGGGGACGAGCGCCCCGTCGCCTGACGCAGCGCAGCGCATCCTGGTCCCGGTAGGCGGCGGCAAGGACTCGGCGGTGGCGCTCGAGATCGTCAGGCGCTCGGGACACGAGCTGGCGCTGTTCTCGCTCGGCGACGCGCCGCCGATCGCGCGCACGGTGGCCGCCGCCGGGCTGCCGCGCCTGCTGGCGACGCGCACGCTCGACCCCGGCCTGCCCGCGTTGAACGCGGCTGGAGCGCTCAACGGCCACGTGCCGATCACAGCGATCGTCTCGTGCGTCGCGCTGCTGAGCGCGGCGCTGAACGGCTTCGACGCGGTGGCGATGGCCAACGAGCGCTCGGCTTCGGCGGGCAACGTGATGTGGGACGGCGTCGAGGTCAACCACCAGTTCAGCAAGAGCTTCCGCGCCGAGCGGCTGCTGAGCGCGGCGCTTGCGCAAGGCGCTTGCGGCCCACGGCTGTTCTCGGTCCTGCGCCCCGCATCCGAGCTCGCGATCGCGCGCGCGTTCGCGCGCATGGAGCGCTACCACGGCGCGTTCACGAGCTGCAACGCGATCTTTCGCATCGACCCTGCGCTGCGCGCGGCCTCGTGGTGCTGCGACTGCCCCAAGTGCCGTTTCGTGTTCCTGGCGATGGCGCCGTTCACGGCGCCTCAGCAGCTGCGCGAGATCTTCGGCTCGGACCTGCTCGACGACGAGCGCCAGTTCGAGGGCTTCGCGTTGCTGACCGCGACGGGCGGGCACAAGCCGTTCGAGTGCGTGGGCGAGGAGCAGGAGAGCCTCGCGGCGATCCGCCTGCTCGCGCGCGAGGAGCGCTGGAGTCGGCACAGCGTGGTGCGGCGGCTGGTGGACGAGGTCCTGCCGCAGTTCCCCGCTGGGACGGGTGAGCCCGACGCGGCGCTCGCGCTCAGCGACGAACACTCGGTGCCGGCGTCGCTGCTGGCGGAGGTCCGTGCGGTTCTCGGAGCTTGACGGCGCGAGCGTCGGCGTGTGGGGCGCCGGCCGCGAGATCGCGTCGTTCGCCGATCAGCTGGCCCGCCGCCTACCCTCGGCGCGGATCGCGGTGGCGGTGTTCGACGCGCCTGCGCAAGCCGATGTCCGCGAGACGCTGCGCTCGCCCGCCGCGCGGATCCTGGTCCGGGACGGCGACCGCCCCGGGGCGGTCGCCGCGGCGCTGAGCGGCTGCGACGTGGTCGTGCGCTCGCCCGGCGTGTCGATCTACCGGCCCGAGCTGCAGGCGGTGCTCGCGACAGGCACGCCGGTGACGACGGCCACGTCGCTGTGGCTGGCGGATCGCGGTGGGGCCGGTGTGCTCGGCGTGACCGGCACGAAGGGCAAGAGCACGACCGCGGCGCTCGCGTTGCACCTGGCGCGCGCGGCCGGGCTCACGGCGCAGCTGGCTGGCAACATCGGCGTGCCTGCGCTCGACCTGCTCGATCGCGACGCCGCCGAGGTCACGGTGCTCGAGCTCTCGAGCTACCACACCGCCGATCTGGAGATCGGGCCGGAGGTCGCGCTGGTGACGAACCTGTACCGCGAGCACACCGACTGGCACGGCAGCGAGCAGGCCTACCGTGCGGACAAGCTGCGCCTGCTCGGCCTTCCGGGCGTACGCGTCGCCGTGTTGAGCGCCCGCGACGAGCGGCCGGTGGAGAGTGCTGCGGAGCTCGAGGTGCTGCGCTTCGGGTTGCCGGGCGGCTGGGACGCGACGGCCGGGGGGATCGCGCTGCGGGGCGAGCTGCAAGCGAGGAGCGACGAGCTGCCGCTGCGCGGCGAGCACAACGTGCTCAACCTCTGCGCCGCGCTGACCGCGCTCGAAGCGCTCGGCGTGGAGCCGGCCCCGCTGCCCGGCGCGCTGGACGGCTTTCGAGCGTTGCCGCACCGGCTCGAGACGGTCGCCGAACGCGATCGCGTCGAGTGGGTCAACGACAGCATCTCGACGACCCCCGAGTCGGCGCTCGCGGCGCTCGCGAGCTTTCCCGGCCGCGAGCTGCTCCTGATCGCCGGTGGTCAGGACCGCGGACAGGACTACCGCCGGCTCGCAGACGCCCTCGCTGCGGCCGGCGCGACCGTGATCGGGGTGCCGACGACCGGCCCGCGGCTCGTGGCCGCAGCGCGCAGCGCCGGCATCGCGTCCTCGCGCGCGATCGACGCCCCCGACCTGGTTGCTGCGGTCGAGCTGGCACGGAGCCTCGCGACCGCGGGCTCCGCGGTGCTGCTGTCGCCAGCGGCCCCGAGCTTCGACAACTACCGGGACTTCGAGGAGCGCGGCGAGCGCTTCCGCGCGCTGGCCGCCGGCGCGGCGTCGAGCGACCGCTGAGGCCGCCGGCCCCCCGCCCGGTTGGCGGCGGCGTCAGACAAGCTGTCCGGCGGCTGCTGCCCGGCGCGGCTACCGGCTCACGGGCACAGCGGGTTTCTCGGCGCTCCCGCGCACGGGTTGGGCATCGTTTCCTGCGGCGGCGGCGCCGGCTGGCCTTTCACTTCCGCTAGTTGTTCGCGGTGTTCTGAGACGTACTGCAGGTAGAGCAGATAGACGAGCGTCTGCGCCGGGTGTGCGTAGCCCGTGTTGGGGTTGGGCGTGGTCGCATGCTGGCAGCCCCACGTGCTTTCGATGTCGGTTGGATAGACAGGGTCGCCGAACGTGTTGCCCGTGAGGCAGTTGTTGGTCGACGTGCGCGTGCCGAACAGGCCCCCCTCGAGCATCACATCGCCCGCGAAGCGGCCGCCGCCGTAGCCGTTGCCGGCGAAGCGGTTGCCGGCGATCTCGTTCCCCGCGAGCTGGAAGTCGATCGTTTCGGGGCCGGGTGGGAACGGGTTGGGGTACTCGAACGCGAGGACGCCGTCGCTGGGGTTGCGTTCGATGACGTTGTCTTCGATGAGGTCGGCGTAGTCGCCCGGTAGCTCCACCCCGGCGCCCCAGGGCGCAGCCGCGGCCGACGTGTTGGCGGGGACGGTGAGGTTGTTGTTTTCGCTGATCACGCTGTCGCGGATGATCGTGCAGCGTTTGATCCTGGTGGTGTAGATGCGCGGCGTCGGGTCGGGGCGTTCGACGTTCAGGCGGTTGCATTGCCCGTCCTGCGGCGGCGGCGGGTCACCGGGGTTTTCCGAGTTCGGGGCGATGCCGTCGGTGTTGTGCACGAACTTCGACTTTTCGATCACCAGCGAGCCGCCGGCGTTCGAGCCGGAGTAGCCGAGCGCGTTGTTTTCCATGACCGCTTCGCTGACGCGCGCGCGGCATTCCTGGCAGGCGCCGATGTACATGCCCGAGTCGTTGAAGCCCGACGCGTAGATCTTTTCCCAGAGGCCGTCGGTCTCGTTCCCCGTGAAGATCCCGTAGCCGCCGTTGAAGCCGGTGTCATACGCCGTCAGGTAGCGCCCGTACCAGCCGTGCGCTCCGATCTTGCCCGAGTCGGCGCCGCCGTTCCACCAGATCTCGTTGCCGCCGGGGCCGTTGATCGTTTCGCGGTCGAAGTTGGCCACGGTCAGGTTTTCGATCCACACGTCGTTGGCCTCGACGACTTCGATGCCGTTGGCGCCTTCTGGGCAGGGCCAGTGTCTGCAGGCTTCGTGGTTGCCGTCGATCACGACCGTGTTGCGGTTCATGCCCCTGATCCAGATGCCGGCGTGGGCGGCCGAGACCTTGACTTCTTCGTCGTAGGTGCCGGGCTCGATCAGGACCCAGTCGCCGGCGGTGGCGGCGTTGACGGCCGCCTGGATCGTGGTGAAGTAGGCGGTGTTGGGGGGAGTGCGCCAGGGGGGCGGCGTCGGCGCCTGGCTGACGATGTTGACCCTTGCGGCGAGCGCGTTGCCTGCGCTTGGGGCCAGGACGGCGGCGAAGAGGACCAGTGCGCCCAGCGAGATCCTCGCAAGCCGCGAGCGCGGTCTTCTCGGCGAAACTCGCATCCGTCGCCTCCTGTTCGATCAACGGAGGGTGCTCGTCCGTGGCGGAGTCTACCGCTGCGCGGCGCTCAGGGCAGCGAGCCTCATGACGCCTCGACGGGCGGGTCCGCGGGAGCGCTGTCGGTGACGGTCTCTGGCGCCTTGGCGGGCAGCGCATCGACCGACGCGGCGGCGGCGGCGCGGTTCTCCTCCTTGACCGCGAGCCAGATCTCCTCGCGGTAGATCGGTACGCCACCAGGGGCCGCGATCCCGAGCCTGACAGTGTGGCCGCTGACCCCCATGACGGTCACCAGGATGTCGTCACCAATGACGACGCGCTCTCCGGGACGACGCGTCAGGATCAGCATCGAGGCTGATTATGAAGCAATTCGCGTCTCTGCGGCCAGCGCGAACAGCGGCGCCTGCAGCGGAGCGTCCTCGTGCGTGTTCAGCACCTGGTAGCCGCGGCCGTCGCGGATCAGCAGCGGTGCACGCAGGTTGGCGGTGATGTCGGCCGGGTTGGGCGTCGCACGCACGGTCACGTACAGCGTCGCTCCCGTGGCGTCCTCGATGCCCGTGCGCTCGCGATCCTCGGGCGCGATCTCGAGCGTGAACGTCGAGAAGAACTGGAAGGGGCTGACTACCGGCAACGCGAGCGCGGGATTGTCGACCGCGTGCAGCCACAGAAAGCCGCTGCCGGGGTTGCGATCGAGCAGCGTGTAGCGCAGGCCTCCGAGGCCGATCAACCCGAACGGGAACTCGATCACGTCCTGCTCGTCGATCTCGACGGTGCCGAAGCGGATGCTCTCGAATGTGACGGACATGATGCGGGTCTCCTTGGCGTTGGTCTACTGCAGGAAGTTGAGTAGCGATTCCTGGACGATGCTCGCGGCGGCGCGCAGCGCGGCCTCGTAGGCGGCCTGCTCGTTCGCGTATTCGACCGAGACCGCGGCGACGTTCGTGTCGTCTGTGTTCGACAGCGCCTGCGAGATCGAGCCCTGCAGGTCTTCGTTGCGACTCAATGCCGTCTGCAGCTGATCGGTTGCGCTCCCCGCGGTCGCCTGCAGCTGCGTCAGCGTTTCGAGGTTGCCGTCGAGGTTCTGCAGGTCGGTGGTGCCCAGCGCTTCGCGCGCTTCGACCGTGCCTGCGCGCAGATTCTTGGCAATCGTGCGCAGCGTGTCGAGCAGCTTGCCGTCTTTGGAGGCTTCGCCGTTGCCCAGCAGGGTTGAGATGTTCGTGGTGACCGTGACCGTGGCCCCCGGTCCGACCGCGCGGCTGACGCTTTCGCTGTTGCCCTGGTATTCGTCTTCCGCGCCCTGTTCGTAGGGCGCGGTCGTCGTCGCGGTCCCCGAGAAGAGGTACTGCCCGGCGTACTCGGTGTTGGCGTCCTGCTTGACGCTTTCGGTCAGCTGTTCGACCTGGAGCGCCATCGTTTCGAGGTCGCTCTGGTTGTAGGTGCCGTTGGCGCCCTGGACCAGCAGTTCGCGCACACGCTGCGCCGCCTGGCCCATGCTCGACATCGCCGTGCTGGCGGTGTTCTCCCACGAGATCCCGTCCTGCGCGTTGCTTTCGTAGGAGCTGAGCCCTTCGAGCTGGCTCTGCAGGTCGATGACCTGGCTCGCGCCGTAGGGGTTGTCCGAAGGCTCGAGGATCTTTTTGCCCGAGGACAGTTCGTCGGTCGTGCGCGTCAGGGATCCGAGCGACGCGTTGAGGTCGTTCAGCGTCGCGCTGGTGACCATCGCTGGGGTGATGCGCTCGCTCATGCCTACAACCCCACCACGCCGGTGTGCTCGATCAGCGTTTCGAGCATTTCGCTCATCGCCGTCAGCGTACGCGCCGAAGCCTGGTAGCCCCGCTGGTAGGTGATGAGGTTCGTCATTTCTTCGTCGAGCGAGACGCCGGAGACGCTCTCGCGCTGATCGCTGATCGCCGTGACGGTCGTCTGCAGGTTGGTCTGTTCGTCGCCCGCGGCGCGCACGTCGCTGCCGACCTTCTCCACGAGCGCCGCGTAGCCCTGTTCGGCGGTGCCGCCGCGCAGCGCGGCGATCGCGCGGGCCACTTCGTTGCCGCCGACGGCTTTGGTGCCCGAGGCCTGGACTTCGGATGCTTTCACTGCGACGGCGAGCGTGGCCGCGGTTTCGCCCGAGAAGAACGGTGTGGTGAGGTGTTCGTTGACGGTCGTCGCGAGCGTTTCTGCGACCGTGTCGAGGCCGGTCTGCAGCGAGGTCAGCGCGCCGCCGGGGCCGGTCAGAGCGAGCAGTGCGCCGAGCCGTCCGCCGGCCGTTTCGGTCAATGTCTGGGGCCAGTTGACCTTGGTGCCTTCGACGAGCGGTTTGGCCGCTTCGCCGAAGCTCACCGTGTCCATATGGTCGGACGCTTCGGTGACCGTGATGTTGGCCAGCGAGGAGAGCTTGTCGAGCAGCTCGTCACGCCGGTCGAGCATCTCGTTAGGCGGCTGGCCGGCTTCTTCGGAGAGCTTGATCTGGCCGTTGAGCTGCGCGATCTGGTTGGCGTAGTCTTCGACTTCGCCGGACGGTCCCGTCAGCGCGTTGTACTGTTCGCCGGCCTGGGTTGCGATCGTCGTGAGCTGCGAGCTCAGCTGTTTGAAGACGGTCACCAGCTGTTGGCCGGCTGCCACGACCGCTTCTTTGGCCGCTTCGCTGGTGGGCGAGACGGCGAGGTTGTTCCACGCCGTCCAGAAGTTCGACAGCTGGCTCGCGATCCCCGCGCTCGACGGTTCGTTGAACGCGGCCTGGGCCTGTTCGAGCACTTCCGATTGCGCGCTGGCGGCGCTCAGGGCGCTGTTCTGGGTGCGGTACTGGGCGTCCAGGTAGGTGTTGCGAATGCGCGTGATCGTCGTGACGCTGACGCCGGTGCCGAGTTGGGCGCCCCTGCCGGTCTGCGAGGAGATCGCCGGGATCGTCAGCGGCGGGTTCGGTTCCAGCAGCGCGGTCTCGCGCGAATAGCCTTCGGTGTTGGCGTTGGCGATGTTGTTGCCTGCGGTGTCGAGCGCCGTCTGCTCGGCGATCAGCCCGCTCAGCGCTGTCTGCAGTCCTTGCAAGCTTGGGATCGTCATG
>Ga0210388_10000462_pt1 | contig 33586 bp, 28 predicted proteins | sample IncBWC19OmetaG_FD_155485 | JGI IMG/M metagenome (GOLD analysis project Ga0210388, IMG submission 155485) | Forest soil microbial communities from Barre Woods Harvard Forest LTER site, Petersham, Massachusetts, United States - Inc-BW-C-19-O ...
CAAAGGAAAGAGAATCGGATTTGTCGCTCTCTTGGCCGTCTCCTCCCTGTGGATACCGCTTCTCGTTACACCCGGCGCTGAGGCGCAGCAAACCCTCGGCGGAATAACCGGCACCGTCACCGACAAAACCGGAAGTGTTCTTCCGGAAACCGTCGTGACCATCGTTGGCGACCAGACAGGTCTCACCCGCACCCAAAAAACGAACGCGAATGGCACTTACGATTTCGTCAACCTGCCCATCGGCATCTACACGCTCACCTTCACTCACGAAGGTTTCGAAAGCGAAAAGATTCCTTCCATCACGGTGCAGGCCGACCGCACCGCCACGGTGAACGTCACGCTGCCGGTAGGCAAGGTGGGCACAGTGGTCGAGGTGCAGGCCGAGCCTTTGATGAATGCAGTCGACACCACCAACGGTTACATTCTGGAAAAGGACCAGATCGACGCCGTGCCGCTACCGACCGGCAGCTTCACTGGACTGGCCATTCTTTCTCCGGGCGTCAGTGCCGAGCTTTCCGGCGGCACGGGCGCCAACAGCGGTCTGGGCAACCAGCCAATCTGGGCCAACGGACAGCGCGACACCAGCAACAGCTTTCTGCTTAATGGCGTCGACGCAAGCAATTTGTTCAACGGCAAGAGCACCAGCCAGGTAGCCTCGGCCCGCATTGTGAACAACACCGGAGTGGCTAACGCTGCCAGCACGAGCGCGGCTCCAATTCAGAGCACGGCGTCCGTATACCTGGCCGTCGGCCAGGCATTGCCTACGCCAGCTCCCGAAACGATCATGGAAGTTCGCGTGAATACCTCAATGTACGACGCGCAGCAAGGCGCCACCAGCGGAGCTCACATCGACATGAGCACCTCCTCCGGCACCAATACCCTTCACGGCAGCGGTTACGTACATCGCGGTACGGATTGGCTGAATGCCGCTCCCTTCTTTGACAAGCAGGATCCCAACATTCCCGCTAACGACAAGGTTCCACAGTTGCACCGCTACACGGCGGGCGGAACGCTGGGCGGCGCCCTGATCAAAGACAAACTGTTTGGTTTTGTCGGCTATCAGCACCTGCACGACTCTGACCAGGAAATCGGCCTCTCCCGGATGCTGGTTCCTTCCGGCCTTACTGACACCAACCGTACCCCCCAGGGCCTGGCCCAGATCTCGAATAATTTCTGGGGCACGAGCCTCACCGGGAACGGTGACGTCAGTCCCATAGCAGTCGCGCTCTTTCAGTACAAATTACCTAACGGTCAGTATTTGATTCCATCGGATGACGGCCAGATTGCCACGCCGATTTTTCCGGAAAACGCGACCAGTCCAGGTACGGCATACTTCACTTCCGATCAGGTGGTCACCGATCTCGATTGGAATAAAAGCCCCAAGGATACCGTGTCGGCGAAGTATTACTACCAGCACGATCCGAGCGTCGCTCCCTACGCTTACTCGAACGTTGCGGGCTTTGCGCAACACCTCGATGCAGGCAGCCAGGTCGCGTCGATCACCAATACGCAGAGCGTCCGGTCGAATCTAAGCATTATGGAAGTTCTGGGCATTCTTCGCGAGAAGGTCTACAGCACAATCGCCCAGCCTTTCACGCCGCAGTCGTTCGGGGCGCAAACTGGAACGACGCCGATCAATACCTTCGGCTCCTCGTTTTTTCCGGGAATCACTATCGTGGATCCCCTGGGGTTGTTTAGTTCCGCCAATACAGGCAACATCGTCAATCTCCAATTTCTAACGATTGGTCAGGGCTCAGCCTCACAAGGGGCTTTCACAGGAGTATTTCAGAACCGCATCATGCCCTCCGCGAACGCGATTTGGAGCCACGGAAAACACACGGTCACCTTCGGCGGTAGCTTTGCTTATACCCAACTCAACACTCGTGACGAGAGAACGAACCAGGGCATTATTTCCACGGCGGATTTTTCTCAGTTCATCCAGGGATTCGTCAACACCAACGACGATTTCACTACCACCAAGTTTCTTCAGGGAAATGCCAATCGCTATTACCGGGCAGGTCAATCCGGGGCGTATGTCCAGGACAAATTTCAGTTCCGCCCCAATCTCAGCCTGACCGCCGGGCTGCGTTTTGACTGGGATGGCGGCCTTACCGAAAAGTACGGTCGCGTCTTCAACTTTGACCCCTCGCTGTACTCCTACGACGCAGCTACCGACGTTCTCAACTCCAACGGCTTCATCATTGCTGGCAACAACAAACTGTTCCCCACCAAAGGCGTCAGCAATACCACGCTTACCGGAAGGCAATGGGGACTGGCGCCGCGTCTGGGCGTTGCCTGGAGTCCGAAAAAATTCAACGACAAGCTGGTCGTCCGCGCCGGTATCGGGATCTATTATGATCGCGGCGAACTGTATTCCTATCTTTCACCGGGCTTTGCCGAGGGCGTGATTAATGGCGGACCATTCGGTGTCAACCAGACTCCGCCCTACGTGAACGCGCAGTCTTGTGAGAACGACCCCAACGTTTACTACTACCAGGGCTACATCCCCACATGCCCTTCTGCCGACGGATATTCGCTCGCCAGTCCGTGGGGCGCGACTCTCGGTCCAGCTCCCAGCGGCAATCCTGCGGATATCACTCAGTACCTCCCGAATACCGGCGTGCCAGGCACCGGAGTAGCGGCGGGAATCGCTCAAGGGCAGCAGCTCTTTACTTTTGCAACCTACAACCGAGCCAACAAACTTCCCTACACCATCAACGACACGCTTGACTTTCAATGGCAGCCGCGCAACGATCTGGCGATCGAGATCGGCTACGTCGGCAACCTGGGTCGGCACGGAGTGATTCCCATTCCTTTTAATCAGGCGCAGATCGCGACTCCCACGAACCCCGTTCGTCCCGGCACTCCTTTCGAACAGGACTACACCTACGGCTACACCGTGCAAGGCCCTGCAAACTGCAATCCAAGTGTTACTGGAAGCTGCTCATCCATCAATTTGCCCAACGGACAATCGATGCTGGCAAACTATGAAGGTGGCAACGTTGACCTGCGAGTTCCCTACGTTGGATATTCGGCGGAGTCAGAGAGCTATACGGCGGCCGGAGTCTCGGCTTACAACGCGCTGCAGACGCACGTCGAAAAGCGCATGAGCCACGGACTGCAACTCGGCTTCTCCTACACTTATTCCCACGCGCTGGACGAACAAAGCGGCATGGGCCTTTTCTTCAACGGTAACAATCCGCTGGACCTGCGATCCGCTTACGGTTCATCTGACTTCGACCGTACTCACGTTTTCAACTTCAGCTATGTCTACCAGCTACCCACGTTCTACTCTGCATCCACTCTGAAGGGCAAGCTGGCGGATGGCTGGGCCATTCAGGGGATTGCCGTGCTGCAGAGCGGCCAACCGTACAGCATCATCGACTATACCGGTGCGGTGGGCAGCATCTTTTACAGTGTTTACGACGGCATCACTAATCCCGTCGTCCCACTGGCCCCCGGCTGCACGCCAAAGAATGCGCTCACTGGCGCCTCTGGCGCATATGCCAACTCCGACCCCTCGAACCCCAACCTCTACGTGCTCAAACAATCCTGTTTCACGCTGCCACTGCTCAATCCCGGCGATCTCGGAGGCGCCATTCCCGCTGGGGACACTTTCGAAACCAACTTCACTACGGGCCAGCGCAACATCTTCCGCCAAGCCTGGCAGAAGCGCGCGGATATTTCCTTTGTGAAGCTCACCAAACTCACGGAGAAGGTATCGCTGAAATACAGCCTCGACATCTTCAACCTGACCAATACCGCGAGCTTCGATATCCCTATCGACGACGTCTCGCAAAATGCGGAATACAACCAATTCCCGGTAATCGGGACAACTCCATTGCCCAGTGGGTGCAGCACTTCCACTCCCACCAGTGGTTTCTATAACTGTCCTTCCGGGCTGGGTGCCGTCAACAAAACCATCGGCAGCCCGCGTCAGATTCAAATGACGTTGCGCTTCGATTTCTAGTTCACGCTTAGGGATAAAACGGTGGACGCAAGAGGATCACTCCTCGCCGATGTCTTCGTGCCAGATCTCAGGATTCGCACGAATGTACGAGCTTAATAGGGAAGCGCATTCCGCAGAATCGAGGTCGATCACCTTCACCCCAAGCGAGCGCAGCCACTCTACACCGCCCTGAAAGTTTCGGCTCTCGCCTATGATTACTGTACCGAAGCCAAATTGTCGTACCAGCCCGCTGCAATACCAGCAAGGTGCCAGGGTAGTGACCATGATGAGGTCGCGATAGCTGCGCTGGCGTCCGGCACGGCGGAAGGCGTCGGTTTCGCCGTGCAGCGAGGGATCGCCGCTCTGCACGCGGCGGTTATGACCGGCGCCGATAACCTTCCCCCTCTCATCAAAAATCGCGGCGCCGACAGGAATGCCACCCTCGGCAAGCCCCATGCGGGCTTCTGCAATCGCCACCTCCAGCATCGCAGAGTAATCGGAGTTCGGCATTAACCTTTAATAATATTACGGCGCCCAAGGGCAGCCAGTAGCTTTCCAGTCACTTCCGCGGGTCTCCTTCTCCAAGTACAAATGTTCTTGTTTTCGTGCGCGATCGAAAGCCGGACTCATGACTCACGCCCAACTAGTCGAGAAAGCCGTACGCTGGCTGCGCAGTTACCGCTGCGGAGTCGTGCTCTCCGAGCAAGCTTGCGTCAGCGGCGAGATGCCCGACGCCATCGGCTGGAAGCGCGCCTGCCATTCTGTGTTGATCGAATGCAAGGTCACACGCCCCGATTTCCTGGCCGACCGCGCCAAGCCCTTCCGCCTCAAACAGGAGCTGGGAGTCGGTTGCGAGCGCTTTTATCTAGTTCCCGCCGGGCTTATATGCAGCGAAGAGCTGCCCCCGGGATGGGGTTTGCTCGAACAGAATCGGGGCAGGATCGAAACCGTGCTTCCTGCTGCCAAGAATCTGCGCAGCGCCACCGGCTTCCGCTACGAGATGAATCTGCTACTCGCCAGCCTGCGCCGCGTCGAGGTCCGCGTCGAACCGCAAAGCATCACCGACTTCCTTAAATGGAAGAACCGCATGGCAGAATACAACCGCGGCACCCTCCCCGAAGGCCTGGCTTCCGCCGAAGAAGAGCTCAATGTTTTCCTCGAACAGATCTGATGTACGCCCAAAGGCCCAAGACCTAAGAGCTAAAGCCCAAGACTTTCTCACAACTCCCGCCGCCCTTCCATGGCCTTCAGCATCGTGATCTCATCCGTATATTCAATGTCGCTGCCCACTGGGATGCCCATGGCGATGCGCGTCACCTTCACGCCCGCGCGTTTCAGTTGCTGCGAAAGATAAGTGGCCGTGGCTTCGCCTTCCACAGTGGGATTCGTAGCGACGATCACCTCATCGACATTTCCCGCGTCGACGCGCGCGATGAGATTAGCGATGCGCAACTGCTCCGGCCCCACCCCGTGCAGCGGAGAAAGCGATCCATGCAGCACGTGGTAGACGCCGTTAAAGTGTTTGGTCTTCTCGATGGCAGCAATATTAGTAGGCTCTTCGACCACGCAGACCAGCCGCTGGTTGCGAGTCGCGCTGGTGCAGTAGACACAAGGATCAACGTCAGTGATGTTGTTGCACACTGAACATAGCCGCAAGCTGGCTTTAACGTCGCGTACTGCAGCCGCCAAAGCCTCAGCGTCTTCGTCGCTCGCGCGCAGAATGTAGAAGGCAAGCCGCTGCGCGCTCTTCGAGCCCACGCCCGGCAACTTCTTCAACTCGTCAATCAGCCGCGACATCGGCTCAGCAAATTTAGACATAAAAGAATTGTGTGATTGATTCAGCGAACTAATGAGCAATGATTCAACGACTACAGCCCGCCGATCCCTAACCCGCCCAGCATTCCACCTACGGTCGACTGCATCAATCCATCGACCTTGCGTGCGGCTTCGTTGACGGCGGCCAGGATCAAATCCTGCAGCATCTCCACGTCGCCCGACTTCACCGCTTCCGGATCGATACGCAGGCTGAGCAGTTGCTTGCGGCCGTCCATTTTCGCCGTGACCGTGCCCCCGCCCGACGAGGCCTCAACCACCGTCTCCTGCATCTTCTTCTGCAGGGAGTCATACTGCGATTTGGCCTTGGACATCAGTTCTTGCAGATTAAATCCACCCATAAAACCTCACGTTTCAAGGTTTCAAAGATTCAAGATTTCGAGAAGGTGAAACCCTGAGACTCTGGCACCTTGATTCTTACCGCTTCTCCTTGTAATCGATCACGGTACGAATCTCGGCGCCGAATTTCTCTTGCAGCCGCCGGACCACGGCGTCCTGTTCAGCGCGGCTACGCCCACCAAGCCCAGGCTTCGTCGCGCTGGACTTGCCAGTGTTGCCGTTAGCGTTTCCTCCCGCTGTCGCTAGGGCTGCGCCGGGGACAATCCTCAGCTTGACTGGCCGCCCCAAAACTCCACTGGCCGAAGCGATGGCCAGCCGGCGGGCATCGGCGCCCAGCGACATGTCGACCACGGTTTGCGATTCCGACACCTTGATCACGACTTCGTTCCCTTCGACCATCCATTCGCCCGCTTCGAGCATCGAGACCAGGATGCGCTGATTCCCATCCCCGAGCGCTTGCAATACGGTGCTCCGCAATCTCTCGACCGCCGGCACAGGCAGAGTAGCCGCCGGCGGGGCCTGCGGGAGTGGCGGCGCAACCTGCAATTTCGCTTCACTCGGTTCACCCTGCGGGATAGGCTGAAGGTCGGAATTCTCGCGAAGATCTGCCGGCGCCGCTGCACCCATCACTACTCGCGCGGGCGGGCTTCCACTCGCGACCATGCGCGGTCCGTTGCCGGAAGAGGCATTCGAAACAGACTCCTGCCGCGGACCGCCTTTGCGTGCCGAATCAGCGTCGAACGGAGAGACCTGCTTGGAAGCCGTGACCGGAGCGACGTCCTCGCGCTCCTGCAGAAACCGATTCTTCTGCGGAGCGGTACTTCCAGACGCAACGGCAATCGGTCTCGCAGACGTCCCAACTCCAGATCCGCCGCTGGAAGAGGCAGACACGTCACTCAGTAACTGCTCGATCGGCAGAATCCGCTGCGCATGCGCCATCTTGAGCAGGCCGAGTTCCAGATGAAAGCGCTGCTCCTGCTTGTATCCCAGCTCGCCGTAAGTTCGCAGCATGATCTGCAGATGCCGTGTTAGATCTTCTTCGCCGAACAATTCCGCGACCCGGGCGACTCGCTCCCTTTCTTCGCTGGATACCTGCAGCAGGGAAGAGTCCTTACCCGCAATCTTGGCGACGGTCGAATTGCGCAGGAAGCGCACCATCTGTCGCGCGAAGTGCGTAGGGCTATGGCCTTCACTTATGAGGTGGTCGACCTCCCGCAGCACTTCATCGCTGGCCCCGCGAGCGACCGCCTGCATCACTTCTTCGAGAATGTGTGCCGGCGCTGCGCCGACCAGATTGCGCACGGAATCAGCTGTGATCTTTCCGCTGGAGGACGCAATCGCCTGATCAAGGATCGACAGGGCATCGCGCATGGAGCCGTCGCCGGCCTCGGCCAGCAAGGCAAGAGCATCGTCATCGGCCTCAATCTTTTCGCGGCCGACAAGATCGCGCAGCTGGCTCACAATGTCGATAAACTTCACGGCGCGGAAACTGAAGTGCTGGCAGCGCGACCGGATGGTCTGCGGAATATCTTCCGGCTGTGTGGTAGCTAGCATGAAAACAATGTGATCCGGAGGCTCCTCGAGAGTCTTGAGCAGGGCATTGAACGCCGCGTCCGTGATCTGGTGCGCCTCGTCGAGAATGTAGATCTTGAAGCGGTCGCGGGCCGGACGGTAGCGCGCCGCCTCCCGCAGTTCGCGGATTTCGTCGATCCCGCGATTGGTGGCAGCGTCGATCTCGATTACATCGACCGCGTTCCCCGCGCGAATCTCGGTGCAGGATTCACAAACGCCGCAGGGTTCCGCTACTGGCCTGTCGGAGGAGCGGCAATTCAGCGCCGCGGCCAGAATCCGCGCCACCGTTGTTTTTCCAATGCCGCGATGGCCGCTGAAGATGTAGCCGTGGGCTGTGCGTCCTTGTTCCAGGGCGTTCTGAAGAGTGCGGGTGACGTGCTCTTGTCCGATAACCTCGGAGAACTTCTGCGGCCGATATTTGCGCGCCAGGACGGTATAGCTCATGAGCCGGAAGACACGATTATACGTGATCAGAGGGGGATGAGCTCGCCACGCCCTCACTATGGCAGGCTTGCTAAAACCGCCACGCAAGCGCTACGCTTGTTTCTCGACTAGGTCCGGGTAACCGAGAATGTGGTCCGGCTCCAGCCGAGGTTGGCACGGACACCCAGAAGGAGCTCTTATGCAACTCAAGATAACAACCCGAACCAAAGATGGTGTTCTTGTGGTCGATTGCAGCGGTCGAATTGTGTTTGGCGAGGAATCTTCGCTGCTTCGGGAAACCATCAGGCAAGCTGTGACTGAGAACAATCGCATCGTGCTCAATCTGGGCGAGGTGAGTTACATCGATTCGGGCGGCCTAGGCACTCTCGTAGCTCTGCGCATCACGGCGCAAAACGCAGGCGGAACGATCAAATTGGCGAATTTGACCAAGCGTGTGGGCGATGTCCTGCAGGTCACCAAGCTGCTCACGGTTTTCGACGTCTATGACTCTGAAGCGGAGGCCATCGAATCCTTCCGCAAGGCGGCCTAGCCCGGCCCGCGATCGGCGAAGTATGATCGGCGAAGTATGATCAGCGGAATATGATCGGCGACGCGGATCAACGGAGTATGATCCACATCGCATGATCGATAACGCGACTGACTCAGTCACGCCGGTTTCCTCCCGAATGCTGCCTCGCGTCATCTTTCTCCTCTGCCTGTTGGTGAGTGCCAGCGGCTTCGTGTCGCCGCCCGTAGCGCTGGCCATGGGACTCTTGTTCGGCCTGGCGTTGCCCCATCCCTACGGCAGCGAGGCCAAGAAGTTTTCTAAATTCTTGCTGCAGGCCTCAGTCGTAGGACTCGGTTTCGGCATGAACCTGCACCAGGTCGTGCGCGCCGGGCGCAGCGGCTTCGTCTACACGATGCTCGGCATCAGTTTCGCGCTGCTGGCGGGGATGGGCCTAGGCGCGCTGTTAAATGTGCAACGAGTGCCGGCATTTCTAATATCCACGGGCACTGCGATCTGCGGCGGAAGCGCCATCGCGGCCGTCGGTCCCATCACGCAGGCAAGCGACGAAGAAATGGCCATATCGCTGGGAACCGTCTTCGTCTTGAATTCCATAGCATTGCTGATTTTTCCTTCCATTGGCGCGGCCCTAAAGCTGACGCAATCACAGTTTGGACTGTGGGCGGCCCTGGCTATCCATGACACCAGTTCCGTGGTCGGCGCGGCCGCCAAGTATGGTGCAGAGGCACTAGCTGTCGCGACCACGGTGAAGCTGGCACGCGCCTTGTGGATTGTCCCTCTGTCACTGGCTACGGCCGTGGTACGCGGCGCCAAAGCCAAGATTCAGTGGCCCTGGTTCATCGGCCTGTTTTGTCTGGCCGCAGTGTGCAACACATATCTGCCCGCTGAAGCACATGCCTACTCGATCGCGGTGAAAGTTGCGAAGGTAGGATTGACTGCTACTTTGTTCTTAATCGGCAGCGGAATCTCGGTGGCAACCATCAAAGAGGTAGGGCATCGCCCGTTGTTGCAAGGCATCCTTTTATGGTTGCTCGTTTCAGTGGGATCGTTGTGGCTGATCCGCATCGGGTGGATAGCGTTGTGAAGCAGGGAAGCAAGAACTTCGGGAAACGTGGCGCCAGGTCTTCGCCAGATCAGTCGTCGAAGGTGCGCCTGCGCATCGAGGCGGTCATACGACGGATTCCCAAAGGGAAAGTGTCTACCTACGGAGCGATCGCGCGAGCGGCCCGACTGCCGGGAGCAGCGCGGCAAGTAGCGAAGGTGCTCCATCGCAGCTATGGATTGCCCTGGCAGCGAGTCTTAGGCGCAGGTGGAGAAATCAAACTGCGTGGCGATTCGGCCATCGAGCAGCGGTTCAGGCTCGAAGCCGAGGGGGTCCGCTTCCGCGGCCGAAAGGTGGATATGAAGCAGTGCGAATACAAGTTCGCGCGCCCAACAAGAAAACGCTGAGTTCCTCTCTCTTGCAACGGTCGCTACTTCTTGAACTGCTCATCGATCTCCACCTGATATCCGCTGACCATCTTATTAGTTTCGTTAGCCATGCCGACCACCGCCATTAACTCCTTGAACATGGCGTCGGTCATCCCTTTTTTCTGCGCGGAAACGGTATGTGAAGCGATACAGTAGTTGCACTGATTCGTCACGCTCACTGCGACGTAAATCATCTCCTTGGTTAGCGGATCAAGCGCGCCCGGCGCCATGATCTGCTTGATGTCTTCCCACGTGCGCCTCAGCGTAGCGGGATCGTGTGCGATCGCCTTCCAGAAATTATTGATCCAGTCGGTCTTCCGCGTGGCCATAATGTCGTCATAAACGGCGCGCACTTCGGAGCTGGCATCCTTGTATTCGATGAGTCCCAGCGTTGCCATGAAGTTCTCCAGTTCCTAAAGTCAAATTCCGAGTCACCGAGACAACCTTTTAGAGGCTCTGCTTTTCTCTGTGACTCTGTGGTGAACGCCTTTGTCTTACGGCTACCTACTTCGGCAATTCTCCGCTCAGCAGTTTCTCCAACGCTGCCGCCGGGCAGCGCACGCCCACAAAGAACTGACCAAACAGCGCGTAGACGGCGCTGACACGGTCGAAGCGCATTTCGTAGATCAACTTCTTGAAGACCAGCGGATCATCGGCGAACAGATCAACGCCCCACTCCCAGTCGTCAAAGCCAATCGAGCCAGTGATGATCTGCTTGACCTCGCCCGCATAGCGCCGGCCCACCAATCCGTGCTCACTCATCTGACGGGCGCGCTCTTCGATCGGAAGCGTATACCAGTTCTTATCTTCGCCCCGCAAACGGTTCATCGGATAAAAGCAGACGTAGCGGTTCGACGGAATCTCCGGAAAGAGCCGTGGACGCATGGCCTCCCGATGCCGCTCGAGTTTGCATTCGATCTCCGTTTTCCACTGGTCGGAGTGCGGTTGGATGCCCTGATCGGCCAACTCCTTGTAAATCTTCAGCGTCGAGTCGTATAGCCCGAGTTCGATGATGGAAAGATATGAAGAGGTAGGCTCGAGGTAATCGCTCAGACGCAAGCTAGCCAGCTTGAGTTCTGCCTGGTTAAGCTCGGCAAAAGAGTTGCGGAAATGTACCAGCATAAGATCGCCCTTGTGTCCGATCAATGAAAAAAGAGCAGATTGTCCCGCGGAATTCTGCTCCATTCCTCCCAGCGCCGCCGCCGCTTCCTGAGCGATCGACGACCGTGCGGCATCGGGCAGGCCGCGCCAGGCCGTCCAGCGGAAGCGCATCATCTGGTGCAGCACGCTGTAGCCCTCAGTAGTCAGCGGCACCTCGGGGAGCTGCGCGGAGACAATCTGTGGGTGAACGGGAGGAGTTGATGTCATCGTCATTGTCTTCTCGGGACGTGTGCTCATAATTTTCAACCCCCATTGTACGCAAGAGCCGCGGAGCCAGCGAGCCCACGGTTTACAATCAGGCTGGCCGTTTCTACGGCACGCTGTTCATGCAAAAACTCATCCCGGCACTGTGTGTGGTTCTAGTCCTGGCTGCGTCGCTGGCGGCGCAAAGCCAGCGCCTGTGGGTTCTGCGCCCGCCCGGCGAGATGGTGGAGTACGATCCGGCTACGTTTTCTGCTAGACAAACGGTGAAGGTCCCGGCAGAAGCCGTGTCCTCGCCGCAGAACGTCTCCGTCAACCATCTTGGGCAGATGTTGTATGCCCCATCTGTGTCTTTGCCGCTGACGGAGGGCGATCTCGCGACCGAGCAGAAGGTGTGGTTCTGGGACGGCCACGCGGCAACCACTCTGACACGTGAGATCTCGCGCACCTCAGCCACGGTGGGCTCAAACCTAGCCATCACCGAGTCAGCGCCCGTCCCTTTTCTCTCAGCTGATGGAACCAATCTCGACTGGTTTTCGAACCAAGCCCGACGCCTGCAGCGCGATGGCGTCGATCTCTCCACCAAAACAACCTGGCTGAGCTGGCAAACGGATCTCGCCGGCACTGGCCGTCGGGATTTGGCCTCAATCGCGCTCCCCGACTGCCCCTGCCCGACGGGAGGCTGTGAAGAGACCTGTCCCTATGGCGAAGTGTGGATTCCCGACAATGGCCTAGGCAATTTTTTTCTGCTGACGCAGTTCGTCTCCGGGAAGACCCAGCCCCTCTATAAGGCAACCTCTTTATATGAGGAAAACGCTGGAAAATGGGCATCGACATCGATCGATCCACCCCTCCGCCGCGTGCTTGACGCCGCCAATGCCAGCACCATCTTGGAGGCTATTCCCGATACCGCCTGCTGCGGTTGGCAGAATCAGAGCGACGATCAAACTCTGTTACGCCTCCATGGCAAGACATTAAACGTGTTCGACGAACAGGCCCTGTACAAAAATCCCGACTACGATGTCAGCTTCTACACCCAGAACGGCAAGCTGTCGCCCGATCTGGCTTCCGTGGCATTTACGATCGTCGCCACTTCCCAGCCCAACACGCCGATTCAGATCTCCGAGCAAGGTCAGGCCAGCCCGGAAGAATCGCAGCGCCTTCGGAAGGCCTTGCTCGATCTGCCCGCAGTCGAGGTGAAGAGCACGGAAGATGTGCCCCGCCGCATTGCGTTTCTACCCCATGCCACGCTGGTAGGCTGGATCAGCGACAAGGAGATCCTCATCGTCGAGGGGCATCTGCTGGTAGCCTATAACCTCGCGAAGGGCACGCGTCGAAAATCGGCCATCCGCGTGGAGGATGGGGCGCACGTCTTCTTGCGTTGAAAAAGTCAAAACCTACCCTGCCCAGTCACGCCGCCCAAAATCGCCCGTATGGCACTCTTGGGCCTCGTGTTCCCATATCGTGCCATTGTCACCAGTTGCTCCTGGCCTGAGGATACTCGTGCTTGGTGATCGGTGATCTTTATTAAGGGCTATTTCGCAAGGCAGGGCTGAAATGGGAACACACCAAATACTGCAGCAGAGTTCAGTCGCGGAGCTAACCAGACCTCAAACTGGTCTCGCTGGTGAGCAGCCTCGCCGCCTCCAGATCGCGCTGGCTCTTCTGCTGATTGCCCTCGCTTTTGTAATAGTGAAGGATCGTGATTTCTGGTTTGGCTCAGACGATGCGCTCGAATCCGATGCTACAGGCGCGCAGATCATCCCGAACACAGTCGCGGCCCTGCCCGCCAAAACTGCTCAGCCGCTTGCGGCACGCATCGCTGCCAAGAACCACGTTACTAAGAAGAATGCCATCACAGCCATCACCGAGCCGTCTCACCAGGACGCTGCTCAGACAAACTCACCGGTGGTTGCGGCCACTCGCGCCGCACTACCTCCGCTGGATGTCGAAGTGATCACCGGCGACAGCCATCGCACAGTTCGTCCCGGTAGCAACGTCGCAAAAGTGGTGGAGATCCCCAACGATTCGAACCGCGTGTCGGCTATTACTTCAGCGAGCCTAACCACGAATGCAGCCGAGCACGAGCGGCTTACCACCAGCAGCTTGCCGGAAGTAAGGCAAACCGTCGATGCGACCTATCCCTTACTGGGACAGCACATGCGGGTACAGGGCTCAGTGGTCTTGCAGGCGGTCGTCGGGACCGATGGGAACATTGAAAACCTGCGCGTGCTCAGTGGCCCCTCCATCCTGACGGCCGCGGCGCAGCAAGCCGTCCGTCAGTGGCGCTTCAAGCCCTACCTCCAGAACGGGCAGCCGGTCGAGACCAAAGCCAGAATCACCGTGAACTTCTCCATTCGAATCGCCGACGATCCCGCGAACGCCAGCTAGCACGCAGCAATTGCGCCGCTCCCGCGCACACCGGTACTGTTGATGAGCGAGGTGCTATCTAGGCGCCCCTGTTTAGTGGTGGTCGCCGTTGCTGTGCCGCCAAGTCCAGTATTGCTTCTGTTCCTCAGGGGGCAGCTTGCGAAAGTCTCTATTCTCGTCGCGGTGGTTTTCGTGGGCCCACTGATGGTAATAGGTGACCTCACTATCGTTCCAGACGTGATAGTCGCTGTAGTAGGGGTCATAGACCCTGTAGTAGTGATGTGCGCAAGCCGTGCCCAACGCTGAAGACGCCAGGGCGGCGGCCAGGAAAAGTGAACTAACGAAACGCGACTTGCTGTCCATCAGCGAATGTTCCTCCTCATGGTTTCAATTACGAAATATTGACAGTCCATCTTTCCCTGCAATCACTCAGCCCCTGTAAATGCGTAGTCCAAGTTCGTTGCCAGGATATGCTCATAGGTTGCTCACAACATCAGCCAGCGAACCTGAATTCCAGCAGCGGCGAAAGCTGCGGGTCGTGAAGAACTCATACGCGGCGCGACCCGAACCACTGTGCGGGTCTCCGAACTGAAACACCTTGGTCACGCAATAGTTGCGCGGTTGGCTGCTTCCTCATTTGCTCCACCTGTTAACTCTCCAGTTCTAATATAGAATCAATAGAAGAATCTAAGGAGCACACATAATGTATCCGGAAATTATGGTTATCCCCATGCGCGAAGAGTTAACCCGCCTGGGAATCGAAGAACTGCGCACGCCCGAGGCCGTCGACAAAGCTTTGAAAGCGCAGTCGGGTACGACCCTGGTGGTAGTAAACTCGATTTGCGGATGCGCCGCCGGCCGCATGCGTCCCGCCGTTCGCATGGCTCTGCAGCAAGCCGCCCAGCCCGACAAAGCGTTTTCCGTTTTCGCTGGGCAGGATACCGGAGCTACCGAACGGGCCCGCAGTTATTTCACGGGACAACCTCCGTCCTCCCCCTCAATCGCCATTCTGCGCGACGGCCAACTCGTTTACATGATGGCCCGCCGCGACATAGAATCCCGCGAAGCCCCGGCCATAGCCAGCGACCTGAAAGCAGCCCTGGACAAATTCTGCGCCAGAGCAGTAACGACACAATAACTTCGTGACGGGTCGGAATTTCTATCGATTCCCCGGCCCAGTCCTCATAAACGCTTTCACCACAATCCCGTTCGGCTGCACTCCGACCGGAATCATGGTCAACAGCGAATATTCCGTAGGCTCCAGCTTGCGCGGCGTGCGCTTCTGAATCACTGTCACATCGCCAGCTTGTGTGTCCAGCACCAGAACATACCGCTGATCCTGCGACAGCGCCAGGGCGTCAGGATGACTGCCCACTCCCATGGTCGCGATCCTCCGGCCCAGGTCAATGTCGTAGACCGCAACACTGTCCGATCCGAAGTTGCTCACGTATAGCCGCGAGTTATCCAGCGTGACCACGGCGTGGGTGGGATGTTGCCCGATCAGCGCGCTGCCGCCTACCTCGTTGGTCCCCGTCTCAATGATCGAAATGCTGTCGGAATCAAAATCGCACACGATCAGTTCACCGCCATCAGGCTTTAACGCCAGACTCACCGGCGTTCGCCCCACATCCAGCAGCGCCAGCACCCGGTCGTTCGTCGCCTCGCCGCTCTTTTCGCTCCTCGCCAAGGCAATGGATGCTACCTGCGACGATCCTGAGCACGCCACAAACGCTTTGCTCGAATCCGCCAGGATGGTGATATCCTCCGGCTGTCGGCAAACCGCCAAGGTCGCCCGCACCCGCAACAGCTTCGCGTCGATTACGGAAACCGTATTGTCGCCCCGGTTCGACACCACCACGCTCGCACCGTCGGGCGAAACCCGCGCCAGTCCGGGCGCAGCGCCCACTCGCACATTGCCGATGACAACCTTCTTGTCGAGATCGATCACCGAAACATTGGCCGACCCCGAATTCGCCACATAACCGCGCTTGCCATCTTCCGAAACGTCGATGAAGTACGGCCTGCCATGAACTCCGATAGTCGCCACCACAGCGTTCTTCTCGGCATCAATCACGCTGACGTTGTTCGACCCTGTGTTGACCACATAGATTTCGTTCTTCTTGCTGTTGGCCGCGACCCCAGTCGGCTCCACACCCACCGCAATGGTCTTCGTTGGCTCAAACGTCCGCAGATCAATCACGCTCACTGTATTGCTCTTCCCGTTCGTGACGTAGGCATACTCGCGGTACGCGGGCCCGTAATCCGGGAGAGCCTGCTCGCGGAGATACCACCAGCCCAGCGCGCCCAGCAATGGAATCAGAACAATAAGACTGAGGATTTTTCGCAAGATCGGAAGCCGTTCCCCTGGAAGAAATAAGATTACCAGAGAGAAGTCATCGATCTGCGCTAACCTTCGCCGCCTTCGACAGTCGAATTGATAACGGCAGGGATAATCGGCGTACGCGCGCCCTCCCGTCTGAGCTAACCGATGCGCATGCTCCTGGATACTTTCGGCCAGACTTTGCGCACCCTATGGGCGCACAAGCTGCGTTCATTCCTCACCATGTTCGGCATCGCCTGGGGTGTGGGATCGCTGTTGCTGCTCGCCGGGGTCGGCGAAGGCTTCCGCAACGGCAACCGCCGCCAGCTCGAAACCTTCGGCAAAAACATCATCTTCTTCTTCGGCGGCCGTGCCCCAGCTCTCCAGGGCAGCTTCACCTCCATGAAGTGGTTCAACCTCACCTACGACGACTACCTCGCGATGAAGAACGAATCAAAGCTCGCGGTGAACCTTGCGCCAGTGATCGCGCGTGACGACATCCGCGCCGTCAGCGAGTACACCAGCACGAATGGCCAAGTCTCTGGCGTCCTTCCCGTCTACAGCCAGGTCCGGACCATCCCGCTGCAAGTCGGGCGTTGGATCAACGACGAAGACAACGACCAGCGCCGCCGTGTCTGCCTCCTCGGCCGCGAAATGACGCGCAACTTGTTTCCCGGACGTCCTGCGGTCGGCGACACCATCCTCCTTAACGGCGTTCACTTCGAAGTAATCGGCATGCTCTCCATGATCGGCAACGAAGAACAAAACTCAACCAACATTCGCATCTTCGTCCCCTTCACCACCATGCGCGAACTCTTCCCCCTGAAAGGCGACAACTCCAAAGACGGCAATGCAATTTCCTTCATCAACTATCAACCCCGCAGCTTCGACGAAAATGAAGACGCCAAGGTCGAACTCCACCGCATCGTAGCTCGCAATCACGGCGGCTTCGATCCCAAAGCGGACGATGTATGGGAGGAGTGGGATACCGTGAAGAACCAGAAACTCATGGGCAAGATCTTCACCGCTATGGACTGGTTCCTCGGCGGCGTAGGCCTGGTCACTCTCGCCCTCGGCGCAATCGGCATCATCAACATTATGCTGGTCGCGGTAACCGAACGCACCCGCGAGATTGGACTGCGCAAAGCACTGGGCGCGACCAACCGCAACATCTTGTTCCAATTCTTTCTGGAAGGCGCGTTCCTTACCCTGATGAGCGGCTCACTCGGAGTAGGCGCCGCCACGTTCATCGTTCATCTGCTCTCTGGAGTGAGTCTCCCTCAGGGTTTCGATACGCCGCGTATCGTACCCATGTCCGCTGTCGCGGCAGTACTGTCGTTAGCCTTGGCCGGCGTCGCCGCCGGGCTCTACCCGGCCCGCAAAGCCGCCATGCTCGAACCCGTGGAGGCCCTGCGTCAGGAATAAGTCGTCAGGAATAGCCGCCCGGAGTAATTCGCCAGAAATGTCGGGGCGAGGATTATCGGAGAAATTAATGACCCGCGATCTGCTGAAGGAAGCTTTCGGCGCCATGCGGCACAACCGCCGCCGCACCGCCCTGACCATGCTAGGCATGGCCTGGGGCATTGCGACTGTTGTTATCCTGCTGGCCTTCGGTTCGGGCTTCGAACAGGCCATCAGCGTTATCTTCAGTTCCTGGGGCACCGACGTGATCGGCGCCTTCCCCGGCCGCACCTCCTTGCAAGCCGGCGGCGCCAAGGCTGGCAGCGAAATCCGGCTCCAGATCGCCGATGTCGACTACGTCCGCAACGAAGTGCCCATGGTCAAAGGCGTCACCCCTATCTTCGACAAACGAAACGTGACCATCCAGCATGACACGCGAAGCTTCACTAATCTTTTCCTCACCGGAGTCTATCCCGTCTACGACCGCATCCGTGGTTTCTCCATCGCCACGGGACGGGGTCTCAGCGAAGAAGACCAGCTCCAGCGCGCCCGCGTGGCCGTGATCGGCGATGAAGCCCGCCGCAGGCTTTTTTCCGGCGAGCCTCCGCTGGGACAAAATATCCGCATCGGCGGCTTAAGCTTTGAAGTTGTGGGTGTCTACCAGCGTAAAGTTCAGGGCGGCGACGACAATGACAATTCGCTGATCGCAATTCCCTTTAGTTCCATGGGTGATCTCTACGACACGAAATACATCTCCGGAATTTTCATGGACTATGAGGGCGAGAACCATCAGCAACTGACTCGCGTGGTTCGCTCCGTGCTCGCCGGACACCACAACTTCCGTCCCGACGACCGCCGCGCCGTTTTCATGGCCGACTTCAAGCAGGACTTCGACCAGTTTGCGGTCGTGACCACGGCGCTCAAAGTTCTGCTGGCCTTCATCGGCGCTCTAACCCTCGGCATCGGCGGCATCGGCCTGATGAACATCATGCTGGTCTCGGTGCAACAGCGCACCCGCGAAATCGGCATAGAAAAAGCTCTGGGCGCGCACAAAGCCCACATCCTCTTCCAGTTTCTAGCCGAAGCCCTGGCCATCACCTTCGCCGGAGGTTTGGGCGGCATCGCGATCGCCTACGTAATTTCCTGGATCGTCGGCGCGCTCCCACTGATGAGCGCCTTCGGCGATAACCTCCAAGCCGGCGACATCCATCTCCACATCGACGTAAGCAGCCTGGTAGTGGCCACAGTCATTCTCAGCCTTGTAGGCATAATCAGTGGCATGGTTCCGGCGGTCCATGCCGCACGCCTGGACCCAATCGAAAGTTTGCGCTACGAATGAGACTGCCAACCGAGCCCGGCTCCGGCGGACCGAGGCGCGGCAGTGTACAATCGGCAACGCCGCGCAACCTAAGAACACCGCCTATACGTAAGGAGTCTTAACAGAATGCGATCGCTGATCCTGGTGGCTTTGCTCATCTCCCTGCCGTGTTCGACTGTCCTCGCGGCGGCACCACAGTCTGATCTCGAGGGGCGAAGAAAAGCTCTCAACGATCTTCTGGCCGAACGCTGGGAGTACACGCTCCGCACCAGCCCCATCTACGCCTCTGTCCTCGGAGACAAACGCTGGAACGACAAAATAGACGACCTGTCACAGAAAGCCATCGACGACGACCTGGAGCAGAGCAGAAAGTACCTCACGCGCTTCGAAGCCATCGACACCACCGGCTTCCCCGAGCAGGAAGCCTTAAACAAAACCCTGATGGTCCGTGACCTCCGCATGGCCCTCGACGGAGCCCGTTTCAAGCCTTGGGAAATGCCGGTGTCGCAGGTCGACGGTCTGCCCATCGAACTTCCAGAACTGGTGACCGTCCTCTCGTTCGAGAGCGTCAAGGACTACGACGACTACATTTCGCGGCTGCGGCAGTTTCCTCGCGCCTTCGACGAGACCGTAATTCAGATGCGCAAAGGTATGGCCGAGGGCCTGATGCCCCCGCGCATCCTGCTCGAGAAAGTGGTTGAGCAGTGCAACGGCCTGGCCACGAAAGCGCCCGAGGATTCGCCTTTCGCGCAGCCTTTCCTCAAGTTTCCGGATTCCATCCCTGCCGCCGACCGGAAAAGGTTACACGAGCAGGGCTTGGCCGCCATCCGCGAATCCGTGCTTCCCACTTATGTGAAGTTCACAAGCTTCGTCCGCGATGAGTACGCGCCCAAAGGCCGCACCGAGCCAGGCATTTGGGCGCTTCCCGATGGCCCCGAGCGCTACGCCTTCCGCGTGAAGGAGAGCACCACCACCAATCTCACGCCCGAAGAAATTCACCAGATTGGTCTGGCTCAGGTCAAAGACATCGAAGCTCGCATGCTACAGGTCGTCAATCAACTGGGCTACAAAGACCTCAAAAGCTTCAGCGCCTCGCTCCCAACCAATCCTAAGGTCCACGTGCATTCGCGCCAGGAAATCCTCGATCTCTATCAAAAGTACACCGACCAAATGTATCTGAAGCTGCCGAGCATGTTCGGACGCCTTCCTAAAGCAAAGCTGGAAGTCATGTCCATCGGGGAATACACGGAGAAAGAGGCCTCAACGCACTACGTTCCGGGAGCTCAGGATGGCTCGCGCCCCGCTCACATCATGGTCAACACCGGCAACTTCGAGAAGGGGACTACGCTCGACTTTGAAACCACGGCCTACCATGAAGGCATCCCGGGCCACCACATGCAGATCGCCATCGCCCAGGAACTGCCGCAGCTTCCACCCTTCCGTCAGAACGAGTACTACACCGCGTATACCGAAGGTTGGGCTCTCTACTCGGAGCGTTTAGGAAAAGAGATTGGATTTTTCCAGGATCCCTACAGCTACTACGGTCACCTGCAGGACGACATGCTCCGCGCCATCCGCCTCGTCGTCGACACCGGCTTCCACTACAAACACTGGACTCGCCAGCAGGTAGTAGATTTCTTCCACGACCACTCCGCCATCGACGAAGCCGAAGTGCAGAGCGAGACCGACCGCTACATGGCTTGGCCAGCCCAGGCGCTGGGATACAAGATCGGCCAACTGGAGATCCTCAAGCTGCGCCAGTACGCCAAAGATCAATTAGGCGACAAATTCAGCCTGAGCAATTTTCACGACGAAGTCCTGGGCGCCGGGGCTCTGCCGATGGACGTTCTATCCACCAGAATCCACGAATGGGTGGCAAAGCAAAAGCAGTAGAACCCGCAGGCAGCGCCCAACGCCGAATCGCCGTCGAGCCCAGCACCTGGGGACGGCCACCTCGGCCGTCCAGCCAAGCACAGCGAGGCGTGCGCTCGGCTCACTGCCGCAAAGTTAACCCGCTCAAAACCCCTTGCTGCTTGGCAATCAGCGACTGCACCCCCGACCGAGCAAAAGCAAGCATCTTGGCAAACTGCGCATCGTCAAAAGCCTGCCGTTCAGCCGTAGCCTGCACTTCTACCATCTTGTGCCCGGCAGTCATTACGAAATTCATGTCCACGTCAGCCCGCGAGTCTTCCTCGTAACAAAGGTCAAGCAGGATTTCCCCATCCACAATCCCCACACTAATCGCGGCCACAAAATCCCTCAATGGAACCGAAGTCAAGGTCCCAGCCTCCACCAACTTCTCCAGCGCAAGTCCTAAAGCCACAAACGCCCCAGTAATCGAAGCAGTCCGCGTCCCTCCATCGGCTTGAATCACGTCGCAATCAATCCAAACCGTGCGCTCGCCCAGCCGCGTCAAATCAGTCACGGCGCGCAGCGACCGCCCAATCAGCCGCTGGATCTCATGCGTCCGTCCGCTTGGCCGCCCCTTCGCCACCTCCCGCGGAGTCCGCGTCAGCGTAGCCCGCGGAATCATCGCATACTCACTCGAAATCCATCCCTTCCCCGAGTTCCGCATAAACGACGGCACCGCTTCTTCAATCGATGCCGTGCAAATCACTCTTGTGTTTCCGACCTCAATGAGCACCGATCCCTCTGCCGTGGTAATAAAGTCGGGGACGATAGAAACGGGCCGCAGTTGATCGGGCGATCGATTATCCGAACGATAGAACATAACCGAGGATTGTAACTGATACGTCCGCAGTGTAACCGGCAGCACCGACCGCTAGTGCCGTGATCTAATAATATGCGTACTGACAACCAGGACCGACCATGCCGACCCTAATCCCGCAGCCCACACGCATCCAATCCTCCGGCAACAAACCCAAGCTAATCGACGAATACATCGGCCGCGTCAACTCCAAAACTTCGTCCGCAAGCGTAGCGCACATGCGCAGCCCTGCCGGATGGCTCGAGCCGGGGCAGACTCCCGCCTTCGACGAGTTCACCATCGTCCTCAAGGGCACTCTGCACGTCGAACACGAAAACGGTTCGATCGACGTTGCTGCCGGACAAGCCGTGATCGCCTACGCCGGCGAGTGGATCCGCTACTCCACTCCCCAGGAAGGCGGCGCCGAGTACATCGCCGTCTGCCTCCCCGCCTTTTCGATAGACACCGTACACCGCGACCAGAGCTAGAAACGGAAACCGAGAACTGTCTTACTCCCACTCGATCGTGCCCGGAGGTTTGGAAGTAACGTCGTACACCACGCGGTTCACGCCTTTCACCTCATTCACAATCCGCGAAGAAATTGTTTTCAACACTTCGTGTGGCAGCGCGACCCAGTCAGCAGTCATGCCATCCTCAGAACTCACTGCCCGAATCGCACATGTGTAAGCATAAGTCCGCATGTCGCCCATCACGCCCACGGACATTACCGGCAGCAGCACGGCAAACGACTGCCAGATTTTCGTATAGAGACCGGCAATCTTGATCTCGGTGACCACAATGTCGTCACACTCGCGCAATAGCGCCAGCCGCTCCGGCGTGACTTCTCCCAAAACGCGCACCGCCAGCCCGGGCCCCGGGAACGGCTGTCGTTGCAAGATTTCCTCCGGCATGCCCAGGTCGCGGCCAATCTTGCGGACTTCATCTTTGAACAAATCCTTCAGGGGCTCGATCAGCTTCAGCTTCATTTTTTTCGGAAGCCCGCCGACGTTATGATGCGACTTGATCACCTGCGACGGTCCTCGCACCGAGCGCGACTCGATCACATCCGGGTAAAGGGTCCCCTGCACCAGCCAATTCACTTTGCCCTCTTCTTGCTCAATGCGGCGAGCCTCCCGCTCGAACACTTTGATGAATTCATTGCCGATGATCTTTCGCTTCTTCTCGGGATCACTAACGCCTTTGAGCTTTCCAAGAAAGCGCTCGGTTGCGTCGACCGCGTCCAGCCGCAGCCCAAGCTTGTCGTGCAAAGTCTTCTGCACTTTCTCAAACTCATTCTTGCGCAGCACGCCGTTGTTCACGAAGATGCAAGTCAGCCGCGACTTGCCGCGAGCATCGCGCAGAGCCCGATCCACCAGCACCGCCGCAACCGAGGAATCGACTCCGCCCGAAAGCGCGCAGATCGCCCGTCCCTTGCCCACTTGTCGCCTGACGTGCTCGACCGTCGAATCGATGAAATGCTGCGGTGTCCACAAGGGCTTGGCCCCGCAAATCTGAAAGACAAAATTGCGCAGGATCTCCGTACCGTTTCGCGTGTGATGAACTTCAGGATGGAACTGCACTGCAAACCATCTCTTCTCGACATTCTGAATTCCGGCGACGGCATGCGAAGTCCTCGCCGTGAGCTCAAACCCCGGAGGCAGTTCAAGCGCCTCGTCACCGTGCGACATCCACACCGCTTGCCGCTTGGCCAGTCCCTGGAACAGCACCGATTCAGCGACGATATCGACTTCCGCATGCCCGTACTCGCGTTTGTTTGCCGGACGGACCTTGCCGCCGAGAGTGTGTACCATGAACTGCAGCCCATAACAGATGCCAAGCACAGGCAGCCCCAACTCGAAGACGCCAGGGTCCGCCGGCGGCGCACCTTTGTCATAAACCGACCAAGGCGCTCCCGAGAGCACGATGCCCACAGGAGAGGAACTCTTAACCTCGTCGAGCGAAGCAGTGCATGGCAGCACTACGGAAAAAACATTTTGTTCGCGGATGCGGCGCGCGATGAGCTGCGTATACTGCGCGCCAAAGTCGAGGATGACGATCGATTCGTTAAGCCTGGATTGGGGTTCCACGGATGAGTTTCTCAAATCAGCAGTCCCGTGTAAAGAACTAGATCGTAGAGACTAGCGAGCTAGGCCTGTACAGCCAGGTTCGGAACGTCGCTCAGGATCGTCTCGTCACGATCGATGGAGGTCCGCTCCGGTGCCGGAGGAATTGGGATCGGCATAGAGGGAACAGGAATGTCAGGCATTTCGGCTATGCAGACGTAGCCAGCGAGACGCGCCATATATAACCAATCCACAACCCCAAAATACCCTAGCGTCACCAGAAACATGCCGATGATCACCAGTCGCCAGGGAGCGATCTGGAAGAAGGCGAGCGGGACCGATACCAGCGTCGTGGCAACGCTGAAAGCTATCAGGTGCGCTAGCCCTGTCCATGTGCTCACGGCAAATACTGGTCCGGGTCGTTCTCGAAAAAAAACGACGGCGGCGGAGAGCGCGCCGAGCGTGTCCTCACCGTCGCGAACCGCGAACACGCCAGCGAGCGAGAGCAACCAGTTCAGAGCTGGCCATGCTATGCAGATCAGTCCTGCCAACGGCAGGAAAAAAATGAAAACCAGGCCAGGCCGAGGGTGCGAATCAGGCGAGGCAAAGCCGGCAAGAATAGCGGCGCCTACGAAGGCGAGCATCGCTGCCAACACCAATGCCAAGCGCAGGAAGTTCAAACCGGTCAGCGAGCGAAAAGGCCGGGCCTCTCTCGCGCTATTTGTTTCAGCCGCGCTGTGGCCGGCAATGCCTCTACGAAAATACTCGAGCAGAGCACGGACTGTGGCAGCGCGTCCGATGGAGGCTATGATGATCCAAAGCAACGAGAGGGCGAACGCTGCGAGCAACGCTGCCAGGACGGCACGATTCAAGCTGCCACGAAGGATGTGCGAGATCGCTCGTCCGATGAGCAAGGGTTGTCTGGTCGATAGAAGTGTCTCGTCGCCCCGGGTCACAGGTAGCGTGTTGAGAAATTCGATTAACCAGAAAAAAACTAACGCCCAGCCGACCGCGCCGACAGTCCAGCGCCAGGTAATCTCGGCCAGGGTAAGCGAGGGCCGGCGAAAACTTGCGCGAAAGCCTTCGAGTGTGGGCGAGACGCGGGGCATGAATCTATCGCACTACGAGGTTGACGAGCTTGCCGGGAACGAAGATTGTCTTCACGATTTGCTTGCCCGCGATTGCAGATTGCACCTTCTCGTCGGCGAGTACGCGTTCGACGATAAAATCCTCAGCAGCGTCAGCAGGCACGACGATCCGGCTGCGCAGCTTGCCGTTGATCTGGACTGGGATTTCAAGCTCTTCTTCTTTGGCCAGAGCAGCATCGTATTTGGGCCAGGGAGCTTTGAGCAGATTTCCCTTTTCGCCGAGCATCTCCCAGAGTTCGTGAGCGAGGTAGGGAGCGAATGGCGCGAGCAACAGCACTAGGCTGCGCTGCACTTCGGCCACAAGTGTTACCGGGATGACGTTCTGTGCTATCGCATCTTCCATGTCATGCAACACATTCACCAGTTCCATGATCGCCGAGATGCATGTGTTGAAATGCCAGCGACCCTGAAAGTCATCGCTTACTCGCTTGATGGTTTGGTGCAACTTACGTTGGATCTGTCGTGCTTGTGGCGAGAGGGAACCCCCAAGCAACGTCTCCGCCGATGCGTTTGAGCCACTGGCGGCATTTCTTTGGACGAATCGATAGACCTTTCCCAGGAATCTTTGGATCCCCGCGATGCCCGAATCCTGCCAGTCGAGATCGCGGTCGGGCGGAGCGGCAAAAAGGCTGTAGAGGCGCGCGGCATCGGCCCCGTAGCGCGCCACCATTTCGTCCGGACTGACGACGTTGCCGAGGCTCTTCGACATTTTTGCGCCGTCTTTAATCACCATCCCTTGCGTAAACAAGTGCTCTACCGGTTCGTCGTTCGTGACCAATCCCAGATCGCGCATGAACTTGGTCCAGAAGCGCGAGTAGATAAGGTGAAGGATGGCGTGTTCGACCCCGCCGATGTACTGGTCGATGGGGAACCAATACTGCGCTTTTTTAGAATCGAACGGAGCGCGGTCGTTGTGCGCGTCGGTGTAGCGATAGAAATACCAGGAAGAATCGACGAAGGTGTCCATAGTGTCTGTCTCGCGGCGCGCCGGGCCTCCGCACTTGGGACACGTGGTGTTCACGAACTCGGGCAAACTGCCGAGCGGGGACCCCAGGGCGTGTGCAATGTCGACATTTTCCGGCAAAATTACCGGCAAGTCTTTTTCGGGCACCGGGACGATACCATCTTTTTCGCAATAGAGCATGGGGATCGGCGTGCCCCAGTAGCGCTGGCGTGAGATTCCCCAATCCTTCAGGCGATAGGTGACGGTGGCTTTGCCAAAACCATTTTTCTCTGCGAAAGCCGACATCTTCTGGATGGCATCGGCACATTCGAGACCGCCAAACTGGCCGGAGTTGATCAGCATGCCTTCGTCGTGTGCAGTGAAGGGAAGGGCCGGCTCGGCCATGGTCTCTTCCGGGTCGTTTGAGACCGGAAGAACTACGAGGCGAATTTCGAGCTTGTATTTCCTCGCGAATTCGTAGTCTCGCTCATCATGCGCGGGAACGCTCATGATGGCGCCGGTGCCGTAATCCATGAGAATGTAATTGGCCACCCACACCGGAACCTTCTCACTGTTGAACGGATTAATGGCATAGCGCCCGGTGAAGACGCCGTGTTTTTCGATTTCGCCGATGTCGCCCACTTCTCTGGCCTTGCGCTGCTCGGCGATGAGTTGGTCAACCTTGGCGCGCAAGTCAGGATTGTTCGCCGCGAGATCGTCGACAATGGGGTGCTGGGGCGCGAGTTGCACCGAGGTCGCACCGAAAATGGTGTCGATGCGCGTGGTGAATATGCTGATGGTCGAACCCGCGGGGCCAAAGCCCTTGTGATTTTCCGCGTAGTCAAGTTTGAAATCGACCAGGGCGCCTTCACTGCGGCCGATCCAATTGCGCTGCATGGTGCGAACTTTTTCGGGCCAGCCGCCGAGTTTGTCGAGATCGCGCAGTAGTTCGTCGGCATATTTCGTGATGCGCAAGAACCATTGCTCAAGCTCACGCTGTTCAACGCGCGTATCTTCGTGGCGCCAGCAGCATCCATCGACGACCTGCTCGTTCGCCAGCACAGTGGCGCACTTCGGACACCAATTGACTTTGCTCTTCTTGCGATATGCGAGGCCCTGCTCGTAGAACTTGAGAAAGAACCACTGGTTCCAGCGGTAGTAATCTGGCAAGCAGGTGGTGACTTCGCGGGACCAGTCGTAGGCGAAGCCGAGGCGGTTCATCTGCGCCTTCATTTTTGCGATGTTGCCGAGGGTCCACTGCCGCGGCGGAGTGTTGTTCTGGATGGCGGCGTTCTCTGCCGGCAAGCCGAAGGAATCCCATCCCATAGGATGAAGAACGTTGTAGCTGTTCATCCACATGAAGCGTGCCAGCGCGTCGCCGATGGCGTAGTTGCGGACGTGTCCCATGTGCAGAGCGCCTGAAGGATAGGGCAGCATTTCGAGCACATAATATTTCTTTTTTGCGGTATGGGGTTCGGCGGCGTAGAGTTCGGGATCGCTTTGCCAGCGCTCGAACCATTTGGCTTCGACGCGCTGGGGATCGTAGCGGTCGTCGTTCGAACGATCCTCGTTCGAAAGATCGTTGTTGGGGCGATCAGGACGGTCGTGGTTGATCGCGGTGGCGACTTCCGAATTGTCTTGCGAAGGCATAGGAACCGGAGGAACTCCGATAAGCCTCTGATTTTACAATGAGCGGAGAGAACTATGCGCGGAAATGGCGGAGTTGCGATCCGCAGGCGGCCGAGGGCGGCAATCCCCGCAGTTGCTGGCAAGGATCACAGTAGTCCTGCATGGTTGAGAATCTCCCAGAGACCCCAGAGGGTTGCGGTGGGACCTCCCCAAATATACAAGAATGATTTCAGGCTCAGTTTGGCCACGAGGTCTCGCTGGCTGTCGGTGGAGATTACAAATGGGCCTTCACCTTGCATCAAGATTACAGGTGGATGGAAGTCGAATTGGGTTGGCGAAGCCACGGTAGCTCCTGAAGGCAGCTTCGGGTTCAGGTAGGGATAAGCTTCGCGGCGCAGCAGGTCGGCTTCCTCTTGTCCGACGAACCCTGGACCAATCCTCGACAATTCGTTGCACTCAGCGATGGGATCCCTTTTCGCCCAGGGATTTTCCCGAAGCGTGCCCAATACGAAAATTGTGTCCCCAGGGTTTATGGAGTATTCCTGGGCGAATTCCGGAGAGCCCTCCGAATACCTTGTCAGTGCGAGGGCGAGCTTGCCATACTCCGATCTTTCGCTGGATGGTCGCAGCAGGAGTTCCGAGCCGTGAGGGAAGATCATCAGCGTGCCGGTGCCATCGTCGAGGAACATTGGCGTACACATCTCATGGATACTGTTATTAAGATCGCCTTGCGGATTTGATTCGATGACCAGCCGATAGTAGAGGCAATCGGTATGGCTCATCGGCGCGACGAGTGTGTACGGACCCATGGCCTTTCCGGTTATTTCGACACGACCCAATGCCGCGGCGCGGATGGTCGAGCGGGGGGTATCCATAATGAGGCGCTTGTGTTGAAGCAAGCGAAAGCCGCGCCAGAAGAAATAGGGCCCAAGGGTTACGCCGATTACGGCCCAGAGTAGGGGCTGACTTAATAACCAGATGAGGAGGCGAATCATGGTCCGCGCCAGAATACATCAGGGCCGGTTTCGGGCAAACGGGCTGACACTCAGAAGATGCATCCCAGTACAATGGATTTCTTTTGCGGCGACTGCATGAAGGACAGAAATTTCGTCACTCAAACCACGTCTAGGCTCGGGGGCGTAACCGGCCAGCTTGAGCCCACCGGAAAGAGTTGGACGACGTATTGGTGCGTGAGTGCGCTGCTGGTAGTGATGGTGTTGTTCGCGTTCGTGCGAGTGCGGTTGCGCGATATGCCGCTGGAACGCGACGAGGGAGAGTTCGCTTACGTCGGACAATTGATGTTGGAGGGGATCCCACCTTACAAAATTGCCGGCAACATGAAGTTGCCAGGAACTTATGCGGCCTACGCTGCCATGATGGTGGTTTTTGGAGAAACAACTCCCGGCATCCGGATCGGATTGATCCTAGTCAATGCTGTGACGACGATCCTGGTTTTTCTTCTGGCGAAATATCTCTACGGCCCGCTGGCCGGTGCGATTGCGGGAATCACATACAGTTTTCTTTCGTGCCGTCCAGGCGTGCTGGGCTTGTATGCGCACGCAAGTCATTTTGTGGTGCTGGCGACGCTGGCGGGGATTCTGCTGTTACTTTATGCGATCGACACGGGGCGGATTGGATTTTTCTTCGGAAGCGGAGCCTGCTTCGGGTTGGCGTTTCTGATGAAGCAGCCTGGAATTCTATTTTTCGTTTTCGCGGGGTTGTACTGGCTGTGGCGGGAGTGGAAGCGGCCGTTTTCCTGGCGCAACGCGACTGTGCGCGGGGGGGCGCTGTTTGCCGGGCTGGTGTTGCCGTTCGGGCTGACGTGCCTGATACTTCTCCGCGCTGGGGTCTTTTCCAGTTTTTGGTTCTGGACCTGGTCTTATGCGCGTGAATACGGTTCCATGACGACGCTGCGCGAGGCGTGGCCGATGTTGCGGGCGTCGTTGCCCTGGGTTGTGCGTCCCTTCGTGATCTGGGAGATCGTTGCTATTGGCCTCGCCGCACCGTTGTGGAGCCGCGATGCGCGGCGACACGGCGGGTTCATGGCGAGTTTCTTCTTGTTCTCCTTGCTGGCGGTTTGCCCGGGACTTTATTTTCGTCCTCACTACTTCATTCTGATGTTGCCGGCGGCTGCGCTGTGTACAGGAATTGGTGTCAGCGCGGCCCAGCGGTGGCTGCAGAAGAGGCGATTCGACAGACTGGTGGTATGGCTTCCTGTTCTTTACTTTGCCGTCGTGTTTGTGATTTCGGTACGCGGCCAATACAAGACCTACTTTCATCTTGACCCCATTTCTCTCAACAGGAAGATTTTTGATCGCGACCCGTTCTTGGAGGCGGTTGGTGTGGGCGACTACATCAAGACGCACTCGGCGGAGCAGGACACGATCGCTGTCTTTGGGTCCGAACCGGAGATTTGTTTTTATTCTGCCCGGCATTGCGCCAGCAGCTATCTCTATACCTATCCTTTGATGGAGAAACAGAAGTACTCCGAACAAATGCGAAGTGACATGATGCAGCAGGTTCGGGACGCACAGCCGAAGTTTTTGGTTTACGCGGACGTGGCGCGGTCTTGGGGAACTCCAGCCACGCTGGATGAGAATCGGGGATTTCTTGAGACGGCCTGGGCGTATGCTCACGCGAACTATGAACTGGTGGAACAAGTGGCGGTGGGTGGCGATCCGGGGCATCTCTGGGGCGATCGACCTTATCTTTACGTTTTTCGGCGAACCGCGCCGTAGATGGAAACACAGAGAACTTGCCCCGTTTGCGGTGCAGGGCTGGTGACGGTAGACTTGGTGGGCGTGGGGTTCGTGGCGCTCTGCGGGTCGAGCCCACGCTCGACCGGACGGGCAGGAGCGCCCGTTCCCACACGGTTTGTGAGAGTTTGCGAGAGAGGAATTTATGTTAGTGGTCATGAAGGCGCACGCTACCGAGGAGCAGGTGCGCTCGGTTTGCGCGAAGATTGAGGCGCTGGGTTATCGGGCGCACGCCATGCCGGGGGCGCAGCGCACTGCGATCGGCATCACGGGGAACAAGGGGGAAGTGGAGCAGGGCACGCTGGAGGAGATGGCGGGCGTGCAGGAAGTGATCAAGGTTTCGAAGCCTTACAAGCTGGTGAGCCGCGACATTAAGGAAGACAACACCGTGATTCGTTTTGCCGGGACTGCGGCTACGATCGGTGGTGCCGGGCTGGCGATTGTGGCGGGACCTTGCGCGATCGAGAGCCGGGAACAGGCGTTTGCCGTGGCCGAGCGCGTACATCGCGCCGGAGCGCAGTTCTTTCGAGGCGGGGCTTACAAGCCGCGGACCTCTCCCTATTCCTTTCAAGGGTTAGGTGAAGAAGGGCTGCGGATCATGTCAGAAATCCGGCAGCAGTATGGGATGAAGATTATTACGGAAGCGATTGATAATGAGTCGCTTGATCTGGTGGAAGAGTATGCGGATGTTATCCAGATCGGGGCCCGGAACATGCAAAATTTTTCTCTGCTGAAACGGGCCGGGCGGGCGAAGAAGCCGGTGCTGCTGAAGCGTGGCATGTCGGCGACGCTGGAAGAATTTCTGATGGCCGCGGAATATATTCTGAGCGAGGGCAATTACAACGTGGCGCTGTGCGAGCGTGGGGTGCGCACGTTTGCCGACCACACTCGCAATACGCTCGACCTGAGCCTGGTGCCGGCGGTGCAGCGGCTCAGCCATCTGCCGATTTTTGTCGATCCCAGCCACGGGACGGGTAAGCGGAATAAAGTAACTCCGCTGTCGCGGGCGGCGGTGGCTGTGGGCGCCGATGGATTGATGGTGGAAGTCCATCACAAGCCCGACGAGGCTTTGTCGGATGGTCCGCAGTCGCTGTTCCCCGATCAGTTTGATGAGTTGATGGTGCAGGTGCGGCAGATTGCAAGCGTGGTGGGTAGGACCGTGCCGGGGATTGGGGTTCGGGAGACTGTAGGGGCCAGCAAGTAGGTTGTGGCCGATACAACTCGCTTCTGGAGGATTTGTGAGGAATCTGAAAAGAGCATTGACCACGAACGTTGCGCTCGCGAGTGCCTCGGCTCTCCTGTTTTGTGGCAGTGTTGTGCTTGCGCAGGATCCGCCAGACAAAACCCCTGAAGTTGTGTACGAAGTAGGAAGCGGCGTTACGTCTCCAAAGCCTATCTACACGCCCGATCCCGAATATAGCGAAAGCGCCCGCAAGAAGAAGATCAACGGCACAGTCACGCTTGCGATGATCGTCACGGCCGAGGGCAAGGTGCGCGATCCGAAGATCACCAGGAGCCTAGACAAAGGTCTCGACAAGCAGGCGCTCGCGGCCGTAAGCATATGGAGATTTGAACCGGCAACCAAGGATGGAAACCCGGTGGCGGTGCACATAAGCGCCGACGTCACGTTCAGGCTGTACTAGCAGTATTGACACGCCTGATGTTGTGCAAAGAACTGTAAATTTTATGGCGTTTTGTTTCGGCCTGCGACAAGCTGGAGTTTTCTGGCTGCAGGCACCTGGGAGCGCATTTTTGTTGGAGATTTGTCGCATGTTTCGCAAATGGAGTCTTATTTCCGGGGTGAAGACAATCGTTCTGGGAGGGTTCTTTCTGGCGTATCCCTCCAGCATGCTCGCCCAGCACGGGGGTGGTTCTCCCGGTGGGGGCGGCTTGGCCGGCAGCGCTGGCGGCAGCGGCCTTAGCGGACCTGCGGGCAGAGCGACCGGCGTCTCGGAGAAGGACGAGTTGAAGGATTATCGCGAAGTGCTTGCTGTGCAAGCGACTAGCCAGCAGGTTGTGCAGTTCGCTTCGATCGTGAAGACTTCGGAAGCGGCTAGCTCCGAATTGCGGAGCTTCCGGGAACAGCTCGGTAAGCAGAGCAGCGGCTCCGGGCAATTGCGGAGCTTCCGGGAACAGCTCGGTAAGCAGAATAGCGGCTCCGGGCTTGCCGGTCTGGGCGTGACTCTTGACCAGGCGCTCGAAAAAGCTCGGGCAGAAAATAAGAAGTTTCTGGACGGACTTTCCGAACGGCAGAAATCCGGGCTGAAGGAAGTCATCAAGAGGCTGGGTAAGACGGATTCTGAACTGGAGCAGCAGGCCAAGGCGCTCGATCAAGTGGAAGCGGATGCCAGGGCAGTGGGTCAGCAAATCGCGGGGTCAGCAGAGGGTCTGGATCGCGCTCTCACGAATTTCAGGAGCCAGCAGGCCGATCTGGGGCGGGAAATGAGCATCGGGGCGGCCAACGGCGATCAGGATCTCGCGTTCCACCTTGCGCCGGCGAAGAGCTCGATCAACTTCAGGAATCAACCAGTCGTTATCACGACTTCGGGAGTGATTTCCGAGGGCGTGGCGGAAGGCGGCCAGAACACATTCAAACTCGAGCTGCGCGCGGATTTGTCGGACCTGCAGGATAATATCACCGCAGTCCTGGGTGCCCAACTGAACAAATCAGAGACCTGCGGTGAGCGGATTGGAATTCGGAACGCCGCGCTCAGCCCGCGAGACCCTGCGACGTCGGTTGTGGTGCAGTTGCACTATGAGCGCTGGGCGTGCTTTGGCCGAGACACGGTAAACGAAATGGCGGAAGGCAACGGCACGATCGAAATGAAGCTAACCGCGGCGGTGGCAGAAGACGGGACATTGCGATTGGCGCCGGTGGTTGGGCGAATTGATGCTGAGGGATTGATCGGCGAGTTGCTGCGCTCGGGTTCGCTGGGGGACGCAGTGCGCGACGCCGTCGCGCAGTCTGTTCTAGCTGCTGTGCGCCAGGGCGGCGACTTCAAGGTGAACCTTCCCGCTGCCGCACAGGGTTACGCGACACTCCGCCGCGCGCAGTTCGAGGGAACCGGCGCAGGCCGGGTTATTGCCGTATTGGATGGAGAGATCCGCGTTTCCAGTGAGAAGGCAACGGCTTTGACCAGCGAATTGCGGGGAAGGTCTTCGTCTCCGGAGAACAACCAGAACACCACGCAAGAAGCGGTGCCTCGCTAGCTGCCAGTTCGACTCCTCAAGCAATTGATACCGTCTTGATGTTCATGAATTCGCGAATGCCGTTGGCTGCCAGTTCGCGGCCGTGTCCGGATTGCTTGACGCCGCCGAACGGGATGCGAGGGTCGGAGGCGACCATCTTGTTGATGAAGACCATGCCGGACTCGAGTTCATTGATGAAACGTTCGCGCTCGCGGTCGTCGGTAGTCCAGGCGCTGGCGCCGAGGCCGAAGCGGCTGTCGTTGGCGAG
>Ga0210388_10000463_pt1 | contig 33562 bp, 30 predicted proteins | sample IncBWC19OmetaG_FD_155485 | JGI IMG/M metagenome (GOLD analysis project Ga0210388, IMG submission 155485) | Forest soil microbial communities from Barre Woods Harvard Forest LTER site, Petersham, Massachusetts, United States - Inc-BW-C-19-O ...
AGGGCCTTGAGACTCTGTGCATAGCGGCGTTCCGCGGCCGCTTCCTCCACCGGAGCGCGAAGATCGCTCAAAGTCCGGTGCAGTTGCCGTTCGGCTTCTTCGGTCAGCGCGCCGGCGTCGATGGTCACCTCGCTGCCGAGCGTGGTCTTCTTCAGAATGTTGGCGATGCGCTTGTTGATGGCCGCAAGCACGGCGGCCTCCGGCATCGACAAGAATTCCTTGAGCGCCTGCAGGCGGGTGAGCGCATCGAGAGGCGAGCGCGGGCGATTCGCGAACACGGCGTCCAGCATCTCGACGGTGGTGCCCGGCTGCTCCGACAAAAGTCCCCGAAGTCTTTCGAAGAGATAGTCGTAGACCTCGTCCGCCACGCCCGCTTTCAATACGGGTTGAGCCGCGGCCGCTTCCGCCAGCAATTCGAATAGATCCAAATCCAGCCGGCCCTCGAGCAGTATGCGCAACACTCCGAGCGCGGCGCGCCGCAGGCCGAAGGGATCCTTGGCGCCGGTCGGCCGCTGCTCGATGGCGAAAATTCCCACCAGCGTATCGATCTTATCGGCGAGGCCCAGGGCCTGGCCCGTCTTGGTCGAGGGCAGGGCGTCGCCGGCATATCGCGGACGGTAGTACTCCTCCAAAGCCCGCGCCAATTCTTCCGGCTCGCCTTCCGCTTCGGCGTAGTACCGGCCCATGGTGCCCTGAAGCTCCGGAAATTCACCCACCATGGCGGTCATCAAATCGGCCTTGGCCAGCCGGGCCGCGCGAGTCACCCAAGGCCCGGCGCCGATCCTGCCGCCAATCGATTGCGCCAGCGCTTCGACTCGCCGCGTCTTGTCGGCGTAGCTGCCCAACCGGGTCTGAAAGGTCACGCCGCTCAGGCGCGCGGCGTGCGCATCCAGCGACAGCTTCCGGTCCTGCTCCCAAAAGAAGGCTGCATCGCTCAGGCGGGGCCTGACCACCCGCTCGTTGCCTTCGCGAACCTTGGATGGATCCCGGCTCTCGATGTTGCTGACCGTCACGAACCAGCCCGAGAGTTTGCCGTCGGCGTTCTGCACCGCGAAATAACGCTGATGATCCTGCACGGTCGCAATCACCACTTCGCGCGGCAGACTCAAGAACCGCTGCTCGAATTGGCCGGCGATGGGCACCGGCCACTCCACCAGCGCGGTGACTTCATCGAGCAGGGCTTCTTCGATCAAGGCGGTGGAGCCGTCGCCGCTCGCCGCGGCGGCCGCGCTCACTCCCGCGCGGATGAGTTCGCGGCGCTTCGCAAAGTCGGCCACCACCCGGGCGCGGTGCAGCCGGCCCTCGTACCCCTTGGCCGACTTGAGGGGAATGGGCTTGGGTGCATGAAAGCGGTGGCCATAGGTCACTCGCCCCGATTTGAGGCCCAGGACCTCCGTGGGCACCACTTCGTCGCCGTAGAGCAGAACCACGCTGTGAACGGGCCTCACGAACTCCACGGTGCCGCTGCCCCATCGCATGCGTTTGGCAATCGGCAGGGCGGCGACGGCTTGATTCACGATTTCCCCCAGCAGGCTAATCGTCGGTGCGCCGCGCTCGGTGCCGCGGAACATCAACCACTCACCCTTGTCGGTCTTGAGCGCCGAAAGCTCGGTGACCGGCACACCGCAGTTCTTGGCGAAGGCGATAGCGGCCTGAGTGGGAGTGCCCTGCCCGTCGTAGGCGACTTTGAGCGGCGGGCCCCGCTTCTCGACCTGCTTGTCGGGTTGATGCTCCGCCAATCCTCGTACTCGCACGGCGAGGCGCCGCGGTGTCGCAAAGCCATGGGCCTGGCCGTGCGGTATGCCGGCGGCATCCAGACCCGAGAGCACGCCCTGGGTCAGGGCGGTCGACAATTCCAGCAGGGCGCGGGGCGGTAATTCCTCGGTGCCCAGCTCGAATAACAACTCGCGCACGCTCATCCGACGACAGGCTCGAGCAGCGGAAAGCCCAGCGCCTCACGGCTGGCGCGATAGGCTTCGGCCACGCCGCGCGCGAGCGTGCGCACTCGAAGAATGTAGCGTTGACGCTCGGTGACGGAGACCGCGTGCCGCGCGTCCAGCAAATTGAAGGTGTGCGACGCCTTGACCATCTGCTCATAGGCAGGCAGTACCAATTTGTCCTCGAGGAGTCGCCGGCAGGCGATCTCATGCGCATCGAAGTGCGCCGACAGCACGGCCGTGTCTGCCTTTTCGAAGTTATATGTCGATTGCTCCACTTCGTTCTGGTGAAACACATCGCCATAGGTGATCGTGCCGAACTCGCCGTCGGTCCACACCACGTCGAAGATGCTTTCCTTGCCTTGCATGTACATCGCCAGCCGCTCGAGCCCGTAGGTGATTTCGCCCATCACCGGGCGGCAGTCGAGGCCTCCTACCTGTTGAAAGTAAGTGAACTGAGATACCTCCATGCCGTTCAGCCACACCTCCCAACCCAGCCCCCAGGCGCCCAGAGTGGGGGACTCCCAATTGTCCTCGACGAAACGGATGTCGTGAGTCAGGGGATCTATTCCTAAGTGCCGCAGGGAACCTAAGTACAACTCCTGGAAGTCGTCCGGCGAGGGTTTGATGCTGACCTGAAATTGATAGTAGTGCTGCAGCCGGAACGGGTTGTCGCCATAGCGCCCGTCGGTGGGGCGGCGCGAAGGCTGGACGTACGCCGAACTCCAAGGCTCAGGACCTACGGCGCGCAGAAACGTAGCCGGGTGAAAGGTGCCTGCACCCATTTCCATGTCGTAGGGCTGCAAAATGACGCAGCCCTGCCCGGACCAGTATGTCTGCAGCGCAAAAATGAGCTCTTGAAAGGTGCGGGGCAGCCGCGAGAGAGCCTTGGGCATGGAATGCTCGCCAAAGATAAGGCCGCGAGTATAGCGACGCCGCACAGCAGTGTCTTAGGGTTAACCGCGCACTCAATTCGCTCGCCGCCGGCTTTATTCGACGGTGTGCACCAAAAAGTGGCGCACTATTTATTCGTTTGTTCCATTATGATGCAGACCGTGCCTGCCCGGGAGTGCAAGTGCTTGATCCGTCTACGCATCCCGCAGGCACCGCAATGGCACATTAACTGCAATAGCACAGAGCCCCGGCCGCAGAGCCGACCACAACAACTTTCGCGAGGACGCACATGACTCCCGCCGATGTTCTGAAATTAATCAAAGAAAAAGAAGCGAAATTCGCCGATCTCCGCTTTACTGACACGTTGGGCAAGGAGCACCACGTCACCATCCCAACCCGCCTCGTGGATGAGGGATTCTTCAAGGACGGCAAGATGTTCGACGGTTCGTCCATCGCCGGCTGGAAGGGCATCAATGAGTCGGACATGATTTTGATGCCTGACCCGGCCACCGCCGTCATCGATCCGTTCTACGAAGAGACCACGGTCGATTTGCGCTGCGACGTCATCGAACCCATGACCATGCAGGGATACGAGCGCGACCCGCGTTCCCTGGCCAAGCGCGCCGAGGCATATCTCAAGTCCACAGGAATCGCCGACTCGGCGCTGTTCGGGCCGGAAAACGAATTCTTCATTTTCGACAATGTCACCGTCAGTTCGGGCATGAACGGCTGCTCTTACGAGGTCGACTCTTACGAAGGCGCGTGGAACAGCGGCAAGACCTACGAAGACGGCAACAAGGGCCATCGCCCGGTCGTCAAGGGCGGCTACTTTCCGGTGCCGCCGGTGGATTCGCAACAGGATATCCGCACGGCGATGTCCATGGCCTGCGAGGAAATGGGCTTGAAGTTCGAGGTGCATCACCACGAAGTGGCGACCGCCGGACAGGGCGAGATCAATGTGGCGGCGAACACCCTGACCAAGAAAGCCGACGAGGTGCAGATTCTCAAATACGCGCTGCAAAACGTGGCGCACGGCTACGGCAAGACGCTGACGTTCATGCCGAAACCCATCGTCGGCGACAACGGCAGCGGCATGCACGTGCACCAGTCCCTGCAAAAGGACGGTAAGGCGCTGTTCGCGGGCGACAAGTACGGCGGCCTGTCCGACATCGCGCTGTACTACATCGGTGGCATCATCAAGCACGCGCGCGCCATCAACGCCTTCACCAACGCGAGCACCAACAGCTACAAGCGCCTGGTGCCGGGATTCGAGGCGCCGGTAAAACTGGCCTACTCCGCCCGCAACCGTTCCGCATCCATCCGCATCCCCTGGGTTTCCAATCCCAAGGGCCGCCGCATCGAGGTGCGTTTCCCCGATGCAACCGCCAATCCGTACTTTGCTTTTGCGTCCATGATGCTGGCCGGTATCGACGGCATCCAGAACAAGATCCATCCCGGCGATCCCGGCGACAAGGATCTCTATGATTTGGAGCCGGAGGAGGACAAGAAGATACCGACGGTCTGTCACTCTCTCGACATGGCCCTCGACTACCTGGATAAGGATCGCGGCTTCCTCAAGGCCGGCGGGGTGTTCACCGACGACCTGATCGACGCTTACATCGAGCTGAAGATGAAGGAAGTGACGCGCGTGCGGATGACCACGCATCCGATCGAAGTGGAGATGTACTACAGCTTGTGAGGTCTTCGGGGAGGCGCTCGGAGGATTAGGGGGTGCATGAGAGCGTTAAGGTGTAGTCGGTCACAACGTCGGCACTTGGGTTTTGTAGCCGGGAGGCGATGAGGCTATGCTTTCGACTTATGCACCCTTGGAGACCATGGATACTGCTGGCCGGCCTCGCCGCCTTCGGGGGCCAGGCCGCCGTGGTCTACAAATGGACCGATGCCGACGGGGTGGTCCACTATTCCGATCAATCGGTACCGGGTGCCGAAAAGATCTATACCGCGGGCGGCACCTCGGCCGCACGCGGCTCGGCCCCCGGCGATTCGTCGTCGGCGACGGACACCAAAAAAGAGGCGCCGCTTGGCTACACCGAATTTGCCATAACCTCGCCCACCCCCGAACAGACCTTCTTCGGCGACGAAGTCGTTGCGGTGAATTTGACCCTCGATCCCGCTCTCAAGCCGGATCAGACCATCACCTGGCACTTGAACGGCAAAGAACTCAGCGATCAGGGGCCGACCGCCGCGCATTTTGCTTTGCCGCGTCTGGACCGCGGGGCCTATGTGATCGCCGCGACCATCACCGATCCGGCGAGCGGGGAATCACGCACCTCGGACAGCGTCACCTTCTACGTGCGCCAACCTTCCGAGCTGTCGCCGCAGCACAAGAACCCCTAGCTCGCTCCCCCAGCCAGCCGGATGCTCGGTTTGGCCGCTGAATTCAAACTGGACGCGCTGCGAATCGAGGGCAACGAGCTGCTCGACAGTCTCGTGACCAGCGTCTTTCTGCTGGACCAGGACTTACACGTCCTCTATTTGAACGGTGCCGCGCAGACTTTGCTCGGATTAGGCCCCAATCAGGTGCTCGGCCGCAGCATCACGGACCTCACGCGCGGCTCCGAGAGCTTGATGCCGCTCTTCGATCGCGCGCGCCAGGGGGGCGAAGGAGTGGTGCAGCGCGAACTCGCCTGGCCGGCGCAGGGCGGAGTGGACCGCATTCTCGACTGCGCCGTGACGCAGATAACGCTGGGACAGCACAGCTTGCGATTGCTGCTCGAGATCGAGGACATCACGCAGCACCGGCGCCTGACTCGCGAAAACGCGCTGCTGGCGCAGTTGGGCGGCAGCCGATTGATGGTCCGCCAGCTCGCGCATGAAATAAAAAACCCTTTGGGCGGCTTGCGCGGCGCGGCGCAACTGCTGGAACGGGAGCTGTTGGACCCAGCGCTGCGCGAGTACACGCGCATCATCATCAGCGAGGCGGACCGGCTCACCAATCTGCTCGACTCGATGCTGGGGCCGGGGCGGCCGCCCGCCAAGCAGCTCATCAACGTGCACGAATTGCTGGAGCGCGTCTATCACCTGCTGCGCAGCGAAGCGCCCGAAGGTGTCACCGTCGACCGGGACTACGACCCCAGTTTGCCGCCGCTCACGGTGGACCCCAACCACATCATCCAGGCCATGCTGAATCTCGGCCGCAACGCCATTCAGGCGCTATCGGGAGGCCACGTACCGTCGCCGCGGCTCATCCTGCGCACCCGCGCGGTGAGCAACGTCAGCGTCGGCACACAGCGCCACCGATTGGTGGCGTCGATTCAGTTCGAGGACAACGGTCCGGGTGTGCTTGCCGAAATTCGCGACACTATTTTCTATCCGCTGGTATCGGGCCGCGCCGACGGCTCAGGATTGGGCCTCGGCATCGCACAGGATCTCGTCAGCCGTCACGGAGGACTGATCGAATTCGACAGTGCACCGGGCAGAACCATATTCGTCATCTCTCTGCCCATGGACACCGCATGAACGCAAAGCCCCTGCAAGTTTGGTTGGTCGATGACGATGCCTCCATACGCTGGGTGCTAGAGAAGGCGCTGAAGGGCAGCGGCATGACGGCGAAATCCTTCGATCAAGCCGACAATGTATTGATGGCCTTGCGCTCCGAGGCGCCCGATGTGCTCATGACCGACATCCGCATGCCTGGGCGCAGCGGCCTCGACCTCCTGAAGGACATTCAGGTATCGCGGCCCGGCCTGCCCGTCATCGTCATGACCGCGCACTCCGACTTGGATGCGGCGGTCGCCGCCTACCAAGGCGGAGCGTTCGAGTACCTGCCCAAGCCTTTCGACATCGACAAGGCGGTGGACCTCGTGCGCCGCGCCGCGCAGCAGGCTACGGTCTCCATCGACGTCGAGGCCGCCCGGCGCAGCATTCCGGAACTTCTGGGCCAAGCGGCCGCCATGCAGCAGGTGTTTCGCGCGGTCGGCCGGCTGTCCCGTTCCAGCATGACGGTGCTGATCACGGGCGAATCGGGAACCGGCAAGGAACTCGTCGCCCGCGCATTGCATCGCCACAGCCCGCGCTCCAGCAAGGCCTTCGTCGCACTGAACACCGCGGCATTCACCGCTGATCTTTTGGAATCGGAACTGTTCGGCCATGAGAAGGGCGCATTTACGGGTGCCGACGCGCTGCGCCGCGGGCGCTTCGAACAGGCGGACGGCGGCACTCTGTTCCTCGATGAAATCGGCGATATGTCCCCGGCCCTGCAAACCCGTCTGCTGCGCGTGCTGGCGGAGGGTGAGTTCTATCGCGTCGGCGGGCAGACGCCGGTGAAGGTCGAGGTGCGCGTCATCGCCGCGACCCACCAGGACTTGGAAGCGCGCGTGAAGTCCGGTCACTTTCGCGAGGACCTGCTGCACAGGCTCAATGTCATACGCATCGAAATTCCTCCGCTGCGTGAGCGACGCGAGGACATCCCGGAACTCCTGCGGCACTACTTGGCGGTCGCCGGCCAGGAGCTCGGGGTCGAGCCCAAACTTCTGACCTCACCGGCCGAGAATGTGCTCGTCGCTTTCGATTGGCCGGGCAACGTGCGCCAACTCGTCAATGCCTGCCGGCGGCTCACCGTCACCGCGCCGGGACGGGAGATTCGCGCCGAGGACATACCGTCCGATCTCGGCGGCGTGCCGACCGGTCAGGCGGCGAGCCATGATTGGATGGCAAAGCTTTCACACTGGGCCGAGCAGGAATTGGCGGCGGGCGCGCAGCGGCTGCTGGATCAGGCGGTGCCGGAAGTCGAGCGCATATTGATCCGCGTCGCCCTGCGCAAGGCCGACGGATTGAAGCAGGATGCGGCCAAGCTCCTGGGCTGGGGCCGCAACACGCTCACGCGCAAGATGAAGGAGCTGGGCATGGAGGACGTCGGCTAACCGCAGTCTATAATTGCCCCCATGGGCGCTTATGTCTCGCAAAAAATCGAAGCGGCGCAACGTCTGCTGCTCGGTAATTCTCTGATGGATTGGATCGCCGCGGGGATCGTGGCCCTGGCCGTGTGGTCGGCCCTGTGGATCCTGCGCCGCTTCACCGCCTCGCGCTACCGCCAGTATTCGGCCGCGCAACACCCGACACCCATCCGCCTCATCGCCTATCTCGCCGGCAATACGACGCAGTTGTTCTTCTTCGGGGTCGCCCTGTACGCCGCGCAGGGGAGCGTCAACCTGCCGGACAGGTTTGCGCGCCGCCTCGACAACATCGTGCTGATCCTCATTCTCGCTCAAATCGGTTTGTGGGCCGGCCGGGCCCTGCGCTTCTATCTGGAGTTCAAGGAGCGGGAACGCGGCGCCGACCGGGTCTTCGCAGGCTCGCTCGACATCATCAATTTCATCGCGCGACTGGTCCTATGGTCGATCTTGATCCTGGTCGCGCTCAGCAATCTCGGCGTCAACATCACCGCGCTGCTCGCCGGCCTCGGCGTCGGCGGCGTGGCGGTGGCTCTCGCCCTGCAAAACGTCCTCGGTGATCTATTCGCCTCGCTGTCGATCGCTCTGGACAAACCCTTCGTCGTCGGCGACAGCTTGGCCGTGGACACCTTCGCCGGCAAAGTCGAGCACATCGGCATCAAGAGCACTCGATTGCGCAGCGAGTCGGGCGAGCAGATTATTCTCTCGAACGCCGACATCCTGAAGAGCCGCGTGCGCAATTTCGGCCGCGCCCAGGAACTGCGCGCGTTGGCGACCATCCGCGTGAGCTTTGAAACACCCGCCGGCATACTGCGCGAGATCCCGACGCTGCTCGAAAGCATCGTTCGCGAACAGCCGAACTCGCGCTTCGAGCGCTGCCACTTGAAGGTCTTGGGCGATTCGGCGCTGCACTTCGAGCTCTCGTACTTCGTCCAGCAACCCGCCGTCAATTCGCTGCTGGATCTACAGCATGCCGTCAACCTGCGCATCATCGACGAATTTCGCCGCCTCGGGATTGAATTCGACTATCCCACTCAACGCGTGGTGCTCGCGCAGCCGCGGATCACGGCGGCGCCGTGAGCGCGCCCTCTTGGCGGAGTCTCTGTTGTTCCACGTAGTGCTCTTCGAGCCCGAGATTCCGCCGAATACGGGCAATGTCATTCGCCTGTGTGCCAACACCGGCGCGGCCCTGCACCTGGTCAAGCCGTTGGGATTCCGCCTGGATGACAAGAGCCTGCAAAGGTCCGGGCTCGACTATCACGACCTCGCGACCGTCAAGGTGCACGACAGCTTCGATGACTGCCGCGAGGCTCTCGCCGGCGCACGCCTGTTTGCCGTGGAGACCGGAGGGCGGCACTGCTACAGCGACATCGATTACCGCGCCGGGGATGCGTTCCTGTTCGGCCCGGAAACCCGCGGCTTATCGCAGGGCATGCTCGACCGCGTGGGACTCGAGAGGTCCCTGTTCATTCCCATGCTCGCGCAAAGCCGCAGCATCAATTTATCCAACGCCGTGGCGCTGATCGCGTACGAAGCCTGGCGCCAGCTCGGATTCGGCGGTTCGACGACGGCGGCGGCAGCACGGCAGTAGCACACGGCGCCGGGGTCGCGCCGAGGTCAAAGGTCGAGGGTGCCTTCGAACACGGCGACGCAACGTCCGCCGATGTGGGTTGCGGTCACGGCGCCGTGGCTTTTCGTGGTCCGCCCGAGCAGCAGGCTGGGACGGCCCATGTCCACGCCTTGATGAATGCGCCAGGCGAACTCGGCGCGGTCGGGGGGCTCAAAGCTCGTGAGCAGGGCGATGGCCGCGGCGCAGGCACTGCCCGTGGCAGGATCTTCGATGACTCCATCCAGCGGCGAGAAGGTGCGCGCATGCAGAACGGTTTCGCCGGTCGCCGAGGGTTCGCCGTGCGCCCGCCAGTACGCGAAGACCGCGTCCGCGCCGTCAAGCGGCAGCAGCTCGGCGTGCGCCGCGAAGTCGGGCTTGGAGCGGCCGAGCGCCGCGCGGCTCGATACCTCGACGGCGAGAAACGGCAGTCCGACCGAGATGACCTGCGGCGCATGCACGTGCGTCGCGATGTCCGCCGCATCCAGCGACAGGCAGGCCGCGGCGGCCTCTTTCGACACCACCGTCCGGCGCGACAAGGTCTCGGGCGCGCGCACCTCGGCACCGACGGTGTCGCCGTGCTCGCGCAACAGCTTGAGCGCCACGAGACCGGCGGCTTCCTCGAATAGAAAGACTCCCCCGGCCGAGGCGGCAGCGGCCGCTCCGAACGGACTGTTCCGCGCCAGCACGAAGGCGGTTCCCACATTCGGATGCCCGGCGAAGGGCACTTCGGTGCGGGGCGTAAATATCCGCACCTGGGCGGTATTCGCGGAAAGTTTGGGGGGCAGTACGAAAGTGGTTTCCGAATAGTTGAACTCGAGAGCGATGGCCTGCATCTCCCGGGCCGACAGGCCCGCGGCGTCCAAGACCACGGCGAGCGGATTGCCGCCGAACATTCGATCGGTGAACACATCGACCGTGACATAGCGTCGCTTCATGGCCACCCCTTACTCCGTCTCGGAGCGCACTTCCCGCCCCATCAGCGCCTGCACCGCTGCGCGAACCGGTTTGTCCTCGTGCACGATCCGGTAAATTTCTTTGCAAATGGGCATGTCCACGGCGAGGCGCCGCGCCACCTCGTACACCGCGCGTGCCGCGGGGACGCCTTCGACCACCTGATGAATCCCGCTCTGCGCTTGGGCGATGGATTCTCCCCGGCCCAGCGCCATGCCGAAGCGGCGATTGCGGGATTGATCGTCGGTGCACGTGAGCACCAGATCGCCGAGGCCTGCAAGTCCCATGAAGGTGTCGCGCGCGGCGCCGAGCCCCACTCCGAGCCGCATCATTTCGGCCAGCCCGCGAGTGATCAGGGCCACTCGGGTGTTGGCGCCGAAGCCCATGCCGTCGGCCATGCCGGAGCCGATGGCAATGACGTTCTTGACGGCGCCCCCGACCTCGACTCCCATGATGTCGGACTGTGTGTAAGCGCGGAAATTCGGCCCCGACAGGCTCAGGGCAAGCTCCTTGGCGAAGCGCTCGTCCTCAGATGCGACCGTCATGGCGGTGGGCAGACCGGCGCCGACTTCCTTGGCGAAGGTGGGGCCCGACAATACCGCCCCCGGCCGAGCGCCCAAGACTTCCCGGGCGACCTGGTGCGGCAGCATTCCGCTCGCCGTCTCGAATCCCTTGGTGGCCCACGCGATGCGCGTCCCCGATCCCAAGTCCGGCTTGATGCGTTCCAGGGTCGCGCGAAATGCATGCGAGGGCACTGCAATCAGGGCATCGCGAGCACCCTCGAGCGCCAACCTCAAATCCTTTGTTGCCTGCAGAAGCTCAGGGAATGGAGCGCCGGGCAAGTAGCGCCGATTGCACCTGGCCTGCTGCATCAACTCGATCTGCGCGCCGTCGCGTCCCCACAGCTGGGTGGGGTGACCTTCTCGAGCCAGCTGAATGGCGAGCGCCGTTCCCCAGGAGCCGGCGCCGACGACCGTCATCGGTTCTGCGCGCCGCTGCTGCATATCCGCCCCTTAGGATTAGGCCTAGTTGACTAGACCAGGTTGAGCCGGCGATTCGGCCGCCTGCGCGAATAAAGCCTCGAAATTGACCAGAGGCAGGAGAAAGTTCGGGAAGCCGCCCTTGGTGATCAAATCCGAGACGACTTCGCGGGCGTAGGGAAACAGCACGCTCGGACAGAAGCTGCCGATCAGTCGCTTCAAATCTTCGGTCGTCGCCCCGGAAATCGCGAACACTCCCGCCTGCTTGACCTCAACCAGGTACAGCGTGGCCTCGCCCTGCTTTGCCTCGAGCGTGATGGTCAACAACACCTCACGGACATCTACCGCGAGTTCCTCGGTGGAGGTGTTCATGTTGAGCTGAAACTTCGGCTCCCAAGCCTGATTGTTCGGCAGCCGCGGCCCGTTCGGCGATTCGTAAGAAGAGTCCTTCAAATAAACGCTTTGCAGCGTCACTTGGACCCCGCCCACGTTGGCCGTCGGTCCGGCAGTTGTATCCTCGTTCATCAAGCCCCCTGAAGTAATCGATCCAGTTCCCCGCTGCGATCGAGTTCGAAAAGATCGTCGCAGCCACCGACATGTTTGTCGCCGATAAAAATCTGCGGAACCGTGCGTCGATTGCTGCGCGCAATCATTTCCTCGCGGAACTTGAGGTCATCCTCGACATTGATTTCGCTTAAGGTCACATTCTTTCCGGTCAAGAGTCCGCGGGCGCGCTGGCAGTACGGACACCAATCCGATATGTACATGGTCACGGCGGCCCGGGTCATTTGCTCTTCGCCAAAGGCAGGTTGTCCTTTACCCAGGCGTTCAAGCCCCCGTGCAGATTGAACACTTGGGTGAATCCGAGCTCCATCAGAGTACGTGCGCCGCGCGCGCCGTTGACGCCGGTGTCGCAGTACGTGATCACGTTCTTGTCGCGCCATTTCTTCAAGCCCTCGGCCTGCGACTTGAGTTCCCCCGCCGGCACGTTGCGTGCGTCGCCGATGTGACCCGCGTCATAAAGTTCCTTGCCGCGCAGGTCGATGACGAGGGCACCCTGATTCATGAGCCGCACGGCCTGCATCGAGCTCAACGCGGCAAACGCCTGCATGCGCTCGCGAACCTCATAAGCGACCACGGCGATGGCTGCTAGGAGGGCTGCTATACCTAAGTAAGGATGATGGCCAATGAACTCGAACAGTCGCTGCATGCGTCGCACATATAGATTTTTTGGGCCGATAAGTATAGCAGCGGGCACAAGGCTTGTATGCTTGCCACCCGTGAGACACAACCGGCATCGCTGCTTTGAGGCTTTGGGCGCCGCCGTCATCTCGGCCGCACTGTGCGCAGGCGCCTGGGCGGCGGCGGCGGACTCGGACGACTCGGCACAGGCCAAAGCCAAACTTGGCATAGTGCGCGCGCGCATCGCAGAGTTGACGAAGCATGTGGGCGACGAACTCAGACAGCGCGACGGCTTGAGCGCGCGCCTGCGCGAGACCGAGCTCGTCATCACCGCGCAGCGCCGGCGGCTGGATACGTTGCGCGCCGAACAGGCGGCGGCGGAGCGCCGCCGGACGGAGCTGCGTGCGGAACAGTCGCGCGAACGGACTGCGCTGCAGGCGGAGCGGGCCGCCCTCGCCGCCCAAGTACGGGCGGCCTATATGATCGGCCGGCAGGAACAGCTCAAGCTGCTGCTGAACCAGGGCAACCCGGCCGGCCTCGGACGCACGCTCACCTACTATGAATACTTCGCGCGGGAGCGCAGCGCCAAGATCGAGGTGATTCAAGGACAGGTCGCGCGCCTGCTCGAGCTCGTCACGGATATCGAAGCGCAAAGCGCGCAACTGAAATCTCTCGAAGCCGACGCGGCCCACGAGATGGAGGGCCTGGAGCACGCTCGAGCGGACCGCGCCGACGCGCTCAAGGCGCTCACCCGGCAGGTGGCGAGCGGCAATCAGGAACTCGGCCGATTGAGGCATGAGGAGCAGGTGGTCGAGGCCTTGGTCGCCGATCTTTCGCGACTCATGCAAGACTTCCCCACCGATTCCACAGTGAGCTTCGCGTCGATGCGCGGCAAACTGCCCTGGCCCGTGCAGGGGCGGGTGACGGCTCGCTATCAGGAGCAGCACACAAAAAACGGCGAAATGATAGAGGCGGGGCGCGGGACGAAAGTGCGCGCCCCCTACTTTGGCCGAGTGGTATATGCCGACTGGCTGCAAGGGCTGGGACTTCTCCTCATCATCGGACACAGCGGCGGGTACATGACGCTGTACGGCCATGCGGAGGTGCTATACAAATCGGTGGGCGATTGGGTCGCCCCGGGCGATGTGATCGCGGCCATGAGCGATGCCGCCGGCGCCGATCCGCAGCTCTATTTTGAAATTCGCGAGGGCCGCAAGACCGTCGATCCCGCGGGGTGGCTGACTCCGAGACCGTGAACGGCCGACGACGGAGGGGGCCCGCCGCATTATGTCGCATCTTGCGGCCGAATCGATTCGAAGGATCGCGCGAATTGCCGAATGCGTCCTAGATTCGCCGCGCCCATTATCGGATGCTCCGGGGCAATGATCCCTTCGGCCGAAACCTGGACTTCGTACGCGCAGCTGCTCTCGCGCCTGAGTCCCCGGATCAGTCACATACAATTCGCCAGCGCCGACGGCGACTCTTGGTGGTCGAGCGATCCCTCGAGCGCGTCCCGAGTGCAGTACGCGCTGACCCTGCTGCAGAACTCGCACCCCGCCCGGCACATCGACGTCGACGGCTTGGTGGAGACGGTGGATAGCAGCGAATCGCGCTTTGGATTTCGCATTCGCGGGGCGCTCGGCGAAGTGTTGGGGCTCGTCGTCATTGCACTGCCTGCGCCGGAAGCGCGCCTCGAATTATCGGCGGTTCACGCCCAGATCAAACCGGCGCTCGACTGTCTGCAAAGCGAATTGTCGGCGCGCGCCGCCATCGGCGAGCTGAACGAGAATCTCGCCGACAACAACCGCGAGCTCGATCTCTTTCAACGGCTGTCCGAGGCGACAGCGGCGGAGGGGCTGGATTCCCTGGGCCAGATCCCGACGCTCGCGAACGAGCATCTGTCGGGAGTGGTCTCGGCCATTCTCCTGCCCTACCGCAATTTGACGATTTGCCGCGCGCGGTCCGACCAACCGCAGGGCACCGAGAGCGAGGTGCTGGCGCAAATGCACCGCCATCTGCTCACCCGCGCGCAGCTGCACCGCTGCACCCTCGTCGCCAACCGGCTCGCTCTCGACGGCTCCAATGCTGCGGTGCCGTATAAAGCCATCTCGACGCCCATCTGCGACGAAGCCCGGCGCGTCATCGGAGTGCTGGCCGTATTCCGTGCCGATTCCGACGGGGACTTTCAGCTACGCGACGCCGAGGCCTTGGAATTGCTGTCGCGCAAAGCCACGCAGATCATTCGCACCAGCTTCGATCCTGTGACGGGCCTGTTGACCACCGCCGCGTTCAACGCGCAAACGGCGGCGAAGTTGGCTGCCCGGCAAGTGAGGCAGGGCACGCACGGCTTGCTCTACATCGACATCGATCAGTTGAACCTGGTCAACGAAAATCACGGCATGCATGTCGGCGACGAGGTCATTCAGAGCATCGCGCAGCTGCTGTCGCGGCGCGCCCGCCAGGGCACGCTGATCGCGCGGATGGGCGGAGACCGATTCGCAATGTTTCTGCCCGGCTGCGGCATCGAGCCTGCCGCCCGGGTCGCCGAGGAATTGCGCAGCGCCGCCATCCGTTTGAGCGGCGCGCGCGACGACAAACCCCTGCTCGTGTCCCTGAGCATCGGCGTCTCGCGCCTGTGCGATCGGGACCTGCGGCTGGACCATGCCATGGCGTCGGCGGAACTCGCGTGCCGAACGGCCAAGGAACGCGGCCGCAATCGAGTCGAGGTGTTCTACGGCAACGAGCAAACTTCCGAGAGGCAGCGCGCGAGCCTCGGCTTTGCCGCGCAAGTCGACGCCGCTCTCGCGTCCGATTCCCTGGAACTTCTGGCGCAGCCCATCCTGCCCCTGAGTCGGGCGCCCGCCGACCCGCGCTTCGAAATACTGCTGCGCATGCGCGCCGCGGACGGAACCCGCCTCGGCCTCGAGAAAATGACCGGCGCCGATCAGGATCTGAGCCGCAGAATCGATCGGTGGGTCATCGAACAGGTGATCCAGCGTCTCGCCGAATGCCGCAATCTGCTGCGCGAGCATCCGGCGAAATTCTCGTTGAACCTGTCGGCCGCATCGCTCGCCGACGGGGAATTCTGGCAGACGCTGGAGGCGCTGGTGCGCAAAAGCCGCATCGAACCCGGTACTCTGGGCTTCGAGTTCCCCGAGGAAGCCGCGAGTCTGCATATAGGCGTCATCGCACCCTTCATGTGCCGGCTGCGCGAACAGGGAATCTCATTCTCTCTGGACAACTTCGGCCGCGGAATCGGATCGCTGTCTCATTTGAATTCCCTGCCGGTGTCCTGCATCAAGATCGACGGCAGCTTCAGCCGCGACCTGCTCGACAATCCCAAATCGCAATCCATGGTGGTTGCCATTGCAAAGCTCGCGAGCACTCTCGGAATGGAAACCGTCGCCGGGCACGTGGAGACCGACGCCATCCGCGCACGCGCCGCACAATTGGGCGTGGACTACGGCCAGGGCTTTTTCATCGGCAAACCGATGGCTTTGGACGATGCCATTCGCGACCTGCCGCTGTATTCGTGCTTTGCCACCTCCACCGGGCTTTTCGATTCCTCCCAGGTGAACGCGGCGGCGCTCGGCGGCTAGCGGCGAATCGCCGCCGCACGTATGCTGCGGCCTGATGATCACGAAATCTCGCAAAATAGTGTTGCTCGGCGGTGGGCTGGCCATCGGCATCGCGCTTGGACTCGCCGGTGCGGTTCTCGCCGATAAGCCCGCGGCGCTCGAGGCCGACCTGCCTTGGGCTGATGCGCGCACCCTGGCCGAAGTGCTGGAGCGCGTGAAGCACGACTATGTGAATCCGGTGGACGATCACCAGCTGCTGCAGGCGGCGATTCGCGGCATGGTTTCCTCGCTGGATCCGTATTCGGCCTATCTCGACGGCGACGAGTACGACGAGGTCAAGATCTCGAGCTCGGGTCAGTACTCGGGTGTTGGCATCGAGGTGTCGATGGAGGACGAGGAGGTCGTGGTGGTGTCGCCTCTCGAGGGGTCGCCCGCGGCCCAGGCGGGTATTCGTTCCGGCGACATCATTGCCACCATCGACGGCGTCCCCGTGAATACCACCAGCCTCGCGGACACGATCGGACGCATGCGCGGCAAGGAAGGGACCTCGGTCAAGATCGGGGTTTTGCGGGAGGGAAGCCCGGAGCCGCTGCAATTCATCCTGAAGCGCTCGCGCGTCGAATTGCGCAGCGTAAAGGCCGAGTTGCTCGAGCCCGGCATGGGGTACGTGCGAATTTCTCAATTCAGCGAAACCACCGGCGACGACCTGGACGCCGCGCTCAAAGATCTGCGCAAGCGCAACGGCGCGGCCCTCAAAGGGCTGGTGCTCGACCTGCGCAACAACCCCGGCGGCGTGCTCGAGGCCGCGGTGTCAGTGTCCGACGCGTTTCTCGAATCCGGCGTCATCGTGACCGCCAAGGGGCGCACGCCCGAGTCCAAATTCGAAATGGACGCGACGCCGGGCGATGCACTCAACGGCGCGCCCATCGTGGTATTGGTCAATGGCGGGTCGGCGTCGGCGGCCGAGATCGTCGCCGGCGCGCTCAAGGACAACCACCGGGCCAAGCTCATGGGTCGCACCACTTTCGGCAAGGGCTCGGTGCAGACGGTCATTCCCCTGCCCGGCGACCGTGCCGTGAAGCTGACCACCTCGCTCTATTACACCCCGTCCGGAATATCCATCAATCACCGCGGCATCGTCCCCGACATCGAGCTTCCGCGCGACCCGGCAGCACCGGGCGCGCCGGTGTCCGCGGACGCGCCCCTGCTCGAGCGGGATTCAGAGGTCAAGCGCGCGGTTCAGGAATTGAAGGTGCCGACTGTGGGCGGCAGCGGTTCGGTTTCCGCGGCGGCCCGGTTCAAGTAACCCGTGCGCAGCACCCGGTCCATAGAAATACTGTGCCTGGCGCTTGCCGCCCTGGTGCTCGTCTGGTCCCGGGCGCTGGTCACTCAGCTGTGGCCTGTGACCGCGCTGCTGCTTGCATTCGTGGCTGCCATCCTTGCATTTCGCGCCCGCCGGTTCTTTCCGGGACGCACCCGAACCCGGCTGCTGATCGAGTCCTGGTCCATGGTGCTGTTCATCAGCGGAGTGCTGTGGTTCACCGGGAAGAGCGCAAGCCCCCTGCTCAATCTCTACTTACTCCCCATCATCCTGAGCGCGCTCACCCTCGGGCGCCTGGTCACTCTGCTGCAGGTGGTGGTGATCGCCCTTTTCCACCTGCTGCTCGCGGCCGCGACCCCCAGCATCGACGTGCTGTCGCTGGCCTACGCGAGTCAAGCCGTGGGCCAATTGGCGCCCTTTTTGCTGGTCGCCTATTTGACGACGACATTGTCGGCGGATATCACGGAGGCGCGGGAACGAATCGAGAACTTGGCGCAAAACGACGCACTCACGGGCCTTTACAATTTGCGCATGTTCAACGAAGTGTGGCAGCGCGAACACGCCGCCGCCGAAAGCGATCGCGGTGTCTACGCCTTGCTGATGATCGACATGGACAAGCTCAAGGACATCAACGATGCCTTCGGCCACGATGCGGGGAACAGCGCCATCACGCTGGTGGCGCAATGCCTGCAAAGAAGCATTCGCAATACGGACTACGCCGCGCGCTTCGGCGGAGACGAGTTCGCGGTGCTGCTCCCCGGCGCATCGCCCGACATCGCCGAGGCCGTGGTCAAGCGCGTGCGGCACAACGTGTTCAAGACGACGCTCGACCTGCGGTCGCGCATGATCCGCTGCAGCGTCAGCATCGGAGTCGTCAATTACCCCAGGGATGGGCGGGACATGCGTGAGCTTTTGAGCATGGCCGATCGCAACATGTACCGCGACAAGGAGCTGCGGAGGGCGCCCGGAACGCAGGCAAATGCCTGAAGTTAGTGAAGCAATCGCCTGAATGTGCTGGACTTTCCAGAAATTAATGGCAAAGTTAGCGATGCATCACGTGCGGCGTTATTGAATTATGTCAGTTTGCCGCTTGGGTTAGTTTCACCGAGATCATCAATGGCGTTGAATTTCCGAGTGCCGTCCCTGCCCCTGCGAGCGGGAGCCGGCCTAATTCTGACCGTTTTGGCCCTGCACGCCGCCGCGAGTCCCATCCACGATCCCAAGCTCAAATCAAGCTCGGTACTCATCATCGATCAGAGCGACTCTTCGGTCCTGTATTCGCGCCACTCCGATGTGGCCATGCCCATCGCCTCCATCACCAAGTTGATGACCGCTCTGGTGGTCCTCGATGCCAAGCAGCCCTTGGATGAGGCGATTGAGATCACCGAAGCCGACCGCGACTTGCCGAAGGCCGCCTTTTCGCGCCTCACCGTAGGAACCACCCTGTCCCGCGGCGACCTGATGCATCTGGCCTTGATGGCCTCCGAAAATCGAGCCGCCCACGCCTTGGGGAGCAACTACCCCGGCGGACTGCCCGCGATGGTTGAGGCGATGAACGCCAAGGCGGCGGAACTCGGCATGACCAATTCGCATTTCGTCGACCCCACGGGCCTATCGAGTCAGAACGTGGCGAGCCCCGAGGACCTCTCGAAGCTGGTGATCGCCGCGTCCCACAATTCCACCATTCGCGAATTCTCGACCGACCGGCACTATGCCGTGAAAGTCCGCCGGCACATGGTCGAATTCCGCAATACCGATAACCTGGTGGCCAACCCGACCTGGAACATCATCGTGCAGAAGACGGGTTACATCGCCGAGGCCGGGAAATGCCTGGTCATGGCGGCTGTGATCGAGGGCCGTTCGGTGGTCATCGTGCTGCTGGATTCGCTGGGCAAGTACACGCGCGTCGCGGATGCCAAGCGCATCAAGACGTGGATGGAGGCTAGCGCCAGCCAGCATATGCGCATGCAGGCCGCGATGCGCTAGCTGGCGGACCATCCCCGCCGGGAAGCTCCGCCCTGGGGCTTAACCCCATTCACTCGACGATATCGCTTAAGGTAGTGCAATCTGGGCTACTGGAGGTGAGTTATGGACGCTGCACGCCTCATCGTCGTCGGTTTCATGTTGTTGTCGGCCTGCGCACCGGCCATCGCCGCCGACAGGACCGTCTCTGTCACGATCTATAACGACGACCTCGCCCTGGTGCAGGACCGGCGCGACATCGAGATCAAGGGCGGCCGGCAGCGCATCGAATTCCAGGACGTTTCGGCGCAGATCCGGCCGGAGACCGCATCGCTCGCGGCGGCCGACATCAGCATCGTCGAACAGAACTTCGATTTCGATCTCCTGACTCCCGCCAAGCTGATGGAAAAGGCCGTGGGCCAGGAAGTCACCATCGTCCGCGTCAATCCCGCCACCGGCGCTGAGACGCGCGAGCAGGCGCAGGTGCTGGCCACCAACGGCGGCGTGGTGTTGAAGATCGGCCCGCGCATCGAAGTGCTGCGCGACGACGGCCTGCCGGTCCGCGTCATATTCGACAAGGTGCCGGACAATTTGCGCGCGCATCCGACCCTGTCGGTGACCGTCATTGGCGGGCACGCCGGAACTCGCCCAGCCACCTTGAGCTATCTCACGCCCGGACTCGGTTGGCGCGCGGACTACGTGGCGCTCTACAGCGAGAGCGACGGCAAGATCGACGTACAAGGGTGGGTGACGCTGACCAACTCCAGCGGGGTGACCTATGACCATGCGCATACGCTGCTGGTCGCGGGCTCGCCCACGCAGGTCGATGGCGGCTCGCCGAACCATTATCGCGGTCCGCAACCGCGGGCGGTTCTGCAGCAGCCGGGTACGGAGAGCGGCGGCCGCGAGCGCCTGGGTGACTATTATCTCTATCCGCTGGCGGAACCCACCACCATCGCCAATCTGCAGACCAAACAGGTGAGTTTCCTCGACGTTCACGGGGTGCCAGCCGAGCATGGTTATGAATTTCACAACCGATGGCTGGGAACCAGCGAGACACCGCAGAGCGCGAAAACCATTTACAGTTTCTCCAGCGGCGCGCACGCCGGCTTGGGCGATCAGCTGCCTGCGGGGATACTGCGTTTTTATATGCGCGACAAGCACGGCGATCCGCAGTTCATCGGCGAGAGCCGGATAGACCACACGCCGATGGGCTCGACCCTGTCGCTGGCCACCGGGGATGCCTTCGACGTGAAGGTGCGCGCCGTGGTCGACAAGCGTACGCGGCTGGGCAACCTCGATTGGCAGTCGGACATGCGCTATGAACTCAGCAATGCGCTGCCCCGTCCCGTCACGGTCAAGCTGCTGCAAGAGGGCCTGTGGGGCGATTCGCGCATCACGGCGGAGAGCCAGAAGAGCACGCGGCGCAGCGCCGACACCGCCGAGTGGGCGGTCACGGTGCCCGCCAACGGCAAGAGCACGCTCACGGCCAGCTTCGAAACCCGTTTCTAGGGCGGGATCATGCGCTGGGCGACATTGGCCTGGATATTGGCAACTGCGCCGGCGGCCGCGGACGACATAGCGGCTTCACCGCCTACGGAACTCTCCGTGACCGTGTACCGCGCACCCTTCCGGGCCGCGGGATCCATCGACCTCGATGGGCTGGCAGGCTTCGCCCTGGTCAGCGAAGTCCGCACCGTGCACCTACCCCAGGGCTTAAGCCGGCTGCGCTTCGAAGGGGTCGCCGACGGCATCGAGCCGGCGAGCGCCATCGTCACGGGGCTGCCGCCCGGCGTCATCGAAAAGAACCGCGAGGGAAAACTGCTGAGCCCGTCGGCGCTGATTGCCGCCACGCTGGGCAAAGCAGTGACGCTGCTGCGGACCGATCGAAAAACCGGTAAGCAGCAACGATTGGACGGCACCCTGCTCTCCGACGCGAAGGGCGGCGTGGTGTTCCAAACCTCCGAGGGGATCGAGGCGCTGCGCTGCTCGGGATTACCGGAAACCTTCAGCTTCGCGGGAGTCGACGGTCTTGCGGCGAAGCCCACGCTTTCGGTGCTGGTACGCAGCGCGGAAGCGTCAACGAGAACGGTGACCCTGTCCTATCTCGCCCGCAATTTCGATTGGGCGGCGGACTATGTCGCCACGCTGTCGAGCGACGGGAAGACCATGGACCTAGGCGCGTGGGTCACTCTGGCCAACGGCAACGGGGTGGGATTTCCGTCCGCCCGCACCCAGGTGGTTGCCGGAAGAGTCAACCGCGAGAACGGCGAGGTGGAACCGTTCGATGCCGGCGGCCCGATCTTCGCCCGGTGCTGGCCGCGCGGCTCTACCAGTGATTTGCAGTGGATGCCGGGATACCTCCAATTCGCCGACGAAGCCACGCGGGCACGGATGACCATGTTCAAGAAGTCAGTGGCAGGAGCGCCGGAGTTGATGGAGGAGGTCGCTGTCACCGGTGCCCGAAATGTGCAGCAGGAGCAGCTGGGCGACCTCAAACTCTATCGAATACCCGAGCACACAACCGTGGCCAGCCGGCAATCAAAACAGGTGCGGCTGATGGATCGAGGGCATATTCCGATCGCCCGAGTGTACGGCGCCGACCTGGCGGCGGATGAGTCCGCCTCATCGGCTCCCGCACATCTGCTGCTGCGGACCGTCAACACTATGGCGAATCATCTGGGCCTGCCTCTGCCTTCGGGCCACATCGCTGTGTTTGTCATGAGCAGCGGAGAGAAATTGTTGCTGCACGAGTCCGACATCCAAGATCGGGCCGTCGACGAGGAGGTTGAAATCGATTTGGGCGACAGTCCCGACGTTCAAGTGACGGTGGAGAAGACAGCGGCGTCCGGCCCGGCGCGGACCCAGCTGCGTGCCGTACGCGCGGACATCACCAATGCGCGCCCAGCGGACATCGATTTCGAGTTGCGCCTGCAAATGCGGGCGGGCGGGCGCATCGTTCACGCCGACCATCCGGTGGAGACCAAGAATGGACGCCCGCTATTCCGCTTGACCATTCCCGCCAACGGAAGCGTGACGGTGCGGTATCAGACCGAGTATCGCCACAGTTGACCGGTGCCATGCGCGGGCCGGGAGCCTACTAGCGGACGCGGTATTTCGCCTGAAAGCCGATCGTGAACGGCAGATGGTCCTCGGGAATCGGCGGGATCAAGATAAAGTTCACGCCGAATCGCCCAAAGCGGGTCATCGCGGTCGGCGCGAGGATTGGACCGGTTCGATTATTCTGTCCCAGACCGATTTGACCGTAGTTGTAGCCGGTGATAATCCCACCCATTGCGCCGAGCTGGAACCACTTCCAGTGCGCGAATTCCGGCGTATAGACCGCTCCGGCGTAAAAGGACGGTCGGTCCAAGGAGTTGCGAAAATAGCCGAACGCCGCCTCCCATTGCGGTGTGATCGAACACTCGACACCGGCGCCAGGATTGAAGTCATCGAAGTGTCGATAGGGATGAAGGTGGTATGAACCGAGCATGAGGTCGGCCCACCAGCCGTTGGGACATAGATCGTGGGCCTGTGCGCGCTCGCGGCCGACCGGCACTGCAGTCGCTATTGCGAGAACCAAGAAGTACACGACGAAATTAACGCAACGCAGGACTGGCTTCCTCAAATGTTTCCCAGGCATTTCTGGCGTGCATGCTAGCATTCTCGGGCCGCGTTTCGCCGTCGTGGTGGTATTTCGATGAATTGTATAAATTACCCTCTGTCTGAAAAGACGCGTCTCCGCGTGGCGTCGGTACGGAGGTCAAATGCTCATTGATGGCGGGTGCCACTGCAAAAGCATAGTCTTTGAACTCGACTGGCCAGGAGCGACGCCGGATGTCGTCGCACGCGTTTGTGGTTGCTCGTTTTGCATCAAGCATGGCGGAGTTTGGACCTCCAATCCGGGCGCGAAACTTTCGGTTGCCATACGAGAGGCAGGAGTCGTCTCAAAGTACGCGTTCGGAACGCAGACAGCCACGTTCCTCGTTTGTTCTCGCTGCGGCGCCGTTCCGATCGTCACGAGTGAGATTGCGAGTCGCCTTTACGCCGTCGTCAACGTCAATACGTTTGAGAATTTTGACCCGGCGCGGTTGCGTCGGCAAGCTGCCGATTTTGAAGGTGAGGAACTTCAGTCGCGTCTTGCGCGCCGACAAAGGAACTGGATTGCCGATGTGCGGATTGCCGTGGCGCCCCCCGGCGTCGTGCCACCCCATCCCTAGGTGGTATCGATGCGGATAGATCACGTTGCGATATGGACCGGCGATCTCGGCCGCTGCAAGCACTTCTACACATCGTACTTCGGCGCAACCGCGGGTCCGCATTACGTGAACGCCACCAAGGGATTCGAGTCCTGCTTCCTCAGCTTCGACGGCGGCGCTCGCCTCGAAGCGATGACGACGACGACATTGAAATTGGCTGAACTCCCTGCGGGAGCGCAGCGGTTCGGTCTGACCCATCTGGCCATAGCGGTTGGCTCCGAGCGCCATGTGGATGAACTCACGAAGCGCCTGCGGAGCGACGGGATCACGATTGTCGACGGACCGCGACGTACCGGCGACGGCTATTACGAAAGTGTCGTCATCGATCCGGACGGCAACCGCGTTGAAATAAGCGCTTGAGGGAACGTGATGGGACACATGCTCATCGCGCGGATCGTCGGAGGGATTTCGCTGGCGTTTGGAATCGCCCTGGCGGCGTTGGTTTTTTGGGTAGTCGGGCGGCAACTCGGTGTGCACGGCGCGTTGGATAAGAGCGCAATGGTGATGGTCGCGTCCTGCTCGACAATATCCACCTTCTGTTCATTGGTGGGCTATCGGCTGCTTTTCAATCGACCCAACCGCAACGGATCCCTGTTATCTCCGGTCGTGTGGCTGGTACTTGCCATTTGCCTTTCGGCTGTTGGAGTGGCTTTAGCCTCCGAGGCAGTTTTTAGGGGCGAGTATCAGCTATTGGCCGTGTCCATTGGTTTGGGTGCGCTTGCATGCGCTAGCGTCATCGCAGGCAGACGTAGACGTCTGATTTCGCCGGTCTTCGCCCCGGAAACGTCGCTCTTGAGCACAAAAGGATTCGCACCCGCTGGATTCCAATGCGGCATTGAAATTTTGAACGATGACCGGACTCCGATGGAGTTTGTGGTCTCGATCCTTCAGAAAAGCGTTGGTTTGAGCAGAATCGATGCCACGAGAACAATGCTCGAGATACACCTAAAAGGCGGGGTGTTGCTTTCCATGCAGTCGCTGGAGCAATCGACACGCGTCGCCGAGGCAATTGTCACCGAGGCTCGTGGTAACAATCATCCGTTGGTTTGTCGGGCAGTGAGTCGCAATTGAAAGGCCAAAAAACCTGCGACAGCAACGCCATGGGTTGAGATTCCGAGTCCTTCAATCGGCCGCAACACCTCGCTCGGTCAGATATTGCTGCGCGAGCGGCCCCCAAACCTTAGAACCCTCCGGGCCGAAGAACAAGTGATGCCCGTCCCCGTCGTAGGCACCGAGTTGGTGGAGATCGGCCTGGCCGCCGGCTGTTGTGAACGAGTGCCATAGGCCGCGTGCGATCTGCGGCGCGAAGAAGCTGTCGTTCGCCGTATAGATCCACAACATGGGCGTGGTCGCGGTCTTGCCGAAGTGCCCGGCGGCGTCCGCCAGCAAGTCGGGGCGGCAATTGTTATTCGGTCGGTCGTGCATGTGTCCGCCTCTTCCGCCCGCCATGACGATAAAGGCGGCGACCTTCGGATGGGGCGCGCTGTCATAGGCGATGGCACCCCAACCGCCGGCGGATTGTCCTATGACCACCACTCCTTCATGGCGCACGAATGGCAGGCCCGCCGCATAGTTGACCACGGCATCGATGTCTCGCGCCGTCTCCAACCCTCCTCGCACAAAGTCGGGATTCGGGCAGCCGCCGGTGTCTTCCGCCCAAACGCCCCCGGTCTCGCCATACCCGCGGCGCAGCGGGAATGCGACCACATAGCCGCGGCTCAAAAACCATTGCGCCGCTTCCGTTTGGCAGCGGCCGACCTGCATCTTCGGGCGCTCTGCGGAGTTCGCCGGAGATCCGTGGTTGATGATGACCAGAGTCGCCGGAGCGTCTCCTGCCGGACGGCAGATGCGAGTCTGAACTTGCACGATCCGGCCACGGGCGTCGGTGACGGGAACGGAATGAACTTGCTCCCTCGAGTCGGTGTCGGCCGCGATTGCGGGCCCCCATGCGCTCACGCCGATGCAAATCGAGAGAAAGATTTCGCGCCGCCGGGCGAGTCGCGTCGCCATCATCAGTGTCCTTGGCCCAGCCGGTAATCGATGGTGATGCCCACCTGCCGAGGGTCGCCCAACTGCAGGAAGGATTGGTTGGGATAGTTCGGAGGGATCAACCCGAAATAAAATCCCTGCTGGGCATAGCTGGCACCGAAAAGATTGCGAACCCACAGGCTGCCGCTCCACGAGCCGTGTTCGTAGCCGACCCGGGCGTTTTCCAAGTTGTAGGCTCGCGAGGCCTGTGCATCACTGGTGTAGTAATAAAAACTGCCGATGGCAGAGGCGTCCAGACGGGCAAACCAACCGGAAGGGTGGCGGTACTCCACGGCCGCGGACAATTTGTAGCTCGGTGCGAACGGTTGGGCGCGTCCATCGATATCCAGGCTTGAGAACAATCCGCTCACGCCGAGATATCGGGTGTGCAACAACGAGCCGCTGCCGGAAATCTGCCAGCGGTCGCTGAGGCGGTAAGCGGCCTCGCCCTCGAGACCATAGTTCTCGCCGCTGCTCGCATTCTGCGTGTAGAACACATAGGCGAGAGGATTGTTCTGCTGCAGCTGCTCGGAAAGATACACCTGCATGTTTTGTCGCCGCATGTAGAACACATCCGTTTGCAGCTGCAGCGGACTCATGGCTTCAGCATACTTCAATCCGGTCTCGAGGCTCCACAGCGATTCAGGATCGAAGCTGCGCTGTTCGGACAGGATCCCCGAGCCGATGTTGAAACCTCCGCCCTTGTAGCCGCGGGCCAGCGTGGCGTAGACATGTTCCCCGTCTCCCGTGGCCGTTTCCCAGGACACATTGCCGCCGACCATGTGATTCGTCTGTTCGGGAAACGGGCTCTCTATATCGGCGCTGTCGGAGTAATCGGCGACTCGGCGCTCGACGCGCAGGCCGCCCGAGAGCACGCTGCGCGCGCCCACATTCGCTTCCAGCGACCCGTACAGAGCCACATTCGTCGCGCTGTACTTGCTGGCCAAGCCGCTGCTGCCGGTGCCTGGGCCGCCGTTGAGACCGGCGTCGTATGCGTCCCACGTAAACACTTGTTGGTCCGATTCGGTCAGTCGAAGCGCGTAGATGCCGGCCAGCCATCGCAGCCGTCCAAATAGCGCATCCGATGGGTCACCGGTCATCCGCAGATCTTCGGCCACCGTGCGCCGCGTTCTATTGTCGCTTTGAAAAAAATCATAAGGTGCATAGCCGGTGGTGGCCAGCCAGAACGCGTCATTGCCCCAATCGCCGTCGAACGAGTACGTGATCTTGGAATCGGCCGTGCTCGTGACGCTGCGCAGCTCTCCTACCCCTTCGATGGAATCGACGAGACGCAGCGCCGCACCATTGGAGAGCTGGGCATCGCGGCCCGGTTGATTCGAGTAAGTCGTGTATGTGTTGTAGACCGACCAGGCATCGTAGCCGTTGTCGATATTCACATGCATCAGTGTGAGGTCGGCCCGCAGCGCGTCCGTTATTTGCCAACGCAGCTTGCCGCGCAGCGTACCCTCGTCGAATCCATTGGTGGAATTTTCATCCAGATAGGCGTTGTGGCGGAATCCGTCGCTCAAATACTGCTGCGCGACCAAGCGCCAGCCCCCGTTGCCTGCGGCGAAGCCGTCGCCGACGGCGAGGCTTGCGGCGCGGGTATCGTAGTCGGCGCCCGTGACCTCGCCGTTCAGTTCGAAGTCCCTGCCGGGATCGACCGTTCGCACGCTGATCAATCCCGCAAGGGCGTTGGCGCCATAAGCGGTGCCCTGCGGCCCGCGCAGCACTTCGATCTGCTGAGTGTCGAACAGCGTCGCCGGCATGCCGACCCCGGAGAAATCGATGTCGTCGATCAGGAAGCCCACCGAAGGATTGGGCGCCCCCTGGTACTGTTCGACTTCGCCGATGCCGCGGAGCTGGAAGAAGCGCGGCCGCGACGTTCCCGCCGCCCAGTTGAGGTCGGGGATGAGCCCCAGTACATCCTCGAAGTGCTGAACGCCGGCGTCTCGAAGCGTATCGGCGCCGATCACCGTGACGCTCTGCGGCAGATCGGCAACACTGGTCGAGCGCAGCCCGGCCGTGACCACGATCTCGTCCAAGGTGTCGTCGGCCGAGACCGCTGCTTGCGCCAGAAAAATAAACGCCGCGAATGGCGCGGATAAAGCCCAATGAGATTTCACACCTGCTCCCTACGCCGGTACTAACCGGATCAGGTTCAACGGGTTCGCCGGTTCACCGGCGTCTCAGGCCTATCGAGGCCACCCCAAGGTTCGAATCTCTAGACTACAAGCGATCGACAACCAAAATCAATGGGCGATCAGCTGCCACACCGCTCCGGCGAGGCCGCCGAAGATCAGAATCAACGCGGGCAGGGCGGACAGCCCAAAGCCGGCGCTGCGCTTCGCCGGGTCCTTCACATAGGCGCGGGCGTACACCTCCCGCCCGATGAGGTAAATGACACCGAGCACCGCCGCCAGGAGCGGACTGAAATAATGGCTGAAGAGATAAAGCCCGGGCACGACGATGACCACGAGCTCCAGGGTATTTTGCTGCACCCGAAAATGCCGCTCGAAAACATCGCTCCCGGTGATGGCCGGGGCCTTCACCCCGTAGCGTTCGCGCGCCTGGCCGACCTTGATTCCGAACCAGACGAACTGCAGAAGTGCGAGCGCAGTCACAATGTGGACATAAGGCATGGATGTTCCCCCCCAGTTGAGGGATTCTAGCGCAATGAGTTCACCCCGTAGAGCCACCCGTAACGGTACCCGTGGTTACGCCCACCTGGTCGAGATAGAAGTGCCCGTCGCCCGGGTGTGGCGCGCACTGACCGATCCCGGCCTCATTCGCATCTGGTCCGGCCAGGAGGCCGAAATCGATCCTCGAAAGGGCGGTATGTACCGTCTGGGGCAGCGCAGCGAGAATCACCGCGAGGCGCATATCGATATCTTCGACGTGAATCGGCGCCTGCGGCTGATTTATCTCAAGGGCAGCGAATGGCCGCCCGGCGACAGCGCCGTGGTCGACGATTTCATACTCGATGTGCGCAAAGGCGAGGGCAAGACCTCGCTGCGGTTGTTGGGCTCCGGCGTGCCTGAATCCCCCGCGTGGGACAAGAGCTACGTGCGCATCCGTATGGGCTGGGAGCGCTTGATGGCGCGCATCAAAGTCTGCCTCGAAAGTCCGCCGGTTCCCAAGAAACCGAAACCGGTTCCCGTCAAGGACCCGCCGCTGCCCGGCCTCGATTATTGATATGCTCGCGTAGGTTGTCGCGCTCGCGAGGGTTCATATGCTCGGGTTTCTCATTCGCGCCGTCATCGTGGCGCTGGGGCTGTGGCTGGCGACGATTTGGGTGAACGGCGTCTCCATCGACACTCCCGCCACCTTGCTTCTGGCCGGCCTGCTGCTAGGGGTCGTGAATTCCATCGTGCGGCCCATAGCCATACTGCTCACACTGCCGATGACCATCATCACTCTCGGCCTGTTCCTGCTGGTGATCAACGCCGGCATGGTGGCACTGGTCGCCTGGATGCTGCCCGGCATGCATGTGGCGAGTTTTTGGTCGGCGTTCTGGACCTCGGTGCTGGTGAGCCTGGTCAGCTTCGTGGGCTCCTGGTTCGTGGGCGGCAAGGGCAAGTTCGAAGTCATCGTGAAGCGCCGCTGAGCTGCCGCGTCTTCCTCACTGAGTCTTCGGTTCGGCGAGAGTCTTCGGGTCGGTGAGGCTGCCGCCGGGCAGCGTTAGAATGCTCACGCCCACGATGATGATCACCATGCCGATCAGCTGCGTCCCGGACAAGTGCTCGTGTAGAAATTGCCAGCCGAGAAATGCGGCGATGGCGGGATTCACGTAGCCGTAGGTTCCGATCAGCGCGGGAGTGCTGTTCAGGCTCAACCAGCCATAGGCCGTGTACGCCAGGCAGGAACTGAAAAAGGTCAGATAGAAAAGAGCGGCCAATCCGGACGCATTGGGCGCCCAGTGCGCGGCATCGCCGTGGACGATGCCGACGGCGAGCAGCATCAGGCCGCCCATGAGCATCTGCATTCCCATGAACATGAGCGAACTCAATTCGGTGTCGATGCTGCGGTAGTACAGGGTCCCCAACGACCAGGACAGGCATGCGGTCAAGACGCCGGCTTGCGCCAAAAGACTCTTGGTGCTCAAGGGTTCCTTCGGAATGAGCATCAACGCGGCGCCCAGAAACCCGATGACCATTCCTACGACTGCCCAGCGCGTCAGCGGATGGCCGCGCCGCCCGAATACGCCCAATCCTGCGATCCAGAATGCCGACGTCCCGTTGAGCAGCGCCGATTGATTGGACGCAAGATAGCGCATCGCCCAGGTATTCAGGCCGTTGCTGACGAACACCATGAAAAAACCGGCGATGATGACGTGGCGCCATTCGATCCGGCGCTTAGGGTACGCGCTGCCGTTCCAGATTCTTGCGATCAGCGCCAGCAAGGTACCGGCCGTGGTGAAGCGTATCGCGGAGAACAGCGCCGGCGGCAGATTGCTGACGGCGAGCTTGGTGAACAGAAAGCTCGAACCCCACACCAGGTAAATGGTGCCCAGGGCGAGCATCACTTTCGCGGAATGCCGAGGGTCGCGCAATCTCGCCTAAGGAGAGCGCTGCGCCCGCTGCGGCGTACCGCAGCGGAAAATCCAGTAACAAACTCCGAGCAGCAAAAGGGCGGCCCACCACTTTCCGCCGGGCAATTCGTGGGCCATCGCGAGCACGTCCGGGTTCTTGCTGATCCAGATGCACATGGCAATGAATATGCCCACCAGGGCCTCGCCCGTGATGAGTCCCGCGGCGAACAGCATGCCGTTCTGCCCAAGCTTCTCGGGATCGGCGCCGGGGGTGCGGCTGGTGTGCCAGCGGGCCACCATCTCGGCGACGAGGCCGCCGGCAAGAATGGGGGTGGACACATCCAGGGGCAGATAAATACCTACCGCCACCGCCAGCACCGGCGCGCTCCAGCGCGATTTGCGGCGCTTCAAGTACAGATCGAAGACGATGATGGCCGCCCCCACGGCGGCGCCGATGGCGATCATGCCCACCGGCAGAGTGCCGCCGAACATTCCTTCGGCGACCGACCTCACCAGATTGGCCTGCGGTGCCGGCAAGGCCTTGACGCCGGCATGCGAGGGTTCGCCGATGCCGTAGGCGAAGAGCAGGACGTTCATCACCGGCGCCATGACCGCCGCGCTCACCACGACGCCGACGCAGAGCATTACCTGCTGGCGCCAGGGCGTGGCGCCGACCAGCTGCCCGGCCTTGAGGTCCTGCAAATTATCGCCCGCAACCGCCGCGGCGTTGCAGACCACGGCGCCGATGAACACCACCGCCACGGCGCCGATCGTGGATTTGCCGCCGACCATCCACATGAGCACGAGCGACGCGAACAGGATGGTGCATATGGTGATGCCGGAGACCGGGTTGTTCGAAGATCCCACGAGCCCCGCCATATAGCCGCTGACCGAGGAGAACAAAAATCCCGCGATGATCATGATCACAGCCATGGCGAGGGCGACCCCAAGGCTGCCGACCACCAGGTAGTACAGTACGAACAGCGGCACGACGAACAGAGCGATGCAGACCAGTACCGCCGCCATCGGCAGGTCGCGCTCGGTGTGCGGCACGTCGGCAGCGCCGCGGGCACCGACTTTCAACCCGCTGCGCACCGCCGACCACAGGGAATTGCGCAGCGACCACAACGCCCAGAGCGCGCCCGTCAACATGCAGCCGACGCCGATGTAGCGGACTTGAGCGCGCCAAATGGCGTAAGCCGCAGCCTCGGGATCGAGGCCGACGAGCTTGTGCAGCAGCACAGGATCTTGGTTGAAGAAAAAGCTGTTGAACAAGGGAATGGCCAGCCACCACGAGAACAGACCCCCGGCCGCGATCAGAATGGCGACGTTGAGTCCCACGATGTAGCCCACGCCCAACAGCGCCGGCGAGAAGCCGTAGCCGAAGAATGCGATGCCGCGCTCGCCGAAGAAGCCGCCGATGGTGAAGTCCTCGGGCAGCGATCGCAGGCCGGAGGTTATGAATTTGAATGCGCCGCCGACGACGGTGGCCAAGCCCAACACCTTGGCGCCGACGCCGGGATTCGCGCCCACCTTCAACACTTCGGCTGCCGCGATGCCTTCGGGGAAGCGCAGCTTCTGCTCGATGATCAGAGTCCGGCGCAGCGGCACCGAGAACAACACCCCGAGCAGGCCGCCCAAGCCGACGATGGCCAGGGTCCACCAGTAGTCGAAGCTGTTCCAGTGATGCAGCAGGATGAGCGCGGGCAGTGTGAAGATCGCGCCCGCGGAGATCGAGGTGCCGGCGGAGGCGCCGGTGGCCACGATGTTGTTCTCGAGAATATTGGAGCGCCCGAACAGCGGTAGAACCGCCATGGAGATGACGGCGGCCGGAATCGCCGTCGCCACCGTGATGCCGGCGAACAAGCCGACGTAGGCATTCGCGGACGCCAGGATCACGGTGAGGATGACGGACAGCAGGATGGCCTTGAAGGTGAGCTGCGGCGCCGGAATTGGACCCGTATTCATTGCACGTTCCCCATGAGTTTTTTTACCGGACGGCTCAAGATCAAGAGTACTGCGCCCAGGCCCACGCAGAAGTAGACGATGCGCATATATTGCCCCGGCATCGCGGCGAGATTGGCGGCATCGAATTGACCGGCGACCAGGCCGGCGAGGAGATTGCCCAGCGAGAGCGACAGGAACCACATTCCCATCATCTGTCCGACGAAGCGCTTGGGTGTCAATTTGGTGTAATAGCTCAAGCCCACGGGACTCAGAAAAAGTTCGCCGAAGGTGTGCAGCATGTAAGTCAGCATCAACCAGGTCGGCAGCACCTTCGACCCGGAAGCGACCAGAGTGGCGGCCGCCGCCATGACCAAGAACCCCGATCCCATGAGCATGACGCCCAAGGCAAACTTCGCCGGCGCAGACGGATTGAGATTGCGCCTGGCCAATGCGATCCACAACCAGGCGAGAAAGGGCGCGAATATGAAAATGTAGGCCGAATCCAGCGACTGAAACCAACCGGTGGGAATGACGAAGTGCAGCCACGTCAATGATCGATCCGTGTAGCGCTCGGCAAATAGATTCAAGCTCGACCCGGCCTGCTCGTAGCCCAGCCAAAACAGTGCACTGCCCGCGAACAGGACCACCAACACCACTCCGCGTCTGCGTTCCTCTGCATCGAGTCCGGCCGCAAAGAAGTAGTACAAGAAATACAGCACGACGATGGCGGCGATCACGTAGGTCACCGCTTGCGCCAGGCCGACCGCGTTCACGGGAATCCAGCCGAGACTCACCGCCGCCAGCACCAGCGCCGACACAGCCGCCCCCACGCAGAGGTAGCGCCACTGCCGGGCGGTGTCCGCGCCGCGCGCGTGCGCGCTGGCGGTGTAGGCGCCCGCAGAGCCCAAGTGCCGCCGGGTCAAGTAGAACTGCAATACGCCGAACGCCATGAACAGCGCAGCCACGGCGAACCCTGAGCGAAGACCGAAGTACACCTGGACGGCGCCGATAACCAGCGGCCCCAGGAACCCGCCCACGTTGATGCCGATATAGAACACGGTGAACCCGGAGTCGAGCCGCGCGCCCCCTTCGGGGTAGAGTTCGGCGACGATGGCGCTGACGTTGGGCTTGAGCAAACCCACGCCGAGCACGATGACCACCAATCCAAGGTAAAACCCGCGCGGACTTACGGACATGGCCAGCATCGCATTGCCGGCGGTGATGGCGACACCGCCGGCGAACACGGCGCGCTGGGCGCCGATCAGCCGGTCCGCAATCCAGCCGCCGGGAAGCGCCGCGAGATACACCCCCGCCGTATACAGTCCATAGATCGCCGTGGCCGTCTTATCGTCGATCCCAAAGCCGCCGGCGGCGACCGCGGCGACCAGGAAAAGCACCAGCACGGCGCGCATACCGTAGTAGGTGAATCGCTCCCACATCTCGGTGAAGAACAGCGTGGCGAGGCCGCGC